>Ga0137435_1000322_pt1 | contig 16319 bp, 18 predicted proteins | sample EasRivERMGT100_2_FD_104904 | JGI IMG/M metagenome (GOLD analysis project Ga0137435, IMG submission 104904) | Soil microbial communities from meander-bound floodplain in the East River, Colorado, USA - East River MetaG ERMGT100_2 | ecosystem: Environmental > Terrestrial > Soil > Floodplain ... | reverse complement strand
TCATTAGTCTTACCAGGAGTAATTCTATAAATACCAGTTGTATCAGCAAATTCAATTTCTACAGGTTCAAGTGGTACATCACCAGAAAATTCAGTAGGTGGAAATGGAGTAGGAGGATTAACATGAGGTGCTACATCTACGTCACCCTCATAATCTCCAAATCCCCATGGAATAATGATTATAATTAATGTTAGTGTCCAAGTAATTACAAATGGAGAACTAGGCAATATTAATATCGTTTCTTCATTGTTACCACTACAGTCTGTTTGAATTATAGTAAATGTTCCATCTTTGTTTATGTATAAAGTTCGGATAATATCGTCTGTACATGGAATAGTAAATTTAATCTGGTCAACATTAATTAAATCATGATCTCCAGGATCTATAGGTTCAGGAACTATAATATGCAGTTGATCTCCTGGATGAGCTGGTTCACCAGCAGGTAAGAAGATTTCCCATTGTTGAGAATAGGTTTCAAATAATCCAGTTAATACAAAAGGAAGCAATCCTCCAGATCCTAATACAATTAATCCACCTAGAGGTGTACTAGTCGGCCCTGCTAATTCTAATCTAAAAGTACCAAGTATAAATTCAGACTTTCCTATGAAAACAGTTGGATCAGAAGATACGAGTGGTAATCCGGGAGTAAATAAATCAACAAAAAGAAATTGGACAGCTATTCCCTGAGTAATTTCTGAATTTCTAAATCTAGCTAAGTATGGACCAGAGGGGCCATTATTCCACTCAGCAGTCCACGTTATAGTTCCATTCAGTACCATTCCAGATGGTAAATCGTTATAACTAGTTAATGGTCCTCCATCTAATGAGAATACAGGAGTGGTGAGATCCCAATTCAATAGTATAACAACTTCAGTTACAGGAGGCAAATCATTACAGATAAAGATTAATCCATCAGTTAATCCACTTATAATATCTACATCTGTACTACCAAGTGTAGTTGGATTCCACCATCCTTGAGCACTTCCATCAGGCGAACGTGTATCCGGACTTAATGAGAATATATTAGTTGGTGGAAGAATGGTTAGAGTTCCCATTAGAAAATGTCTGCCCCTATGATGATTTGATCTATGTTAGTGATTGCTAGACAGTTAATTCCCATTGGGAATGTTTGTGGTGCCCATCGAATCTTTCTGGGATCAAATCCATTTGAATAATTACCAACTAGTAAAGAACGATTTGGAAGAACCACATACAATTCTTTTTGAATTGTAGCATTCATTACTTGAATTTGATGCCATAATGTACGATTCAAACCTTGCCAATAATGCTCAATCTTGAAACTTAACTCTGGTGTAATATATCTCCCATTGAAAATAGATATACCTTGGTATGTAGCAATAATTAAAAAGTCAATTGATGCTGCACCTTTGTTAAGAACATTAGCTATACCATGAACTCCAGTTCCCAGTGCATCATCAATTCCAACTCTAGCCCATGAGGATGGAATATCTCCATTATCATTAAAAGAATCAGTCCTACTCAATTTAGTTACATATAATATATCTCTTAATTCCTGAGCATTTGTAATTGCATATCCATCAGGAGGAACAGTTAAGATTCCATCAATCTGACTAATTGCTTCCGGTTCACCAGATTCAGATACAAGAATTATAGATATATTATCAAATGTTGCACCAACTAACAGTCTATCTCTATAAGTCGATAATACAGCTCCGGCTGGAATCTCAGAATAATTGTCGAGGAGATGTGAAGCATCATCTAACAAATCAGCATCATAAAATGAGATATTGTTTAAGAATGTATCTGTATTATTTTCAATAGTTGCATTTGGAACAAAATAAAATGTATATCCCTGTAAATTACCATTAAATCCAGTAATTCTTCTAGTTGCTACTAAATGTCTTTTAGCTATAGTAGATCCACCAGTAGGAACATTTCCAAATGATACACTATTCAATGCTGCTGTAGTAAACTGTTCTAGTGCTCCAGGTGGAGTTAGGTATCCAGATGTAGTCTCAGCTACAATTCCAAATATATGAACTCCTGCATCTGTATGTCCAGCCGCTCCATGAGCGATAGTCATATTTCCAACTAAAGGAGAACCGGCAGCTTTTCGAGCAGCTACTCCATCTCCAAAATATACATAAACAAATTCATTATCTAGTCCTTTTTGAACTAGATTAGATCCAGTTACTGTTGCAGTATTGACTGTAGGAGCGTTAGCACCTAACGCACCATCAGCTATATTGTCTTGGAAATTTGTATCTGTATTATCTGCTATAACAGTTAATAGTTTCAATTGATCTAGTCCAGCCTCAGTTCGGTATACGTTACGACCTGTAGTTGGAGCTGGACCAATACCGATATTATTTACTTTAACCTGTTGAAATTGAGTATTGTTTGATACTGGAGCTTGTGGATTAGAAATTACTGATCCGTCATCCGGATAACCTATATTTATGAAATTACCCGATGCTACAGTTGGAACACCTGCAACTGGAAGTAAAGTATTACCAGGAGTAAATGGCATCCCAACCCTATAGTAGGTAGAACCTCCAGCTACTGTTCGATAAATTCCAATATGTGTTACTTCAGCTGGAAATGCAATATCGGATTGTAGTAGGACAAATTTAGTACTATCATTCGTATATGGAGCTGATGGAGTTCCAGCAAGTGTTTCAGTAATGCCATCCCTAGAATAAGTAAATAACCACTTATAGACTCCACCATTCACCAATGAGTTGAATGGAGCAGTTATTCCTTGAGTTATAATTGGTATAGCTAATGGATTAGCTAATGTAGCAACTGTTGTAGTAGACGCTAAAGCAGAAGGTGAAGTTTCACCAGTAGAAGTTACGAAAGTATAAGCATACTTATGCAATCCAGCAGTTACTCCTGCTCCAGCATCAAGAACTAAAGATAGAGAAGATTGAGGATTAGTTGTAAATTCACCTAAAGTACTAAATGGAGATATATATGCTCGTCCTCCATACGCTTGAAATGCTATATCCTCCATTCCATCTATAGTTAGTATTGGACCATATGTTAATATTCTCGATACAACATGATATACTTTACCTTCGCCAGTAACAGGATCAACTGTTAAGACAATTAATGTATTACCCGTATTCATTGGGTAATTATAAATTCTCTTAACATTTGATAACGGAACTGCTACCTCTTGACTTATTCCAATTCCATATCTAGTTGAGAAAGATTTCTCTCCGGGAAATCTAATATTATTACATCCAGTAAAATGATCCATAGGAACATCTTCTACGTCCCCACGATCATATAGACCATTGAACTGGTCTATTACAACTGGCTCATGATCTCTATAGGCCATTTTGACTCATGAACAATTTGTATTCAGCTTTACGCCGTCTTATTAACCCATCTGATACAACTAATTCACCATTAATTCTAATTTTATTCCATCTAGTAAATAAGTCTTCGGTTACTGTTTGTCTACTATTAATTATCTTACGAAGGGTGGAGTCAAAAAAACCACTCTTTCCTATATTATAACTTAGTGAGACTAAAGAATCTACTTGATTTTGATTTAGGTTAGTTATCATACAGCTATCTAAAAATAATAATCGGTCTCCACAATCACCTCTGAATAAAGCAACAGCAACAATAGAATTAATTTGCATTCCTTTAGTCACAGGACTGCCGTTCAATCTAGTAGTTCCATATCCAATAGTCCATATTCCTTTATCATCTTGATAAGACTCTAATTTTAATCCTTCAAACTCCTTAATTAATTTAATTCCAGCCTCGCCTAATTTATACATACCATTCACACAGCTAATTGCCTCTTATATGAACTTCTAAATGGTCTACGACGAGTTATAATTCCTTGTCTACCTTTAGTTCCAATACCCAAAGCTCTGTTAACTGCAAGATCTGCAAATCCATATAACTTATTAGCCCTAGTTGTATTCTCTCCAATGAATTCAGCCAGTAATCCTCCAAGCTGGAACTGGAGATAGGATTGTCCATTAATTACATATAATTCCTCTAGTCCAGTAGTAAGAGTAATTGGAACAAATAAATTACGAATATAGTCCATTTTAATTTGATTTATTTGACCTGATGGTAAAAATCGAATTTCTTGTGATTGCCATGTATACCAAATGAATTGACTTTGTAGAATTCCCTCTAGGTTTTTAGGGAGATCATCTACTTTCGTCATTGGAATATATGGATTTGTACCATTAGGACGTTCCCATAATTTTTGTGGTTCAATCAAATTAGATGGAAGATATGGAGTTCCTACTACTGGAGGTGTAGGACTAAACCCAATAAAATCTACTCCAGCAGGAACTGTCATTACAGCAGATACAGTATCAACTATTGGAACCTCATTTAATTCAAATATCTCTTGGAGAGATAATAGTGCCATGTTGAGATATGGAACTTGCGCAGCATAAGTATAGCTTGTTTTTGCAGTGTCATTCTGTAAGGAGGCAGCGGCATCCATTACTGTTCCACTTAACAAGTTAGGTGATCCCATTTTTATTCCTCAGCATTTAGAAAATCAAGAGTAGTCATTCCTCTTGGAATTTCTTTTTTAGCATCAGAACTGATAGAACGCGGTTTTTCACTATTTGATTTTTCTTTCTTAGTTTCAGCTTTAACTTCTGGTTTCTTGCCGCTAAGAGCTTCATTTCTAACCTTTTTAATAATATCAGGAAGAAGAGACTTAACTTTGGAGAAATGTAAAGACTTAATCTTATCTATTGATTCTTTATTATAATTATTTTTAGATGCATCTTTCCATAACTTATCCATAACAACCTTAAATCTAGTATCTTTAGCAATTAAAGAGTCCAATTCTTCTTTAACATCGCGAGTAGCATTACGTTTATCATAATCACGCATATCACTTTTCGGATCAATATGAGCATCAATTGTATTTTTAATAGATTTATTAATTTTAGTATTCAATTCATCACTTACAGTTTTATGTCTTCCTCTTGCAAATTCTTCTTTATCATTAGCTAGTTTAACTTTATCAGGATCTTTTACTTTTGATGTTGTAAGTCTAGTAGGAGCTTCAATTTTGGATGAACCAAATATAAAATAATTTAAGATTTGAGCCGCTTCAGTTAGCTTATCATCAGAGCTTGATTTAGCTTCTTCAAGCATAGATATAATAGTATATCTAATTGTATTTCCAATTACATGGTAATAGGCTTTCTGGTCAACTTCTCCAAGAACTGTTAAATAATTATCTACTATCCTATTAAATGCTTCAGGATCTCCATTTTTAGCAGCTTGAAGCATATTTTCAGTATTACCATCAATTAAATCTGCTTCAAACTTCTCTAGAGTTTCAGAATCTCTTAGAGCATTATCAGCATCTTTAATTGTTGGGAATCGTTCAGTGAATGCTTGTTCTCTGTGATATGTAGTTTCAAGTCCAGGAAAATCTTTGAATAGATTAGGATATTTCTTTAGAACTTCATCTTTAGAGATTGGAGTTAGGAGTTCTAGCTTTTTTTCATCTAGTTTCTCCTCTTCAATTTCCTTTACTTCACTACTTTCAGGCTCTTTAGATTCATCAGATCCTTCTGATTTTTTAGTTTCCTTCTTTTCTTTCCTATCCTCTTTTTCTTCTAGAGGAATAATTTCCTTTTCATCACTATCATCTCCCAGAAATGAAATAACATCATCTTTGTCCATAGCTCCACTAGAATTAGTAGAACTGGGAGTTTTTTCTGCTTCAGCCATTATGTTAACCACCTACCGGAGCATTTTGCTCATGTTTAATCATATCCTTAAGATGCCATGCATTCTCACCTACTGGTAATCCTGCACCATAGCGTCTACAAGTTTGAAATGCAGCCCATGAATAATCAGGGTCATGACCTTGACGATCCTGAAATGCTTTAACGATTAGAGGAAATTCATTATCCATCCAATCAGATAAGTCTCTTGGACCAACATAGCCAGGAGGATAAGTAATAGGATGAACATTAGGAGGCAATTCTGGATCTGGGTTTGGATTTGGATTAGGAGGGACATTATCTACAGGTTCAGCAGGTGCCCACCAGCCATTCTCACCCTGCTTAACTACTCCTGAGAAATCCCAAGAAGCTTTACCATTAGTACCATTAATTACATCATAAATTTCAAATTTACCATCTGGCCTTAAAAAACAATAGCCATCTGCATTTTTATTACTACCATCAGCATTACGAGCTTTTCTTCCCCAAGGTCTATCTACATTAGGAGGGTTATCAAATTTAGCAGAATAATCTAATATCTTACCTCTCTCATTTTCATCCATTGTATCAATTTCAGGATGATCATGTATCATCTTTTCTATTGTAGATAACTTATTTGGCGCAATAGGTGTGTCGGCCATTGGTGGTACCTCAGGAAAAAGTGGAGGAAAATCTATGAGTAATTCTTCTACAGTCATCCAGTAGAATACTGTAGATACTTCTAACATTTTAACAATACATACTGCTAAATTATTAACATTACGATACATTCTAAGAAATTGGCAATCTCCTGGCTCTATTTTATAATCATTCGTATTAGTTGCTATGATTTTAGCAATAGCACCATCTACATAGGACTGACCTAAAACCACATCATCAATATCACTACGTAAAATCCACTGACTTAAATTATATGGTGCCGGACCATATGTACTATCACTTGTTACAATTCCATCAAATGACTGGCTAAAATCTATATATCTTATACCTTGTGCTCCCAGCTGTCTATTAATTGAACTTGTTAACTGTCTAGTTTTTAAATTATAAATTCTATACTGGTTAGGTCCAACTACAAGATATAAAGTGCTATCTCCAAAACAGCAAGCAAAAGTACCAAATGAGGGAGAAATGACACGCCATTTTCCATCTTCATATAACCAATTACCAGAACCTTTATCTCCTACCTGGCCCTGGCCTGCTATGAATAGTTGCCCGTTAAATTTACAAGCTACCATTTGGACAAGATTTTCTTTACCAAATTGTCCAGTAGGTAGTTCTATACGAGTAGTATCAAATTCAAAAGAACCTACAACAATATGAGAATCTCTATGTAAAGATACACGAGTACCATCTAGTGATACATCACCGTACCAACCACCACGGTCTGTATATCTTCTCACTGAGCAAATACCAGTCCGAGTTCTTTTGCTTTCTCAGGATTAGAAATAGCCTTGCAGTTAGAACAAATTGGATATTCAGGATTCTTTAGATGACCACAGGCAACACAACGCACGAGTTCCATAACTTGAGAATCTTTTAGCCATTCTTTATTAGTAAAATTTAGACTGCGAGCAGCCATCTTCATATCACTTGAAATACATAGAGGATTACCATTACTTCCTGCCCACAGAGAATCGGCCATCCTAACTAATGAAGCATACCAATTTCTTTGTTTGGCATTAGCAGTATCAAGTTTATCTTTATATTCACTTCTAATCCAATCAATAGTAGTCTTAGTATCTGGCTCACCCCTCATATTTATCTTACATCCTGGAACGAAGAATAGTCCCGGCATATTATCAGCCATGTCACAGGCAATTAGTCCATTACAGTAATCTTTAACGACGCTATCAGCTACTACAATAGAAGAATGAGAAATCTCTAGTAGCGGCTGATTCTCGTCAATTTCTTTCCACCATGAACTTGGTTCTACAACCAAGATAGATGGATTCTCAAAGGTTCCTGGTTGAATAACGAATACACCAGGTTGAATGGTATGCTTACGTTCTTCAATATATTTTGGAAGGATTGATACGATGGTAGACCTATCCAGAGGATTCACAGGTGCTCGAATAGTTCTACGCTTTATGTCAGACATTAGAGGAAACTGTCCTACCACGCTCATCTTAGACTCCTGTAAAATGCAACCAGTCAATTGCAAGCAAATCTGTCTGACTACAAAGCCACGGTACAAACTTCTTATCAGCCGTCCACATTTCTACATATGATTGATATTGTGGATTTTCAGGATTATGAATTTGAAGATACATTCCCTTCCCATTCCATCCAGGACGGGTTACTTTACTACCATTCTGCATCATCTTTACAGCCCAACCAATACCATTAGCTTCCATCTAACTCTCCTTCACGTAATTACGGGGGACAATAATAGCTTCTCCATGAGCCATTGCGTCACCAGTAGGTGTCTCATTGCCGAAAAGTTCTTTTTCAAGATTATCAAGTTCTATATTTTTCATTTCGATTTGTTGTTCAGTTGTTAACCCACTAAGAGGATCTTTATACTTTGCCATTGATGTCTTGCCTTGTATTGCAAGAATAAGATCAATAACAAATTTAGAAGCATCAATTCTGGGAGGAAGATACTCACCAGAATCAGTTTGAAATGGATATATAGGTTCATATGATATTTTAGTAGCAGGTAACTCAGACATGCTAACTTCAGGAATGATGACTAGCCGTTCAAGAACATACTTTTCTCTAATCCACTGTCTATACTTTGGAACGTAACGTGTCTCTGTTACTTCTCTTATGAAAATTCCAGAAGGAGTGAAATCAGTATATGTACCATAACGATGCTCAAACTGATCTTCACTCCAAACAATACGCCACATTGCCTGACCAGTAATGGTATCAATACCAAAATGATCAATCAACTGGCGATTAAGAGATTCAAGACTTTCAGTGGTTTCCATAAAATCCTTCTCCGGTCGTGGAAAATAGAATTCTATTAAAAGTGCGATTCCAGAACTGAATGACGTGATTCCCTGTTACACAAATAACTATCTCATATTTATAACTGCCGTAATTGTAATAGTTGTACTTAATCATTGGAAATTTTTGCGCATACGTAGATGGATCCAACTACACCTACGTATGCGACTTTTGTGTTAGGTCACGGAACCAGGCGTATGCTTCGCAGCAACAGCCTGCAACTTGGTCTTCAGCTCGGTAATCTGAGCCTGTACCGCAGTAGCTTCTTCAGCAGACAATCCACCTTCCAACCTGGAAAGCAAATCATCCATATCAGAAGCGAGTTCATTGGTAGCTTCATTTGCCGCTACCAACTCCGCTTTGAGTTCATCTACCTTTGCCATCATCACCTCAAGTTGTTCAAGAATCTTATCAAGTTTGCATGAAATATCTTCATTAGTAATATTTGGAATATGGATGTGGATTTCCACGTTATTATGCTGCTACTGGAATTTCAGCTGGATGATATTTGCCAGTAACTGGATTGTAGAACAGAATAACTGGAGCACCAATAGCAGCAGTCAAAGCTGCACTGATGTTGCCAGCAGTTGTGGTAGTAAATGCAGCCAAAGGCCACAGAAATAGAATATGAAATCCACTAACAGGTGGAGTAATATTAACAACAGCGGCAGTGCCTGAAATAAATGAGAGACAAGTATCTGGTGCTATAGTAGCAGCCGAAGCAATAGTTCTTGGCTTCGGCATCTGAGCATTCTGCACAGTTGACAGTTGCTGAAAGTCTACGTCAGCCATTTTATGCTACTCCGTGAATGTACCACTTATTTGTGGCTTTGCTAAAGATAAGTGTGTACAATCTATTTTGTGCCAGTGACTGGCCTACTAAGATATTACCTGAAGTTCCAAGAACCACAGCTCCATCTACGGCAACTACATATACAATAATTGAGTTCCCCAGCAAAGGAGAATTAATTGTTTCAATCTGAGTAGAACCAGTTATCCTGACCAAGTCAGTCTTAACTGATATTGTAGTAGCAGACGGAACATTACTTTCAGATACTTTGCTTTGAAAGCCTGGAATCACCTTCCACCTCCAGATTCCTATTAACTAATTGTCAGAGTCCATACATTACCGACTTTTGTAGCCGTTACCGTAGTAGCTGCTCCTATGTCGATAGGTGATACAAGCTCACCTGGTCGATTTAGAGTAATCATATTTTTATTGAAATCAATTGTGGCTTCGTTGACTTCTGAAAATGATTTTGCAGTCATTGTCAGACCGACGCCAGTCTTACCAGTGATTGTAACTAAAGCAGACATAGTTATGCAACCGTCAAAGTATAAGTATTACCTGAAACTGTTAGTGTCCATGTAGTTTGGGCACCAACATCAATTTGGGCTAGTTGTCTGCCCATACCGTTATCATATTCAATAGTAAGCATTTCATCTTTAGTAACAAGATTAATTGAGGACACGTTATTATATACCTGTGCCGCTATTGCCCTTCCAGGACCAATAGTGCCGGTAACTGTTGCTGTTCCAGGCATGTTAGTAGCCCGCCGGAACTGCTAGAGCATCAATATATGAGCAGGCAGCAGGATTATTAACAAACGTCTGCATCCCTACAACCATGTAGAAGATTTCAGCCGTAGCAACACCACCGCTAGCTCCACGAATTTCGAAGATATTACGTCCGTCCGTCTTGTAGAAGCCAATTGGCAGAATCTCTGCACGGCCCCAGACGCTATCAACGACGAAATCAATACGTGTCTTATCCCAGTTGTAAGATTTCTCGACTGACGCTCCAGCCAATGTCTGCTTACCACCGAAATAAAGATTCAATGAATCGTCTTTTGCACTCTTAGGAATGGTCATCAAAAGCTGACCAATCTCTTCATAAGCCTGAATTTGAGCCGGATGCATCCAAGCAACCGGATCAAAGTCATTATCTTGACCAACTCTATTACCAATCTTATTCATTGCCAGACGAGGCAAAGGAAGAGTAAGTGCAGCAGAAGCAGCATTCACTCTATTTGCTCGAATTTCCGGCGTGGTAGCACGCGAGAAACCAAGCCATGTGCCAGTGCTAGCATTAGAATGATGGTAAGGAACACCATACAACGCAGGAAGCGAAGTAGGAGTTGTGATTCCATTTGTAACGATCTTATCGGTAGGTGCCACAGCAGCAATCTGAGGTGTAATACTAATGGTCTTATTCTCCACGTCGAGAGCAGTGATAACACCACTACCACGAAGAGTAGCAAGAGTAGTATCAAAGACCTGAACAGTCTGTCCAAATCTCATCAACCTTGCACCAAAACCATCAGTAGTAAGAGTAATAACATTTGAGCCACCAGCAGGAGTGTCAGTGGTAACAACACCAATGACACCATCTCCAGCCTGCATAAGCTGGGAATCCAACTGACGCCTTAGTTCATCCAATGCTGTAGCAGTAAGTCGCCGAACACCATTGGTGATAGACTTTCTATCATCATCAGTTGACCACTGAGTCAGCTTGGTATATTCGATGTTCTCGCTTACGAAGACGCAATTGAGAACAGCCTTATCAAAAGTGGGACCACCACCACGACCAAGGTCTCCACCATCAGGATTGAAATACTGAAACGAACCTCCTGGCCTCAGCTCAAGAGGAACTCGCATTTGACGGTTGCTGATTTTCTCAACATCCCGCTTTTTGATGTTTGCGTAGAACTTATCGTCCCTCTCAAACAACGTGCGAATTTTTGGTATGACACGCTCTAGTTCTAGAGCAGCTACCTGTGCTTCTACAACAGCCATTTATCTTCCTCGCTAGTCTTCAGAATTTAGATAATCCAAAGTGCTTATGCCCTTTGGAATAGATTTACTTCCGTTACTACTGTTGGGCTTTCCACTAGTGAGGGTCGTGGATGACCTTGTTTTGCCAACAGGTAGCGGTCCTTTTCTATCTTTCTCATCACTTGCTCTTCTAGTACCTTTTAATGCTTCGTTTCGTTCTTTCTTAATAAGCAGCGGCAAAAGAGTCTGGGCCTTGGACAAGTAGGCTTTTTTAATTCTGTCCATAGACTCTTTGTCAAAATCATTATTGAAAGCTCTTTCCCAGAGCATATCATAGATACTTCTAAATCTAGTATCTCGTGCAATTAGATCTTCCAATCCTTTAAGGACTTTACCAGTAGCTATCTCCTTAACGTATCCAGTCATGGACTCATTAGGATCAATAGCCTTGTCTATGCTATTCTTTAGGATGGTATCAACTCTACCACCAAGGTCATCCTGAGCAGAATTAAACTGCCTTTGAATTATAGCAGTTTCTCTCTGATCAATTTCTTGGTCTTGCTTCTTGCCGCTGTCGGTAACTTCGTCCTGAGAGAGGGTAGTCGGATAAGTAAATTTATTAGTTCCAAAGATGTAGCCATTTAAAACAGCAGCAGCATCCGATAGTTCTTCATTATTTTGTTCTTTTGCATCATTAACCATTGAGATGATAGTATGTTTAATGAGATTACCAATAGTATGATAGTATGCATGTTGATCAACCTTAAGCAGATTTGACATATAGTTATCAACAACCTTAGCAAATATCGTCTTATCACTTTCTTTAATAGCTGCTAGAATTGATTCAGTTGAACCTTCTGCAAATTCTGAATCATACTTATCAAGAAGCTCAGCTTTACTTACAGCAATCTTGGCATCCTGAATTGTAGGTAGCAACTCAGAATAAGCCTTCTCCCTATACATTGATTTCTCAATGGCAGGAAACTTTTTGAATAGATCAGGATAGGCAGCTAGGATTTCTTTGCGGCTAGGAAGATCAACTAGCTCTAATGTATCCTCATCTACATGCTCTTCATTTAGCTCTAGCTCTAGCTTCTCTTCAAGAGAAAGCTCTTCCTCTTCAATTTCTGTAGGAGCTTTCTTCTCTTCCGATTCTGCTTTGCTATCTCCACTGACAGGCTTTTCCAGTTCAAGAGTCTCTGGTTCTTTATCATCGCCTTCACCTAGCAAGTCAATGACAGACTCAGTATCAAGAGCCTTATCTTCAATAGCTACGTTATCTGAGTTATTCGGAGGTTGAGACATTGGCATTCTCTGATAATGGTTGGCTAGAACCTTCTGGTTTACTTGGATCTTTTCCTGGCCCACCAGGAGGTTGCATCATCATTTGCATCTGAGCTTGTTCCATCATCTTCTGCTTGATGGCTTCAAGATGTGCTTTCATATGAAGTAATACATTCTGATAACCAGCCGGATTCTCAGTCTTTAGAAGTCTACCAGAAGCTGAGACAAGATAACTTCTACAAATATCAGATTCAATCTGATGGTTATCCAAATCATAATCAATGTCTATAGATGGCAAGTCAACAGGTGGAATCTGAGACGGATCTTCACCCTGCTCAATAGCCATCATCATCTGCTCATCATTAGGTGGCTCTTGAATTGGTTCTGAATTAATTAGTAACCTAATTTCTTCATGCTGCTTATCTACATCAGCCTGACCAGGAACAACGAAGTCATCCAAGCCAATAGCTTCAGCAAGATTCTTAATGTTCTCAGGTGAAGTAAGAGCTTCTAGAATCAAAGGATTCTGAGCTTCAAGTAACTTCATGTAGGTATCTTTACGCTGTGACCAAGTTACTGGTAAATTCTCGTTTGCTTCAAGTTCTATTCTACCAATCTTACCTTCAAGTTCAGCCATTCTAACAAACACATTAATGAAATTACCTTTCTCATCTTGTTCAACAGAACGCTCATCATCTTTAATCTCATTAATATACATTGGAATGACCTTACCATAAATATCTTTCCACCAGCTTGTTAACATCTTCCAAACATTTTGCAATCTCTGCAATGCCTGAGCACGACTCATTGAATATTCCGAAGCTGTCTTAGAGCCTTCGATTTGACCACCAAACAACGAAGGGAGTGCGCCACTAGCTGTTTGTCCGAGAGATTGAATTTGCTGGAAGAACGGAAGTACTTCCTGTGAGAGAGTGGCAGTCCTCGTCTCAAAGAAGCCTTCGCTAAGAGTTTTACCTGATTTAGCAACAGCAGGATAGACGCCACCTGGTATTACCTCTGTTTGTCCATACTGGTCAAAATTCAGAACACCAGGATCAGCAAATGTCTGTGAGATACCATGTTCAATAGTCTGAAGTGCAAGGCTGATAATATCACTTGTAATTTCCTGGACGTTTACTAGTAAAGAACCCATTGGACGTTTATGAATATAATCAGACATTGGGTCTGACAAAATAGTCCAACAATCATCTAGATTTTCATTACAGCTATCAGCATAACAATCATTAATCAATACAACCTTAGCTCCATCAGGATAATGTTCCTTTAAGAGTTTTGTATCTTCTTCATTAAGAATGTTAAAGGCAGATGGTCTTAACCAACAATTACGGACAGTAACATTATTAAGAGGATACTCACCACGATACTGAGTAGACAACCGTGCCCATTGTTCGTATGGGTCATACATTCCTCCCGCCGAGGCTCCTACTTTACCCTCAGCAAAAAGAGTTCCCTTTAATCCAGAATATCTTTCTATGACGTTTGAATAATGAGTTTCATAAGAGAACATTAGATATGGAATGTCTGCTTGTTTCATTGCATAATTAGGAACCTTAACATAAGTGCCACCATAACATTCCATACAGATTCTAGATTTAGCCTTCTTAGTTGTTCCAACCAATCTGGTCACAACCAGTTTAGACTTCTGTAGGTTAGGGTCTAGTAGTGCTGCACACTCTGGACACAATCTCATTTCCTGATTAATGATTACATCATGCAGTGGAATACTATCATCGTCAGGCTGGAACTCGTCTTGAAGATTAGCCGTTAGTACATCATCAGCTAATCTAGCATTACAAGAGGGACACACATATGCTTCTTCCTCTTGCTCTTCATACTTATTCTCTTCATAAGTACCATATTTCTCGTCTTCTTTAGGATATGAATAGCAAGCTACCAATCCCTCTGTGCAAATAATATAGAGTGCATGTAGCCAAAGAAGTGATACGTTATTATGCCTGCTAATAAGCAAAGCGATCTTATCGCCTGCTTTAGCAGTTGTCATGTCTAATGGATTTTCAGCATCATCTGGAAAACACTTAATCCCAGGAACAGTAATGCTGAGAGCGGCAATAATACTTTCAAGATAAGCTCTAAAGATGTTGATTGGTTTGTCGTAAAATGCTTGGTCGCCATCTGCACCAACCGCACTCTCATCCCAGATTCTCCAATCATGAGCAACTTCAGAATACCAAACTCTAGAGAAACCCTCCCAGAGTAATTTAAGCTGTCTCCAATCTCTTAACTGTCTTTCACGAACAGCTCTATCCTCCCGGTCGAAATGATCTGCGACCTGTTTAAGTAAATCTTCTACTTTCTTATCTACTTTCATTATTCAGCTTTCTTATTAATTGCTTTACTTAGTGGTCCTTCATTCTTGGTAGAATAAGGCTTGGAAGTACTTTTCTTCTTCTTAATTGATTCAGCCATCTTCTCTGGGCTGAACATCTTCTTGAAGAATCCGTTTGATGGTTTAAGCACTTGTTTTCTCCTCTATACCTAATTCCTTTTCTAGGTTATTAATACTTCGTGCTCTATCTTCATCTTCAGCACTAGTTGGTATTACTGTAGAAGTTGTTTGTGCTACTGTCTGTTTAGTCTTTCTTTGTTCAGCTAGAAGCTCAGCCTTCTTTCTATCCTCAGCTTCTAGCATTTGCTTCCTTACACCCCATAACATTCTTGAAGATGTATTCTCCATTTTAACCTGTGGAGGTGCAGGTTGAGTTTCAGCCGGTCTAGTTAAAGTCATAATGGTATCTAGTAGCTGTCGCTTCTCAGCATTAACCACTGACAATTGCACTGCTAATGTTTGACAAGATTGACATACTTTCTTTTCCTCTGCCTCTATCTGACAATCTCGGCAATGAGGATTAAGTAAATGATGCAGCCACTTAAACATTATGCCCTCTTGAGAGTAACAGTAGGACTAGCTGTGGTGCAACGAATGAATCCACCAGCTACTTCTATCTGTCCACCAGCCAATGCTACTGTAGCAATGAATGGGCCAGCCAAGATAGCTGACTGTTCAAATGTTCCTGCTGTATCACTAAATAAAAGACCACGTGCAGAAGGTAGTGCATAAACAATGTTCTGCACCATAAGAGTAGGTGGTCCAAATGAAATCACTGTCGTCGGCATTAGGCTCTCCTACGATGGAACAGTCTGATTGGTTTAATCTTATTCTCTTCTAATGTTCTCATGTTACGATAGAATGCAGTGTAATCATTGCTTGCATTTAACTTAGCTACCAGCTGTTCACGCTTCTGAATAATCTTAAATTCACCCTCGGCAGATTCAAGATAGTTCTCAGCAGTGTCACAGAGATAACGAAGTGTGTCAATTGGATCATCACCTTCGAATTCAGCAATGTCCTCAATATTCTTCTTATCATATGAACATGCTTTAATAGCTTCAACCATTACAGGACAAGTATCAAATATCTGAAGTTTAGGAATATTACTCTCTGGTTCTGGGTCAGAGAATGAGTCAATGTAGCTCTTATAATCTTTCATGCCTCGATTACGAAGAATCCACATTGCGGTTTCTTCACTATATACCGAAGCTCTTTGCTTA
>Ga0137435_1000320_pt1 | contig 16350 bp, 21 predicted proteins | sample EasRivERMGT100_2_FD_104904 | JGI IMG/M metagenome (GOLD analysis project Ga0137435, IMG submission 104904) | Soil microbial communities from meander-bound floodplain in the East River, Colorado, USA - East River MetaG ERMGT100_2 | ecosystem: Environmental > Terrestrial > Soil > Floodplain ... | reverse complement strand
GGGTACGCGCACCTCTTCAACCTGCGCCCCAAGATCAAGAAGGTGCCCTTCTTCTACCTTCCTTACCTCGCCTGGCCGGTGAAGCGCGACCGCGCGCCCGGCCTGCTCTTTCCGGAGTTCGGCACGACCAACAACCGGGGCGAGGTGGTGTCGGTGCCGGTGTTCGTCCCGATGGGCGCCTCCGCCGACGTGACCTTCGTGGGCGACTACTACACGGTCGCGGGGTGGGGCGGCGGGGCCAAGCTCCGGGCGATCCCGAACCGGGACGGGTACGCCGAGCTGCAGGGGAGCTTCATCGCGGACCAGGTCTCCGAGGAGTTCCGGTACCGCGCCGTGGCGAAGCAGACCCAGAGCTTCATCAACGGCTTCCGCATGGTCACCGACATCGACGTCGTGAGCGACTTCGCGTACTACACCGACTTCCTGCGCAACTTGACCTACGCGTCGTCGCCGACGATCCTCGGCCGCATGAACTTCACGCGCAGCGGCGCGTGGACGTCGCTCGCCGTCCAGGAGCAGTACCGCGAGCAGCTCTTCGCCGACGGCACGACCCTGCGCCAGTCCACGTTCCCCGAGATCGAGTGGCGCGGCCGCAGCCGCCAGCTCGGCAAGACCCCGCTCTACCTGTCCTACGTGAGCTCGTTCGCGATGATCCGCCAGCTCGGCAGCTCGATCGACGCCGACTACTGGCGCGTCGACGCGGGGCCCACGCTCGCCGCGCCGTTCTCCCCGGCCCCGTGGATCGACATCACGCCGACGATCGCGTTGCGCGAGACGTACTGGTCGCAGTCGCTCACGGACGACGGCAAGGGACTCGAGCGGAGCTTGGTCGGCGGCGGGATCGACGTCCGCGGCCCGCAGATCTACCGCCTCTTCCAGAAGAAGGACGATCCGAAAGCGACGAAGTTCAAGAACACGATCGAGCCGCGGCTCGTCTACACCTACCAACAGGCGTACGACCGGAACGACGACATCATCGTCTACGACGAGGTGGACCGGTTCGGCTTCAACTCCAACACGCTGACCTACGGCCTCGCCTCGCGGCTCATCGCCCAGCGCCCCCGCGCGCTCCCCGAGCTCCAGGCGTCGACCGAGCGCATCCTCGTCCCCGAGACCGACTCGTCGCGCCTGCGCGAGGCGCCCTCCGCGACGACCGACCTCGACGCCGAGACCCCCTCGCCCGACGCGCCGCCGGTCGAGCGCCCGCTGGAGCCGATCGAGATCGGGAGCATCGAGCTCTCGCAGTCGTACTCGTTCAACTCGAACCTCTCGGTCGCGGACCTCGACGCCGATCCGGTCGGCACCCTCGAGTCCAGCTCGTCGCTCTCCGGCGTGTCGCTCGCGGGGCGCTACAACCCGAGCCGCAACCTGAGCTTCAACCTGACCGGGCGCTACGACATCCTCTTCGACGACCTGAGCGAGCTGTCGCTCTCCGGGAACTTTCGCAACAAGGTCGCGCGGGGACTCTTTTCCGCGGTCTACCGCCCGGGGCTGGGGTTCGACCGGGCCGTCGGCACCGATCCCGACGGCGCGGGGCCCCTCCCGGCACCGGTCATCGTCACGCCGCGCGAGGACGCGACCCAGGTGCGCTTCCAGGGGGACTTCGGCCCGCTCGCGGGGCGCATCCGCCTCGGTGTCGACTTCACGGCGAACATCAACCCGTCCGAATCCGAGAAGCGGCTCCCGTACCGGCGCTGGCGCTTCGAGTACTACACCCAGTGCTGCGGCTTCCTCGCCGAGTACCTGACCAACCAGTACACCTCCGTGCAGCGCAACGAGTTCCGCTTCGCGGTGGACCTGCGGGGGATCGGCAAGCTGTTCGACTTCAGCCAGGGGTACCAGTGATCGGCCCCGCGCTGGTCCTGGGCGGCACCGGGCTGCTGGGAAAAGCGCTCACCGCCGAGCTGGCCCGCCGGGGCGAGGCGTTCACCGCCCCGACCCGCGACGAGCTGGACCTGTCGGTCGCGGGCGGAGCCAGGGCGTGGATCGAGCGTGTGCGCCCGGCGGCCGTCCTCAACGCGTCCGGCTTCACGAACGTCCCCGCGTGCGAGCTCGAAGATAACCGTGCGGCGGTCGAGCACCTCAACGCGGCCCTTCCAGCCGAGCTCGCGAGCGCCTGCGCCCCGCTCGGCACGCGGCTCCTGCACGTGTCCACCGACTACGTGTTCGACGGGGATTCGACGCGCCCGTACCGCGAGGACGACGAGGTCGCGCCGCTCCAGGAGTACGGGCGGTCGAAGCTTCGGGGGGAGAGCGCGGTGCTCGCCGCCTACCCCCAGGCGCTCGTGATCCGCGTGTCCACCCTGTACGGACCGGGGCGGCCCGGCCGGGACGCCTACGTGGACGCGATTCTCCGGCAGGCCCGCGGGGAGCACGAGGAGTCCACCGTCCTCGCCGTCGTCGAGAAGCCCGTCTCCTCGCCGACCTACGCCCCCGACGTCGCTCCCGCCGCCCTGGACCTGCTGGAGCGCCGGGCGTCGGGGATCGTCCACGTCGTCAACGAAGGTGCCGTCAGCCGGCTGGAGCTGGCCCGCGCGACGGTCGCGTGCGCGGGCCTCGGAGGACGCGTCCGGGTTCTGAGCAAGCCGGAGCCGGCGGTGAGCCTGGCCCGCCCGGCGTACTCGGTCCTGGGCACGGACAAGCTGGCCCGCCTGCTCGGGCGCCGCCTGCCGGACTGGAAAGACGCGCTCCGGAGGTACGTGGGCGCGTGAGAGTCCTCGTCACCGGCGTCACCGGGTTTCTCGGCGGCCGCCTGGCGTCCGCCATCGCCGCGCGCCACGTCGTGCGCGGGTTCGTGCGCGACCCGGCGCGGTGGACTCACCGGCCGCCCGAGGCCGAGATCGCCGCCGGCACGATGACCGATGCGGGATCGCTCCGCACCGCAGCCCGCGGCTGCGACGCGATCGTCCACGCGGCGGGTCTGGTGAAGAGCTGGGCGAAAGACCGCGGGGAGTTCGACCGGATCAACGTGGACGGTCTGAGGCTCGTGCTCGATACCGCGCGGGAAACCGGCGCCCGCGTGATCTACACGTCGTCGTTCATCGCCCTGGGCCCGACCGACGGTGCCGTCTTCGACGAGACGACCCCGCACGCCGGGACCGCCCCCCACAACGACTACGAGCGCACGAAGCGTCTCGCGGACGGCGTTGCGCGCGAGGCCGCGGCGTCGGGCCTTCCGATCGTGCGCCTCTACCCGGGCATCGTGTACGGTCCCGGCGCCCTGACCGCGGGCAACCATCTCGTCGGAAGCCTCTTGCTCCACGCACGCGGCAAGCTTCCCGGCATGCTCGGCCCCGGCGACCGCCGCATGTCGCTCGCGTTCGTGGACGACGTCTCCCGCGGCTTCGTGACCGCGCTCGAGCGCGCCCCCTCCGGATCGGCGTACGTCCTGGGCGGCGACAACCGCACGCTCGCCGACGTGTTCGCGATCTTCCACGCGCGGACCGGCATACTCCCTCCGAAGCGCCGCATCCCGTACTGGGCCGGCCGTCTCGTCGGCCGCTTCCAGCGGCTCCGCGCCGAGCTGACCGGCAAGGAGCCCGAGCTGACCGACGAGGTCGTCCGCATCTACGCCCACGAGTGGGCGTACTCGTCCGCGCGCGCGCAGCGCGACCTCGCCTACACGATCACCCCGCTCGAGGACGGGATCGCGAAGACCGTGGCGTGGCTGCGCGACCGCGGCGAGCTGCGGCGATGACGGCCGCCGAAGCGCCGACCGCGCTCCGCGCCGAGCTGCCGCGCAAGGCGGTCCACGTCGCGATGGGAGGCTTCGCGCTCGCCCTGCGCTGGCTCACGCCGGGGGCGGCGATCGCGTGCGCGGCGGGGGCGCTGCTGTTCAATTACTTCCTCCTGCACAAGCTCACCCGCCGCGCGCTCCTCCGCCCGCACGAGAAGGCGCGCGGCTCCTCCCTCGGCATCCTGCTCTATCCCGCCGCCGTGCTGGTGCTCCTCGTCGTCTTCCGCAACCGCCTCGAGCTGGCCGCCGCGGCGTGGGGCTTGATCGCCTTCGGCGACGGCATGGCCTCGGTCGCGGGGCTCTCCGTCGGCGGCCCGAAGCTCCCGTGGAACCGCGACAAGACGTGGAGCGGCCTTCTGGCCTTCATCTTCTGGGGCACGGCCGCGTCGGCATTCCTGCTCCGCTGGGTGCAGCTGGGCGCGCTCGACGGGCCCAAGGACTGGATCGGCGCGTCGTTGTTCGACCGCACGGCTCTCATCGGCGCGTGCGCGACGGCCTCGCTTCTCGCTGGCCTCGTCGAATCCCTCGACACGGGCATCGACGACAACATCACGGTCCCGGCGACGGGCGCGGCAACGCTCTACGCGGCGACGCTGGTCGATCCGAGCCTCATCGTCCAGGCGGGACCCACGCTCGTCCTGAACCTCATCGTCGGCGCCGCCGTCAACGCAGGATTCGCGATCGCGGCTCTCGCGGCGCGGGGTGTGACCCCCTCCGGCGCGATCACCGGCACGTTCCTCGGCATGGGCCTGTACGCCTTCTCCGGCTGGCGCGGCTTCGCGATGCTGCTGCTGTTCTTCTTCCTCGGCACCGCGGCCACCAAGCTCGGCTACGCGAAAAAGCTCGCCCTCGGCATCGCGCAGGAAAAGGGCGGCCGCCGCGGCCCGCGCAACGCGATCGCCAACGTGGCCGCCGGGGTCGCCTTCGCCTTCCTGATGGTGGCGACCCCGCACCACACGGCTTTCGCCCTCGCGCTCGTCGCCGCCTTCGCCACCGCCGCCGCCGACACCGTCTCGAGCGAGATCGGCCAGGCATACGGCCGCACGACGTACCTGATCACGAGCTTCCGCCGCGTGAGCCCGGGAACCGAAGGCGCCGTCTCGCTCGAGGGCACCCTCGCCGGAATTGCCGCGTCGGCCGTTCTCGTCGCAACCGCCGCGGCGACGGGGCTCATCCCGGCCTCGGGCATCGGCATCGTCGTCGCGGCCGCGTTCCTGGGAACGACCCTCGAGAGTTACCTGGGTGCAACCCTCGCCACCGCTCGCGCCATGGACAACGAGGTCATGAACTTCCTCAATACCGTGGCGGGCGGGCTCGCGGCGATCGGAATATCGGTGGTGCTTTGAAGTCTCTCACCGCTCCGCGCGCCGGGCCGACCCACGAGGGAAGGCGTGGCATATCGCTTCGAGTGGCACGCGACCAAGGCGTTCGGCAACCTCAAGAAGCACGGCGTCTCGTTCGACGAAGCGACGACGGTCTTCGGCGATCCCCTCAACGTGCTCGTGCCCGACCCGGACCACGGTCTTGGCGAAAGGCGGTATCTTCTCCTCGGCATGTTCAATCGGCAGCGGCTCCTGGTGGTGGCCTTTGCCGAGCGGCCTCCTCGAACCCGCCTCATCTCCGCGCGGCGGGCCAACTCGCATGAGCGGAGTAAGTATGAAGAAGAAAGCTAGCCGCACGCGGACCCGAAGCGACCGCGACACGATGCGATGCGACTATGACTTCTCGAAAGGAGTGCGAGGAGCAACCGCGTCCCGCTACGCGAAAGGGGCGAACGTCGTCGTCATCGACCCCTCGGTGCTCGATGTGTTCCCCGACGCCGCTTCTGTCAACGAGACGCTCCGAGCGTTGGCGCCTGTCCTTCGCACCAAGCGCCGACGCCGAAGCGCGTAGTCACCATCCTCGATGTGGCCTCGAGCGAGACTTCCACGGGGATCGGGGAAGCCTGCACGCTTCACTTGGCGAACCTGGGCCACCGCGTCTTCGCGGCCGTCCGCAAGGAGGCGGACGCCGAGCGGTTGCGCCGGCAGAACGTCAACATCACCCCGCTCCTCTTCGACGTGCGCGACGAGGGCGCCGTGCGCGCCGCGGCGGACCTCGTCTCCCGGGACGTCGGCCCGAGCGGCATTCAGGGTCTCGTCAACAACGCGGGCGTCGCCGTCGCCGCTCCCCTCGAGTACCTGCCTGTCGACGATCTGCGCCTCCAGCTCGAGATCAACGTGGTAGGGCAGATCGCCGTCACGCAGGCCTTCTTACCTCTCCTCCGGCAAGGCAAGGGCCGGATCGCGTTCATCAGCAGCATCTCGGGGCTGATGGCGAACCCGATGGTGGGCGCCTATTCCGCGAGCAAGCACGCGATCGAGGCTCTGGCGGATGCGCTCAGGATGGAGCTTGCTGAGTGGGGCATCGAGGTGGTCGTCGTCGAGCCGGGGCAGATCGCGACACCCATCTGGGAGACCTCGGCGAAAGCGGCCGAAGTGCGCCAGCGGCGCATGCCCCCCGAAGCAAAGACGCGCTACGGCTGGATGATGCGCGGGGCGCGCGTGCGCGCCGCGGAAGGCGCCACGCTCGGCACGGACCCGCGCGAGGTGGCGACGACGGTCGCAAAGGCGCTGCTCAGCGCCAAGCCGAAAACCCGCTACGTCGTCGGCAGGGACGGGCGCCTGGTGAGGATGCTCGCCGTGCTGCCGGACCGTCTGCGCGACAGGCTGGTCCTGGGACGGCTCCGCAAGATGTCCGCAGCGTCCCGGGACCGCTGAGTTACCTCGCCGCAACCGCGCGCGATCCGAAAACCTTCCACAACGGGATCGCGAGCTTCCCTAATTCACACCGCGATGACGACGGGCACGCCGCCCCCGCCCAAGCTCCTGGACCGTGTACGCGCCGCCGTACGCACCCGGCACTACAGCCGGAGAACGGAAGCCGCGTACGTCGATTGGATCAAGCGCTTCATCGTGTTCCACGGCAAGCGCCACCCCTCAAATCTGGGTGCCGCCGAGGTGACCGCGTTCCTGACCTCGCTCGCCGTCTGCCGTCAGGCGTCCGCGTCGACTCAAAACCAGGCCATGGCCGCGCTCCTGTTCCTTTACCGCGTCGTGCTCGACCTCGAGCTTCCGTGGCTCGACGATGTCGTACGCGCGAAGAAGCGCATCCGTCTTCCCGTCGTGTTGACTCCGGGAGAGGTCGCCCGCGTCATGGCGCGCCTCGAGGGGACGAACCGCCTCATGGCCGCGCTCATGTACGGCACGGGCATCCGTCTGCTGGAGTGCTGCCGGCTTCGCACCAAGGACGTGGATTTCGAGCGCCGTCACATCACCGTCCGCGAAGCCAAGGGGGGCCGCGATCGCATGACGATGTTGCCCGAGACGCTTCACGCCGCGCTCTCGCACCAGCTGACCACCGTCCGGGAGATGCACGCTCGCGACGTGGCTCGCGGCGCCGGCTGGGTCGAGCTCCCGAACGCCTTGGGCCGCAAATTCCCGAACGCCGGGCGCGAGTGGCCCTGGCAGTGGGTCTTCCCGGCGACCCGCACGTACCGCGACCGCGACTCCGGCCAGCTCCGCCGCCACCACCTCCACGAGTCGGTGCTGCAACGCGCCGTCCGCCGCGCCGTCGTCGAGGCCGGCATCGGCAAACCCGCAACGACCCACACCCTGCGCCACTCCTTCGCGACGCATCTCCTGGAGTCCGGCTACGACATCCGAACCGTCCAAGAGCTGCTCGGCCACCGGGACGTGAGCACGACGATGATCTATACCCATGTCCTCAACCGGGGTGGCCGCGGAGTCATCAGCCCCGCGGACCGGCTGTGACGGAACAGCAGAACCCGCAAACGCAGCGGTTTCCTCGCCGTGTTTGGCCGCACGACCCGCTAGCCCCACCTTCTCAAGTGGTGTATTTAAAGGACAACCGCCGCGGTCGCCGGACACGCCGCCCGACAATCGCGACGGGGGCCCGCAGCGTTTGGGGTGCAAACGCAGACCTGTCTAATTAGAGTTAGGTGTCCAGGGATACTGCAGTGGCAAGACTACAGAGCGAGGCTGGCCGTTCGAGCAGATGGGTTGCTCACGGTGTCCCCATCGTTTGCTCAGTGGCTCTTGGAGTATGGGCGTCCTTCAGTGCTGCCAACGCTGTCCACGGCTACGTCGCTGCCTACGTTTCTCCTCTTGTGATGATCGCTGCCGCGCTGTTCCTCGTTGTGGGCGTGGCAACCGTGGTACCAAGGCGCACGCGTCGATTCGGAGTGGGTGCCATAGCGGGCGGGTTGGCAATCATTCCGACGTTTTTCGGGGTGTTTAGCCTATTGGATGCCACAGGACAGGTACGGTGGAGAAACCAACCACAGGTAGTGGGAGGTCAAAATGTCCAGGCGAGCATGGTCGTGTACTTGACCGCGGGGGCTACTAACGACCAGATCAACTCCGTGTGGTCGTCGGTCCTCGGTGATCCTCACCCAAGTGGAAAGGGGCGCACGCTCTTGCCCGGTGTTCAGAGTGTCTTTCGCGCGACGCCCGTCGAGGGTCACGAGGCGGTCGGGCTCACGCTCCGAGGGTCCGCAACTGACGACGAGATAGCAGCGATCCGTCAGCGCCTTGCGGAATGCGAATTCGTGTACAGGGTTCTCACGAACGTCGCTCCTTCAGAGGTGCGAACCCTCCCGTGAGTTTCGGCGGCTGGACACCTAACCCGCGCGTGAACCCGTCGGTCCGTCCGGTCACGGGCCTTGCCTGGTGCGCAAGGCCCGTGACCTTCCGGCCCGCGGGTTACGTGCATCGTTAGCCAGACTGTTTCAAGCTGTGAAGCCCGCGCTGATGGTCGCCTTTCTCATCCTGCTGACCGGATGCGCGACGACAGCCGCACCACCACGGCCACAAGGAGTGCCGACGTCGGCCGTGTGGGCCGGAGGTGCCGACGGGGGGGCCTGGATCCAATGCAAACCTGTCGCAAAGGAGCCGCACCTGCATTACGACTGCACGGTCTACTTCGAGTCTGGGTCCGTATGGGTGTCGGGCGGATTCGTCGTCGCCGAGCGAAAAAGTGGAAAGGACGAGTTCCCTGGAGGGTATTGGCCGCCCGAGATTCGTAGCTTCAACTCGTTCGACGGTCGTACCATCTATCTCAGCGAAACACGAAGGCTTGTCCCGTACGGTAGGGAGTGATCGCTTTCCAAACGGGTGCGTAATCGTGATGATGGCGAAGCAGAAGCACGACTGCACCGACGCCACGCTGGCTAACTTCGGGCTCAGCCCGACGGCCTCTTGCGTCACGGCGCTTGCGTGGCAAGCGCCGCGCCGCTCGGGCCGCGGGCTAGCCGTGCGTTAGACGACGAGAACAGATATGAAGAAGAGCGCGATCATCGCCATCCTCATTTGGGTCCTTCTCGCGGGTCCGGTGATGGCGATGTCGAAGCAGGAGCGAGCGGAGCTCGAGGATCAGATTCGAGCCCTTGATAAGGACAAAGTTCACAAGATCGTTGCGGCCGTCGAGGCAGAACCACTTGGCGAAATGGCCGAGGCAATGCGACCGGCCTTGGTGCTCTTCTTCGAGCCAATTCACTACACGGTCTGCTTGGATCAAATCGGCTTTCTCATGGAAGCTGAGCCCAAGGTTCTGATGAATGTGTTTTGGCAGGTCGTGTTCTCAAGCGGGGATTTCGTTCTTCAACATCCGGAGGAGAGCGCTGATCGCCTCGTGTACATGCAGGCAGGCCTCGAAGGCGCTCTCCGGGTGTATGAACGTATTCTCGTGGCGAAGCCAAAGGCGAGAAATCCAAAGTTGGACGAACTCGTTCGGCTAAGGAACGATGGCCATCTTGACGACTACGTTCGAGCGAATCCATGCGACAAGAAGTAGGCTCGTCGTCTAACAGCCGCATCATCGCGACGGGCCGTCTGGTCACGCCGCTTGCTTGCGCAAGCGTCGCGCCCGTCCGACCCGCGCGATATGCGCGGCGTTAGGCGTCATGCAGTCGACTCGCCAGATTCACGCTCGATCCTCGCGCTTCGCCATTGAAGCCGGTGAGGATGAGGAAACTAACCCGGGGATCTACGGCCGGGCGTTAGCTCAGTGGTTGGCAACGCAGCTCCAGACACTCGGGTGGCGTGTGAAAGGGTGCATCGCCGAGGACTTCGGTCGCCTCGTTGAGGTTGAGGATTCAAGGTTTCGCCTGTTCGTTGCGTGCGCGAGCGACCACGATGGAGCAGATTCATGGCAGGTGTTCACCTTTGCAGAAGGGGGCGGGCTTTTGGGCGTGTTCGCAAAATCAGCGAAGCAGCAGCTTGCCGACCGACTTCTGGGCGATGTGGAGCGTGCGATTCGTAACGACTCCAGCACACTGGACATCCGCCTGGAGGGTGCCAATGACGCCTAACAACTCGCTGGAGCGGACGCGTGAGGGATAAAGTGCCAAGTTCAGACGTCGGCGTGCGCGCCGCTCAGCTCAACCGTTAGGCCCATCTGATGAAGTCATGAAGCCACTGCGCAAGAACTACGGCTCGTTGACACTCTTCGCTCTTGCTGTATTCGCTTGCTCTTGCGCTCGTCCACCAACTCCTGAGATCTACGAACCGGCATGGACTCGCGACAAGCAGCCGGGCATGCGCACTTGTGACGAGCGCGGAACGATGTTCTCGGTGATCAAGCGCCCTACGTTTGAGGGCGCAATTGTTCCAACTGAATACATGGGAGATCCGCCTGGGGAGGTCTGGACGAGTGGCCGAAGCCTCGGCTTCGCAGTCGAGTCCTTCTGGCGACCAAGCGAGGACGACGTGAGCAGGGCCGAAGCTCGGATTCGGGAGGTATTCAGTTCCAATCCAATCCCACTCCAGGCGCTTGTCGGCACGATTGCTCTGTCCCCCGAACAGCGCGGGTACGAACTGCGCGAGATCGCGAAGATCGTTGCGCACTTCGGGGAATACCGACGACAGTACATGGGGGTCGTCGTGTCCGGCAGACGCAGGGTGCTCTGCAACTTCTTCATGAAAGAGCCGGAAGATCGGCCATTCATCGGCGACAGGTGGCGGTGCGACTGGGTGGCCGTGGACGACGGAGGCTTCTGGTACTGGCAGATACAGTTCGATGTCGAGGATGACACTTGTACCGAGTTCCGATCCAACGGCTATGCGTAGGCAGAGGGCCTAACTACTGGCTCAAGCTGTCGGTCCGCCCCGTCACGGGCCTTGCGTGCGCAAGGCCCGCGCCGGCTCGGCCCGCAGCTTAGCCGTGCGTTAGGCCGCCATGGAAACGACAAGCAGGAACACCGTGCTATCAAAGTCCCGAGTCCGAAGCAACGGTTGGGCGGCCGCGCGCTCGGCCGCCGCATGCCTCACGGCCTGCGTCCTAGCGACCATCGCCCTACTGCTCTGGTTTGGCGCACGGTATTCCGGCCCGGACTCCGGCGAGCTTCTAGGGTTTACGATCATCTATTCCACGGTTGTGTCCGTCCCAGCAGCGATCGGCGTCTTCTATGCTGCGCTAGTCGCGCGGGGCCTAGGAGCCATCTGGGGTGGCATCGTCGGACCGGTATCAGCGGTCATCGGGTTCTTGTTGAAGGATGTCGTGCAAGAGGCCGCAGACATGGCTGGCTTCCCACGGCCGTCCGTCAGCGAGTTTCTTGTAGCGGCGGTTGTCGCCGCGGCAGGCGCGATCGGGCTGTACTTCGTCGCTTGGTGGATCGCGGCGAGACGCTCGCCGAGGCTGGCGGCCTAACAGTGCGCTCCACGCGCCGCACTCCCGCGTCAGGCCGCCTGCTGAAAAACGGCAAGCGGCTCGCCGCGGGGCGCGCGCGTGAGCGCATACGTTAGACGGCCAATAGCCAAGCGAGAACGGGGAGATGCAAGCTCCAGCACACTGTTACATAGACGAGAGCATCCACGAATCGTTGGGATTTGTCGCCCTTGCATTTGTTTTTACAGAGGACGAACCTACCGCAGTCGTTTCCAAGGCTCTCACAGAGGCGGGAATTGGTGAGTTCAAGAGTGGCGCCCGCATGGCAACCAACCCCCGCATGCAACAGGCGCGCGAGGAACTCTTCACAGCGATCAACAATCACGCGCGGATCGCGGTCGTGTTCGCTCCACACCACGTGTTCGTTCGATCTCCGCTCGGGAAACAGCTTCTCCAGGCGCTACAGTCGGTGCTGATAAGAAACGGAATCCGGCCACAAGGCCTGACTCTCCACATCGACGAGGGGATTTTCACGTCCGCGCTGGAGGCCAAGCGGTTGATTGGCATATTTCGTTTCCTAGGCCCGGCGGAGTTTCGATCCGCGGAGGCTTCCCATGAGTGTCTCGGCATCCAGCTTGCCGATCTCGTGAGTCACACTTTCGCCCAGATCGTCCGCGAAGCACTTACAGGAACGCGGAAGGAAGTCGACGTCGGGGGCGCCGACACTGGTTACGCGGACGGCACAAGAATGGAACTTGGTGTGGCACTCCTCATGTCCATACGACACGCCATTCTCGCCAGGCGCATGGTTGCCGAAGGCGACGACTTCGACCCTGCCACGGATCCAGTGATCCTGGGTCCCGATGATGATCAGTCGAGTACGGTCAGCAGCCCGAGACGCTTGGGTGGGGGGTGCAGGTGGCTCCAGAATCACCCGAAAGGCTCCGTCGTGCCGTCGGCGAGGTGCTGAACCGAGTGTGGCTGGGGTGCATGCATTGAAGCCGCCTAACTACAGCGTCAACCTGACGGTTCGGCCTGTCATCGGGCTTGCTTGCGCAAGCCCGCCGCCAGTCTGCCCCGCAGGTTACGCTGGGCGTTAGACGTACTGAATAGGAAGGCACCAGCATGCGAAACCGCCTAACGACTGTCATCGCGCTGGGACTCTGGGTACCGTTCATCGTCGCCGCTGCGGACGCACCGCCGATTCCAACCGCTCCGGCCGACGTCAAGTACACGATTCGCATTTGCGAAGGCGGCGAGAGCCTGCAGTTCTGGTTCAACGACGAAGCGAAGGAGCGCTGGAGCGCATGTAAGACACCAATTCCCGACGTCCCAGTGTTCCTCGTCACCGACTCCGGAAAACGCGGTGAGGGCAAGACCGGGAAAGATGGCATTGCTGCGTTGCCGGCCGTCGCCGTCGCAGCAAATGAGAAGTTTCGGCTCGCAATGGCCTGCACGACCCATCATTGTTTTTCACTCCATGGGCTGTTCGTCGGTGCCCCCGACGTCAAGGCTGGCCCAAACCTCCTGTATGCGGAGACCACACGGAAGTGAACACAAGATTGGTAGGTGGAGGCACGACGTCTAACTACGGGATCAGCGCGTCGGTCCGTCCGGTCACGCCGCTTGCTTGCGCAAGCGTCGCGCCCGCTCGCCCCGCGCGCTATCCGTTGCGTTAGACGATCATGAGGCGGCTTGGAGCAATCGCGCTAGTCGGGTTCAGCCTCGTCACTAGCGCGCTCGCTGAAGACAAAAAAGTGCGCATTACGTACATTCCCGACTACTCGAGTCCCGAATTGGCGTGGCGCGCGTCGATTGCCATCGATGGGACTGTCAGTCTGGAGCGCTCAGATGTCGCAGTGACTACACTCCATCCGGAGTTTCGCTGGGTCAGGGACACCGCGTATCGGAAGCGTATTTCCGAGCGACAAGTCGCTACCTTGTTCGAGTCGTTGGAAGCGCTGGAACTGGGTGAACTGGGGCCGGAGTACTCAGCGAACCGCAGTTGGTCCGTGCCCGGAGAGACCGCGAAAGTCATTGGGCCGTCGGGGGAAGTATTGCGCGAGGTGCCGGCTGAAACAGCGAGGGTGGTGACGCACGGAGGACATTACGGCCTTTGGTATCGCGACCGCGGACGTGTCGACACGACGGTGTACGCGCCCTTCTCAGCGCTAGACAACGATCCGGACCACCCGAATCGTGGCGAGATTCGAAAAATTCTGACCGCGTGGTACCTCGTCTTGAAAACAACGGGGCCAATTGCCGATGCCAAGGCCGGGGAGTTCAAGCCCTACGTCGAAGCGGAGTAGCTCATGTCGTCTAACTCCGGCCTGAACCCGACGGCCTCTCGCGTCACGGCGCTTGCAGGGCAAGCGCCGCGCCACTCGGGCCGCGGGTTAGGCGTACGTTAGCCAGAGCAGAACAACATGGGTAAAGAACTCGAACAGCTGACGGAACTCTTCAAGAAGCTTGGAGCACCCGACCCATCCGGTTGGGCGTCGTCACAGCTCCATTAGGACCGCCGCGCCGTGATGATGGAGGCTCGAACGACCGAAAACAAGACTAAGCCCACCGACGCTAGCGTCGCGCACTACATCGACTCGAGAGCCAACGCGCAGCAAGGCACCGACTGCCGGGAGTTGATGGCTCTGTTCAAGAAAGTCACCCGGCACTCACCAAGAATGTGGGGACCCAGCATCGTCGGGTATGGCTCCTACCCGTACACCTACGGGAGTGGACGAACTGGGAAAGCCCCTTTGGCGGGCTTTGCCATCCGTGGCCGAGAACTGGTGGTCTACGTGCTGGTTGGCGGAGAGGAGCAAAAGTCGTTGCTGAACAAGCTTGGCAAGCACAGGATGGGCAAGGTGTGCTTGTACTTCAAGCAGCTTGCTGATCTTGACAGGTCGACGCTCGAAAAGCTCGTCGTCAATTCGGTTGCGGAAGTAAGGCGACGCCATGGCTGGCGGGACGACCCGCTACCTCGATCTCTGGAGTAAGCATGAAAGCATCCATGTTGTATCGAATCGCAGCTGTTCTTCTGCTCCTCTTTGCGGCGGGCCATACGCTCGGCTTTCGGCAGTCTGATCCCACATGGGGAGTTGATGCTCTGCTCAGCTCAATGCGGTCCATTCACTTCGATGTGCAGGGATTCAACCGCACGTATTGGGACCTCTTTGTAGCAGCCGGATTCTCTGTCGGCGTGTTTTATCTCTTCGCGGCAGTATTGGCCTGGCAGTTGGGGGGCCTTCCGGTAGCGACGCTGGCGCTCATGCGCGGCACGACGTGGGCGTTCGCTCTTTCCTTTGCGGCCATCACGGTCGTGAGCTGGAGGTACCTCTTCATCATACCCATCGCGTTCTCAATCGCGATTACAGTTTGTCTGACTGCGGCGGCATGGACTTCAGGGAAGCGGGTTGTCTAGGAGAGCGCGCATGCGTGAATCGAGGAAAAGACTCACAAGCTCCATGGTCGCGGTCAGTGCCGCTGTGCTTGTCGTCCTCTTGCCGGCTCGAGCTCAGTCCGCGGACGGGCAGGTTCAGATCTCGCAGGCGAAATCCTCCGCGGCGGCCGATGCCGAGACCGCAGAGGGAAAGAAGTTCGGAGAAGCGCTGGCAGAGGCCTTCGGTCGCGAGCACGGCAGCACGATTCAGCGGTGCGCCAAAGAGACGAAGCGCCCCGACCTCTCCGACTTCGACCTTTTCCTGCGACTCGATGAGACTGGCGTGGTCGATCAGGCCTTCGAGGATCCGGCCACGGTGCTCGCCACGTGCGTTCGCGACAAGATGGCAGGATGGAAGGTGTCCACGCCGCCTCATGCGGGATTCTGGGTGAAGGTCGTTGTCAGCCTCAAGCGCAAGTAGCGTCGCAGGCGTCACGGGCCTTCGGGCTAGCTGAGCACGCCCTTCTTGTTCATCGCAAGAGCGTAGTACGCCAGGAATGCGGCGAAGAGAATGGGGACTACGGTTAAGCCCAACCCACCCGTTTCGCGCATCACCTGCATCCCGCCAAGAAGAAACAAGCCGCCGAGATTGTAAGCGAGCGCCCCGATCGCCGAGGCGAGCAAGACATGAGACGCGAGGCGGTTCTTGAGAAGCAACAGGAGGCACCCGATCACACCACCGAACACGCCGATCGCCCAGAACGCAACGACCCACAACGGGAACGACTCGAAGTACTCGCGTTGCTGCGGAGGAAACCGGCTCATGACCGCTTCGACTCTCAGCTGAGTAAGCATGAAGGACATCACGCCCATCGCATTCCACAGGCATCCGATAATCCCGATCAACCACAAGTGCCACGGCCTACCCGGAGTCTTCGTGCCCTGCGCTTGGGACATGGTTTCCTCCTCGGTCGTTTTCAGTTAGCGAGCGGTCCGATGAAAACTGGAACGATTGCCGTGTATCGTCGCAGTTGGAGGTAGTCGCATGGTTGGGCTTGCCGCGCTGTGGATGCCGATCGTCGTGTCGGCCGTGTTCGTGTTCATTGCGCTGTTGATCCTTCACATGATGCCCGGCTGGCACAAGGGCGACATGATCGCGGTCCCTGGCGAGGACAAGGTCATGGAGACTCTACGCAACCTGAACGTGCGGCCGGGAGACTACCGCTTCCCGTATGGCAGCACCGTGGCTGAAATGGAAGCGCCCGCGTTCAAGGAAAAGATGAAGCAGGGCCCGGTCGGAAACATGTCGATCCAGCCGAGCGGCGACATCAACATGGGCAAGCTGATGGGCCAATGGTTCGTCTATTCGCTCGTCATCGCGGTGATCGTGGCGTACGTCACGGGGCAGACCCACGCGCAGGGTGCGCCCTACATCGAAGTCTTCCGCGTGAGCGGGTCAGTGACTTTCTGCTGCTAGTGGCAGAACTGGATCTGGTGGGGCAAGAGCACGCGGTTCACGCTCACCAACACGGTCGACGGCCTGATCTACGCGCTGGTGACGGCGGGGACG
>Ga0137435_1000319_pt1 | contig 16393 bp, 20 predicted proteins | sample EasRivERMGT100_2_FD_104904 | JGI IMG/M metagenome (GOLD analysis project Ga0137435, IMG submission 104904) | Soil microbial communities from meander-bound floodplain in the East River, Colorado, USA - East River MetaG ERMGT100_2 | ecosystem: Environmental > Terrestrial > Soil > Floodplain ... | reverse complement strand
TTTCGTTGATTCTCCCCTAAAAGGGAGATGTCCATCAAAAGCGAGTTAGTCGGCGGCCTTCTGGAGCTTGAGGGCGACTTGGATAACCCCGTTTTCGTGTGGAAAGGCGTCGAAGTCCCGTGCATCCCTGGAGGTCTCGCCCGCGGCGCGGTCCTTCAAGTGGGCGGAATCATGGTCGAGTTCCATCTCGTGCTCACCGTTCGCCGTGCTCTCTGGGTCACAGCCGACTCCACCGAAACCACCGCCGACGATATTGACATCACCGCCGACGCCAACATTCCCGGCCCCCGCCCGCTCGCCCGCAACTATCTCGAGTTCGAAGGCGTGCAATACAAAGTCGAGCACGTGCTGAGCGCCTGCACAAAGAGCCACATCAACATTTACCTGACCGACCCGAATCGCTGAGAAACATGGAAACCAAGCAAGCAAACCCTCAAATGGTCGCGACCATCTCCGAGTTAGTCGAGATACGCGGCCGACAAAAAGAGGACGCGACGCGCGCCGAAGAACTTACCACCCTGATCAAAGCCTACGTGGACAACAAAGAAGGCTCGATCAAACACAACACGACCTTGCTTGCGCTCATCAAAGAAAAAGCGCGCACCAGCATCGACGCGACCCTGCTGCGCACCAAGTTCCCCCTCGCTGCCGAAGCGTGCAAGAAGACGAGCACCTTTCTGCAAGTGGAGTGCTGTTAAGCCCGAAAGATTGAACAGGAGGCAGCAGAGGAAGCAGAGGGGGGAAAGAGATTTTTGTTTCTCTGCTATCTCTCTGCTTCCTCCTGTTTAGCTAGGGCGCCGGGGCCCACCCCTTTTCCAGCATCTCCGCTTCGGTGAACGTCAGCGTCACGGTGAACGTCAGCGGAACGGGGTCCGGATCCGGGATCGGGTCGGGGTCAGGGAGCGGCGGCAAGAGCGCTTGTGCTTCGCACAGGCGCGCGGATAAGGCCAGGCGGCCAAACCGGCTCGCGTTGTAGGGAAGGGAGAGATTCGTTTTGCCGTCCAGAATTAAGGTCAGCGTCACATCCATGATTTGCAGGATCAATGGGTCGAACTGGGCTAAATGATTCCACCCGTCATAAATCAGGCCGGCCGCCCACGGTCCGCGATTGCGAAAGGCGGTGTTGGTGCCGTTGATGAAATTGCGGAACATCGGATCGGTGATCGATTGATTCCAGATTGTTTGGGTGAGGGTGTTGCAGAGCGCTTGGATGAAGGGCAGGTCGAAGACGATGCCGGCGCGGTAAAGATCGATGATCACTTTAGGCACGCGCCCGGCGTGACTGACGTCCATGCAGGTATAAGGATTCTCCAGACCGAATCCTTTGTCCCAGAGCAAACCGCCGTTGAACGGGATGAAGCGATCGAGGCCGCCGTTGTGGTTGCGGATGCCGTTGGCGAGGAGGTTCACTTTCGCGGGCCAATCGAAGGTCGCGTTGTCAGCGTTGCCGAGGGCTGTGCTGGTGAGCATCAGATCGAGCAACGCGCGCAAGTGGAGCGCCGGTTTGTCGCCCATGCCGGCAGTTGACTGGTTCACGCGGCGAACCATGTCCGGCCAGGCGCCGCGCTTGATCAAAATTTTGTTCGTGATGTGGTCCCGGACGAAAACATAAATCTGCGTCGCTCGGTTCTTCCGGACGTCGTCGATGCCGGGCTCGGTGATGAGCACACGCGCCAGGCGCGCCATACTCGTCGCGCCGATGGATTCATCGAGTTCCCACGCGATCAGGGTTGAGGTGTAGGGTGAGGCCCATTCGCCCGACCAGTTGCGGTTGCCGTTTTTGTCGATGATGCGGGCGGCTTTGACCATGTTCTCGGCCCAGCCCAAAGCGAGATCGGCATACTTGAAATCCTTCGTGGTCTCCCACATCGCGACGCCGGCGCCGAGGGCGTAGTCGAAATTGTAATATTCGCGACCGACGCCGGAGGCGGACTGCCCGTCCAGGAAAGTGCGGTTGGTGGCGAGTTCTTTATCGAAGGTTTGTTGATAGAGAGGGTTCACATCCTTTGGGAGGGAGTGAACGAGAGAGGGCGCATGGGACTACAATTTTCGTCATCGTGGGATCGGTCTCGCTGTCTGAGAACCAATCGGAGTGGCCGAAGTCGCGGTCGACCAGCTCGACGGGGATCTTCGCATTGAGTGGCCCGCTCAATCCAAGCACACCGTAGCCCAGCAGCCGGCCCAGCGGATTGCCGACCAGCCGCAAGGCTTGATCCTTCAAAGCACGCCACACCGTCACCGGACATTTCAGGTGGTTGAAACCGTTATTCTCGAAGTCAGCGTCGCAAGCGGCGGAGATCAAATGCAAATGTGCCAGCAGCGGCCAACCCATGTCTTCCAGTGTATCGCGGATGACGTCGCATCCGTTGGAGTGGCCGACTAAAGTCACGTCCCAGCCGTTGTAAAACTCCAAGGTGCGTCGGAGTTTGCGCGCGCGCTTCTGCTGACCAAAGACCCGGCTGATCGGGCCGACGTAATATTCGACCTTCTCCGCTTTAAAGGCGCTATGGATGTGCGACCACGTGACGGCGCGGCCTGTCCAGTTTTTTGACTCGCCAGGCCATGTGAGGATGCCGTTTACGTAGAGGAAAATTTTATTCATCGGCTCCGGCTACGGCGACGTGAAGACTTGGATGACGATGGTTGTGACTGGGTTCGTCGGGGCGGTCGGCAATGCCGGAATCACAACGGCGCTCAGAACGGTGCGCTCGCTTTCGCCGAGGATGTTGGTCGCCGTCAGCCCGTAAGTATGGCTGCCAATGGCGACGTTCGAGACGGTGACGGTCGAGTTGGTGACGCTCGCCAGTTGCGTCCAGTTCGTGCCGGTCTGCTCGTAGAGGTTATAGGCTTTGATGTCCTCGGCGGGATCGTTGGGCGACCATTGGAAAATGATCGTGGCGGCGCTGGCGGCAAGGATTGTTAGGAAGAAGGCGGCGATTATGGACTTGGATGTTTTCATTTTTATTTATGGGTTGATGGTTCTTTGAAAGGTCTGCGGAGGAGTAGCTGATACCGGCGACGAACCCGATCCGGTGAATTCAAACGCGCCGATGTCCCAGGCGGCCCCCTGCGGACGCGGAGTCCCGTTGATGTCCACGGCGATGTTGAGACCGTAAAGCGCAAAAAAAGCTGCGGGAATTGTCGGGGTAACGCCGGCATCGATCGCGGCGGAGCCCGCAACTAAAGTCGCATCAACCGAAGCTGCGTTCGTGCTGACGACGCCTGGTGCGGCTGAAAAGTTGCCACTCCAATAAGCGCCCTGTGCCGCTTGGATGCTGGAAACATTCGTGTAGGTGGTCGCACCCCATAAGAACCTAAGCGGATCGATCGGCCATAGGCAGTTGGCAACGACCGAGTTGGTCAACCCAATGTTCTCCATGCGCAAGGTGAAGTCGTTGGTTTCGACGTTCGCAAAGAGGTTGTTCCGAAATTCGTGCCGAGTGCCGGCGCTCCCGCCAAAGACGTAAATCCCGCCGTTGTGCTGGTTAATGACGGTGTTGTTTTCAAACCGATCTTGGAAAGCGCCGTAGGAGACCAGCGCATGGCCAGCCGGCGCGGTTGTCCCGACGTTGTAAATCAGGTTGCCGTAAGTGTTGCATCCGGCCTGGTGACGGATGGCGTTGCTCTCGCAGTCTCGAATGCGGTTCAGGATGACCCAGATTCGATGATCTCCGGTCCACGGCTGGTTCTCGTCATTGAGTGCCATCGGCTCCCCGCTTCCGCCGAGGCCGATGATCCTCTGGAAATTGTACATGTCGTTTCCCGAAATGATCACGTCCTCACAGCTCTTGATGTCGATGGCGTTCTCCTTGTTGGAGTGCATTTTATTTCGACCGATATAGATGAACGAAGCCAGGTCTGTCGGGGTAAGGCCGGAATTGATTTGCACGGAGTCGCCCTGGCTGAAGCAGAATTCGTTATCCAAAAACCACACGTGGTGAGAGCCGTTGCCGGCGAGCGCGCTATGCACGTCCGAGCTGGTGTTCAGCGTGTAGTCTCCGTTGTGATGGCAGTAATTGCTGTAACCGACCGAGTAAGACCCGCCCATGCTGAGCGCATTTCCGCTGTTAGCTAACGGGTCGGTCACTTCGCATTTCCGGACGCTCCAATGATCGGGCAGGAAGCCAGTAATCGGCCTGATTTTCGCCCGGTTCGTAGTCCCCTGAACATAGAAGCCCTCGATGATAAAGTAGCTTCCCTTGACCTGGAGCTCGCGGTTCAGAATCCAGGCTTTGTTCCCGCTCGCGCCGTTGGTGCCGTAGCCAACGAAAAAGATCGGCGCGGTGTTCGTGCCAGCGTTGAAATTCAAATGGAAAACGGAGCTGCTTGGACTGTATGGGCCATTGGTCACGACGATCACCGCCCCCGCTTCAAAAAGTTTGCTGTCTCCGTTGGGAATCGTCAGCCGTGGCTTCGCCGGGTAGCCGTAAAGGTTGGAGGTATCCGTCGCGGCCGCATGAAGTTTGTCGATGTAGTAAGCGCCTGTGACTGTGCCGGTCCACGGCGTCGGAAAAACGGGTTGCTCGTTGATCCCAAACGGCGGCGCTGGAATTCCGATGGGCGGAATATAAGCGGCTTGCGCCAATAATCCGGCTGCCAGCGTTGCGAAGATGATAAGCCATTTCACGGGGGTTCAGAAGGGGCAACAGGTTTTGCCGGCGCCTGCGTTATACAATTCGGTGATTTCGGCGGCGGAGAGGACCTTCTTCCAAAGGCCAACTTCATCGATCGCGCCGTCGACATAAAACCCAGACAGGTTGGCTCCGATCCTAAAATCGCTTGCCGAATCAATAACACCTGTCGAGTAAGCGGTCGTCTGGACCGTGCCATTGTTGACGCTGATTTTGATCAGGTTGTTTACCGAATCGTGCGCAGCGAAAATGAAACACCACGTATTGACGGGGATGATTCCAAACGTGGTTGCCCCTCGGGTAGTGGAGGCGGTGGCGTCGGGTGACACAACGAACTCGAAATTTGTGGTGGTCCCGGCTCTTATCTGCCATGACCTCTGACCAGCACCTCCGTACTGACCTATGATGGTCTGAAACTGTCCGACAGTGGCGAGCTTAACCCAAGCGGTGGCGCTAAAATCAATATCCCCTGCGGAAAGATCCGCTGAATCGGCGCGACTTAAAAACTCGCTGTTGGCGGCTGTGAAAAAGGCGGCGTTGCCAATGATGCCGGTGGTCTGCGTGACGGTGGCGTTATCGGCCACGTCTTGCGGGGTGCCTGTGGGTTCGCTGTCGACGCGCGTGCCGCTGGCTTCCTCCATCTTCCAGTAAGCGATTAGGTTTGTGTTGAGTGAGGATGGCGCTGCCGTGCTGATCACGGGTGGGGACGGGCCTTGGACGCGGATCACGGCGGAGAAGGAAGAAGAATTGAACAGGAGGAAGCAGAGAGAGCAGAGAAGATAGAATCCTCTCCCCACTCTGCTATCTCTGCTTGCTCCTGTTAAAATCATTGCACGGCTCCGTATTGGATTTCCAGTTCGAGCAATTCACTGGCGACGGTCGAGGCATCGGTCGCGCCGTCGCGGTTGAGCTCGATCACCCACCATTGGCCGGCGGTCGAACCGCTGTTCCAGCCGGTCAAGGCGACGCTCGAAACGCTCTCCACATCGTCACTGGAGCCGCTGGCGTCGGCGGCCACGTCGAGCTTGATCCAGGTTCCGGCGGTCGCGGCTGACACGGCGCTGTTTGCGACTGAAGCGAAGCCGACGTTGTAAATCTGCGCGGCGGTGTCGGCGGCGGTGAGGCGAACGGTGAGGTTGGCGGTGGGGACCACGTTCACGTCGAAATCTTTCGGCACGCGGACGCCGAAGCGGACATAGTTCGCGTTCGTGGCGGCGGTGCCACTGAAGCGCGGGATCATAAAGGTGGGGAGCGTGAAATCGTTCGTGTTGGGGATCGTCACGCCGGCACCATCGATGCGGCGGGGGTAGTTGAACTTGAGATAGCTTTTGAAATGCTGCGCACCCAAGCGGGAGACCATCTGGAAGCGGATGCCGGTGTAGACCACGTCGACCCATTGGCCGGCTTGAATGTCGCCATCTTCCAGGGTGGTGTTCGATCCTCCGGTGACACTTACCTTGGCAATGTTTTTGACGCCGATTCCATTGATGTTCAGCGTCGCGGCTCCGGTGTTGGCGGTGTTCGCTGAGAAATAATAATGGGTGCCGGCCGAATAGGCAGTAATCGCCGGGGTCAGAGTGATTACGTAATCATCCGTCGAGCCGGCATCAGCAGCGAGAAATCCAGCCTGGACTTCGTTGGCTTTGCTGACGCTCGTTAAAACTGTGCCGCTGGTCGCGGGGAATGTCTGCGTGGTCGCGTCCGTTCCGGCCAGGGTCAGGGAATTGTTCGCGGTGAGGGTCTTGCCGTCGGCAATGGTGAGCGTGGCGGAGGTCGCGGGTTGTGTGATCGCAACTTTGTTGATGCTCGTTGCGGTCGCGACTCCAAGAATGGGAGTGGTGAGAGTGGGTGAGAGTGATGGCGCCTTCAGGTTGATCTGCGCCTGGACATCAGAGGTAACTGTTCCCAGGAAATCGAACTCGGTTGTACTCACGCCGCCGCCGCCGATCTTCGCCGCGTCAATGCCGCTGGCGAGTTTGCCGCTCGTCACTTGCAGATTGTTGATGTCTGCCGTGTCCACCAATTTCGAGGCGCTGTCCTGAACGCCCGCGGTGATGTGCGGGAAGCCGGTGCCGGTCGGGGGCGTGTAGGAGCCGCTTGGGTTTGCGCTGTTGTTGATGACGATCGCGAGGCCGTTCGACGTCAGGACGATGTTTGTCCCTGCCTCTAAGTTGATGCCGAAGGCGGGATTTAAGCCGTTGGAACCAAATCCGTTTGTGACCGTTATTCCGTAGCCCGATAGGAGTTGGAGGGAGCGGACTTCACCCGCCGAGGTGCGCGCAAGAATCCCGTTGCTAGAAATTCCAGAAAGAGTTTGAAGGTGGGCGTTATACGCCTGGACGTCGGTCCCGATGGTGAGGCCAAGCGCGGTTCTCTGAGCGGCCGTAGAGGCTGCCGCAAGAAGGAGTCGCCCGAAACTTGTAAGTGGGATCTCTTCGACGATACCAGCCCCAACGCTGGCCCGGCCAAGAAGCAGATCGGTCGCAGAGACGTTTTGGATTTTGCCATAGGTCACTTGAGAATTATTGATGTCCGCCGTGTCGATCAATTTTGAAGCGCTGTCCTGAACGCCCGCTGTGATGTGAGGGAAGCCGGTGCCGGTGGGGGGCGAGTAGGAGGCGTTGTTGAACAGGTAAGTGAAGTTGGTGTTTACCTTGCCGAAAGCGGCGTGCAGCGTGTCGCCTTGGCCGCTGCCGGCGGGGGTGTTGGTGATCCAGAGCTGGGCGGCGTGCGCTGGAACCAACAGGAGACAAAAGAATAGGATTTGAACAGGAGCAAGCAGAGATAGCGGAGAAATTCCGGATCTCTGCTTCCTCTGCTTCCTCCTGTAAAACTTGTTGTGTGTCATAAAAAAAGGCCGAACCGGAGGGGGGCCGGTCCGGCCTGGAGGGATTCCCGACAAATTGAATTATGAATAGCTGGTCGTGATCAGTGTCCCTGCTCCGGCCACAATTACTTTTTCGACGGTGTTCTGACGCACGCGGACGATGTTCGAGCGGATATTTTCCTCGCGGTAGGTTTCAGTAACCCACAAACCGCCCTCGGCATTCCAAACGATGGTCCGGCCAGCGCCGCCATTCGTGAAATCCCCACCTGCGAGAGCGCCGACCCAAACGTAGGTATCGCCCCAAACGCGGGCGGCAACGTAGGCTTGGCCCTTCTTGGCTGAATCGTAGCGGGCTCTGCCAACTAAAACTTGCTTGATGCCGGCATCGGAGAAAGCCGAGGCGATGTCCGCAGCGTTGATGGCCATTGTGCTGTCGCTCGGGCGATTGCCTCGGACGAAATTCTGGAGCAGCGTCGAGAGCCGAATCCGGTTGAACACGTTCGGCGACATGACGATCGTGTCAGCTATTTCGCCGGAATCGTTGACCCGTTCAACGGCGGCTAAAATGTCCGCCGGGAAATTGATGGTCGCGATCAGCGCTTGCGTGTAGTTCACCGCCGCGGCGGTCGCTGCGAAACTGCCCGTGTTCATCAGCAGCGCGGCCACGCGGATCTCGTGATCGAGGCGGACGGCGCGCAAGGTGAGCTTGGCGGCGACGGCTTCGGCGTTGAAAAAGCGGCTGAGGTCCTTTTGTTCGGTGTCGTCGATCGGCTCTTCCAAACCGCGATCCTGGCAGTCATACGTGTCGGATTCCCACGCGCGTAAGATTCGTCCGTAGCTCGACTTGGGCTCGCGCAAGGTGGAGCCGGGCTTGAGCAGCTCGCCGGTGGTCTTGGTCAGCTTGACATAGGTTCCGGACTTTTTGTCGACCCCGAATTCGGGGAAAACGATATGACCGATGAACCATCGGTCTACTCCCGCTGCTTCCTCGACTACGGAGTTGAGGTCGCCTCGGATGGTGGCTCCTGAATTTGGGTGCATAGATTATTAAGGGGGTGTGGGCTGGCTGGCTTATCTGTAGAAGGCGGCCTCAACGATGTCCCCAGCAGCGGTTGCTGCGTCGAGAGCTATCAGGCCAAGGAGGGCGCCGGCCGCGGCGTCGTCTACTGTGCCGCCGGCTGCTGGATAGAGCACTGCGGCGGCTGCGAACGCTGTTAGCGCTTTCACCATGAAGGTCCCGGGGGCGCTCCACAGTTTCACTGAGCCGGTCCCGCTGGCGACGATCGGGGTTAGGGTGACGCCTATCGAATCATTCGCGCCGGCCGCTGCGATCAGCCCGGCGCTGTCGACGGTGACGCGGACATGAGCGGCGATCGCAACGGCGGTCGCGCGGAAAGTTTTGATGCCGGTCGAATTTTGAGAGGTAAGGGCCATAAATCAGTAATCAGTTAGTCAGTGATCAGTAATCAGAGAGGGCTGCCGGCGTTGAACCATTGGATATACTCCTCGGGGAGCTGTTTGCTGAGTTCGGCGATGACGGTTTCCTTGGTCGCACCATCTTTGCCAACGCGCTCGGCGACTAAGCCAGCGAAATGACGGACAGGGAGTTCGTTGGGGACGGGATTTGGCAGCGTGACTTCGCGGAGAACCGTTTTCTTGTGTTCCACCGGCTTGCTTTTGGTTTGGGGGTAGTCGCTCATAATTTTTCAGATCAGATGTTGCCGCCGGTTGTGCGCCAGGCGCGGTATTCTTCGGGGTTCGAGGCGATCACGGCTTGGATCGCGGCGGCCTTGCTCTTGCCTGCGGCGATCTGTGCGTTGACCAGGCCGGGGAAATCTTTTCCAGCCAGCGTGCTCGGCGCGGCGGGGACGGGTTCAACACCTGCGGTCGCGAGGATGCGGGCAGCCTGGCGTCCGGGTTGGGTGTCGAGCTTCAGCGCGGCGATCGCGGCGTTGAGGGTCGCTACTTCGGAGGTCTTGGCGGTGAGGTCGGCTCGTAAGGTGGCCAGCTCGGCGGTTTGATCGGCTACGGTTTTGGCCGCCGCTGCGAGTTGAGTGTTCAGGCCGTCGATGGTCGCGACCTGAGTTTCAAGCAGGGGGATTTTGGCTTCGGCTTCGGCAAGCTTGGTCTTGAGGCCCGATTCACCTTTGAAAAAATTGGTCCCGGTTTCGATGAATTCTTGCAAAGTTGGCATTCTGAAGGGGCTTCAGAAGTCAACAATGGGGAATGGTTCTACGTGGAACTTACTGCCGATTGAAACCGCGAAACAAGGGCCGCTGGCCATTCCTTCACGGCGGCACGGGCGGCAGGGGAGAGGCAGCAGCAGCAGCTCTTCCGATTCTGACCGTTCCATTGGGGTCGATGCTGTGGGGCATTGTGTTTGTGCCTGGGTTCGCCCTCACAAACTCGAACACGCCAGCGGTCGTCACGATGCGGATATACGCGGTCGCCGGATCTCCCTTCAGCTCTCGGACCAGCGCGGCCATTTCTTTGTTTACGGAGACGCAGCCGGTCAGCTGCACCATCACGAGTGTCCCGAGTAGTTTTTTCATAGCATGGCGGCCACGTCGGCGCGGCTTCGAACAATCGCGTTGATCAGGCCCAGCTTCAGCGCAGCCGGCGCCATAAAGGTCTGCCCTTCCATCGTCGAGTCGGCAACGCCCTGACGTCGGGAGCGGACATGCGCCTTGAACATCGCGCCGATTTCGTTCACGCGCTCTTGCAGATGCTCGCGCCCGGCATCGCTCAAGGGGATCCCGGGAAATCCGATGCCCTTTAGCTTGCCGGATTTGATCAGTTCCACGGTCACGCCTTCGTTCGCGTAGGCTTGGGTTTCGTCGTAGTGGGGAACGTAAACGCCGATGCTCCCGATGTTCGCGGTCTTGGTGGTGAAGATGCCGTCGGTCGCGGACGCGATCCAATAGGCGGCGCTGGCAATCATGCCGTTCGAGAAGGTGTAAATGGGTTTGGTCCGGCCTGCGATCCGATCGGCTAATTCTGGGGTGCCACTGACCATGCCGCCGGGGGAATCCATGTCGAACACCATCGCGCGGACGCGGGGGTCGGCCTCGGCCTCGGCAATGTCCGTCTCTATGTCGGCCACGTCGACCGCGCCTCGAATCTTCGAATAGTCCCCCAGCTTCTGCCCGATGGCGCCGCCGATTGGGATATACGCGATGCCGTTCTTGATTTCCATGCTCTCCAAATCGACGGCTTCGCCGCAAAACATCGCCGTTCGCTGGGCGGCTTGGGGATCGGCGGCCATGAGACGGGCGCGGAAAACTTGGCGGATCGAGGCGTGGGCGGCTGCTTCGATCAGTGAAGGTTCGCAGAATATCTGTCGATAGAGCTCGGTAAGATTCATATGGGTGGAGATCGTTTACTAGGGTTGGTTGTCCTCGGGTTGATCGTCGCCATTGTCTGCCTGATCGTCCGGGGCTGCTCCTAGCGCGCTGTTGCCGTTGGGGGTGAGGATCTGGACCTTGTTCACGTCGACGCCTTGCGCCTCGCACTCTTCCTCGATGAACTTCTGTTCGGCGATGCGCTGCTTGAATTTCTGTTTCCAGAAGCCGCCTCGTCCGCCGAAGAAATCCGCGTAGGTGCCGGCCGCCATTTTGATTTGTTCCATCGCGGTCTTTTCGTCGTAGCGTTGATCGACGGTGAGGCGCGGGGGCAAATTGAAGTCCCATTTGTGCCAGTCGGTGTCGTTGCGGGGGATGTCCCCCAGATCCATCGCGCAACTCAGGCCAAACATGACGGCCCGGATGGCGCGCTTGTAGGAGGTGGTCTGGCGGGATAGAACGCTGAATCTGGCCATGTCCTGGATCAATCGAGTGTTCGCGCCGCCCATTGCCGACGGGTCGGTCAATTCGTAGAACCAGCCCATTGCGAGGTAACAGCCGCGCATCACGCGGACCATGTGGGCGTCGACATTTGGGTGTGGGCGATCGGAACGAAAGGCTTCGAGCTTGCCGCCGCCGAGGGCCTTGAAATACATGATCTCATTGCCTTCGAGTTGCTCGACTTTGACGTCGTTATTAACGAGGCCGATGTCCTTTTGTTGGATGAAGTCGCGCCCGGTCTCGGCTGCGCCGTCCTCGTTGTAGTGCATGATCCCTTGCGCGGAATCCTGCTTCACCTGGCGCTTGAGGAAGTACTGGATGTCTTCGTAGTCCATCCACGGGAGAAGGCACGTCGCCAGGCGCGGGATGCCACGGCCTTGATCGGCCCAGTGGGGCTCATAGAGGAGTTGGCAACTCTGCGTTGGGATTTGGCGATCGGTGAATTTCGTCAGGTCTTCACCAAGGATGTTGTACGCGATGACCTTTCCGTTCCGGTCGAATATCACGCCGTTGTAAGAACGCGCGCCTTTATATTGGCCATCCGCAACCACGCTGAAGCCGCTCGAATCGAGAGACCATTCGAAGCGCGATGAAATGCGGTGGGCAGGAAGGAACTGCAGGCGGGGTTCACCGCTGACTTTCACGCAGACCATCGCCGCGTCGCCACAGCGGTCCATTGCGACGGAATCGATGAAGAGATCGGTGTAAAAATCGTAAGGCTCGCCTCGGATGTCGCACACGCCAAACCATTGCTCTAGCCACTCGGTCGCCGCCTCGCCCCAAGCTTCGTCTTGGCCGCAGTAAAGCGGGCTCCAAGCGTCGCCAATGGTGTAGAGGGATTTCTGGTTGATCGCGCCAGAGACTTCGCCCAATCGGGCATAAAGTTGGCGGGAGAGGGAGAGGGACCGTTGCCAGTCATATTTGCTTATGGCTTGCTTGGTGCCGGATTGATCGCATGGCACGGTGACACGCAGGCGCATTCCATCAGACTGAAGCTGGCTATGGGGGAAGAGCGAGTCCGAGGCCTGTTCAGCGGTGCGGGCATGGCCATTGCGCCGATCGTTGAAGCTATAGCTGGGGATCAAGCCTTTCATACATACTTGATCACTGTGCGGGTGGTCTTGCCTGCGTAGGTGGTGGGAGCAAGCAGCTCAAGGGCATAGTTCAGCTCATCCCAGAAGGTCTTATTGTCGATGGCCCATTCCTTCGTCACGTTCACATCGTTCGCTCCGATGCTGCTGTAAACGCGGTTCTTGTTTGCGAGCAATGCCGTCGTCGCGTCAGCGTGCAACTGCTGCACTTGCACGAGGGTCAGGTGTCTAAAAATTCCAAGGGCCATTTCTTTGTTGATGTGGTGAGAATCAACACGCATGGCACGCTGCCGAACAGGCCACGGCTGCTATCTGTATTCGCCGTGGCCCATACCAATACGCACCCCCCCACCCCCCCACAAGGAATCTATTCTCCAGCCCCAACTTCGCGTAGCGCCAGCGCACCAGCTCGGGTTTTTTGTGAATGGAATTGAAAACTGGGTTACACGTTGATTTTTGGCCTAAAATGAAAATGGCCACTCCGCGCGCAGCAAAGCACGCCAAGCCGATGCCGAAGACCCCTCCTAAGAAAAACAATCCGCCCGCGGGCGAATGGGTGCGTTCTTACGAAGCCCTCGGCCGCGTTCTCGGCGTACATCGCGCCTCGTTCCCTCGCTTCCGGCGCGATCACGCAGACGCACCCGCCCCCAAGTCCAACGGCGACCACTCCATTCCCGCCTGGCTCGCATTCTTCAAAGCCCACCCCGAGATCAAGCGCAGTAGCCGCGGCGCTCCCGAGACTCAATCGGGCCTTGAGATCGCCAAGCTTCGTGAGCAATGCCGCCGCCTCGCGTTCGAGAACGACGTGGCCGAGAGCCGTTACCTCCTGCAAACCGACGTGGAACAATGGCTGGTGAAGATCATCGAGGCGCAGAAATATTTACTCTCCAACAAACTCAAGAACGAACTCCCGCCGAAGCTCGAGGGCCTCCGAGCGCCAGAGATCGCCGCGAAGATGGAGCCCATGATCCATGAAATTTGTTCACTGCTTCGCACCTTGCCCCAAGTCCCGATCCCATGCCCACCGCAGCGCAACACTTAAACGATCTCTGGCATCGGTCATACACGCCGCCCGACGCGCGCGAGATTTACGACTGGGCGGCCGAAGAAGTCGAGCTGCCGAACTGCTACGCCGTCACCGGCCGATTCGATTATTCCAGCGTGCCGTTCGTCAAAGCCCCGTTCGAGGCGCTGCGCCGCTCCGTGACGCGCGAAGTTGTGGCAATGGCCGGCGTGCAATGCCTCAAGACCCTGATCGGCGAGCTCTGGCTGCTCCACACCATCGTCGAGAATCCCGGCCCCTCGCAATGGCTTCAACCCACCGACGAAGAAGCCGCCGAGCACGCCTCGGAGCGGTTCCTCCAACTCATGGCCGGCTGCGCTGCAGTCCACCGGCTCTACACCGATCGCCGCCACGACAAGACGACCGCCTTTATCCACTTCAAACATATGTTCCTGCGGATGGAAGGCGTGACCAATCGCGGCAACCTCCAGCGCAAGTCGATCAAGAACCAGATGCGCTCCGAAGTGTGGCAATCCGACAAATGGACCCCTGGAAAACTCCGCGAAGCCGACTCGCGCATGACCCAATTCGTCCACAACTCGAAAGCCTATACCGAATCCCAGCCCGGCCTAGTCGGCGACGATCTCCATGAACGCTACCTGGCCGGCACCCAGCAGCTTTTGCACTTCGCCTGCATCGCCTGTGGGTTCAATCAGCCATTCAAATGGGTGGTTTTCCGCCCCGACGGCACCCGCGCCGGCATGCGCTGGGAAGAATCCGAGCGCACCCGGCGCCCGTCCGGCGAGTGGCGCTGGCAAGAACTGCTCCCGACCGTCCGGTATGAGTGCTCTAAGTGCGGCTTCGGCCACGTCGACGACCCATTGACCCGCCGCCGCCTCACCAACAGCCTCAAGTATTTCTCCCAGAATCCCGAGGCCGGCCCGAGCCTCGAAACCTTTTCATGGAACCAGCTCGCCGTCCCGAATCTGAGCTGGTTCGAGACAAAGATCGGCGGTGTGAAAAACTTTTTGATCGCCCACGAACAGGCACAGAAAGGTGTCGACGGCCCGCAAAGAGAATTTTTCCAGAAAGTGCTCGCCGAACCCTTCGATCCGGACCGATTCGCCCACACGCGCCTGCCCACCATCGAGCTTACGACACCCAAGGAAGGCAAATTCTGGCCGCTCCAAGACTACATATTCATGTCGGTGGACGTGCAAATGGACCATTTCTGGGTGTTGGTCCAGGCCTGGTCGAAGAAAGGAGACGACCTCACCCTCTTCGCCGGCAAGTTATTCAGTTGGGAAGAGGTCGCCGTGAAACAAAAGGACTTCTTCGTGCCCGACCGCTGCGTTTTTGTGGACGCGGCGCACGACCAAAACACCGTTTACGCCCAATGCGTGAAGCATGGACACATCGAGAACTCCAAGGACGGCCCCGCCTGGATCTGTTGGACAGCACTGAAGGGCGACGACCGCAAAGAATTCATCTGGACCCCCTCGCGCGGCCCGCAACGCGGCCGCAAGATCCGGCTGCCGTATTCCTGGCCACCCGGGACGGGAGATCCATCGATCGGCCAGGCGGCGCCCGACGAAAGCATCCGAGGCCGTTACTGTGCCGTGATATTCTGGAGTAATCCCACCATCAAAGACATCGCCAAGCGGCGGCGCGATCAAATGCTCAAGGGGGTAACGAGTCTGGTGAGCCCGGGCGATTGGAACGAAGAATTTTCCAAGCAAATGTTCAGCGAACGCAAAAAGAAAATCCTGAACTCGCTCAACCAGGTGACAGAGAAATGGGAACGCATCGGCAAACGCCCAAACCATCTGTGGGACTGCTTTTGTATGGCACTGGTCGCGGCCTGCATGGCGCAGATTTTAGGGGATCCGCTGCCGCCTTCGAGTCTACCTCCCAGCGAGTGATCGACTCAAATATGTCACGTGCAATATTTGACGAGGCTCAGAGGGATTCCAGTTCGATGGGGAGTTGCTGCATCATGCTTTGAGTTGTTCGCGGAGTTTGAAGGACTTGATCGCCTCGTCACTCCGATGACGGCCGTCGAAGTAACCGAACTCGGAACGAAAATCGGAGACTTCTCTCCCAATGGACTGCTTGTCCTTCAGACCAAACATCGCGGCGAGCTCGACCCGGCCCATGAAAACTGACGATTGCAACCAGAGCGTAAAGGCCGGGGGTCGCTGCAAAAAGAAACATTTGACAGGAAAGCGCTTTCCTGTATATTGGAGATATGACAAACGAACTCAAAGCAAAGCTCCTCGCCGATGGCCGCAAAGAATATGACACACTGCAAGCCACTTGCTCGCAGACGGTGCAACGCACAGATGAAGACCTGATCGCAAATCCCAACGAAGCGGACGAGATGTTCGGGGTGGCGAATGACCCGGAAAACCGACGCGCTCAAGCCCGCAAACTGCAAGACCAACTCGACCAACAGGGTCGCGAAGTTTTCGCAGAAGAGTATGCCAAAAACAAATACCCTAATTTCGCGCAAACCGACAGGGTTGCAGGTGAATAAGTCCGCCCAAGCCCTTGGCCGCCGGGCGAAAGGCGTACCCAAAACTCTCACTTCTGCACAGCGCGCTTTTCGCCGCAGGCAATTGGCCGAAGCTCGCAAGAACCGTTATCCCGCCAAACGCGAGGAACACCTAACGACAGAGCTGAGTCGGCGCAGGCGCGGAAAGCCGTGAAAACCCGATGGGCCAAACACGGCGACGCTCAAAACGCTGTCGGCTTGCGGCGGCCGTTTTTGTGCACAGATGCCATTTGAGGGATGCCTAACAAGTCGATGCAGCGAACTTGGCCTTTACGCTCTGGTTGCAATCGTCAGTCTTCATGGGCCGGGTCGCTGATCTCTGTCGTTCTGCCTCTCAAATTTCTGACCTGCCTCGAATGCCTTCAAAAAGAATTGCAGCGTGTCTTGCCTCCATGCGCCTTTATTGCACTTGTCGCAGACGTAGTTGCCGAATTGATAGCGCATT
>Ga0137435_1000318_pt1 | contig 16423 bp, 17 predicted proteins | sample EasRivERMGT100_2_FD_104904 | JGI IMG/M metagenome (GOLD analysis project Ga0137435, IMG submission 104904) | Soil microbial communities from meander-bound floodplain in the East River, Colorado, USA - East River MetaG ERMGT100_2 | ecosystem: Environmental > Terrestrial > Soil > Floodplain ... | reverse complement strand
GAAATCAGCGGCGGGCCGCTGCGATATTGCGATTAGCATGGCGCTTCCGGCCCGTCCGCTCTGGATTGAGGGGTTAGGCGTCTTGTCGCGCATCGCAGCCTTGACCGCAATGTTAGGAGGGCTGAGGACCATCGTATCCCTCGATGATGACCAGATCGATAGATGAGACCGGCAGCCTGACTTTTATGGCTTTCTGGTATTCAGGTGACTTCCAACAGTCGAGCGCCGCTTGATACGAGGGAAACTCGATCACGACATTTCGACTGCGGCTGGATCCTTCGGGATTCTCGAAGCGACCAGCGCGCACCAGAAACGTCGCCCCAAACCGTTTGAAGGGTTCGGCGTTGGCTGCCATGTATTCCTTGTACTTCTCGGCGTCGGTGACTTCGACTCGACCGATCCAGTAACCTTTCGGCATTTCTATCTCCCTTAGGTACCGTAGTGGCAGGTTGGGTTTGGAAGACGCCTAACGTTTGAGCTCACTCACTCGCGAAGGCGGGCGAAGCGCCGTAGCGAGTCGGGTGCAGCGAAGGGTTAGGCGGCATTGTGGCTGGCCTACTTGGCGAACGGCTCATTGCCGACAAATGCGATGGGCACTGCAAGACCAGAATGGGCAATGGCGATGCTTGCTTCCTCGTACCGTCGCGCAGAGACACCTGGTGCGGCTTGGAGGTGAATGGCCTGCAAGTTCGGCATAGAGCGAAGCTCCGCGATGAGCTGCTCGGTCGATGACACACTCTTGCCGGAAACAGTGAACCCGCGTGATTCCACTAGCACTTTGGTGGCAACGGGAGCAGGCTTTGGTTGGCACGAAGCCGTTGCGATTGCGAACACCGCGAGCAGACCGACACGTAGTGCGTTCATGCCGTCTAACGTCCACGCCCACCGGCGCGCGCCCACGGCGCCCGAACTTGGTGCGACGCTCGCCGCGCGTCCGCGTGGGGCGTGTGGTTAGCCTGCATTAGCAAATACCCATTTCGCCGCGGCCCCCACAATGGCGAGAATTGTTCCGATGATAAGGGCCTTGATGTAGTTGTCGTGCACCCACTGCCACCGGTTCTTGCGCTCCGCCAATGGAGGATGTGAGGCGTGCAACGCAAGACATAGATTCGCAGCCGCATCGGCGATGTTGTTTAACGACCCAGTAAAAATAAAACCGGCCGAAGTACCATCGGCATTGAACTGCTGCCCGTAACTTTGATCTCCGAACGAACGACTGTTTGACTTTAGAGCTTTGTACCAGATGAGTTTCGGGTCCTCGGCAGCAAGTGGCTGCTTTTCGGTACCGGTGGGGCCCGTCAACGCTTTTTGGAGCAACTGGCCGGCCAGCGAAGAAAGAATCTCGAACTGCTCTGTTGCCGGAGTACGACTTGATCCTGCGATCCGCCAATACTCACCAGCAGCGCCCCACTGGGCGTCTAGCCGGCAGAACTTCAACTCCGCCGTAAGGCTGCGGAATCTCTTCTCTAGTTCGAGCCATGATTCCATTTGGGCCTATGCAGGCTAACGTGTAATGGAGTGCATTCGTGGCCTTTGAGCAAAGTGCCTTGCTGGGCGCACGGTTGAATTGGTCCCCTGAATCAAGTCCTTGGAAGTGGGGTGGGAAAGGGCGACCTTGATCAGAGGGCGTGACTTGGGACAGCGGTCTGATTGCATTGGGAAAGCTCCGATGTTCACCGCTTGCGATGGGCAATCTATACCTTCCGAGTTTTGATTGCACGTGCAGATCAGGGCTACTGCGGGTTTGGAGGGTATTTGTCAGGATTTCCTGACAGGGGTTGTCGGGGATTCCCTGAAGGCCTGGTGAGATTCTCGGTTGATTGCGGTGGTCTCGGCCTCCGGCGTGTGCCCGTTGAGCAAAGTCTTGCGAAGCGGGGTGGTTGTCATCCGGCCCTGGATTCAATGCGTTGAAGGTCGATGGCTTTGGCGGGGTCCTGATCACAGGGCGTGCGATGGAAAAGGAATCAAATTCCGGAAGTGCCCCGGCCGCGGCGAAGGAGCCGCGCCTGCTCGATGCTGCGCGGCATGCACTACAGCTACCGCACGGAGAAGACGTATCGTTACTGGATCCGCTATTTCATTCTCTGTAGCGGCAAGCGCCATCCCCGCGACATGGGCGCAGCGGAGGTGGCAGTGTTTCTGAATTAGCTTGCCAACGAGCGTCTATGCTCTGGTGTGCAACTCGTATCCGAGTCTGCGCGCCGGCGTGAAGTCTGCCAGGACTCCTCGATGTATGCGCCGGATGTTTTTCCAGGGATCGGGGTCGTTGAAGAAGCGCCTCAGGAAAAGCAGGTCCGTCATCATGCTGTCCATCCAGTCGATGTCGGTGCTGTAGCCGAGAATGGCGCGGCATTGCGATGCCGCCAGGAAGTCGCGCGCGAACTTGCGGCCCGCGCGCCCGGCGAATACGCTGCATGCGCCGAAGTGCACGAGGTTCGCGTATTTGCCGCCCCAGCCCTCGAAGGCTTTGCAGAGCGCGCTTGCGTCTATCTTCTCCAGGGAGCTGCGCAAGGTTCCGGGCGAGCCGTGAAAGGACAGGTAGAAAACAGGTGAGTCGAAAACATCCCGGTCTCGCCAGAGAAGCCCGTCAGGGTAGGACGTGTAGTTCGACAGTTGCGCCGTGGACTCGACGAACCGGTGGGCGATTTGGATAGGCGGGTCGAATCGCGACGACAGGGCTTCCAGGAAAGGGCGCACCGAAGTGTTCTGGAAGAGCCTCACGTTGTGGTCGCCCCAGTACGTCTCCAGGCAGACGATCTTTCGAGGTGCGCCGATTGTTTTCGCGATGTTGCTGCGTCTTCCGGGCATATGGGTCGCGTCTAGGGGCTCGTCCGTCCCGCCGGATCCTGCCGGTAGAACAGCGCAAGCTGTCCGTACAGCTCGGGCCAGTCGCGCGCGAGCACGGCGGATTCGGTGAAGAAGGCCTCGCTCATGACGGCGAAGAACTCCGCCGGATGTTCGGCGGCGTACGGGTCTATGAAGGTCGGTTCGCCGGTATCCACTTCGCCGCAGAAACGCCGATAGGACGCTTCGAGCGTCTTGCGCCACTTGGCGGCGTCCATTCCAGGACGCGCGGCCGGAAAGTCCTCGTCGCCCTCTCCGTCCATGTGGAGCTTGTGGGCGAACTCGTGGATCACCACGTTGTAGCCGCGCTCGGCCAGGCGCACGTCTTCCCAGGACAGGATCACCGGCCCTCCGGGCCAGGCTTCTCCGGCCAGTTCCTCGTCGAAGGTGTGCACGACCCCGCTCTCGTCCATCTCTTCCTTGCGCACGCGGAACTCACCGGGATAGACGACCACGCCGACCCAGCCGCTGTAGGCGTCGAGGCCGAGATTGAGAATCGGCAGGCAAGCCTGCGCGGCAATCGACAGGCGCACTTCATCGGTGAGCTTGAGATCGCGCGCCCCGTGCATTTCCTTTTCCGAAAGAAACAGAACGACGAGCTCCTTGAGCCGCGCCGCCTCCTCCGCCGAAAGCCCGCGCAGGAACGAAAGCCTGGAGGCAACGCGTGCCCACAGCTCTTCGTCGATTCTGGCGCTTTTCAGCACGCGCTTGCGGCGCCATCTGCGAAGGAAACTCATGCCCGCGTCGTTCCTTCAGGGGAAAGGGCAAATTATCCGGGAGGGCGCTCTCCGGCGCCATAGCGTGCGCTAGACTTTGGGCATGGTATCGACAACACGCTCCGATCTCGCCGAGATCGGCGAATCCGACGTCCTGAACGCCGGGATCTCCGACGCGGACCGGCGCACGCTCGCCCAGGCGCTGGACTTCGCCGCGAGCGTCTACGGCGACAAGCTCCTCGGCACGGGCGAGCCCGCCTACAGCCACGCGCTGGGGCTGGCGCGCAACATCGCCGAGCTGCGGCTCGACGCCGATACGCGGGTGGCCGGCCTGCTCTTCGCCGTTCCGGCCTACCTCGCCGAACCGGAGCAAAGGCTCAAGGCGATGTTTGGAGCGACCGTCGCTTCCCTTGTCGCAGGCATCAGCCGGGTCAACGAGCTGCGCGTCGTTACCCGTACCGCGGCGCTCGCCAAGGACTCGGGCCCGCAGAACGAGGCGCTGCGAAAGATGTTGCTCGCCATGGTCGAGGACATCCGTGTGGTGCTCCTGCGGCTCGCGAGCCGCACCCAGACCCTGCGCTGGCTTGCGCGTGCGCCCGAGGGCGAGAGGCGGGCGCTCGCGCAGGAGACGGTCGATATCTATGCGCCGCTCGCCAACCGGCTGGGCGTGTGGCAGCTCAAGTGGGAGCTCGAGGACCTCTCGTTCCGCTACCTCGAGCCTGCGCTCTACAAGCGCGTCGCCGGGCTGATCGATGGGCGCCGCGAAGAGCGCGAAGCCCTGGTCGACAGAGCGATGAAGGAACTTTCGAGCGCGCTGGCTCGGGCCGGAGTCCGTGCCGAAATCAGCGGTCGCCCGAAGCACCTCTACAGCATCTATACGAAGATGCGCGCCAAATCGCTCGACTTTTCCGAGATTCACGACGTCAGCGGCCTGCGCGTGCTGGTGGACGAAGTGCCGGATTGCTACGCCGTGCTTGGCGTCGTGCACGACCTGTGGGCGCCGATCCCCAGGGAATTCGACGACTATATCTCGAGGCCCAAGACGAACGGCTACCGTTCGCTTCACACGGCGGTGATCGGTCCGGAAGGGAAAGCCCTGGAAGTGCAGATCCGCAGTCATGAGATGCACCGCGAAGCCGAGCTCGGCGTCGCCGCGCACTGGCGCTACAAGGAAAGCGCGAAGCGTCCCGCCCGCAAGAGCGATCCGTTCGACGAGAAAATCGCCCTGCTGCGGCAAATGCTCGCGTGGCGCGACGAGATCGTCGATGCCTCGGACTGGATCGAGCAGTCCAAGCAGGCTGCGCTCGACGACACGGTCTACGTGCTTACGCCTCAGGGCAAGATCATCGACCTGCCGCAGGGGGCGACGCCGGTGGACTTCGCCTATGCGCTGCACACCGACATCGGTCACCGCTGCCGGGGCGCCAAGGTCAACGGCGCCATTGTGCCCCTCGACTATTCCCTGAAGAACGCCGAACGCGTGGAGATCACCTCCGCGAAAACCGGCGGCCCGAGCCGCGACTGGTTGAATCCCGCGCTGGGCTACATCAGGAGCTCTCGCGCGCGCAACAAGATCCGGCAGTGGTTCAACAGCCGGGAAATCGCGAGCGTCATCGCCGCGGGGCGCGCCGCCGTCGAGCGCGAGCTGCAGCGCGAGGGAAAGCGCGCCGCCAGCCTCGAGGAGCTGGCGCATGGCCTGGGGTTCGATCGGGCCGAGGATCTTTTTGCCGCGGTGGGACGCGAGGAAGTCGGTCCGCGGCAGCTTCAGAATGCGCTGCGCGGCAAAGCGCAGCCGGCGCAAGCGCAGCCGCCACAGGTGAAGGCTGGCAGGATCGGAAAACCGGACAGCGGAATCCTGGTCGTCGGCGTGGAGCGCATGCTCACGCAGCTCGCGCGCTGCTGCAAGCCGGCGCCACCCGACCGGATTTCGGGTTTCGTCACCAAGGGGCACGGAGTCTCGGTGCACCGGCGCGACTGCGCAAGCTTCGCGCGGATGTTCGCGCGTCATCCCGAACGCAGGATCGCCACCGAATGGGGCGAGCGTGGAAGCCAGGTCCATCCGGTGGACATCATCGTGCGCGGGAACGACCGGCAGGGGCTGCTGCGCGACGTCACGGAAGCGCTGACGCGGGAGAAGACCAGCGTGATCGCAGCCAGAACGCAGACGCGTCACAGCGTTGCTTCGATGTACTTCACGGTCGAAGTCGTGGACATCGATCACTTGCAGCGTGCGCTGTCCGCGATCGAAGGCTTGAGGGGCGTGCTCGCTGCAGCGCGGCGCTGATCCTGCCCTGGGCAGCCTCCGGCCCGGAATTTGCTCTCTGTTCACATGCCCGTAACGGACAGGGGACAAAATGAAAGTCTCGCCCAAAGAGGAGTTCAAGGATCTGGCGGCCAGAAATGGCTGGTCCCACGCCTTTGCGGAAGGCTATGTCGATGGCAGGGCGGCACGCAGGTACGGCAGGCTGACAGGGAAATATCCCCTGGCCGACCTCGACCAGTACCGGGAGGGATTCCTGGCCGGGTACTCCCTGATACGCGAGAAAAGGTGCGGCGCCGTGGCCGCCTGGTCGGGCTCCGAGGGCCCGGCAGCCTAGGCGCGCCGCTCCGCATCGGCGTTACTGGCACGGTGCTTGCTCAACCTCATACCGAGAGCATTCTTTCTATTAGGCGAGGGGTTATGGGAACGGTGATGGAGTTCAAGGTTCTTGCGACCGAAGAGTCAGGCTATTCCGACGGACTTACAGCTGGAAAGTTGGCCCGGGACCGGGGGTTGGAGCTCACTCCCTATCACGAAGTCGGAATCGATGACTACGCGAAGGGGTTCCGAGCGGGGTTCTTCAACCAATTGGGCCTGACGGGAACCTGGGGAGGCTGATAGCCGCTTCGGGAATCGCCAAACGGACTGCAGCACGAAGCAGCCAGGCCGAGGGCTTGGCATGGGCGTGCAGAATCCGACACCCTCCTGACGTTCCGTCAACAATTCACGGAAATCCCGTTGGCGCCTCGGCGCCAGACCCTATGGCGTAAAGTCCTCGTTCCCTGCCACCGGCCCCGCCGCCGGCGCGCCAGTGGGAAGAGGACGGCTTGCTCGAGTCGAATCCGGGATTCGGGAGTAAAAACCGGCCCGGAAACCCTCTGAATATTCATCCATTCCGACCAGGACATGCGCGGGCGGTACCTTGCCCCGCCTGCGACAGGCCTCGCCGTCGACATAGCCTTCCGCGGTAGTCAGCGACCACCCGTGCTGCTCCGCCAGCACCTTGGATTTTTCCTTGGACAAGATTTGCATAGCCCTCTCCGGCCTTTTCCCAGTACGAAAGCATAGGAGTAGCAATTGGCGGGCCAGGGGACCTGGAGGATCAATGTCGGCAAGAGTATTGAGGTGCCTTGCGGCTGAGGGACAGTCGGAGCACCAAAGCGACACAGCTTGCTGCATCGACATTAGCGGACCAGCCACGCCAGGGCCCGGCGCGCCGCCTCTTCGGTCACCCAGTGCGGGCCGTCGAACTCGAAATACGTCACGTCGTAGCCGGCGTCCTTCAGCCGCGCCGCGATGCGCTCTCTGGTTCCGGCCACGCTGTACACGTTGTCGCGCGTGCCGTGGGCGAGGAAGATCCGCGGCCGGCCGATCGGGGGTCCCGGAGGCGCGTAGAACCCTGGTGACACCGCCACGAGGTGGGTGAAGAGATCCCCGTTCGCGATGCCCAGCGACAGCGCGTACGCGCCGCCGTCCGACAGGCCGCCCAAGGCGATCTTCTTCGGATCGATCGCTACGCGCTCGAACGTGTATCGCAGCGCCGCGTCAATGGCCACGACATCTGGCCCGAACGGGCTGTCGATCCCGTCCCAGGTGTTGTGGCGCGAGTCGAGCGCGAGCATCACGACGCCGTACTTGTCGGCCAGCGGAAACTTTGACCGAAAATCCTCGGCTGCCCCGCCCCCGCCGTGCAGCAGCACGATGAGCGGCAGCGGCCGTCGCGACGCGGCCTGCCCGGGAATGACGAGCGTGCCGTCACGGTTCGCAAAGTCGCGCAGCCGCCTGGCGCCCATACCGAGCTGATAGACGCCAGGCGCGGTGATGGTGGCCGGCGCAACCGGTCGGGCCTGCACGCGCGTAACCTGGGGACCGCCCTCTCGGCAGCCGCACAGGGTCAGGGCCGAGACGACGAGCAACGCGTGAGATTGCGAAGCCCACCGTTTCGAGACCCGGTGGACTGCAGCTATCGTCTCTTCGGAACTCATGGAGACGTCAGCACCACGCCCGACGGATGGGTTGCCGGGTACGGCGATGGCGATGCGTGGGAGTGTGCATCATTTCCCGATGATATTCCGTTGAGCATTCCTACGACGAAAGCTTCGAGAACTTCAGCTCGGTGGGTTTTCTTGCCTCGACCCATTGGCCGCAATCGACTGAGCTCTCTGACCAGACGAATCCCTTACGGTCTTGGTCGATCGGCGCCAAATCAAAGTTCCGTGACTCTCTGCCAAGCTTACCGGCACTGGTAGAATGCACCGCGTGTGCCTGCGCTTCAATAGTGCTTCTCTTGGTCTTGCGCAAAGCCAAAGCGGGGCAGGTTCACCAAACCCCCAGCCTCGCGCGAATGAGGGTACGTTTGTGGGTACGGAACTGCCCTGCAAAGCTCTGATCCGCAAAAAGTCAAAGGGTTAGAGTAAAAGTGCGCATTCTGCTGAGCAACGACGACGGGTACTTCGCGCCCGGCATTGCGATCCTTGCAGAAGCGCTGGCCCATCTCGGCGAGATCACCGTGGTCGCGCCCGAGCGCGACCGCAGCGGCGCCTCCAACTCGCTCACGCTCGATCGGCCGCTTTCCGTGCGCAAGTCCGGGAACGGCTTTCTGTTCGTGAACGGCACGCCCACGGACTGCGTCCACCTCGCCGTGACCGGCTTGCTCGAGGATCTGCCCGACATGATCGTCTCGGGCATCAATCTGGGCGCCAACATGGGCGACGACACCATTTATTCGGGCACCGTAGCGGCGGCGACAGAGGGCTATCTGCTCGGCATCCCCTCGCTGGCGGTTTCACTGACAAGCAAGGCCGGCGGGCACTACGCTACGGCTGCGCGGGTGACAGCGGAGCTGGTCGAGCGCTTCCAGAGGCGGCCTCCGCCCGAGCCCGTACTGCTCAATGTCAACGTGCCCGATATTGCCTACGAAGCACTCAAGGGAGTCGAAGTGACGCGGCTTGGCAAGCGCCACAAGGCCGAGCCCATGATCAAGACGGTCAATCCGCGCAACCAGACCGTGTACTGGGTCGGCGCCGCGGGTAGCGCTCAGGACGCGGGGCCAGGAACGGACTTCTATGCCGTTGCCGCGGACCGCGTTTCGGTGACGCCGCTGCAGATGGACCTCTCGCACCAGCAGCAGATTCCCGTCATCAAGACGTGGCTGGCGGAATGAGCAGGGAGCAGGGGCCCCGCATTGCGGGGATGCGACCGCCCGCGATTGACGCCGGCCGCCGACACCTCGCCTGTATTCTCGGCGGGGACGGATCGGAGGCGGCGCAATGATGCTCTCGAAAGCCCGCGGCATCGGCATGACCTCGCAGCGCACGCGCGACCGCATGGTGGCGCGGCTGCGGGAAAAGGGCATCCGCGACGAGGCGGTGCTCGGCGCAATGGCCGCGGTTCCGCGCCATATCTTCATCGAGGAGGCTCTTGCCAGCCGTGCCTACGAGGATACCGCCTTGCCGATCGGTTTCGAGCAGACCATCTCGCAGCCCTTCATCGTGGCGCGCATGCTCGAGGCCCTGCGCGGCGACAAACCCCTGGGAAGAGTGCTCGAGGTCGGCACGGGATGCGGATATCAGGCGGCGCTGCTCGCGAGGCTTGCGAAGGAAGTCTATTCCGTAGAGCGCATCGCGGGATTGCTCGAGAAGGCTCGAGGCAACCTCCGCCCCCTTCGGTTGTCGAACCTGCGTCTGGTGCACGCGGACGGCAATCAGGGGCTGCCGGAAGCAGCTCCGTTCGACGGCATCATCGTCGCGGCGGCGGGCCCCGAAGTTCCGCCGGCGCTTTTGCAGCAGCTTGCCTCGGGTGGCAGAATGATCGTGCCTGTGGGAGCCGACAATCAAGCGCTTTGCCTCATCGAAAGAACTTTGACCGGATTGACGGAAAAATGGCTCGACGCCGTGCGCTTCGTACCCTTGAGAGGGGGCAGGCAGTGAACCGGGCCGGCATTTTTTTCGCGGCGCTCGCCGCCGCGCTTCTTGCGGGATGCGCCGGCCCATCATACCAGGCACCGGTTGTCGAACGCTCGCCCACCGTCGCAAAGCCGGGGCTGCCCGCGGAAAAGCGTCCCGAGAGCTACACCGTCAGGCAAGGCGATACCGTTTACAGCATTGCGCGAGACAATGGTATTGATCCCAAGGATCTCGCGGCCTGGAATAGCATCGTCGATCCGACCCTGATCCAGCCCGGGAGAACGCTGAGACTGCGGCCGCCAGCCCCGGCGCCGGTGCAGCAACAGCCCGCAATGCAAGTGCAGCCGGCGATCGCTCCCGGCGCGGTGGAAGTACGCCCTCTCGGGGGCGAACCGCGCCCGCGTGCGGAAGCGCCGCGGGTGGTGCCCGAGGTCCTCAAGACCGGACCCAAGGCGGTGAAGCTGCCCTACTCGGAGGAGAACCTCGCCATGTTGCTGCGGCAGTCTCCGCCGCCGCCAAAACTCGAGCCGGGAACCGAGCCTCCGGCGCCGGTCGAGGGTGCGGACAGCGTCGCCTGGATATGGCCGGCTTCAGGCCGGGTGCTCGCCGGTTTCTCGGAGGCGACCAACAAGGGCTTGGATATCGTCGGCAAGATCGGCGATCCGGTCTATGCGTCGGCCTCAGGCCGTGTGGTCTTCAGCGGTACGGCGCGGGGCTACGGAAAGCTCGTCATCGTGAAACACAACGAGACCTATCTATCGGCCTACGCGCACAACAGCAACGTGCTGGTCAAGGAAGGCCAGAACGTGGTGAGGGGCCAGAAGATCGCCGAAATCGGCAACACGGATTCCCCTCAGGCGAAGCTGCACTTCGAGATCCGTCGTCTGGGCAAGCCGGTCGATCCGTTGAAGCTCCTGCCGGCTCGGCCTTCGTGAATTCAGGCGCGCCCGAACACGAACTCCACGCGGATTGGACCGGGGGCGACCTCGCCGATGCCGTGGCGCCGACGCTTCGCGCCCCGGAGGGGCTTGAGGGCGATGCCCCCCGGAGCGGGCGCGGCGCGTCCTTGCGCGTGGAACCGGATAGCGGCGCGGCGCGAGCCGACGCTCTGAGCGACGCGACCCAGCTCTACCTTCATCAGATCGGCCTCAATCGCCTTTTTACGCCGGAGGAGGAGCTGCATTTCGCCCGGGGCGCGGCGGCCGGAAATTTCGCGGCGCGGCAGAAAATGATCGAGCACAACCTGCGCCTGGTCGTGAACGTCGCCAAGGGTTATCTGAACCGCGGCATGCCGCTGCTGGACCTCGTGGAGGAAGGCAACCTCGGCCTGATGCACGCGCTCGATAAATTCGATCCCGAGCGGGGCTTTCGCTTCTCGACCTACGCCACCTGGTGGATCCGGCAGAACATCGAGCGGGCGATCATGAACCAGTCGCGCACGATCCGGCTGCCGGTCCATGTGATCAGGGAGCTGAATGTCGTGCTTCGGGCCAAGCGCCACCTCGAAGCGCACGCCAAGTGCGAGCCGACCGTCGAAGATATCGCCCACCTCGTAGGCAAGGCTTCCGAGGAAGTGCGCCAGGTGCTGATGCACAGCGAGCACACCGCTTCGCTCGATACGCCGCTCGACATCGATCCGATGCTTTCCATCGGCGAATCGATCGCCGACGAGAGCAGCGTCAGCCCGGAGCTGCAGCTCCACGCGACCGAGGTGGAGTCGCTCGTTCGCGAGTGGCTCGCAGAGCTGAACGAAAAGCAGCGCATGGTGATCGAGCGGCGCTTCGGGTTGAACGGGGGGGAGTTGCTCACGCTCGAGCAGCTCGCTTCGACGCTGGGCCTGACCCGCGAGCGGGTGCGCCAGATCCAGCTCGAGTCTCTCGCGCAACTGAGAAACATTCTGGGCCGGCACGGCCTGTCCAAGGACGTGCTTCTCTAGAACTCTGTCGCGCACCGGGATGCGCCTGACGGCGCCCGGACGCGGTGCCCTACTCGCCGGTCTCGTCCGGGATCGTGTTTGGAGGGGTGCGTTTCAGCGCGGCGCGGTCGGTTTCATCGTCGATGGCTCGCGCGAATTCGATGTTCTTCTTGAGCTCTTCCAGGTACAGGTGTTGCCCGCCGAAGTGATTCCGTGCGTACTTGTGCGCGCCGCCGAGGTCGGCATCCAGGCGCCGGGTCGCCCCCTGATAAAAGCGCGGAGTCTTCCTCACCAGGTCCTCCCCGGATGCGTACAGGACTTCTTCCTTGCCGTCCGGAAGGCGCTTGCGGGCGATGCCTCCGGCGAGAAATTCCGGGTACAGGCGGTCACGACATTTTTCGAGGTAACAGCGGTCCGACATCTGGGCAATGATGTCCGCCGACCCGAGCAGGTTGCCCAGTAACCTGTAGGCGAGCGTGGGCACTTTGATTTCGGCCACCGGGGTCTCGTAGCCGGTGAAATGGATCAATGCCGCGGCGATGTCCGCCATCTCGCCCATGCCGATCTTGGGCAGATACTCCCTGAGAAAGCGCACGCCAAGGGAAACGTGCGTCAGGGTGAGCTCCCCCCCGGTCTTGTGCTGCATGTCATCGAGCGCTCGAACGTAGCCGCAGTCGTGGAACAGGGCGGCGATCACGCCGAGCCGGAACATCGGCGCGTCGAGCCGCTCCAGTCCGACCCGGCCGCGCTCGTAGCCATCGATCAGCCGCGCCATGGCGAGTGTCACGTCGAGCACGTGTTGAATGTCGTGATAGGCCGTGTCGCAGGCGTGGTAGCCCGGATACTTTCCTTTGTAGAGCGCGGCGAGGTCGCGAAATGCGCGGTCCATCTCGGCGGTCGACGCCGTGGGATACAGCTCGTGGAATATCCGGTTGATCTCGGCGTTGACGACGGTTGGCTCGGTCGTGTTGACCAGACAAGATACGTCGTATTCGCTGCCGCGACGATTCAAGTGAAATCCCCTCGGGTAAGCCGCGCCCTCCAAGTGCAAACCATTCTACTGCCGATCTAGCGGGCCATGCGCGCCGGCAGCGTGATTTCTTGGCACTTGAGACTAGGCCTTGAGAGTGAAGGGATTGAAGTCGGTATTCGTGTCGTAATAGTCTTCCTTCTCGACACGCTTGAGCCAGCCGACGACGGCATAGGTCAGCGGCGTGAACATCACCTCTACTGCGACCTTTGAGACGAACTGGACCAGCATGATCTGCGGCAGCTTGTCATCCGGAATCAGACCGCTACCCCAGAACGCAAGCGGATAGAAGATCAGGGAGTCGACGCCTTCGCCGAGAATCGTCGAGCCGACGGTGCGCATCCAGAGCCGCCGCCCCTGCATGAGAATCTTCATCTTCGCCAGGACGAACGAGTTGACGAACTCCCCGCACAGGAACCCGATCAGGGACGCGGCGGCGATGCGCCAGGTCGAGCCGAACGCGATCTCGTAGGCAGCCTGGTTCTTCCAGAATGGCGCCGGGGGCAGCCACACCACGACCCACGCCATCAGCGCCGCAAAAGCGAGGCCGGCAAAACCGGCCCAGATGACCCTGCGGGACCGGGCATAGCCGTAGACCTCGGTGAGGATGTCGCCGAAGACGTACGAAATCGGGAAAAACAGCACCCCCGCGCCGAAGGACACCGCCCCGATAAGCGCAATATCGAACTGCGCGATCTTGGCCGGGCCGATCAGGTTGGAGCAGATCAGAACGGTGACGAACGCCGCCATCACGAATTCGTAGTAGCGAAACGTGCGCGGAGGATTCACTGGGTTTCCCTCTGATTGCGGAGCGCCAGCCGTGCCTGGGCAAGCTCCGCAGCCAGATCGAGCACGGCCGTGGCATAGAAGCTGGAGCGGTTGTAGCGGGTCAGAACAAAGAAATTCTGCAAGGTCACGCGGAAGTCGGACGGCTGCCCCTGCGATTCCAGCTCGATCAGCGCACACAGCACATCGGAGGGCAGGGGAGCAGCGGGCCTGACTCCGAACCCGGAAAGGTCGCCGGCGCGATGCACGGGAATCACTCCGCCGTCGACGAGCTTGCGCCAGCCCTCGCCCGTCACCTGCGCGCCGAATGCCGCCGGCTTCCCCCGCACCCAGCCGTGCGCCCTCAAGAAATTGCCGACGCTGCCGATGGCGTCAGCGGGGCTCGACGCGAGATCGGCGCGGCCGTCACCGTCGTAGTCCACCGCGAAACGCCGGTAGCTTCCAGGCATGAACTGGGGGATGCCGATCGCCCCCGCGTAGGACCCCTTGACCGCAAGCGGATCGATTCGCATCTCGCGCGCAAAAACCAGGTAGTTCTCGAGCTCCCCCCTGAAGAATTCGGCCCGCTTGGGATAGTCGAACGCGAGCGTGGCGAGGGCGTCGATCACGCGATAGGTGCCGACGTTGCGGCCGTAGACGGTTTCCACGCCGATGATGGCGACGATGATTTCGCCGGGAACGCCGAACTCCATCACGGCGCGCCCGATCGCGTCGGCGTGCCGGTTCCAGAACTGAACGCCGCCTTCGACGCGTTGGGGATTGAGGAAGAGCGCGCGGTAGAACTGCCAGGAGGACAGCGGCGATTCGGGAGGCCGCTCCATCGACTTGATGATGGCCGGCTGAAACTGGGCCTGCCCCAAGACGCGGCCGAGCTCCTTGCGGGCAAAGCCGTGCTTCTGCGCCATTTCGTCGATGAACTGCGCTACGTCCTGGCGCTGGAGGTAGGCGGACGGCTGCGCGGCCGCCGGCGTCACCTGCAGCGCAAGCGCGAGAGCGAAAAGGATGCGATCGAGGACGCTCAAGGCCTGAATTCCCGGACAAGCTGCTTCAGGCGCGCAACCGATTCAACCCGGGCGCGCGGGCCATAGCGCAAATCGACGTAAAGCGAAGCGATGGCGCGCACCGCGGCCTCGCGCGACGGAATGCGGCCGGCGATGCGGCCGGCGTAGTCGAGCGGGCCCTCGGCGCTCGCGCGAGCCAGGCCCGCCCGCGCGAGCTTTGCGCAGAAGCGCAGCCATGTGCGCTGCACGGCGTCTTGGCGCTCGATCCCGCGAAGCAGCCACAGTGCGATGAGCAGCAACACGCCGGCTACGCCCCAGAACAGCATCACCGTCATGGTTTGCCAGCTCGGCTCCCGCATACCCAGCCACGAAAGCATCTCGCGCTGCCGGTCCGGGTTGTAGCCGAGCACCCACTGGTTCCATTGGTTGGTCAGGGCTTCCCAGTTGTTGCGTGCGGCCTTGAGCCAGCTCATGCTGGTGCGCATCAGGAGCGGCAAGGTCGCCCCCGCAGGTGCCGCGGCTGTGATGCCGAGCTCGACGCGGATCGGCACCGCGGCAGCGGTGGGGTCGACCCGTGTCCAGCCGTTTTCGGACAACCATACCTCCGCCCAGGCATGGGCCTCGGCCTGGCGCACGACCATGTAGCCGTCTACCGGATTGGTGTCCCCGCCCTGGTAACCCGTCACGACGCGGGCGGGCACGCCGGCGGCGCGCATCAGAAATACGAAGCTCGAGGCAAAGTGTTCGCAGAATCCCTGCTTGGTGTCGAACAGGAACCCGTCCACCGAATTCTCACCAAGCATGGGGGGTTCCAGCGTGTACTGGAAGCGGCTGCCTCGGAAAAACTCGATGGCCCGGCGAACGATCGCCGAATCCCCGGTGGAAGACTCGCGCCACTCGCTCGCCAGCACGCGCGCACGGGGATTGACTCCGCTGGGAAGCCGGAGAGCGATCCTGAGGTCCTGGGGGTTGGCTCCGCCGTTCGCCTTGAAATCGGGATGGGAGCGCATCGCGTAGCGCAATCGCGTTCGAATCGGCGTCAGGGAAATCACGAGGTACTCGCTCGTGACGCGGGCGGTCGATGGAACGCGCAACGGCATTTCAAGCGGGAACAGCCAATTCCGGTTGTGCGGCTCGAGGGTCACTTCGTAATCGATCGGCGCGCCGCCGACTTCGAGGTCCAGGTTGCGGCGAAGCTGGGGCAGGCCCACTCTCCAGGTGAAGCCGTCGAAATCCGAGAGCACCGGCCCGCGCCAGTAGAGCTGGGTGCGTGGCGGCGGCGCACCCTCGAATTTCACTCTGAATGCGATCGCGTCCGATAGAGACAGCGCGCTGATCGACCCGGGCGACATGGTGTCGGACAGGCCGGTTACTGCGGTATAGGCATCCTGCGGCATTCCCCAGAGAGGCCCCTGCACCCGCGGAAACAGAAAGAAAAGCAGCAGCATGACGGGGCCTGCCTGGGCAAGCATCCGGCCGGCCGTCTTGAAGTAGTCGACGATGGGCCGCTGCGGCGCGCTGAACCCGACCAGCGCCGCCGTCGTGATCCATACGGTGAGCAGCATCAGCCCTGCTGTCTGAATGGATTGAGAATAGAAAAAATTGGCCAGGGCGACGAAATAGGAGAGGAAAGCCACGACGAACACGTCGCGCCGGGCGCGCGTCTCCATCAGCTTGAGGAAAAGCAGAAGCACGAGCAGCGTCACGCCCGGATCCCGGCCCATGAATCTGCCGTAGGAAAAGTGCACGCCGACCGCGGTAACGAGGGTCAGAAGGACCAGCAGCCAGCGTGGCGGCAGGGCGCGTCGGCGAAGCGCGAGCGCGGCGCGCCACAGCAGCAGGGCGCCCGCGGCAACGTTGACCCACCAGGGCAGCCACAGCGTGTGCGGCGCCGCCGTGAGCGCGGCGGCTGTGACCAGCACCGCGAATGCCGGGGCCGGCAGCGCCATTGCGGAGTTGCGCTCAG
>Ga0137435_1000317_pt1 | contig 16446 bp, 18 predicted proteins | sample EasRivERMGT100_2_FD_104904 | JGI IMG/M metagenome (GOLD analysis project Ga0137435, IMG submission 104904) | Soil microbial communities from meander-bound floodplain in the East River, Colorado, USA - East River MetaG ERMGT100_2 | ecosystem: Environmental > Terrestrial > Soil > Floodplain ... | reverse complement strand
TCGCCTGGTCCTCGGGCGAAGGCGGCTTGGGCCGCGCGCGCTGCATCGGCGTCACCGTCTCTCCCGGGTGGATCACGCATCCGCGGATGCCGTGCAGGCCTTCCTCTAGATTGAGCTGGTGGGTCATGGCAGTGAGCGCCTGCTTCGCTGCGTTGTACGCCGCCCCGCCGACGTAGCCGGGATAGCGGGCGAACCACGACCCGATATTGATGACCAGACCGTCGCGCCGCTCGCGCATCGAAGGCAGCACGGCGAGGGTGCAATAGAGCGCGCCGTTCAGGTTAATATCGACGACGCGGTCCCATTCGGTTGTCGCGAGATCCTTGAAGAAGCGCTTGGGGATGTTGACCCCCGCGCAGTTGACGAGGATGTCGACGCGGCCGTGGCGCGCCAAGACTGCGGCGGCCGCGCGCGCCACCGCATCGCGATCGGTGATATCGAGGACTTGTGTTTCCCCCGCGCCGCCCGCCTGCTTGATCAGGCTCTCGGTCTCGGCGAGCGCCGAATCCCTGCGACCCGAGACGACGACGGTCGCCCCCGATTTTGCGAGCTCGAGGGCGCCGGCCTGGCCGATGCCGCTGCCACCGCCCGTGACCCACGCTACTTTCCCTTTGAGGACTGCCATGTGCGATTACGCGATGGTCTCCGCGTTTTCCAGAATCGGCGGCAAGGGCGCGTCGAGCGCAGCGCAAATCGCCCGCATCAGCTCGCCCTCGGTGACCGTGAGTCTATCATCGGCCATCACGACCGCGAGGCAGGCCTTGATGAGCGCCGGTTTTTTCAGCGGCGCGAGCAGCTTCAATTCGTAGAGCGCGCTCTCCACCGTAGGAATATCGAGCTCGGCCGGCGCACGCAGCACGCCGCCCGAGATCCCGAGTGCGCTCATGCCCTTGTCGAACGCATGCATCCCTCCCCTGCCCGAATGCGCGAGCAGCGACAGGACCACGGTCGCGTGCGCAGCCGCCGTATCGATACTCTTGTGCTTCACCGGAGGCGCGCCTCTGGGTTCCTTTCCGAGGTGGCGCCTGCAAAGCGTGAGCAACACGAATTCGCCCAGCGTCACCTTCCGGTCGGCTTCGATCACCTCGCGCACGAGGCGCAGGATCCGGTCGCGCCTATCCGGGGAAAGAATCCTGAGCGCGGGCAAGGCGAGCTCGAACACGGGAAGACGAAGCCGAGAACCGAGAGGTTTGAGCGCGTCGGCAAAGCGGGCGCAATGCGCGGCGACCTCGGCTCCGGAATCCTCGCGCACGAGCGAGAGTTGCGCCATTCGGGCCTGGCCCTCGCCGAGGACCAAGGCCAGCAAGGCCGCCTTCGCCCCGGCCTCGCTTCCGCAGGCGGCGAGCACATCGGCGGGAATCTCCTCGAGCAGTCGGCGAGCGCGATTCACGTGCCCCCGCGACGGGTTGCCGATGCTCGCGACGATCGCTGCCGCGACCGAGATCGCCGCTGCGGCGCTTCCTCCCGCCGGCGCGGGATTCGCGTAGAGCGGGCTCGCGAACGCCTCGACCACCGGGCCTCCCTCCGCGGCGAGCGCAGCGGCGTCCGCGCGCTCGATCCGCTCCTTCAGCAGGCGCTTCGCCGCGGGACCGAGCAGCCGTTCCATGCGCTCCTCGAGCGGCGGATGCGTCTTCATCCAGGAGAACTCCAGGAAATCGTTCAAGGGCGCGCCGATGCACATGTGCGAGAGCTCCTCGGCGTGGCGCTCGAGGATCACGCTGCCGCGCTCGGCGATCTTGTAGAGCGCCCCGCCGATTCCGTCGGGATTGCGCGTGAACTGCACGGCGGAGGCGTCGGCGAGGAACTCACGCTCGCGGGACGCCGCCGCCCTGATCACGCGTCCGGCGAACACGCCGACCGATCCGACGAGCCAGAGCAGGAGGCCGATCAGGAAGACGCGGATGTCCCCGCGGTTGCCGTGGCCGCCTCCGCCCACGCGCATGAGAAAACCGCCCGCCGAGCCGATGAGGACGATGCCCGCGATCACGCCGAGCAGCTGGACGTTGAGCCGCATATCCCCGTTCAGGATGTGGCTGAACTCATGGGCGATCACACCCTGGATCTCGTCGCGGTTGAGCCGCTTTAGCGTCCCTTCGGTGACGACCACCGCGGCCTCGTTGGGCGAATAGCCGGCCGCGAAGGCGTTGATCGAGGATTGGCCGTCCATGACGAACACCTGAGGGATCGCGACGCCCGAAGCGAGGGCCATCTCCTCGACGATATTGAGGAGCCGCTTCTCGACGGGATTCGCCGTCTCCCTCCCGACGCGCCGTGCCCCGACCATGCCGGCGACCGCGGCTCCGCCGCCCGCGAGCGCGTAGATCCGCGCGAGCGTCCCCCAGGCGATCGCGCCAAGCACGACGAGGGTGGTAACCGTGTAGGCCGAGCGCGGCACGGACGCGAGCGCGCGGCCGACAGGCAGCAGCGGCCCCTCGGTGGCGAACAGATAAATGTAAGCTCCCGCCACGTTGATCGAGAGCACGATGCCCGCCGCCGCGAGCAGAAACGCGAACAGGATCCAGCCGGTGTTGCGCCGGGCGCGGTGTTGCTGGTCGAAGAAATCCATTCTGCAGCCCGTCCGGCTGCGGGAGCGCCGCCGCTAGCTGAACGAAACCTTCACCGGCTTGCGCTCCTCCGGAGATTCCGTGGCCTCGAGCAGGGTCGCGTCCTTGAAGCCGCCGAAGCCGGCGACGAAGTTGTCGGGGAAGCTCTGGACCGCGGTGTTGTAACTCATGACCGCGTCGTTATAGGCCTGGCGCGCAAAAGAGATCTTGTTCTCCGTGCTGGTGAGCTCCTCGGAGAGTTGCATCATCGTCTGATTCGCCTTGAGGTCGGGATAGGCCTCCGACAGCGCGAAGAATTTTCCCAGGGCCCCCGAAAGACCCGCCTCCGCCGCCCCCATTTGCTTCATCGCTTCCGCGTCCGCGGGATTGGCCGCGGCGCGCTGATTGGCGCTCTGCGCGCCGTTCCTCGCCGCAATAACCGCTTCGAGCGTCTCGCGCTCGTGCTTGATGTAACCCTTCGCCGTTTCGACGAGATTCGGGATCAGGTCGTAGCGGCGCTTCAGCTGGACGTCGATCTGCCCAAAGGCGTTCTTGAAGCGGTTGCGTTGCGCAACCAGTCCGTTGTAGATCGAGATCAGCCACGCCACGGCCGCGACGATGATGCCGACGAACACCCAGGATCCCCAGCCCATGTCTCCCCTCCTCTAGTAAGACGGATTCAGTCCTCGTGTACGACAATGGTCCCGGCAAGCTTGTCGTGCCAGCCCTGCTTGCGCTTGTCGAAGGCGATCCAGAGGAATCCGAGGCACGCGGGAAAGAACGACACGAGATAGGCGAAGAAGCGCCCTGTAAGTTGCGCGGTGGAGGGCTTCTCGAGCGTGCCCACCTTGACGATCCTCGCTTTGACCAGCATTTTTCCCGGCGTCGCACCGCGGAACGTCCAAAATAGGATCGTCGCAACGATCAACGCGATTTGAACCCTGATGTCGAGCAAAGCGGCGATTGCGGAATCGGGTCGGCTGAGGACATTCAGTATTCTCGCTACGTCGGCGTTCGGATCACCCGATGAGGTCAATATGCCGGCGAGCTCTGCAGCGAGCCGGTCGAAATAGCCTCCACCGTAGAGCGCCATCATCAAAGGAAAAAGCACGACAACGATGACTAGAACGTCAACGAAGAACGCCAGAACGCGCTTCCAGAATCCGACGTACTCGGGCACGCGCTGCGTGTCGGCCATGGCGACCTCCTCGAAAGGCAGTGCATGGTAGCCCGACAATTGTGAGGGAGCAACTCGCGTGCAGCTGACGCGCTCGACGACCTCGTGAACCGCAAGGTTCGCGGAAAGGTCGTGCTAATGGCTTAACGAGCGCAGGTTCTCAGTTCCCAGTGTGGACTGCCCCTGGAATGACCTGCATCCACTCCGACGGACAGGTGGCGACGTTCGGGTAGTAGTCGCGGTAGTCGGGGCAGTAGTAGCGCAGGTCCGAACTCTGCTCGACATAAACGGGCGCCGGGACAGGGACGTAGAACGGATAGAAGACCGGTGCGGTCACCACAACGGTACTGCCGTACACCACGCGGTTGTGGTGCCACCACCACCCTGGACGAATGACCACGATGGGACGATGGTGATGGTCTCCACGGTGGACGCCCGGTCGTCCGCCGTGGCGCGGGGCATGCGCGCCTGCGAAGCCCTCGCCCGAAGTACGCCCTGTGCTTGCCGCAGGACCCCCGGCCCTGGCGCCTTCACGCGCCAGCACGGGCTCCATATCCGCCAACAGGGCGAGCCCCATCAGGATCGCGATCCGTTTCATCTGAGCCTCCTCATGCTTGGCACCGGAGGAAAGTCTAACGCCGCGTCTTTGACCGGAGTTGACCCTCTTACACCTCTTACACATCGTTACACCGGCGACTAGCACTCGCACTCTCCGGGACGCGGCATTGGACGCGGAACAAAACCGAAGCGGAGGGGAACCTCGGCGGCGCGAACCGAGGCGACCGTCACGGTCTTGCCGTGCAGCACGATGTCGGTATCGCTTCCCCGCGCGACCTCCTCGAGGAGCCTCTCGATCGATCGCCCGCGCTCGTCGCTCAAGCGTTCGATCACGGCCGGCAGATCGCGGTCAAGGAGCACGCCGATGCCGAGCTCGCTCTTGAGGAGCAGCGAACCCGAGTCGTCGAGAAACACCGCATCGATCTCGCGCGGCGCAGCGCCCGCATGCACGAGAAACCCGCTCCCCGCGTCGTCGAGTCGATACACCCACGGCGTGTAGTCGAGGGCGACGAACACTCTTTGGGGCCCGTTCTGGAAATACCAGCGATGCGCTCCGTCTTGCTCGTAGTTGCGGCCGATGAACTCGATCACGGCCCGATTCGAGATGCGCTCGAACGAGGGCGCGCCGTCGCGCTGGACGCGCGATTTCACCAGCCAGTTTCCCCGCCGGTCCAGGCGCAACCAGCCGTACACCGATGGCACATTGGGCCATCGGGCAATCGCGCGGATGACGATTTCGTCCATGGGCACCGACGGAAACTGCTTTCGACGCGCAAGCCTTGTTGCACGGAAGAGTGCGTGGCAGTATAGGCTGAAAGGACTCGCGCGGCGCGCAACACTCCTGAATGAATCGAGAGGACTTCACCTTCATCCATCGCCTGCGCGTGCGCTGGGCGGAAGTGGACCGCCAGGACGTCGTCTTCAACGGCCATTACTTTCTCTATTTCGACGTCGCCATCTCGGAGTACTGGCGCGCGATCGGGTTCAACTACCCGGACGACATCGTCGAGAAATTCGGCACCGACATCTACGCGGTGAAAGCCACGGCCGAATACCACGGCTCGGCGACGTACGACGACACGATCGACATCGGCTGCCGGGTCGGCCGCATCGGCCGCTCCTCGATGCAGTTTCTGTTCGGAATCTGGCGCGGCGCCGAGCGCATCACGAGCGGCGAGCTGGTGTATGTCAACGCCGATCCGAAAACAAGAACGTCGGCGCCGTGGCCCGAACCGTTGAGAGGCGCGATCCTCGGGTACGAGCGCACTCCGCCCGAAACGAAGCCCGCCTGACGCTCCTATAATAGCGGCTGTTCGGAAACGCTCTGCGAGACCCCATGCAAATCCGCGACAAGCTCTACATCAACGGCCAGTGGACCGCGCCCGCCGGACCGAAAGCGATCGACGTCCTGAGCGCCTCGACCGAGGCGGCGATCGGCCGCGTTCCCGAAGGCACGCCCGAGGACGTGGACGCCGCGGTGCGCGCGGCGCGCGCGGCGTTCGAACCCTGGGCGGCGACGAGCGCGGCGGAGCGGGCGCGCCACCTCTCGAGGATCCACGAGGGACTGGAGGCGCGCGCCGAGGAGATCGGACGCACGATCGCGGGGGAAGTCGGCATGCCCTTGAAACTCGCCACGCGCATTCAGGCGGGCTCGCCCATCTTTACCTTCTCGATGTACGCGAGGATGCTCGCCGACTTCAAGTTCGAGGAGAACGTCGGCAACTCGATCGTGCTGCGCGAGCCCGTCGGGGTCGTCGGGGCGATCACGCCCTGGAACTACCCGCTTCACCAGATCGCCGCCAAGGTGGCGCCAGCGCTCGCGGCGGGCTGCACCGTGGTGCTGAAGCCTTCCGAAGTCGCGCCGCTCAACGCCTTCATCCTCGCCGAAGTGATCCACGCCGAGGGACTGCCGCGCGGCGTGTTCAACCTCGTCACCGGCTACGGTCCCGTGGTTGGCGAAGCCCTGGCGAAGCACCCGCAGGTGGACATGATCTCCTTCACCGGTTCGGTGCGCGCCGGCAAGCGCGTATCGGAGCTGGCGTCGCAGACGGTCAAGCGCGTGACCCTGGAGCTCGGTGGCAAATCGGCTTCGATCATACTGGATGACGCCGACCTGGCGGCCGCGGTGAAAGGCACGGTCAACGCCTGTTTTCTCAACTCGGGCCAGACCTGCAGCGCGCACACGCGCATGCTCGTTCCGGAAGACCGGCACGACGAAGCCGCGAGAATCGCGGTGGAGCTCGCGAAGACCTTCACCGTGGGCGATCCCTTCGGCGACAAGGCGAAGCTGGGTCCGCTCACTTCCGCGGCCCAGCGCGATCGCGTGCGCGGCTACATCAGGAAAGGCATAGCGGAAGGCGCGGTGCTGCTTTGCGGCGGCCCCGACGCCCCGGAGGGAATGGAAAAAGGCTATTACGTGAAGCCGACGATTTTCGGCCGCGTGAATCCGGAATCGACGATCGCGCAGGAGGAAATCTTCGGGCCGGTGCTCGCCATCATCCCCTACAAGAACGAAGACGACGCCGTGCGTATCGCGAACGGCACGGTATACGGTCTTGCGGGCGGCGTGTGGTCCGCCGACGAAGAGCGCGCCAAGCGCGTCGCGCGGAGACTTCGCACCGGGCAGGTGGACATCAACGGTGGAGCCTTCAACATGCTCGCGCCCTTCGGCGGATACAAGCAATCGGGCAATGGCCGCGAGCTCGGCCGCCCGGGGTTGGAAGAATATCTCGAGTACAAGGCGCTGCAGCTGAAGGCGAAGGCCTGAACACGCCGGGATCTGATCGGGCGCCCCCGGAACGCGCGCGGTATAGAATTAGCCCTTCACCAGTCTGGGAACCCGCCATGATCCGACGCTCGATCACCGACGTTTTTCTCCTCGCATTCGGACTGACGATGGCCGCGTCGTCGGCCCATGCGCTTACGCTTCTGACCGAGGAGAACCCTCCATTCAACTATACGGACGAGGGGAAGGTGGTGGGCATATCGACCGAAATCGTGTCCGAGCTCGGCAAGCGCAGCGGCATCGACCTGCAGATCCAGTCCATGCCCTGGGAGAAGGCCTATATTGCCGTGCAGGTCGACAAGGAAACCTGCCTGTATTCGACCGTGCGGCTGGACAATCGCGAGCGGCTGTTTTTCTGGATCGGCCCGATTGCAACGAACAAGTGGGTGCTGATCAGCAAGGGCGATTTCGCCGGTACGGTGAAAGTAGTGGAGGACGCGCGCAGATACCGTGTCGGGGTCGTCGCCAAGGACGCCAAGATCGAGTACCTCATGGGCAAGGGCGTCACCGATCTGCGCGAGGTGAGCGACGACAGCCTGAATCCCGCGCGGCTGGTGTTGAATCGGGACGATCCCAACCGCATTGACCTGTGGGCCACCAGCGCGTACGGGGCGCGCCGTACCGCCGCGCGTGCCAATGTCAAGGACCTCAAGCTGGTCTTGGGCCTGCGCGACGTCTCGCTCTATCTGGCCTGCGGGCGGAATACGTCGACTCAGACAGTGCAGGCACTCAGCCGGGCATTCGAGCGGATCAACAAGGACGGCACGCTCAAACGCATCACGGAGCGGCACGCCTTCTGAAACCTGACGGCGCCGGGATTCCGGTGCGAGGTTCGGGTCCTATTTTCCGAGTGCAGAAAGCTCAACCCCAAGGCGAGACCTGAGTTCCTGCTCCGCGCGGTCGTCCGTATAAGGCGCCGAGGCGATGAATGCCTCGATCAATCGGACATAGTCTCCACACTCCATGTCCTTCTCGGAGAGAGCGCCGATCCGATCCAGCTCGCGGGCAAGCCTCGCCTGCTGTTCGTAAAGATGGTTGAACTGCGCGTCGCAGCGCGGAATCGGTGTGGGGTAGCTGCGGATCTCCTCGCCGATCAGTCCGCGTCGGCGATTGAGATCGTCCATGACGTCCTTCCACAGCGACTTCAGCGTCGCCAAGTCTTCCTTGCGATCGATCGCTTGCGAAGACATTGCCGTCGTCATGGCTGCCTTTGAAAGCGATTCTACACCGAAGGTCGAGACGAAACGTCAGGCGCGCACGCGCTGCCGGTACAGCTCCCGGCCGAGCAGAGCAGCACCGAGCGCAAGCCCGACCACGTCGGTGACGATCGCGCCCGGGAACATGTCGGCGGGGATCAGCACGAGCACGCCGGCGACGATGAACGCCGCGCGCAGCCAGCCGGTGACGGGCCGGTGGAAGAACCCGACGACGCCGATCGTGCCCAGCCAGATGCCGGCAGCGGCGGTACCCACCGCCCACACGATGGTCAGCGGATCGCCCCGCATCAGCAGGCTTGGCGACAAGACAAAGAGGAACGGCACGATGTACGCCGCCCAGCCGATGCGGGTCGCCGTCCAGCCGGTTTTGTCCACGTCGGCGCCGGCGATGTTCGCGGCGACGAAGGCCGAGAGCGCCACCGGCGGCGTCACCATCGACATGATGCCGAAGTAGAGCAGGAACATGTGCGCGGCTATCGGCGCGACGCCCACCTTGACGAGCGCGGGCGCGATCAGGGTCGCCATGATGATGTACACGCCCACCGTGGGCAGGCCCAAGCCGAGCACGATCGCCATCACCGCGGTGAGCGCGAGCATCATCGGCAAACTCTCGCCGGTGACCGCGAGCAGCTGCAGCGTCATGCCGAAGGCAAGCCCGCTGATGTTGAGGATGCCGATGAACATTCCGGCGACCGCGCAGATGAGGATCAGGTCCACGACCGTGCCGCCGGTCAAGACGATCGCCTTGAAGACGTCCTTGATCGGCACGCGCTCGCCCTTGTAGCCGAAGGCGAGCGACAGCGCGATCAGCACCGCAGTGGCGAGCAGCGCCGCGTACTCGGCCTGCCAGTTCCAGGCGACGAGCGCATACACGAGCACGACGAAGGGCAACGGAAAATACCAGCCTGCCCTCAGCACTGCCAGCGCCTGCGGCAGCCGCTCGGAGGGCTCGCCCTTGATCCCGCGCTTGACCGCCTCGGCGTCCACCGCGAAGAAAAGCGCGAGGTAGTAGAGAAAGGCCGGGATGATCGCTGCGATCATCACCTCGACGTACGGCACGCCGAGCACCTCGGCCATGAGGAAGGCCGCCGCGCCCATGACCGGCGGCATCAGCTGCCCGCCGGTCGAGCCGACCGCCTCGATCGCCGCGGCGATCTGCGCCGGAAAACCCGAGCGCTTCATGAGCGGGATGGTGACCACGCCCACCGCGGAGACGTTCGCCACCGCGCTTCCCGAAATCATGCCGAAGAAGGCCGAGCCGACCACCGCCACCTTGGCCGAACCGCCGCGGTAGCGCCCCATCCAGGCGCGCGCGAGGTCGGTGAAGAACTCCGACCCGCCGCAGCGCCCGAGCACCTGGCCGAGCAGGATGAAGGGAACGATCACGATGATCGCGATCTGCAGCGAGACGCCGAGGAGCGCGTTGGTGTCGAGATTCAGATAAACGAGCAGCCGCGTGAAGTCCACGGGCCTCGCCTGGAACACGCCCGGCAGGTGGTGCCCGAACATGGCGTAGAGCACGCCACCCAGGGTGAAGCCGACCAGCGAGAACCCGGCCATGCGCCGCGTTCCCTCGAGCACGAGGAGCGCGAGCAGCGCCGAGGTGATGATGCCGTCCAGCGGCCGCGAAGTGAGCTCTGTGCTGAGCTGCGGGTAGCGCCAGGCAAGGTAGCAGCACAGCACCAGGCCCGAGAGGGAAGCAACCAGATTGAGGAGAAGATTCTTCTTCGCGGTAATCAGAAAGCAGATGGCGATCGCCAGCCCCAGCACCGCGAGCAGCATCTGCTCGGTGTAGAGGTTGAGCTTGAGGACGCTGCGCTGCAGGTCCAGCACCCACGCCACTACGATGGCGACGAGCAGGGCCTGGAGCGTGAACAGGGTCCGCCCCCAGGGGCGCGGACCCTTCGCTTGAGGGTTCTCGATGAACTCCTCAGACATTCTTTACTTCGCGATGCCCTTCTCTTTGAAGAACTTCATCGAGCCCGGGTGGAAGGGTGCCGGCATTTTCTTGCCCATGCCGTCGGGGTTGAAGCTGCGGAACGCGCCCAGGCTCTCGATCAGCTTCGGCTTGTTCTCGTACACCGCCTTGGCGATGCGGTAAACCACGTCGTCCTTCACGTGCGCACCCACCGCAATCACGTAGTCGTAGGCCATGAGCTTCGTCGGGACGTCGACGCCGGCAAAGGCGGGGCCGGGCTTGACCTCGAGCACGTACGCGTACGACATGTGCTTCTGCATTTCGGCGACCGCCTTCGGGTCATCGGAAAGCGGCAGGTAACGGATGCCGCCGGTGGACTTGTGCACTTCCAGAACCTTGGCGGCGCCCAGCGCAAAAAAGCCGCCGTCGATCTTGCCTTCGGCGAAGTCGTCTGCGCCGCGGACCACGTTGGGCACCAGCACCGGCACGATGTCCCTGCGCGATACGCCGCCGTTGGCGAGCACGGCATCGATGATGCGGTCGAGCGTCACCTGCGCGGAGAAACCGGCGGGAATGCGCTTGCCCTTGAGATCGGCGAGCGACTTGATGGGCGAATCCTTGCGCACGAAGATGCTCGAGTACAGCGGGAAGATCACACCCAGCACGCGCAGGTTGGACTGCCTACGGCCCTGGTACGGACCCTCGCCAGCCGCCGCCTCCTGCGCCTCGAGCACGTTGCACACCGCGAGGTCCAGCTCGCCCGAGCTGACCAGCGGCAGCACCGCGCTCGATCCCGAGTAGGGCTGGACCCGGCTCTGCACATTCGCGCTCTCGGCCATCACCTTGGCGATCGCCGAGCTCATGTTGTAGCCGATCGAACCCTGCGGGGCGCTGCCGAAGCCGAGAGCCTGCGCCTGCGCGCCCGAGGCGAGCAGCATCGCGGCGATCGCGGTCAGAATGCGTTTCATTGTGTCCTCCTGTCAGGTGTTCCGAGCAATGTAGCAAAACGACCCTGCCCGAGGCAATCACCGCTTGCCCACAGTGGGCACGGTGCGAGGACGCCTTGAATGCGTCCGAACGTCGCGAGCCTAGTAGCGCTTTCCGGCGCTGAATTCCACCTTGATCCGCGCGACCTGCTTGCGCATGGCCTCGAGCTCGGCGCGGGCCGCCTTGACCTTGAGCACGCTCTCCTCGTCGGGCGCGCCCCCACTGCTCGCGGATGACTGGGACGACAAGGCTGCTTCGGCGTCTCGGTAGCGCTCGCTGGCCGCCTTCCACCGGTCGACCAGTTGCTGCTCCTGCTCCCGCCATGCTCTTCGCTTGTCCATAACCGGCTATTTTCCTTCTTTTCCGCGAACAGCACAAAAAAAAGCCCGGGAGCCCCGGGCTTTGATTCCGCCGATGCCGCTCTAGGCGATCGGCTTGATGTTTACGGCCTGGTCGCCCTTGGGACCGGTGGTGACGTCGAAGGTCACCTTTTGGTTCTCCTTCAGGGTCTTGAAGCCGCTACCCTGGATCGCCGAGAAGTGCGCGAAAAGATCCTTGCCCCCGCCGTCGGGAGTGATGAAACCGAAGCCCTTAGAGTCGTTGAACCACTTAACCGTGCCTGTACTCATGTGTTGTCTATTTCCCAAAAAATTATAAGAGGGCGTTCGCCCGGAGCGCGGGAACTTCAAGGGGAGAAGGAAAGCGACCTGATGAGATGAGTGCCAACGGACCAGACTATCTCGGCTTGGAGAATCCTGCGCGTTTCTTATACACGCGCGATACGACTGGGTCAAGCGAATTCGCGCTGCGCAATTGCGCGCAGAAATTCACGTTGCCCGGGCGTATCGAACAAAGCGGCGAGCGCGCTCCGCCGACCCGCCACGCGCGGCGCAAGCCGCGCGCGGCGGTTTCCGCGACCTGTTCTATGAACCTGCAACCTCTAGAGCTGCCGCCAGCCGAGCTTGCGGTCGAGCGAATAGGGGCCGCCGCCGCGCAGCGCCACCGCGAGCATGATCAGGCCCCACATCAGGGGATACTCGTAGCCCGGAGCGGTCCATCCGAACTTGGGCAGATGGTGGTAAATGATGACGCACATCTCGATGGTGATGGCCGCTGCGAAAAAGCGCGTGAAGAGACCCAGCGCCACGCACAGCCCGCCGACAGTTTCCAGGAAGATGAGCGCAACCGCCAGGGGTTCGGCCGGAGCGATGCCCCGCTTGACCAATGCCATCTGCGCCGTCGCCCCCACACCCATCATCAGCTTGGGCCAGCCGTGCGGAATGATCATCAGACCCACGGTCAAGCGGATCAGCGGCCAGGTGAGCGGCTCGACCCAGTTGTAGAACCCCTTGAGGCCCGGGAACAGCAGCCTCGTTTCGCCATTCGACATCGCACGTCCTCCTCTGTTGTCGGGCCTTCGCCCGGGAACCTACAATCCTCCGTGCGCAGTTTAGCGGAAATGTCGGCATCAACACGAGCTTCGCCAAGCCAGCTTGCAAAGAGCGTCAGCAGATTCCACCCCCGATGCCGACCGATAACAACAGGCTGGGCGGGAGCCGATCAGCTGCTTTCAGCGCAGGCACCAGTAGCGCACGCCCTCGCTTTCCAGGAACTCCTCCGCGCCCTCGCCGTGCAGCATGGCCAGCGTGGCGAGTATCCCGGCCTGCGTGCAGGTATTTCCTGCGACGGTGACCGAGCGGGGCGCGCCCGCGACCGGCCAGCCGGTGCGCGGATCGAGTATGTGGCCGTAGCGCCTGCCATCGCGCAGCACGAAGCGGTGTGTATCGCCGCTGGTGGCGATGCCGCCGCGCCCCAGCTCGAAAGCAAGCCGCGCCTCGCGCGCGCCCTCGCCCGCGTCGGTGACGCTGTCGGGGTTTTCCACGCCGATCACCCAGCCACGGCCGTCGCGCCGCGCACCCGTGGCGCACAAGTCGCCGCAAAAATTCACCAGCAGGCTTGCCGCCGTCTGGGCGGCCAGAAGGCGCGCGCAGCGGTCCACCGCATATTCCTTGCCCAGACCACCGAAATCGATCTCCATGCCAAGCGGTAGTTCGATCAGCGGTTTCGTCCAACGCACACGCTGCCAGCCGATGAGCGGCAGCAGCGCCGCCACGGTCGCCTGGTCCGGCACATGGTCGCCACCATCAAAGCGCCAAGCGCGCCGCAGGACGCCGGAGGTCACGTCGAATAGTCCACCGCTCAGCCGCCAGCAGGCATCTGCGTAATCGATCAGCGCCGCGGTCTCGCCGTCGACCTCGAAGCTCGCGCCGCGTGCCGCGTTGATGCGGTGGATGATGTTGTCGTCGCGATAGCGGCTGAACTTGCGCTCCACGCGCAACGCCTCCTCGCGCGCCAACGTACCCAGGCGGCGAGAGAGAGGCTCGTCCTCGGTATCGATCAGGATCTCGCAAGGGCCCGCCATCGCCCGGAAGCGGCAGATTGCGTAGCCCTTTGCCTGCTCGAAGCTGAAATCGCTCATGGCGCTTGCCGCGATCTAGCCTGCCCCCGCGGCAACGCGCCGCGAGTTTACCAGCCTAACGAGTAACTGAACTGCAGGATAAGCGCCCTCGTATCCGGGAACAGATCCTGGCTCGCGAGCTGGCCGGGCGCGCCGGCCGGGTGGTCTTCCCCGGTTTGCAGCATGAATTCCAGGCGCACGCTGAATTCGCCGGTTTTCGTCGGTACCGCGTACTTCACGCCCGCGGTGAGCGTGCTGATCGGCGCCAGCCGGTAGTCCGCGCTGGCGAATTGCACCGATTCGCCGGTGCGCAGGAACGGGCGGTAAAAATCCGCCGCGCTGGACTGCTTCGAGTAGCGCAAATGCGGCTCGAAGTAGCGACCGTCCAGGTCCCGGCGGTAACGCAGGTCGACAGTGTGGGCCTTGATCCCCCAGTCGTCCCAATAGTACCGGTACGACAGGTCGAGCACGTCCCGGTCGAACGCCTTCAGCATGCGCCAGTACAACGCGTTGCGGGAACGATCCTCCGGGCGTTTCTCGTAAATCGTCTGCAGCGGAATCCCGGACACGGGGTCGACCACCGAGACAAGTTTGTAGGGGTCAGTCAGGTAGCCGGAGTCGCGGCCGAAGGTATAGTTGAATTGCGTCAGCGTACTGCGGTTCACCAACTGCGTGACGCCGAGCAGCGCGTCGAACACCGACTTGCCCTCGCTCTTGCCGACGATGGGCTTCACCGCGGGAAACGCGGGTTGAGTCGCCAGCCCCGAGGGCGCGCCGCCCACCGGCTCGACCCGATCGGCGTTGTAGGAAAGCCCGGCGCTCACCGTCGTGTTGCGGCTGTTGAAATCCTGCAACACGGTCGCACCGAGGCCGATCGATGTGTAGTCGAATTCCTTCGAGCCGTGGCCGGTGTAGACGATGCGCCGCTCAGCACCCAGCGGCCGGGTCCAGTCGAAGGACAGCGCCACGCGCGTGTCGAGGAAGGTCGGATCGAGCGGAACCGCGTTGGCGGGCGTGCTGTAGATGTCGTTGCCCGAGGGCGATGTGAAGGTCTGCGACGCCGTCGAGGGCACCGCGCCGCTCGGGCTCGGGCCGGTGAGGGAATCCACCACCAATTTGAAGGCGATATCCTCGTCCTCGGAGAGTTGCTTCTTGATGCGCACCACCGGTTCGATCGCGGTGACCCGGTCCTGCTCGCTGTAGATGAGGAGCGCGGAATCGACCTCCCACGTGCTTGGCGGGGCCGGTCGCGCCGCCATCTGCGCTTGGGCCGCCGGCGTGCCCGCGAACAGGCCGCAGGTAGCGGCTGCCAACGCATGCAGGATGGATCCCGGCTTCTTCAATTGCACCCGCAGCCCCCTCCGCCTATGCCCTGGCCACCCGTCGCGGACTCCTTCGAGTAGTAGATATGCGCGTCGAGGTAGCTGTCGAGCGGATAGGCGTCCAACTGCATCGCCTTGCGCGCCAGCACATCGCGCTCCCAGGGCTGCACGCGCTCGAGTGCGCAGCCACCGAACAGGGCAGCGCAAAGCACAGGAGCCAAGATGCGAAGCCTCAACCGGGTTGGCCTCGCCAGAATGTGCGCATGTGGAACCAACGCCGCAAGCTCAACGCGCCAGCACTGCCTTGATTTGCGCTTCGAGATCGTGCTTGCCCGCCTCGCGAAAGCCGACATGCGTACCGACGACCTCGCCCCGGCGGTCGATCAGGAACGAAGTCGGCATGCCCTTCAGGGCCATCGCCTTCGCGGTCTTGCCTTCGGGGTCGTAGGCGACCGTGAAGCCGGCCGGGTACTGCGCAAGGAATCGCCGCGCCTCGGCGGCGTCCCGGTCCAGGTTCACGGCGACGATCACCAACCCGCTGCCGCCGTACCGTGACTGCATCTCGCTCATCCACGGGAACGAGTAGCGGCACGGCACGCACCAGGACGCCCAGTAGTCAAGGTAGACGACTTTGCCGCGCAGGCTCTCGAGGCGCAACTCCCCCTTGTCCGTAGCAAAGGTAAACTCCGGTACGGGCGCCGCACGCGTCACGCCCGGCAGCGAACACGCCGCGACGAAGACGAGCACAAACAGCAGGTGGATTCTTCGCATCGCTGTCTCGCAAGAATAATAGCAGCCCGGCGCATTGTCGATCGAGCGGGAAGGGAACGTCGACGACGATCAGGTCAGAACCGCAGTGCCGCGCGCCGCGGCGATTCGCCGCGAAATCATCGCATCACGTCGCCACCGCGCCTGGCCCGAGTGTTCCTTCCACCTTGTCCCTCGTCCCCTGAGTCCGAATGGAGCTTGCCGACAAGTACCGGGCTACGGCGTCCGTTTCCAGGCGAGTCCCGCAGAGCCCGACGTGGCCGTCCGGACGCAGCAGGTAGAAAGCCGGCCCTGAAATTCGAACGCGGGCGAGCTCCTGGGCGTTGTGCACATCGTCGGGAATCACGTGCGTGCTCAGCAGGTCGCCAAGTCCCGGTGCGTTCCCCGATGGCGCAGGCTGCCCGAGCACGATCAGGTTGTAGCGCGTGTCGTCGAGTTTCTGGAAAAGGTCCTCGACCGGACCGTTCGCCCGCAGCTTGAGTTTCAGCCACGGGAAGCGGTCGCCCGCGCGCGGCGCGTCCTCGGAAACGCCCGCGAGCGTCTGCGACAGCGGGCTGCTCCGGTAGCGGATGCCGATCTGCGAGATGGTTCGGAACGCGAGCTGGCGCACGCGTTGGATGGTCATGGCGCGAGCCACGACCCTGGCGACGATCTGCGTGCGGAACAGACCCGCGAACCAGCTATCGGACACCAGCAGCATGAACGCCCGGTCG
>Ga0137435_1000316_pt1 | contig 16454 bp, 16 predicted proteins | sample EasRivERMGT100_2_FD_104904 | JGI IMG/M metagenome (GOLD analysis project Ga0137435, IMG submission 104904) | Soil microbial communities from meander-bound floodplain in the East River, Colorado, USA - East River MetaG ERMGT100_2 | ecosystem: Environmental > Terrestrial > Soil > Floodplain ... | reverse complement strand
ATCCCGAAGCCATCCCCGACATCGCGACTCTCATGCTTGCGCAGCTGGTGGAAACACGCTTCTGCCCCTCGCGAAATTTCTCCACCGGAGCCCTCAACGTTCTGCGCTATTTTTCCTGGCCCGGAAACCTCGAGGATCTTGCTGCCGCGGTGCGCACCCTGGCGCTTACCAGCTTGGAGGAGGAAATTGGTGCCGGGGACGCGGAGCGCGTAGTGCCGCAATTCGCGCGCCGCGCTGCTGAGACGGGTCTGTCTCTGGATCTGCCCCTGCGCGAGGCACGAGAAGCCTTTGAGCGCAGCTATTTCGAGCATCACCTTGCGCAGGCTAACGGCTCCATCGCGCGGGTGGCCGAAAGCAGCGGCCTCGAGCGTACCCACTTGTACCGAAAGCTGAAAGCGCTCGGTATTTTCGCCGGACGAAAAGAGGAGTGATGGTTTGGGTGGGGGCTGCAATTCGGAATAGAATGCGTCCTTTTCCGCGCGGACTCCCACTGTGAAAATCGTGATCCTCGGCGCCGGTCAGGTCGGCTCGACCGTCGCGGAGAGCTTGGTGTCGGAGGCAAACGACATCACCGTGGTGGACGTCGATGGTGCGAGGCTGCGCAACCTTCAGGACCGACTGGATCTGCGCACGGTAGTCGGCAGCGCAGCGCACCCTTCGGTGCTCGTGCGGGCGGGCATCGAGGACTGCGACCTCATGATCGCGGTCACTCAGAGCGACGAAACGAATCTCGTAGCGTGCCGGCTGGCGCAACAGTTGTTCAACGTGCCTACGCGCATCGCCCGGCTGCGGGCTACCGACTACCTCACCAATGAACGCGTCCTCGGGCCGGACTGTTTCGACGTGAATCTCGCCATCTGTCCCGAGCAGGTCCTCACCGACTATATCGTCAAGCTGGTCGAGTTTCCCGAGGCGCTGCAGGTACTCGAGTTCGCGCACGGCAAAGTGAGCCTGGTCGCGGTACGCGCGTTCCAGGGCGGCCCGCTTGTCGGCCACCCGCTGAAGGATCTCAGAAAGCACATTCCCTCGGTGGACGCGCGCATCGCCGCGATCTTCCGGGGTGACAGCCCGATCCTGCCCGAGGGCGACACGGTGGTCCAGGCGGGAGACGAAGTGTTCTGTCTCGCTGCGACCGAGGATATCCGCCAGGTCATGCGCGAGCTCAGGCGCATGGACAAGCCGGTGAGCCGGGTCATGATCGCCGGGGGCGGCAACATCGGGCAGCGCCTGGCGCGCGCGGTGGAGCGCGACTATTCGGTCAAGATCATCGAATACGACAAGAGACGCTGCGAGATGCTCTCGACGCGTCTCGATCGCGCGCTCGTGCTGCAGGGGGACGTGACGGACGAAGGGCTCCTGGAGTCCGAGAACGTGGCCGACATGGATCTTTTCGTCGCGGTTACCAACGACGACGAGAACAACATCATGTCGTGCCTGCTTGCCAAACGAATGGGGGCGCGCCGCGTCGTGGCGCTCATCAACCGGCGCTCCTATGTGGATCTGCTGCAGGCCGGCCAGATCGATATCGCCATTTCGCCGGCGCAGGCGACCATAGGCACTCTGCTTGCTCACGTGCGACGCGGCCACGTCACCCAAGTGCACAGTCTGCGCCGCGGCGTCGCCGAAGCCCTTGAGGCCGTGGTTCATGGAGACAGCGACTCCTGCCGCTGCGTCGGTCGCAAGATCGAGGAGATCGATCTGCCGAAGGGTGCCGCGATCGCCGCGATCGTGCGCGGCGACAAGGTAATCATGGCCCATCACGACACCGTGGTGCAGGGCGAGGACCACGTGATCGTCTTCGTCACCGACAAGAAACTCCTGCCCAAGGTGGAGAAGCTTTTCGAAGTCAGCGTTGGCTTCGTCTGAGCCGGGGTTCGTTCGCCATGGTGAGGCTGCTGCCCGTTCTCGAGGTGCTGAGCGTCGTGATCGTCATGTTCGCGCTCGCCATGCTTCTCCCGCTGGGCGTGGCTTTACTCTACGACGACGCGGCCAGGCACGCGTACGGCAAGGCCGTGGTGGCGACTTTTGCGAGTGGCGCGGCGCTATGGATTGCGACGCGGGGAAACCGCGCAGAGTTGCAGCCGCGCGACGGTTTTCTCCTGGTAGCTCTGGTCTGGACGGTGGTGCCTGCCTTCGCCACGCTGCCGCTCCTGATCCACCTCCCTGATCTCGGTTTCACCGACGCCTACTTCGAGACTGTGGCTGCCGTCACCACAACGGGATCAACCCTGTTGTCCGGGCTCGACACGCTGCCGCCTTCGATCAACTTCTGGCGCTGCGAGCTCCAGTGGCTGGGCGGAATGGGCATCATCGTCCTCGCGGTGGCCATATTGCCGATGCTGGGGGTCGGCGGGAGCCAGATCATGAAAGCCGAAACGCCCGGGCCGATGAAGGACACCAAGCTCACTCCTCGCATCACCGGAACCGCCAAGGGACTTTGGCTGGTGTACGGGATCATGACCATAGCCTGCGCCCTGGTGTTCAAGGCGGTGGGCATGACCTGGTTCGACGCAGTCGTCCATTCGTTCTCGACCATGAGCCTGGGCGGGTTCTCGTCGCACGACGCGAGTTTCGGCTTTTTCAATTCTCCGGCGGTGGAAGCCGCCGCGATCTTTTTCATGGTCATTGCGGGCGTCAACTTCGGCACGCACTTCCTCGCGTTCCGCAGGCTGAGCTTTGCCCCCTACCGGAGCGATCCCGAGGCGGGTGTCTACGTGGCCCTGCTTGCGCTCTCGGTCCTCGGCATCGCGTACTTCCTGCTTGCCAACCACGTCTATCCGTCCTTCGGCACGGCGCTTCGCCACAGCGCGTTCAACGTCGTTTCGATCGCGACGACCACCGGTTTTGCCAGCACGGATTTCAACCAGTGGCCAATTTTCGCACCGGTGTGGATGCTGTTTCTGTGCTGCTTCGCCACGTGTTCGGGATCGACCGGCGGCGGCATCAAGATGGTCCGTGCCGAGCTGATGGTGAGACAGGCGCTCAGGGAACTCATGTCCATCATCCACCCGCGCGCGTACTTGCCGGTGAAGCTCTCCGGTCAGAGGGTTGAAAACAACATCATCTTCGCGGTGCTCGCGTTCATGTTGATCTGGGGCGGCTCGGTGATCGCAATGACGATGCTGCTTGCGGCCTCGGGTCTGGATATCGTTACCGCGTTTTCCGCCGTGATCGTCTGCATCACCAATACGGGCCCAGGACTGAATCAGGTCGGGCCGGCGACCACCTATGCCGTCCTGAGCGATTTTCAGACCTGGGTGTGCACGGTCGCCATGCTCGTCGGGCGCTTGGAGCTGTTCACCTTGTTCGTGGTCCTCACCCCTGCGTTCTGGCGCAAATAGCGTTCAGTTGGCAGGATTCCGGCCGAGCGGCTGGAACGACGACAGGAACAGATCGATGTCCGCGGCGGCCACGGCGTTTTTCTTGCCCAGGACCGCGACCTGGTACAGGCGGGCGCCCGAGACCAGCAGACGCGCCGTGAGCAGGGTCTCGCCGCTTTCGGCCACGATTTCACGCCCGACGAGCCCGGCCTGCGCGAGCGGTTTTTCTTCCAGCGCTCGTCCCCCGATATTTTTCACCAGCGCGTCGCGCGTGCTGTCGAGGGTGCGGGCGTCCACCGCCGGGTAGTCTGCATAGCCAACCACGAACACGCTGTCCGCGGCCCGGGCCGACCACAGGTGCATCGCGACTGCGGTCGCACCGGCGAGAGTTCGGACTTCGTGGCGAGGTTTCGCGGGCATCAAGGCCGCGAAATCGCCGTCGGATGATTTCAGCTCACGCCAGTCGAGTTCGGGCGAGCACGCGAGAGCGAGCAGTGCGAAAAAAACAGAAAGCGTGCGCGATCGCACCTACTTGGCGCATGTCACCATGATTTCGACCAGCATGCGCGGGTCGGCGAGCTTCGCTTCGACCGTGGCGCGCGCCGGCAAGTTGGCGGGATCGGCCCACGCCGTCCAGGCGGCGTTCATTTCGTCGCGATTGCGGATGTCCGTGACCCACACGTTGGCCGAGAGGATTTTCGACTTGCTCGTCCCGGCAGCGTTGAGGAGCGCGTCTATCCTCTTCAGCACCTGCTCGGTCTGGCCCTTGACGCCTTGGGAAAGGTCGTCAGCGACCTGACCCGCTACATAGACGACGCCGTTATGTTCGACCGCGGCGCTGAACAACTTTCCGGCCTGATGCCGCTTGATGCTCATTCTAACCTCCGTTCTAAACCCGACTATCGCGGTGGCAGGATTTTCACACTCAGTTCGCCCAGGCCTTCTATCCCGGCAAGGAGTTGATCTCCATGCTTGGCCGCACCGACCCCGGCTGGTGTCCCCGTCATGATGAGATCCCCCGCCTCAAGCGTGTAGTACTGGGTGAGAAACGCAATCTGTTCGGGCACGCTCCAGATCATCTGGTCGATATCGGAATTCTGGCGGAAGTCGCCGTTCACCTTGAGCCAGAGCTTTCCCTTCTTGGGATGCCCAATCCTGGCGGCAGGGGTGATGGGCCCGACCGGGGCGGCCTGGTCGAAATCCTTGCCGAAGGTCCAGGGTCTGCCCTTGTCCTTACCGGCCTGCTGCAAATCGCGCCGGGTCATGTCCAGACCCACGGCGTAGCCCCATACGTGCTCATCGGCCTTGCCTGCTGGTATCTTGTGGCCGCCGCTCCCGATCACCGCAACCAGCTCGGTTTCCCAGTGATAGTTGCTGGTCATCGGAGGATAGTGAATGGAGCCGGGCTCATTCACGTTCAAAGGGACGAGGTCATGCGCCGACTTGGCGAAAAAGAACGGTTGCTCGCGGCCGTCGCCTCCCATCTCCTTCTGGTGCTCGACGTAATTGCGGCCCACGCAAAAGATGCGGCGCACCGGAAAGCGCGCGTTGGAGCCGACGATGGGCAGCGAAGGGATGTCCCAACTGCTGATGACGTATTCCATTTTCATGTCGTGATCCTTCCAGAGAAATCCAGTATTTGCAGAGGAGCCGTAGCCGCCGGGCGGCCGCCGCAAAAAGGCGCATATTTTCGCACAAACAGGTGGTCCTGGAAGGCGCGTGCCACCTTCGCGCACTGAAGCGGAAAAAAAACGGGCGCCCGAAGGCGCCCGTCCAAGAAGCCCTTTCGGGCCGATTCCAACAGCGTTACATGTGATACGCAGTCTCGCCGTGCGAGTTGATGTCGAGACCCTCGCGCTCCTCTTCTTCGGTCACGCGCAGGCCTACGAGCAGGTCGGCGATCTTGAAGGAGATGAACGCTACGATGGCGGTCCAGATGAATACCACACCTACCGCCTTGGCCTGGATCCACAACTGGGCCATGATGCTCTCGAAGCCCGGTTTCATCTCGAACCAGTTGTTGACGAAACCCGGCCCGCCCAGGCTCGGCGAGTTGAATACGCCGGTGAGCAACGCGCCGAGAATCCCGCCCACCGCGTGCACGCCGAACACGTCGAGCGAGTCGTCGGCCCCGAGCAGCTTCTTCAGGCCGTTCACGCCCCACAGGCACACCAGCCCGGCAGCCAGACCGATCACGAATGCGCCCGGTATGCCGACGTTGCCGGCTGCCGGGGTGATGGCGACTAGACCCGCCACGGCGCCCGAGGCGGCGCCCACCATGCTCGGCTTGCCCTTGAACAGCCACTCGCCGAAGGTCCAGGAGAGCACCGCACAGGCCGTCGCGAGGAAGGTGTTCATGAACGCGAGCGCGGCCGAGCCGTTCGCCTCCAGCGCGGATCCGGCGTTGAAACCGAACCAGCCCATCCAGAGGAGCGCGGCGCCGACCATGGTCATGGTCACGTTATGCGGCGTCATGGCTTCCTTGCCGTAGCCGATACGCTTGCCGAGCAGATAGGCGCCCACCAGACCGGCGACACCGGCGTTGATGTGCACCACCGTGCCGCCGGCGAAGTCCAGCGCGCCCCACTGCCACAGCAAGCCGGCCTTGGCGTTCTGCGCATCGACTACATTCGCGGCCGTATAGGCATCCGGGCCGGGCCAGAACCACACCATGTGCGCGATCGGGGCGTAGGCGAACGTGAACCACAGCACCATGAAGATCAGCACCGCGGAGAACTTCACCCGCTCGACGATGGAGCCGAGGATCAGGCAGCAGGTGATCGCCGCAAAGGTCGCCTGGAACGCGACGAACACCAGCTCGTAGATCGGCGTGTTCTTGCTGAAGGTCGCCGCCGTGGCGAACTCGCCCTTGGTCGAATCGAACGTCCCGCCCAGGAAGAGCCTGTCGGTCAAGCTCCCGAAGTATGGGCTGAGCCACCCCTTGCCCTCGGTGAATGCCAGGCTGTACCCATAGACGGACCAGATCACGACGATCAGCGAAAAGACGACGAACACCTGCATCAGCACCGAGAGCATATTCTTCGAGCGCACCAGGCCTCCGTAGAACAGCGCAAGCGCCGGAACGCTCATCATCAGCACCAGCGCGGTAGAGGTGAGCATCCACGCGGTGTCGCCTTTGTTGGGCGTGGGCGCCGGAGCCGCGGTTGCGCTGGGTGCGGCCGCGGGAGCGGCTGCAGCAGGCGCGGCGGCCGGAGCTGCCGGCTTGTCCTGGGCCATGACCGGCGCGCACCAGCCTACGGCGCCGAGCAGGGCGAGAATTGCAAATAGTTTCTTCATGACGATCTCCCTCAGAGCGCTTCCGCCCCGGTCTCACCGGTGCGGATGCGGATGACTTGCTTCAGGTCGAAGACGAAAATCTTGCCGTCCCCGATCTTTCCCGTGTTGGCCGACTTCTCGATGGCTTCGATCGCCTGATCGAGCATCTCGTCCTTGATCGCGGCCTCGACTTTCACTTTCGGCAGAAAATCGACCACGTACTCCGCGCCGCGGTACAGCTCGGTGTGGCCTTTCTGTCTGCCGAAACCCTTGACTTCAGTGACGGTGATGCCCTGCACGCCGATGGCAGACAGGGCTTCCCGCACTTCGTCAAGCTTGAACGGCTTGATGATTGCGGTAACGAGTTTCATGAAATATGCTCCCTAGGTTGGGTGAGTGGCTTGGGCATCAGAACTTGTAGAGACCCTGCAGCGCGATGGTCATCAGGGTCTTGCTGGTGGCGCCATCGAACTGGACGAACACCGGGTTGTTCGCCCGATCGGTGCGCGCCTCGGCGCGCAACTCGAAGTTGTCGGCGGGCAGGTAAGCTCCTGTGACTGTCGCTTCCGTGTACTTGGTACCCGTGGCCGTGGAGAATCTGACGCCATCCTTGTCGTCGAACTGTTCCAGGCGGACTGTGCCTTTCCACATTGGCGAGAACGCAAACGTCACGTAGCCCGCGACCCCCATGTACTTGGCCTTGCCCGTGCCGCCGACTGCGTTTTCCTGGCTCACGTTCAGGACCTCCAGGCCGACCGAAAGGGGATCGATGATGGTGTAAGAGCCAACGAAGTTCGCGCTCGTGCGGGTACCTTCAGTGGTGCCGATCACCTCTTTGCCGCTGTACCCCGAAACGGTCATGGTCAGGGGCTTGATGGGGCTGAGCGTCGCACCAAGCTCCAGTGTCTTCCCCTTGTTCGAGTCTGTGAGCTGGTCCCAGCCGTTGTTGACACCGCCGATGAGGCTGATCCAGTCGTTCAGTGCCCAGGTAGCACGCGCCCCCGTGTGCGTAAACGGAACGGACCCGAAGAGTATCGAGCGCGAGATGTTGGCGTTGCCGGGGCTCGCGATTACCTCGGTCCCGTGGAGCGTGACGAATTTTCCGGCGATCACGGTCACCGGACCGGTCGCATACTGCGCGTAGGCCTGGGTAAGATCGAATTGGGATGTGGCCGCACCGACGGAATTGATCACCTGGGCGTCTCGCCCTCCGGTGACATTGACCAGTCCTCCAAAGCCCTCTTTCGGCTGCTTGGCGATAGTGAGTCCGAGTTGATGCAGTACGAACGAGTTGTTCTGCGAATCGAAGACCCGCGTGGAGAACCCCCCGGCTTCGAGGTTCCTGTCCGCGTGGGTATAGCCCGCGTCGATATAGCCGCTCACGCTGATCCCCGAAGCCTCGAGGACTTTGTCGAGCGTCGGAGCGGCGGGCGGCTTCGCCTGGGCGAGCGCCGTGGCAGGAGCAGCGAAGAGTGCGGAAATGGCAGAAGCTAAGAATAGTTTTTTCATTGCCTGGTACCTTTCATTGGGTAAGAAGACGAACTCCCTTCAGCACGGCGTGTGCCAGATTTTTTGTCTCATATGATCAATAGGTTGAACGACATGCGGCGCCGGAATGGGGATGGCGCTGCCCCGACGTGGGGCGCCCCGGAAGTGCAACGCACTACATCGGTGCAGTCGGCCAGAGCGCATCCAGGGGCGTTAATTCCCCGTGCTAGACTCGATTCGACATACGCGCACCATGCCGATAAGCCGGATATTTGAAGACCTGAGCGCAAAAATCAGCGAATCCCTGGCTGGGACTCCCGCCAAGGACGTCGAGAGGAATGTGAAAGCGCTCCTTTCGGCCGCTTTCGCCAAACTCGACCTGGCGACTCGCGAGGAACTCGATATTCAGGCCAAGGTCCTCGCCCGCACTCGTGAAAAACTCTCGGCACTGGAAGCGCGCGTCGCCGAACTCGAGGCGAGCCTCAGGCAGAAATAGGCCGCGATGTCGCTCGCGGTGCTCCACAGCCGGGCGCTATCGGGGTTCGATGCTCCCGAAGTCACCGTCGAAGTGCATCTCGGAAACGGCCTGCCCTCGTTCACCATCGTCGGTCTTCCAGATACGGAAGTGAAGGAAAGCCGGGACCGCGTGCGAGCAGCACTCGTGAACTCGCGCTTCGAATTTCCGGCGCGGCGCATTACCGTCAATCTCGCCCCGGCCGAGCTGCCCAAGGAGAGCGGCCGCTTCGATCTGCCGATCGCGCTCGGCATCCTCGCCGCCTCGCGCCAGCTCGAAGCGAATGGCTTCTCGAACTACGAGTTCGCCGGAGAACTTTCGCTCACGGGCGAGCTGCGACCGGTACGCGGAGCGCTCGCAATGACCTGGCGTGCAGTCAAAAAGGGACGCACTTTCGTCTTGCCTCCCGCGAGTGCAGACGAGGCGGCGCTGGTCGGCGAGGCGAGCATCTACCAGGCAAGTTCGCTGCTTGAAGTCTGTGCTCACCTTGCCGGACGACAGCTGCTGCCGCGCCCGTCGGGGCCTCCGATCGTCGTTCCACCGAATTACCCGGACCTTGCGGACGTGAAGGGCCAGGCGCAGGCCAAGCGCGCGCTGGAAGTGGCCGCTGCCGGCGGCCACAGCGTGCTGATGGTGGGGCCGCCCGGAACCGGGAAATCCATGCTGGCGGCCCGCTTTCCGGGTTTGCTGCCGCCGTTGAGCGGCGAGGAAGCGCTCGAATCGGCAGCGCTCGCTTCGTTAGGCTCGGGTGGCTTTCGCACGGAAAACTGGAAACGGCGTCCGTTCCGCGCGCCGCACCACTCGGCTTCGAGCGTCGCACTGGTCGGTGGGGGCAGCGACCCGCGCCCCGGAGAAATATCGCTCGCGCACAACGGCGTTCTGTTTCTGGACGAGTTGCCCGAGTTCGACCGCCGGGTGCTCGAAGCGCTGCGCGAGCCCCTCGAATCCGGTCGCGTCGCGATTTCCCGCGCCGCGCGCCAGGCCGAATATCCCGCGCGCTTTCAGCTGATAGGCGCGATGAATCCCTGTCCCTGCGGATACCTGGGACATTTCAGCGGCAAATGCCACTGCACGCCCGATCAGGTTGCGCGCTACCGGCACAGGTTGTCGGGGCCGTTTTTGGATCGCATCGATGTGCAGATCGAAGTGCCCGCCCTGCGCGAAGACGAGCTGGTGGAAGGGGGTCGCGGCGAAAGTTCCCTGCAGGTCCGCGAGCGCGTGGCACGCGCTCGCATGCGACAGCTGGAGCGCCAGGGAAAGACCAACACCTGGCTTCTCCCGCACGAAGTCGAGCGGTTTTGCGCGATCGAAGACAGGGCGAGCGCGTTGCTGAGGCAGGCGATAGTCAAGCTCCATCTTTCGGCGCGCGCCTACCACCGAGTGCTCAAGCTCGCCCGAACGATAGCGGACCTTGCCGGCGAAGCGACAATCGGCGCCGCACGAGTTGCCGAAGCGATCCAGTACCGGCGAATGGATCGGGCTGCCTGAGGTTATTGATACAGCCGCATTACGAGTTGTCCGGCCTTCGCCGCTCTTTCGTCAATGCGGCAGGACCGCGGTTGCCTCGAGTTCGATTTTTCCGGGGCTATCCAAGAGGTCAGACACGAAAATCAGACTCATCGCAGGGTAGTGGCGTCCCATGTGACGTTTCCAGATCGCTCCCAGTTCCGGACGCCCCTGCAAATAAGCCCGCTTGTCGCAACAGTACGCCGTCATGCGGCAGATGTGCTCGGGACGTCCGCCCGCGTCGGCGAGCACCGCCAGAACGTTCTTGAGCGCCTGCTCGAACTGCGGCACGATCTCCTCAGAGTGGAATTTCTGCTGCTCGTCCCACCCCACCTGACCTGCAATGAACACGATGCGCCCGGAACCTGCAGCGATGCCGTTCGAGTAGCCGATCGGCGCCGCCCAGCCCTTCGGAAGCAGGATTTCCACGGACTTTCCCTCAATCGGATTGCGCGGGCGGATCGGGGTCGCGCTCCCAGTCCCTCTCAGGCGGCGGCGTTCGCTTGAGCCACTCTTCGATCAGGCGCACGTGCTCCGCTTCGTCCTCTGCCATTTCTTGCGCCGCCTTTCGTACCGTCGCTTGGGCGGCATTGCGGGCGAGATCCGCAAAGAACTTCTGCGCGCGCTTCTCGCTGGTGAGGGCGATTTGCAGCGCGTGGTAAGGCTGCATCCGGTAGTGCAATTCGCCTGGATCCGCGGTTTCGGGGCCCTCTCCACCGTCCCACCGAAAGCCTCCGGGAGGGAGCGCCGGCGCGTGCTTGCTCAGGTTTTCTTCCAGAATCCGGTCCGCGTGTAATTGTTCGATGCGGGCAAGCTTGCGGAACAGTTCCGCCACACCGAGGTTATTGTGTTCATGCATGGCATCGGCGAGCATTGCATAACGCTCGGCGGCTTCGACTTCCATTGTCCAGGCACGCGCCAGAAAGTCCGCCTCCCCGCCCACGCTCGGTTTCGCCGACGGTTTCTTCCGCTGCTTGGCGCGCGCAATCCGCGACACCTTGCCTTTCCGGCTGATCGTTCTCGGTGCTTTCGCCGGACTCATATCACGAAATCCGATTCAAGATCCGTGAGAGGCTTTGTCGCCCTGTCAACAGACGCCCGGTAGGGCTTGCGGTTGCCCTTATACAGCACGCCGATGTTAAAACCGTCGTCGGTAATAATGCGTCGCGCCGCCCGCGCGGGATCATCGGTCGTCGCGACCGGCGCTGGCCTCACCTGCTTTTTCCACTCGCGCTGCTCCGGGCGGAAGGTTACACAGGGGCTCAGGACTTCAACGAACGAAAACCCCGGTGTGCGGATTGCGTCGGCGAGGATGTCCGCGGTGCCATTGGGATCGCCGGAGAACGCGCGCGCGATGAAGTTCGCGCCGGCGGCGAGGGCGATTACCAGAGGATGAAACGTGCGCAGCCCCGTGCCGCCGGGGGAGAGCTTCGAGTCCCAGTCGGGCTCGGTGGTTGGCGAGGGCTGCCCTTTGGTCATTCCGTATACATGGTTGTCCATCACGATATAGGTCAAATCGACGTTGCGGCGACAGGCGTGGAGGAAATGGTTGCCGCCGATCGAGTAGCCGTCCCCGTCCCCGCCTGCCACCAGCACAGTGAGGTCGGGCCGTGCAGTCTTGAGACCCGTGGCTGCGGCGAGTGCCCGCCCGTGCACCCCGTGAAGGCCGTAACAGGTGGTGTAAGCGGGAATGCGCGAGGAGCATCCGATGCCGGAAACAACAGCGACGTTTTCCGGGCGTAGCCCGAGCATGGCGAGTGCTTTGCTTATCGACGAAAGCACGGAATAGTCGCCGCAGCCCGGGCACCAGATCGGCTTGGTGTCGGACTTGAAGGCCTGCGCCGTGACCGGCGCGCTGGCTACTGCCGTGGTCACGCGCGGCTCCATTCGATGACCTCCCGGTAGATCTCGTCGGGGCGGATAGGCAAGGGTCCGGGACGACGCAAGCTCCGCACAGAACCCGGCAACTCGTAGTCGGCACGCAAATAGCGGTGAAACTGGCCGCTGTGGTTTTGCTCCACCACGAGCACGCGTTTCACACCCTCGAGCGCCTTTGCGAGACGCTCCGGCTGCACGGGGGAGAGGAGCCGTATCGATACCATCCGCGCCCTGACGCCGGTCTCCTCGGCGCGCGCCAGCGCTTCGCGCACGGGGCCGGTGCAGGAGCCAAAAGTAATGACCGCAATGTCGCCCTCGCCCTCGACCTCCGCCCAGTGCGCGCCATAGTCGTGCAGCCGAAGCTTGCGCTCACGTTTATCGAGCTGCAGCGCGTGATCGCGAGACTGGCTCGAGGGCACACCACGCTCGTTGTGCACCAGGCCTTCGGCCGTATAGGGCACGCCCGGCGTGCCTGGAATCGCCATCGGTGAAATACCCGATTCAGTGAGGGCGTAACGCTTGTAGGCATCCGCGCCCGCGGGTGCCGTACTGCGCTCGGTATTGAAGCTCACGTCCGCTGGCCGATCCACCACCGCGCGTGCCTGGCCCAGGAACTGATCGGAGAGCACGATCGCGGGCACCTGCATGGTTTCGGCGAGATGCACCGCCCATTGCGTGGCGATGAGGCAATCTGCGACCGAGTTGGGAGCGACCACCACGCGCGGAGCATCGCCGTGCAGACCGCTTACCGCGATGTTGATGTCGCCCTGTTCGCTTTTCGCCGGAATGCCCGTGGAAGGCCCGCCGCGCATCACGTCGACCACGACAATCGGAACTTCCGCAGCCACGGCGAGGCCGAGAGCCTCGGTCATGAGCGCGAGCCCCGGTCCGGACGTCGCGGTAAGCGCCGGCACGCCACCGAAGGAGGCGCCGACAATCATGTTGATTGAAGCAAGCTCGTCCTCTGCCTGCACCAGCGCACCGCCCAGCTGCGAAAGGGCAGGCGCGAGCCACTCCAGCATTTCCGTCGCCGGCGTGATCGGATAGGCGGCGACGAAGCGAACTCCCCCGCGCAACGCGCCGTACCCCGCCGCCTCGTTGCCGCTGATGAGCCAGCGCGGGGTTTCTCCGCGCCCTGGAGGCGGCACGCGTCGCATCGCAGGAAGCGCTCGCCCGGCCGCAAGCCCGGCGTCCACCGCGGCGAGGCTCGCCGCGAGCGCTTCGCCCCTGTGCGATTTCCGCACGACCGATTTCACCGCGTCGGCCGGCAAGCCGACGAACGCGGCGGCGACGCCGAGCACGATCATGTTCGGCCAACTTCCGGGAATGGCCTTGGCCATCTGTTTGAAGGGAACGCCAGCCTGGATCGGCCCGAGCTTGGCGAAGATCTCCGGCGTAGTCCCCTGGTCGGGGTCGCCGACCACGATGCTAGCCGCATCGAGGGGAATCTCGTCGGCAAAGCGATGGATGTTCTGCCAGTCCAGACCGATCAGCGCGTCGAAACGGTCATCCAGGCACTCGATCGGATCGGCGGAAAAGCGCATCAACGCCGCAGCCTCCCCGCCGCGGATTTGGGGACCGCTCGAGCGCACCATGAGCCCGTACCAGCCCGCCTGCGCGGCGGCTTCGAGCAGAATATTCCCCGCCGTCATGACGCCCGTGCCGCCGCTCCCGGTCAGCGCCAGGGAGACGCCGGGTGTTCCCGCACTGCGGCTGCGTCCATCGGTCATCTGAACCCCTTCTGCCATGCCGCCCAGTCTAGGGTCGAAAAGCGCACCGGATTTGACTTGGCGCAAAGTTCATTGCTTGGGAAGCGCCCACACTCAAATTGTGCTTGTTGACTTTATTGTCGTAAATTGGTACCGTAATACTATTATAGGGAACTGAGCAGGTCAAGTATCCCGTGGTGCTTGTACCTGCGCACATTCAGAGGTGAAGCCATGAATTCGCCTGTCGCCCCTTTCGTCCTCAAGAACCACGACCTCGTCGAAGGCCAGGTTCCCCAAGGCATTCGCTACGAGAAACGGCCCGCGAAGACCCCGGACGGGAAGACCGTTACGGGGCTGTACAACGCCTGGATCTGGCTCGACAACCCGGCCCAGTACAACTCCTACACCACCGAGATGGCGAAGGGGGTGGTCATGGCTTTTCGCGCCGCCTCGAATGCGCGCGACGTCAATTGCGTGGTGTTCACCGGCGCCGGCGACAAGGCGTTTTGCACGGGGGGCAACACCAAGGAGTACGCGGAGTACTACGCGGGCCGTCCGCAGGAATACCGCCAGTACATGCGCCTGTTCAACGACATGGTTTCCTCGATCCTGGCGTGCGACAAACCGGTGATCTGCCGCGTGAACGGCATGCGCATCGGGGGTGGTCAGGAACTGGGCATGGCCTGCGACTTCTCGGTCGCGCAGGATCTGGCGCGCTTCGGCCAGGCCGGTCCCAAGCACGGCTCGGCGCCGATCGGCGGCGCGACCGATTTCCTGCCGCCCGTGATCGGCGCGGACCGAGCCATGGTCGCGTGCGTGCTGTGCGAGCCGTTCTCGGCGCACAAGGCCTATCACTGGGGCTTGCTCGCGGACATCGCGCCGGCGCTCAAAGTGGACGGCCGGTTCGTCGCCAATCCGCTCGTAGAGACTCAGCGTCTTTCGGACGAATACGGCCGCGTCGTCTACGGCGATTTCAAGACCGGCGACGCGGCGAAGGAAGGCAAGGCGCTGATGGCCAAAGGTTCGGTGGATCTCGCCATGCTCGATGCCAAAGTCGAGGAGATGTGCGCGAAGCTCCTGCTCACCTTTCCCGACTGCACCACGAAAACCATCGAGGAGCTGCGCAAGCCCAAGCTCGAAGCCTGGAACCGCAACAAGGAGAACCACCGCGCCTGGCTCGCACTCAACATGATGACGGAGGCGCGCGCCGGATTTCGCGCCTTCAACGAGGGCGGCAAGGACGACCGCGAGGTCGACTTCATCGCGCTTCGCCTGGCGATTGCCCGGGGCGAAGGCTGGTCGGACGCGCTCACCGAGCGCATTCAGCCGGGGCACAAGAAATGATGGCCGCGCCGACCCACGGAAGCGCCGCGACCGGGCCGCTCGAAATCTGGCTCGACCGTGACGAGGCGCTGCTGCGCCTGCGGCTCGACCGCCCGAAGGCGAATGTGCTCGACTCGACGATGATCGCCTCGCTCGCCCAGGCTTTCGCCGCCTACGCCGAGCCGGGCGAGGTTCGCGCGGCCCTGATCGACGCGGAGGGGCCGCACTTCAGCTTCGGCGCGAGCGTCGAGGAGCACCTGCCCGACAAATGCGCCGAGATGCTCTCCAGCTACCACGACTTGCTGAAAGTAATGCTCGAATGGCCGCGCCCCATTCTCGTCGCGGTCCGGGGCCAATGCCTCGGCGGGGGCCTCGAGCTCGCCCTTGCCGGAAGCTTGATCTTCGCGAGCCGCGACGCGAAGTTCGGCCAGCCCGAAATCAAGCTGGGCGTGTTCGCTCCAGCAGCTTCCTGCCTGCTGCCGCTGCGCATCGGCCAGGCGGCGGCCGAAGACCTGCTGTTCTCGGGCCGCTCCATCGACGCCGCGGAAGCGAAGGCGCTGGGCCTGGTGCAGGCGGTCGCGGACGACCCCGAGGCGGCGGCGCTCGCCTACTTTGACGCGCATCTCGCGACGAAAAGCGCCTCCTCGCTCGCCTGGGCGGTCGATGCCGCTCGAGAGAGCTTCGTTCCGCAGGTCGAGAGGCGCATCGCGCACGTCGAGCGGGTCTACCTCAACCACCTGATGCAAACCCACGACGCGAACGAGGGCCTCGTCGCTTTCCTCGCCAAGCGAGCCCCGAAATGGGAGCACCGATGAGCCAGACCGTCCAGCAAATCACGGCGCGCTGCGAAGCGCTGTTCGAGGACCTGCGCTTCGGCGCGGTGAAAGAATGGAAAGCCGCCGCACCGGGGCGCAAGGCGATCGGCTACATGCCGGTCTACGTCCCGCGGGAGATCGTTCACGCCGCCGGCATGCTGCCGGTGGGCATTCTCGGCGGCGGCGATCAGCTCGAAGTCATCCAGGGCGACGCCTACTACCAGAGTTACATCTGCCGCATTCCGCGCTCGACCATCGAGCTCGGCCTGACCGGCCGGCTGGACTGCCTCGACGGAATGCTGTTCCCCTCGATCTGCGACGTGATCCGGAATCTTTCCGGGATGTGGCAGATCATGTTCAAGGACAAGTACGTCAAGTACTTCGACGTGCCGCAGAACTTCGAAGACGGCATCGGCGGAGAATTCTACATCCAGGAGATGCAGCTGCTGCGCGAGGATCTGGGCAAGCTCGCCGGCAAGCCGGTCACCGACGACGCCCTGCGCGCCTCGATCGCTGTATACAACGAGAACCGCCGCGCCATCGGCGAGCTGTATGCCTACCGCGCCGCGAAGCCCTGGCAGGCGCCGACTTCCGAGGTGTACCTCGTGTCTCGGGCGGGTATGGT
>Ga0137435_1000315_pt1 | contig 16480 bp, 14 predicted proteins | sample EasRivERMGT100_2_FD_104904 | JGI IMG/M metagenome (GOLD analysis project Ga0137435, IMG submission 104904) | Soil microbial communities from meander-bound floodplain in the East River, Colorado, USA - East River MetaG ERMGT100_2 | ecosystem: Environmental > Terrestrial > Soil > Floodplain ... | reverse complement strand
GCCGTGGTCTTGTTGCTGGTGGTCTGGATGGTCATCGCACGACCTCGCTCGGCTTGAGCAGGAAGGTTTGATTGTTGTCGTCCTTGATCCGGCGCTCCATGCGGCGCAGATAGCCGGGGTTCATCGCTTCCTGCATCCGGTAAAAGACGAGGTAGTCGAGCGCGACGCGCGTGTAGAACAGGTTGGCGAACGGCGTGTTGTTGAGCACCTCGCGGAACGTCGAGGCAGCCACATCGTCGCCGCGGGTTGCCTTGTGGTACAGGTCGACGATGCGCCCTGCAGTTGAGAGCGTCGGGCCGGCGAGCGATTCGATGGTGCCGCTGCCGGTGCGCGAGGCCTCGCCGAACAGGAAGTCGCCATAGATCCCGGCGCCGCCGCCCTGCACCAACGCCGCGGCGAGCACCTTGGCCGCCATCGCGGGCGACTCGGTGGGATCGCGCGGGGTCCTGCCCTTGCTCAAATCCTTGAGCGCCATCGAGCCGTAGCCGGCGATCGTGGTCATCACGATCAACTGCGCCATGCCCTGCATCTCGCCGTTGCCGTTCCGCAACGCGCCGACGATCGAGTCGCCCTCGTAACCGCGGCCGTAGAGCTCGCGGCCGATCACCTTCTGCATGTAGGCGCCGGTGAAGGATTTGAACTGCATCAGGAAGCGGGCCATCTCGCCGGTCCAGGTGCCGGGATTGGTTCCCTGTAGGATCACCGCCCGCGTCCTGGCGTCGGGCTCGAGTGCCAGGAACGAGGTCTGGTCGGTGAAGTAGGTCATCAGCTTGTCAGCCGCTGCCTTGTCGCCGACGTTCTCGGGAACGATGTACGAACGGCCATCGACGTGCTTCGATGACGATGCCCGGATCGCGTCCCATTCCTTCTCGCCGATTCCGTACAGGCTGAACACCCGCTTGTATTCGCCGTCGAGCGCCGACCAGCCCTTGCCCGCTTGCAGCGCCATGTGATGTGACATGCCGAACGATGCTGAGGTCCGCATCCGATCGGTCCACCACTGCGAGCCATTGAGCTTCATGAACGTGCGGATCAAACCATTCATGGCGCCGGGTTCCGAGAACTCGCCGACGCGGCCGAGCTCGCCGGGCAGGTTCTCCAGCACCACACCGAGCGAGGCGGCGAGCTCGCGACGAACGGGATCGGACATGCCGCGACCGAGGCCGCCGATCGACTCGCTGATACCAGAGAAGAATCCACGCCCCTGGTAGCGGGTGCCGGCCCCGTACACGACGACATCGTTGAGCTGCGAGAGCAGCATCCCGCCGAGCTTGGCGAGCGTCTCGAACCCGCGCACGTTGGCCGCGATCCGCGCCCACATCTGATTGCCGGGGATCGACATCGAGCCATCGACCGCGGCCATCATGTTGGCCAGCCGTCCTTGCTTCTGCCCCAGCTCGGCCACCGCGTCGACGTTGCCGGCCAGCTTCGCGGCCTCGACCAGGTCGCCGCGGATCGCATCGAACATCGCCTGCGGGTTGGTGCCCATCTTGAGCATCAGCCCGGTCGACTGGCCGGAATGCTCGAGGCCCTTGATGATCGACTCGCGCAGGTTGCCGGTGCCGAACGCGGCGTTGTAGTCGAACCACGCATCGGCATCCTTGAAGTGGATGGTGCGCGATTGGCTCACCTTCTTCGCGATGTTGCTCGGCCCCTTGAAGGCAGCGGCGAGATCGGCATCGGTCGCTCGCTGGTGATTGCCGGATGCGAGATCGGTCCAGATGCCTTTGAGCATCGCGTCGCTGCTCGACGCTTCCGACTCGGTCAGCATCCGCTCGAGGTCGAAGCGCTTGAGCGCCTCTGCCTTCCAGACTTCGAACCCGGCGCGGCGAATCTTGTCGCTCTCGTGCGCTTGGCGCGTGATGTACCCGTCGAGCTTGCCCACCCATGCCCCGGCCTTGTTGGCGTCAGTGCGCGTCACCTCCTGCCATTTGTGGACAACGCGCCCGATCTCGATCGCTTCCTTCGGCAATCCACGCAACAGGTCGGCCTCGTTCTCCTTGCCGAACGCCCATAGTGCACGCGACACCTCGCGATCCATCGCGCCGGTGGCGAACAGCTTGCCGTGTCCGCTCCGCTCGAGGTCGGCCGCGAACCCGGCAGCGTAGGACTTCTGCAACTTCGCCTGCAGTTGCGCGGCACCGGAACGCGCGCCCTCCTTCGCCCGGTTGACGCCGACCAGCAGCGCCTCGAGGCCCTCGGCCAGGTTGTTGCCGAAGTTGCGTTGCACCCACGCCACCGACTCGGTGCGCTTGACCAGGTTCATCGCGGCGTTGCGCTTCTCGATGATCGCCGCGGTCTGCAGCGATTGCGCGACGTTGTCGGCTGCGCGCATCGCGGCGTCAGCGGTGTCGAGCGCTACACCTTGCGCCTGCAGGTAGGCTTGCTGCTTGTTGAGCGCGGTCAGCAGACCATCCATCTCGTCATCGGAGAGCTTGCGGCCGGCGGCGGCCTCGATCGCGGTCAGGCATTCGTTGGGGGTCATTGGCGCAGTCCGCAGATGGCCGCGGCTTTCACGGCGTCGCCGAGTTTCCCGGCGTCCTTGATGGCCTCGTCGAACGGCGCGAGGGCTTCGGTGATCTTCGCCGCGAGCTTGGGATCGCCGCCGCTGGCGACCAGGTTGTCGGTCAGCGCCTTGAGGCGATCGGTGGCGGCGGTCATCTCGGCCTCGGCCGCCTTCAGATCTTCGGACTTCGGCGCGGCGGCGAGCCGCTCGTCGGCGGCCTTCGCGGCCGGGAAGTCGGCGGTGATCGAGGCTTCCGGCGAGGCCTGACGGGCGGCGGCAGAGCGCAGCGCCTCGGGTGATATAATTCCGCCCGCATGTGGGAGGTTCCGAACGTCGCCTAGGGCGTTAGTACCACGGACGGCGGGGGGGGCACCCTCCCCGGGCAGTGTGTTCGCGTCACGGGTCTTCCACATGCTTTTTGCTACCAGTTCGCGCCGTCCGGTGCGAACCTCCTCCACGTAGGTCAGCACGTCCCCATCACGCTTCACGTACTGGATCAGGTCGAGCCCCGCCTTGTCCTTGCCGGCGTAGCTCACGCTGTCGGGCGCACTGACGATCTCGGGAATGCGCGCGATGTCCTCGGCGGTGATCGGGATCTGACCGCGCGGCAGCTCGGTCGCTTCAGTGCCGTGTTCTTTCAGAATATGGCGAATGCCGAACGAGTCGACCGAGTGGCGAAAATCGCCGGCCTCGATCCCGCTGGCTGCCCGAATCGCTTGAGCAACTTCCTCGGTCGGGATGCCGTAGCGGACCAGCCGACGCTCGCTTGCCTCGATTGCACCCGCCACCACGTCATTCACCAGTTGTCGAACTTTCCCTGCATCCCCGAACGACACCCCGCGGGGTAGTACCGTTTCGTTCAGCAACGGCTCGACGTTGGGCGTCTTGCCTTCGGCCAGGTGCGCGACCGCGGTGCTCAACGTTTCGTTGCGCGTTTCCGGGCTCACGCGGCTGGCCATGTCCGCCGCGCTGCCAGGCGCCGGTTCCTCGCCACGCAACGGCGGCACCTCGCCGCCATGGCCGTCGAGATCGGACAACGCTTTCGGCTTGTCCCATCGCCCCGGCAGCAGCGCGTCGACAAACGCCCCGCCGGCCACGTGCAAGCCACCACCTAAAAACCCGCCGAACGCGATGTTGAGCAGGCTGTCGTTCATCGTGTAGTCGTCGTCAAGGTAGGCGTGACCGGCCATGATCGCCGGCTCGAGGATCGCTGCCCCGGCCGCTCCCTCGATCACGCCCACCCCGGCGCGCACACCCGCGCGCGCGAGTCCGCTCCCGGCCTGGCCGAGCAACGCCGCATAGCGCGCCTCGCCCACCACCGGAACGAACGCCGAGGCGATGTTGAGCGGATCAAGCACGCTCGCGCCGAGCATCCCGAGACCGCGCAGCGGCGTGCCGGTCAGCGAGTACGGTGTGCGGCCGATGACATCCTGGCGCACCCGCTCCTGGCGCTTGCGCTCGATGATCATGTCGAGCGCTTCGCGGGTGTATTCGCCCTCACCCGGCGCGAAATCGCGCATGCCAGCTGCGGTCGCGATCTGCCCCGCGTCGTAGGCCGAGAGTCGCGCAGCGTTGCGATTGGCCAGCCCAACCTTGGCAGCATCGAACCCGAGCACCGTCGGATTGCCCGACCACGTTTCGGACACCGCCGCATCGAACGCCATGTGGCTCGACGGTTCGATGTCCTGGAACGTCGAGAGCGCGGTGCCGACTGAATTGTCGCGGAGGTAGGCCACCTACTTCTGCCCCTGACGCTCGCGGAACGCCCGCGCGTCGGCCGCCGCCCGCTCGTTCTCGGTTTGGTAGCGGTTGAGCACTTGCCCCGGTGCGCCGTACTTTCCGGTAGGCGAGATGGTGGGCGCGTTGGCGGCCTTCTCCTCAAGCGCGTATCCGCGAAGCACATCAAACTTCATGTCGATCTGCTTGCCATCCGCACCCGTCACCGGCACCGGGCGGCCGTCCTTGCCTTGGGTGTAAAGCAGGAGACCATCCTCCTTGTCGTTGGTCACCCATAACGGCCGCTGTTGCACCGCCGACACAAACTCCAACTGCGCCTCGGCCGGCGTCCGCATCTTGGTCATGTCGGGCGGCGTCGTGAGGTTGAGCGCGGGCAACCGCTTCATCACCGCATCGACACCGTCCCGCACTTGCGCCGGATTCTCGGTCTTTGGCACCGCGTACGGACGCGCGCTATGGTCATTCGGAAACTCGTAGTGACCGATCACCGTGTCGGTCGCTTCCTTGATCGCATCACCAACGCTCTTGCCGGCGATCACACGCGAGTAGGCAAGCTTTTCCGCCGTGGCCCTGACCGCGTTATAGGTTTGGGTGTTGGTGTCGTTGCCCATCATCGAAGACGCCCACGGCGAGAGCGCTGATTGGATGCCCTCGGTGACATCCTTCTCGGTTCCCTTCGGTGTCTGCTTCTTCAAGTCCTCGACCTTGATCGGATCGAGGCGAGCGACCTCCTCGCGTGCCGCCGTGTTGGCCGCCGGGATGCCGGGGATCACGATGAACGAGGACGGCACTTGCTTGGCGTGCGTGCTCTGCAACACCTCCTTGTAGGCGAGCTGCCAATTGTCGCCAAAGATTTCCGCCATCTGCGCGACATGGTTCGCCATGCGGTCACCGCTCCCGGCCGCCTGCTGTGCGCCGTTCGCGATGTACGCCTTCACGTTGTCGGGCAACATCGATACCTTCTCGATCCCGAGCCGCTGCTGCTCGGCCAGCGTGGCGGTGGCGTAGGCCGACATCAACGCCCGGCGCTCGACAACCGGCACCGTTGGATCGAGCCACTTCGGCACGCCACCAGCGCCGGGTGCGAACACCGTCGCATAGGACTGCTGCACGATGGGCGTGTTCTTCGCCACCCATGCCGCCGCGTCATCCTCGCGGGCTTTGATCACCTGGTTGGCCGCTTGCTTGCGTGCGGTCTGCCGCAAGTCCTCGGTCGCGTACCCAGCGCCGGGTGCCGGCTCGGACGCCGCAATCGATCCCACGATCTCGGACTTCGACTTGCCGCCATACGATGCAATGTCGTTGCCGAGTGTCTCGATGCGCTTCACCTCGCGCAGCACCCGCTCGGCGTCAGGGCCGAAGGTCGCGATCTGCGCCGGGGTGAGCGGATTGGGATGCTGCTTGCCGTCCCGCGCCATGGCCTCGGCGTCCTGCAACCACCGATTAACGTCGGCCTTCACCACCGCGTTGCCGCTATTGATCGCGGTCAACGCCTGGTTGCGATAGCGCACCGCTTCCTCGGGCGTCAGCGCGTCGATGTACGGCACGCCGGACTTGCCCAGCTGCCGGCCGGCAACATCGTTCTCGGATAGCGTCGGCGCGAGCACCTCGGCCACCTTGTATGTCCGCGTTGCGCCATCCTTCGCACCGGTGCGGTAGTCGGTATAGACAAACTCGGTTTGCCCCGCCGCCTGTGCATCCTTCGCTATTTTCGTGAGCACATCGGGCGCGGTCTGATTGGTCACCCCCTGCGTTGCCGGGAGACCAAGCACCGCGCTCGTCGCTTCCAACACGCGAGCAGGATTGCGGACAAGCTCGCCCTCAGTCGCCGCGATGCGTAGCCCATGGCTCGCGGCGTCCTTCGCTTTCTCGGTCATGCCGGGGCCGAGGCGTGCAAGATCGGCGCGTGTTTTCAAGTCAGCGAGTTGCGGCTCGTACAACGATGAATCGCTCGCCACGATCTGCGCGCTCGTCTGAACCGTGTTGGTGAATTGCTGCCCGTTGTATTCCTTCTCGCGGAGGAATTGCCACTCCCCCGCCTTCCGCAATTCGGTGCCGGCCACCGATGCATAGTGTTGTTGCGCCCACACCTTGGCCTTGGTGTTGGTGGTGTCCTTGACGATCTGATCGCGTTGCCGCTTCGCTTCCTCGGCCACCGCGTTGGCGTATCCCTCGGGGTTGCCGGTGTATTGCGACTTGAGATTGTCGCCGTACTCGATCAAGCCCAAGTGGGATTGCGTAATGCGATCTTGTGCGTCCGCCACCGCTTGTAAGTTGGCGGCTTGCTCCATCTCTTTGCGCGCGGTCTCGGCCTCACGCTCGGCCTTGAGCCGATCTCTCTCTTGGTCCCGCAACGATGCCGAGGAGAGCAACTCGGCCGACTTGCCGAGCGATTGCAACGCGGCAGCACCTGGCGCGGCGGCCGAGACTTGCGGCGTCCCCGGCAACCCGCTGACGTTGGTGGTCTGCTCGTAAGGATCAATGCGTGGCATGGCTCACTCTCACTGATACCCGCCTTGGCCGTAGTCGAATTTGGGATCGAACGTGGTCGGCTTGGTGCCGCCGAACGTGCCGCCAGACGCCGAATAGCTCGCCACCGATGACGCAATCCCAGCCACCGCCTTGAAGTAACCACTGCTTTGCGCGTTGGCCGCCGTCGCCCGTTCCGTTGCCGTGGTGCGGTCATAGCCGAGCCGCGCCATCGATGCGTCATAGCGGATGTTCAGCGCATCCAACTCGGCGTTGGTCGCCGATTGCGCGACAAGTCCCGCCGCCGATCCTTGCGTGATGTCGATCCCAGATTGCCCGATCGCCGCTTGCAACTTGCCCGTGTGCATCGCGGCTTGCCGCCGCTTGGCCGCTTCGCGCTCGGCGCCTTGCCGCAGCGCGATGCGCGCATTCTGCCGCGCGAGATCGGCTTGCGTGTTGTGCGCCGACCGCGAAGCCTCGCCCTCCGAGATCGCGCCGGCCGCCGTTACCGCCGCCGACACCACCATCGCCCCTGTCGCGAACCAGGTCATTTTGCTGACTCCTCAAACGCAATCGCTTGTTGCTTGAACTCCAAGAACGCCTCGCGGCTCGGGGCGATCAATTCCGCCTCGAGCTTGACCAGGTCGGTCTCCTGGCTCGGGTGCACCGTCGCCCAAATGGTTTCTTCGTGCACGTACAGCGCGCGCTTGGTGCCGGCCGGCGCGACAAACGTATAGGGCGCCTTGATCCTGGTCACCACCCCCGCGGTCAGCACCGACACATCGCCCTTGCTGATGATGCTCACGTGCTCGTACTTGTGAATCTTGCCGGTGCAGCAAAGGCCGGCCGGCATGGTGATCTGGCGCACATACACGCCAGGCGCAAAGAAATGCTCGACCGGACAGTCCAATTGCGGCAGCTTCCGAAGCTCATCTTCGAGCCTCAACAGCTTGTCCCATTCCACTAGGTCATGCATTGATGCGCGCCCACATATAGCCGGCGGATCCATCGGGGAACCAGGCCCGCAAGCTCGCCTCGAACTTGAAGCCGAGCAACTTGACCAGGCGGTGAGCCGCGTCGAAGTCGCAATGCGTTACCGTCTCGATCCGGCGGAAGTTGAGATCGTCTATTACCCGCTTGGCGGCGCGGAAACAGCCGATCATTTCCGCCCCAAGCTCGGCGCCCACGAAGCTCCAACAGAACGCACGCCCGCCGCCGTTGTCCACCACGCCACCGATCGCCAACACCCGCCCGCCGTCGACCGCGGCCCATGCCGGCCCCGACGCGATCAGCCCGAGCATGAATGGCTCATCGCGCAAGTTAGCGGCCTGGCCGGATTGCCACGGTTGCACGTGCAACGCGCGGCAATGGTCGACAGTGAGTGGTTCAAGCTTCATTTTTTCTTGGGCAAGTCGCGCTTGGGCAACGCGGCCCCGAATTGAAACGGCGTGTTGGGCATCCGCGCCGCTTGCCACATATAGGCGGTCATCAACTCCCCGCATCCGCCGCTATCGGAGCAAGTGTTGGCCCACTCGCCGTTCTTGTTCCGCACGTTGCGGAGCATGAAATACCACGTCTCGCCTGGCGCCATATTCACCCGTTGCGTGCCGTTCACCGACACCGATGCGCTCGGCGACGAGTTGCTACCTTGAATGGTCGACGGATCCATGAGGCATTTGGTTTTGGATACCCAAAGCGTTTTGGCATGGATGCCGCTGCCGTGCTCGACGAAGTTGACCATCGACCGCTTGCCCGAGTCGCTTGGCTTGGCGGTGTAGCGCGTTATATAGATTTCCTTCAAGCCGCTCCCGAGCGCAAAGCTCCGCGTCGTTTGCGGATCGAAGGTGAATTCGCCACCGTCGCGGATCCGGAGATCCCCGCACGAGACGGCCGGCGGTTCCGGCGGTGGCGTACATGGCGCGCATCCCGCCGGCACTTCACCAGGACAGACCGGCGGGGTTGGCGCGCACACCGGCGGCGGAGTCGTGCCGCCGCATGTAACCGTGAGATTGTTGAGGGCCGGCGTACAGCCTGGCGGAAGCGGCACGCTCAAATTTTGCGCGGTCGCGGTCAGCGCCAGGCCCAACAGGATCAGCAAGAGTAGGAGTCGCATGGCTTACCTCAATCGAAGGACAGGAATGCTGATATGCCCGAACAACAGCCCGAGCAACACCAACACTACGATCAACCCGAGAATGACTTGCGCCACTACGCCGAAAGGTTCCGGCAACGGGATCTTGCTCAACAGCCAATAGAAAACGTAGAACACCAATCCCAAAATGATGACCGTTACCAACAGGCCGATTAGGCTTTCCATAGCGCCCTCACTTCACAAGAATGTGATACACCACCGCCGCGCAAAGGAAGATCATCCCCGCGCAAAGGCCCATCATCAGTTTCATCATTCGGTGCTCCCACTTCGCGCGCTCGTCCTGGTCGATGTTCATTTTTCGATCTCCTTTGTCGCCGCGGCCGGCGAAATGCCAACCGTCGTTTCGACTCGCGTTAGCCTCCGATCCAAGTCTTGAAGATGCTTGCTTACTTGCGTCAAGCGCCACCACCCTACGGCCACGATCGCGCCCAACAGCATGACGCTCAACCACGCGAGAAAGCGTAGGAGCAAGCGGCCGACGCCGGGGGGGAGGGTGTCCATTTTTCAAATGACCCACCATCCGCCCGCCGTTGCGATAAGAATCATCCGAGCTTGCCCGTTGACGGTAAGCGATGCGACAGAACCAAGTGCCGTGTTGAGATTGACTATTACATCGGCACCTTGCCGAGCAACCGTCAGATTGTTGGCCGACGAGTCATAGCGCCGGATGGTGATTTGCTTGGTGAAGTTGGCCGGAATCGTTGATGTCAACGGCAAGGTGATAGTGAAACTGCCGCTAGTTACATCGGCGAAGATCACGGAGTCATCGAGCGTTGCGGTGTAGGCAGACGTTCGCACCACCAACTTTTGCGTGAACGAATTGGCCTTGACCGTGCCGTTTACTTGCACCGCATGGACACCATCATCGGCCGCGAGCGACACACCCATCCGCCACATGCCGGTAGTCGGACTATTTGACATCCGCACCGCGCCGACCGTACCCAATTGCAGATGCGATTGCGTTCCCGTACCAAGCGCATTTGTGTTGATTGTGAACAAGCCAGTGCCGTCCGCAATCAAATAGGCATGGTTGGTGTTGTTGACATCAGAACCGCCATACATGACCAACCCGCCTTGCCCTGATGCGGCATTGGGGGCGATTTGGGGAAAGGTGTTATTGCCGGCGATATTCGATTGGAACGTCGGACGCGAAGTGACCGCACCGCCAAAATCCCCGTAGATGCGTGCGGGCTTGAACGAAATATCGCCGGCCGTAGCGTTGTTGTAAATCGACCAAGTGGGCGTCGTCGTCCCTGACACGTTGTTGTAGATCGGCGCGATGGTGTTGCCGCTAACGTCGTTGTTGCAAACCGTGAAGCGGTCGAGCGCGGTGGTTTCGAGAACAACCCCGTATTGGTTCCCCGCGTACCCCGAGCCAGAACCGGCCTTCACGCCCATGACGGTGAAGTCAGTGACGCCATTAATGTGAATGCCGTAGGCCGAGTTGCCGAGATACGTCCCGCCTATCACGCGGACATTGGTTCCGCCGAGATAGGTAATCCCTGACCCCACGTTGCCGTTGGAATGGCAATCGAGAACATCGACACCGCGCAAGGTTCCGGCCCCGGCGAGATAAAGCCCGGAGCCGCCGGAGCTACCTAGGAACGAACACCCGATGAACTTCACGCGGGACACGCTGCCGCCGGCAGCGGGATTAAGCACCGCGTTTTGCGCCGAGCAACCGGCAAAGTTGCAACCACTCACCACCATATCGGTGAGCGCAAAGCCCGACTGAATATCGGTATGCAGACCGTTGCCTTGCCGTTGCACTTGGCAATTGGTGATGCTTGCGCGGTCGATGTTGCCGAGCATACGGATGCCGAAGCTTGGTTGCGTGCCGCTATCAAGCAGCGTGTTGCTAAGTACAAATCCGTTGGCGTGCTCAACGGTGACATTGACGACAACGGGATTGAGCAACGTGCAGTTGTCAACCTTTACATCGTTGCCATTCACGAAAAAATTGGTATGACCAAGGTTCAGATGCACCCGCTCCATCATAAATTGGTGCGCGGCAGTGAGAACAATGTGACTGCCCGATGTCTTGGTGACTGACGAATCAATCACCAAGTCAGTCATCGTGCAATAGAACCCGGTGATGGTGAAGGTGTTGGCGGATACGCTAGTCGAGCGAATAATCGTGGTGGTGCGGCCTTGCCCGAGGATGCTCGTGCCGTTGGTGCTGATCGTTGTGAGTCCCGCCGACACCATGTAGATGCCGCGCGGGAAGTACAAGCATCCGCGACCGGCGGTATTCAGCGCCGCAATCGCCGCGTTGATTGCGGTCAGATCATTTGTCGCACCGTCGCCCGTCGCGCCGTAGTCGCGCACGTTGAACATGAGCGCGGTATCGGGCGCAATCTGATGCCGCGTCGTGCCAATCGTCGCGTAGTGCTTGGTGCCGTCGTACTCCAATGCGCCATCGACAACGGTGCCGAGCGCGGCGGGAACGTGTATTGATCGGCGTAGCGATATGTCGTTAGTGACAGCGACTACACCCGCCGATTGCCGCGAAAGAATCGTGTCGGAGGCTACCGGGGGCGCGGTAGCAGACCAAGACAAGTTGAAATCACTTGCCATCCTCATGCCGTTAGACATCTGCCATTTGAGCGCCCCGAATGCAGCGAAACTCATCAAGCCGGTGGTCTGCTTGTAAAACCCAAAGCCGGTGTCATTGATAAACGATAGTGACGGCGCTGCCGCCGTGCCGTCACCCGCGAGAACACGGCCGGTGACGGTAAGGTCATTCGCCGTCTTGTCGAACGTCAGGCCCGCGTCACCGCCGAACGCGCCGCCGTCATTGAATTGCACTTGCGTATTGCTGCCGCCGGGAGTGCCACCCGTTCCCGTTGCACCCACCGCACCCGTGGCCCCGGTTTCACCCGCGCCGGTCGCCCCCGTGTTGCCGGTGAGTCCGGTTGCGCCCGTCATCCCTTGCGCGCCGGTCGCCCCCACCCCGGTTGCGCCGGTCGAACCCACGCCGCCGGTCGCCCCGGTTGCCCCGTCGAACACAATGGGCGTCGCGCCGGTTATCCCGGTTGCGCCGGTTGCGCCGGTCACGCCGGCATTGCCCATCGAGCCGGTGAACCCGATCGCGCCCGTCGCGCCCGTCGCGCCCGTATTGCCGCCGGCAGGGCCAGGCGCACCCGTCGCGCCCGTCGCGCCGCCGCCGGTGCCAACGCCGGCCGGCCGGTCGCGCATTTCGTTCAGCTTCTGGAAGTGTTGCGGATCCCGAAGGAAGAATTCCCGCGTGTTCATCAGTCATCCTCGACCGACAGCTTCGGGAAGATCGCGAGCACGTTGAGCGGCAGCGGTTGATCCTGGCGGACGCACACACCCGGCATGTCGTTGTCGCTGTCGCTGGTGTAGCCGCCCGGCATCGCCATGTAGAAGTCGCCCGACTGCAACGGCACGGCCACATTCATCGGCGTGTTCTGCTTGCGCATTTCCATGCGGTCGAACTTCGGCACCGGCGTCAGGTGCCCTTGCGGCGGATTCGGTGCGTGACCGAACAGGAAACCGACCGACTTGTAGACGCGCACGAAGGCGCCGACCACACGTGAGCGCTTGCCCTCGGGCGCACCAGCTCGGCTCGCACCGTGCAACGGCATCGGCCACAGCGTCGACAGGTAGTTGAACCCGAAGCGGCCGGTACGCGCCGCGGCGTCGGGCTCGATCGCGAAGGTGCCGCCCACGCCGGTCGTCGCGGCGGGCGTCACGTAGCCCTCGACCAGGCCAGTCGCCACCATCCCCGGCGGAAGCCACGGCAGCGTCGTGCTGGTCGCGTTGGCCGCGATCGCCGCGCGCTCGCTGAAGTCGAGGTAGCACGCCTGCTTGACCTCGGGCAGGTTCTCGTTGGGGTGATACAGATTCGCCGCGCCGTTGAGATCTGCCACCGGCCCCATCACCTCGAGGAAGGTGCCCTGCGCCGAGCCGGCAAAGCGGCCAGTGAGCATCCAGACATCGTCGGTGACGGTATCCGGCGCGATCACCACCGCCATGTCGTACACCATCGGCCCGCCGAAGTTGCCCGGCCCGGTGCCACCGAGCACGTGCGGCGCCCACGCGAATACCTCCTCGGCGCGGTCGTAGGTCAGCGAGTGAAAGCTCGAGCTCGCTGCGGTCGGGCTGCCGCTCACGAACCGCTGCCGCTCCTGTGACACGAACCAGGCGATCGGATCCGGCTGCCGCTGGTAGCAGACGCGGATGAAGCCGCGATCGGGCGCAATGTGATCGGCGAAGCGCGTGAGCTCGTGGCTCGCAAAGCTGTCGACCTGGATGTCGTACACCAGTTCGCGCACCTTGCGCCCGCCAGCCTGAATGAAGATCAGCGCCTCGCCCACCTGCACCGGCGGTGTGTCGCCCGAGCCGAAGCTCGACACCGGCACCGCGCGGATATTGTTCGGCGAGAACGGATCCTGCGGCGCGTTCTCGCGAATCGCGTACTCGGTCGACGCAGTGCCCGCGATCAGCGCGCCGGTGGTGGCGCCGCCGGCCTGGCGTAGCCAGCGGATGCGATCGTTACGCGCGCTCGCCAGCGTGATCGAGATCGACATCAGATCCGTTTGCAAGCCACCGTCGCGGGTCTGGAAATTCTCGAAGTCGCCTTGCACGCTGGCCCAGAAGGTTTGCCCGCGCGCGAAGCACAGACGCTCGCGAAAGAACGCCACCGCGTTGGGATACCCGTCGTCGGCATTCCATGCCGCGCGCTGCCAACGGTTCGAGCCCGGCCCGACGGTCAGCGTCACCGGCAATTTCTTGTTGATGTCGATGGTCGCCGACAGCCCACCCGGCGCCACCGCCTTGATCTCGAAGTCACCATAGTTGTCGTCGGAGTATTCCCATTGCACCGAGCCCGGCCCGCCGTCGAAGCGCGCGCCGAAGGAATGCACTGGGCGTTGCGTGCCGGTGGTGCCGGCGTTGAGTGACACATAGTTGCGCCCGAACGAAAAGCGCACGATGCCGACGCCGCCGATGACCTGGCCGACTTCCCAGGGGTTGATGATGTCGTTGGCCGGTGCCTCGCACCGCCAGCCCTCGCCGACCATGGCCGAGGTGAACAGCGGCGCGCTGGCCGACACCAGCACCCCCGCCCCCTCCTGCGCCGAGAACACCAGGAAAATGGGCGAGTCGGGATTCACGTCCTTGACCGGCCCTGGCAGGTTGGGCACCGCGCCCATGTTGGCGATCTGGAACTTGTACTGCGCGATGCGCGACAGCTTCATCGGCAGCGTGAACCCGTCGACGATCCACATCACGTCGTTGGATTGCGCGGTCTGCAGCTTGCCGACGCCGAGCCCGAAGTGGGTCAGCAATTCCGCCGGCGTGCCGGTCGAGGCTGGCGCCCAGGTGCCGGCCGCGTCCATGATCTGCTGCCGCGTCGAGTGCCAGAAGCGGAAATAGCCGTCGCCGGCCTCGATCACGAAGTTGATGGTGTTGTTGACCTCGAACTCGAGCAACTGGCGCGCGGTCTCGTTCTTGGCCTGGCCGGCGAATTGCGTACCGGGCCGGCGTTGCGCCGCGCCCGAGGTGCGCGGAATGAAATTCAGCAGCGACCGCGCTGCGGTGCTGTACTTGGTGAGCTCAGGCCGCCCGATCAACCACGACGAGAACTCGCCGGCATTGAAAGAGGTGAGCGCGGGATCGACGCGCGGCATGGCCTACAGCCTCGACGCGAGCCAACTGTTGTCGGGCAGTAGCTCCGGTGGTCGCTCGATCGCGTTCGCCTTGCGCGCCTCGCCGAGCTCGAACAGATAACCCTTGCGCAGATCCCCGAGCTTGCTCCCCGACTCGGTGATCGAGGTGCACGTCATGATCGCCAGCTTGTGCGCGAACACCTCGACAAAGCATGCGTCGAAGATGTTGACGTTGGTGATGTCGGCCTTGTAGCGGACGTTGAGCGGCCCGCCCTGGTCGGTAAGGATCTGCCGCTGCTCGATGGCGTACGCCGCACGCCCGCTCGCGCGGAAGTTTTCGAGGTTGGCGGTGTTGAGCCACACATCACCCACCATGTCGACGCCAAGGCAGTCGGCCGGCAGGTTGTAGGCGTTGACGAAGCCGAACAGGTTGGGCGATGTTGCCGGCGGCACCGCGGCAATCGCCGGGAGTTGGGCGCGCTTCATGCAGAAGCCCCAACGGTTCTTGCGGATCTCGACTTGCCGCGATACGTCGTACACCGCCTTGATCTCGCGCGCCGCCTTTACGTCGTCATCGAGATCCGAGATCCGCGCCGCACCGAGCAAGACGATCGCCCGGTTGGCAACATCAACCGGCGCGGCCATGTCTTACGCCGGCGGCCAGGGGCCGCGCATGACGTAGTTGCCGATCTCCTCGAGAGACTCGAGCACCTCCTCGCGCGTGATGGCGCGCGCACCGCCGACACCCGTCGCGCTGCAATCGACCGTCACCTCGACCAGCTTGGTGGTTGCTGCGCCGACCGCATCGGTGACACCGACCGCGCCTGGCGCGGTGTATTCGCCCTCGCCAGGATTGGTTCGATAGACTCTCGTTGCCATTTACCGCTCCTTGAAAAAAGAGGGCGGGAGGGTTGCCCGTCCCGCCCCGTGGGAGGCACCGCGACAGGAAAAAGGGAAACGTCAGCCGTTGCTCGCGAACATATCGACAACGAGCGTGCCGGAACCTGGCAGAGCCGCCGCCGCGAGGGTGCCGACGATGGCCTCGTCTGATGCGCTCGGCGTTTGCGATGCCACCGCCGCCGTGTTGCCGAACACCGTGCCGGTATCAACGGCCGTGAAGGTGGATGCCGCGCGATACTTCGCGGCCGTTAGTCCCGAGACCACGCCTTGCGACAACACGCCGCCACCGATCGCCAACGTGCTCGTGCCGAGCGAAACCGTTGACCAGAGGTAGCCACCGGCAAACAGATGCCCCGCCGGGAGGATGGTGATGATCAGTTGGTCGGTGGTCGCTTGCGCGGCCAATGTGATGACGCCGCGAAAACGGCGTTGCCGGCCGCCCGTCGCAAGCGTTGCCGCGCCCTTGACAACCGGATTGAGCGCCAGGCCGGCGGTTTCAGCAGAGTAAGAGAGGGCCATGGATCGCTCCTAGACGCACAGCAGTTGAACGACTTTCTTTTCTTGCATCCGCGCCGCGCCGCAGGTCGTTTTCACGTACCACTGCGTGGCGTAGCTCTTGTCGGAACGCTCGTCGATCCTTGCGGTCACGTCGTTCCACATCCCGAGATGCATGCCGGTTTTGAGCCACACCGGGATCTGCCGCGTCGAGCCGCCCATCGTGGCTTGTGCCTCGTACACGGTGTCGGTGAACTCGACCAGGTGGAACTGGATGCCGAGAAACCGGTCGACGATGCCGTCCTGCAGCACCGGCTTGCCCTGGCCCGCGTAGTCGCTGTTGATGATCTGCGTCTCGCCGAGCAGGTTGTCGTGGTCGAGCGAGGTGATGGCCGAATGCACTTCGTCCATCTGCAGATCGGCACCGGCCGCGGTGAGCAGTTGGCGCGCCTTGCGCAGCTTCGCCACCGTTAGGCCCACCGGGGCCGCGGCGCCGTAGCCGGTCGCGACCGATTGCGTGCCGGGGAACGCCACCGGCGTCGCACCGGTGTTGCCGGTCTGCGCGGTACCGAAGAACGCCATCAGAAT
>Ga0137435_1000314_pt1 | contig 16487 bp, 13 predicted proteins | sample EasRivERMGT100_2_FD_104904 | JGI IMG/M metagenome (GOLD analysis project Ga0137435, IMG submission 104904) | Soil microbial communities from meander-bound floodplain in the East River, Colorado, USA - East River MetaG ERMGT100_2 | ecosystem: Environmental > Terrestrial > Soil > Floodplain ... | reverse complement strand
GCGAGCAGGTCTGAAAGGCTCGACTTCAGCTCGATCGCGACGAAGCCGTTGCGGCGAGCCGCGGCGAGCATTTCGACCTGCAGGCTCCCCTGGCGACCGGGGAGATAGATCTGCGGCCTCAACGCCTCCGGCTCCATCGGTTTGCCCGCTGCCCCGAGCACCATTGCGAGCGCGGCCGGACCGCATTGAAAGTCTGCCTGCGCATGAAATGGAACGCCATCGAGTTCGACGCGCTGCGGAATGCCCGCCGAATCGCGCGGGACCAGGGCCTGCAGCTGCGGTGTGGCGCAGCCTGCAAGCCCGACGAGTAAGATGCCCGCCGCCGTGAGGCGGCGGGCAATACACCGGCGCGGTCGAGAGGGGAGGATCACTTGGCCGGCCGGGTAAAGGGGAAGACCTTCGTAAAGCCCAGAATGTCCGTTACAAGAAGGATCACGAAGACGAGAAAAGCGATCCAGAGCACGCTCTCGAATCCGTTTCCCGCCGCGGGAAGCGAGTCGAATCGGGCGGCGAGGCGTTCGACTTCATCGTCGCCCAACGCGCCGACGCGGGCTCTTGCCTCGTCCGCGTTCACGCCGTGGCGTTCCAACGCGGCGCGAACGTCGGTCCGGTCGAAAAGTGAGCCCAAACGCTCTCGCGCCGCAAGCCCCGTCCGTTGCACGAACTCCACTTTGTCAGTAGGCACAAGCTCGGCCTGCGCGACCGGGACCTGCAAGCCAAGAGCGCACATGCTGACGATAAGTATGCGTGCGATATTCCTTTTGAGATGAGTCACCATCGTTCCTCCTCGCTATGGGGTGGGGACTCTTTTATACCGCACTCTTCATGCGCGTACTAGCTTGCCTTCGACCACGCGCACCTTGTCGCCCACGGCGAGCGCGGGCGGGCTCGACAGCGAAACGGTACGGTAGGAACCGTCGTCCATGCGTACCGTGACGCGGTGGGCGTAACGCTTTTTCACGCTGGTCTCGACTTCGCCTGATGGGGCAACTGCCCCAAGGCTCGTGGTGCTGCCACCCTTTGCCATCGCGGCGCCGGCGAGCCCGCCGCCCAAGGCTCCGGCCGCCTCATCCCAAACCTCGACGGTACGAATCGACTCGACGGTTCCGCACAGCGCGCAGTTAACCGGCTGGGCGCTCATCGCGGTGTCTGCCAGTGGCGTGCCGTCTTGCTTATGCCACGTCGTACCCGGCAATACCCCGGTAATCGCGGCCACTCCGATGACGCCGAGAATCATCACCGCGACCGCCGCACCAGCGATCAGGGGATTCGTCTGCATGGATCCCAGATTGTCTGTCTTCACGAGTCGGATTCCTACCGCAGCTTCACATTGGAGGAACAACTAGCGCAATCCCCGTGCCAGAACGGGTTCTTTATTTAACTCAACGAGTTATCTGAGGATCTCAGGATTCGAGAGCGCGTGACGTGTCACCTGCCGGCGACGGTACCCCGCGTGCCATTCGCGACCAAGCTGAAGGAAAAGGGAATTTGCTGTCGCCCTGTAGCGACAGCGCGAAACGCAAGGCGGCTATCAGACCTTCTCGGGCTTGAACATCTTTGACTCGAGCCGGTGGCGCTCGAGCAGCTTGTAGAACTCGGTGCGATTTCGCTGCGCGAGCTTGGCCGCGTGAGTGACGTTACCCCCGGTCATGCGCAGGATGCGAACCAGGTATTCGCGCTCGAAAGCGCCCCTCGCCTCCTCGAGCGACGCGAGCGGCGCCGGCTCCTCCTTGAGCGCCTGCTGCACGAGCAAGGCCGGAACGACGCCCGATGCGCACAGCGCTACGACTTGCTCGACGACGTTGACGAGCTGCCGCACGTTTCCGGGCCAGGGCGCCTTGACGAGAAGCTCGAGCGCCTCCGGCGCAAACGCCGGGACGTCCTTCCCGTAGCGTGCCGCGGTCTCCTTCAGGTAATGCGTCGCGAGAAGGACGATGTCCTCCCGGCGCTCGGCGAGCGGCGGAAGCGCGAGCGAAACGACGTTCAGCCTGTAATAGAGATCCTCGCGGAATCGTCCTGCTTTCATCTGGACGTCGAGGTTGTTGTGCGTCGCGGAGATGACGCGCACGTCCACAGGAATCCCTTGGGTCGCACCGACCGGGCGAACCTCCCGTTCCTGCAGCACGCGCAACAGCTTCGCCTGCAGGGCGAGCGGCATGTCTCCAATCTCATCCAGGAAAAGCGTCCCGCCGTCGGCGGCGGGAACAAGCCCCTTGTGATCGTAGGTCGCGCCGGTAAAGGAACCCTTGCGGTGGCCGAACAGCTCCGATTCGAGCAGGTTTTCCGGAATCGCAGCGCAGTTGACGCCGACGAAGGGCCGCTGCGAGCGGGGGCTCGCGCGATGTATCGCCCTCGCCAGCAGCTCCTTTCCCGTGCCACTCGCGCCCTGGATGAACACGCTCGCATCCGATTGCGCCACCAGGCGCGCCTGGCGGAGGACATTTTCCATCTTCGGACTTTGCGTCACGAATTCGCTCCGCCAGTCCTCCTCGCCCGCGCCGCGCGCGTTGCCGGAGAGTCGCAACGCCTGTTCCACCTGCTCGACCAGGAGCTTCCCGTCGAATGGTTTGGTCTGAAAACCGAAGACCCCGCGCCGCGTGGCGGCCACTGCATCCGGGATTGTGCCGTGCGCGGTCAGGATGATGACGGGCAACATCGGCGCCTGTTTGCGGATCTCGTCGAACAGCATGAGCCCGTCCATACCGCCCATCTTGAGGTCGGTGATGACGAGCTCCGGGCGCGACGCGGCGAGCACGGCGAGCGCCTTTTCGCCGCTGTCCACCGCACGAACTCCATGGCCTGCCGCGATAAGGCGCAGCGAAAGAAGCTTCAGGATATCCGGATCGTCATCGACCAGCAGAATAGTACTCATCTCGGTCGCGCCAATTCGCGCTCCATGATCTTGCGCTCGATCGCCCGCATCGCGTCGAGTTGCTCTTTCAGTTGGGCCGCGCTGCGTTCGATCGCTTTCATCGCCTCGAGTTGCTCCTTAAGCTGGGCGGAGCGTCGCAGGCGCTCGCTGATCTGGGCATGGAGGAGTCCGGCAAACTGTTGCATCGGACCCGGCTCCGCATCACCCGCCAGCGGCGCGAGCAAGCTCACCGCCCGGTTATCGTCGTTGAACGTGGTTCCTGGCAGCGCCAGCAGCAGCGCGAGCCTCGTCCGGCTGTAAACGTCCCGTTCCTTGGAGAACATCTGGCTCGAGGCGTTCAATTCGCGCCGCTGATCCTCGGCCCGGAGTGCAGCGACCTTTTGAGTGTACCCGATCAGCTCCGTCACTTGGCGGGACTCCTGAGCCGAAGCGTAGCCTGGTGTTCCCGGGCGCGGAGCGTAGAAAACGGTGCAGCCGGCGAGGGCGAAAGCGCAAGAGAAGACCGCGACTGTACGAATCATGTCGCACCCTGAGCCGGAAGCGTGACGCGGAAGTGGGCGCCCCCCGCGCTTTTGTCCACGACTTCGATCCGGCCGCCGTGCGCAACAACGAATTCCTTCGCGATCGCGAGACCCAGGCCGCTGCCCTGGACGCGGCCGTGGGGAACGCCCTCGCCCTGGTAAAACCATTCGAAAATCCGTTCGCGGTCCCCCGGCGGAATGCCCGGACCCGCGTCCTCGACGTCGAACACCATCTGCTCCCCCTCGCGACGCAACGCCAGAGAAATCATACCGCCGTCAGGCGAGTATTTGATGGCGTTGGAAACGAGATTCGCGACCACAGCGTGCAATTTGTCCTGATCCCCTCTAAGAACGACATGATCCAGCTGCAGCTCGGCTCGGATGCCGCGGGCCTGGGCCGCGAGGCGGTGATCGCCGAGCACCTGCACCACGACCCGATCCAGGCGTACCGCCGACAGCTCCAGGCGCCCGACGCTCTCCTCCGTGTGCTGGTACTTGAGCAAGTCCTCGATCAGCCGCTGCAAATGGACGCTCTTTTGCTGCAGAATTCCGACGATGTCCCGTTGTCCGGCAGAGAGCGGCCCGGTTGTCTCCTCCGCGAGCAGCTCGGATCCCTCTCGCAGCGCCGTGAGCGGCGTCTTCAGCTCATGGGAGACATGCCTCAGGAACAGCCGCTTCTGCTGCTCCAGGTCGATCAGCCGCTGGCGCAGCCACTCGAGCCTGCCTCCCAAATACTGGAGGTCCGCGGGGCCGCCGACACGGATATCGTCGTCAAACTCGCCCGCGCCCAGACGACGGATTGCCTGGTCGAGCTGACGGACCGGCCTTGCGATCAGGAGCGTGACCCCGACGGCGAGAAGGACTCCCAGCGGTATCGTGGCGGCGAGCTGCAGCCACAGGATGCGTTGCGCGCGCTGGCCGGTCCTGCGCATCGACTCCACCTCGCGGTCGATCAAAGCGTTGCTGGTCCTGAGCACTTCGCGCGCGCGATCCGAGAGCACGCCATAGCCTTCCACCAGCGCCGTCTTGTCTGCGGCAGTTGCCGGTTTGCGAAGCAACTGCTCGTACAGTTCCTGTTCCTTGTCTATGGTGTTGTTCAGTTCGTGCAATTGCAGTTCATCGAGCGGCTGCAGGGAAAGCTCGCTCGTGTTTGCTTTGAAGTTCGCTCTCAGTCCGCTGTAGTCCTTGAGAAGCTCCTCGTCTGCGAGGATGAGATACTGGCGCACCACACGCTCGAGCGCAGTGGCTTGCTCGACGAGCAGGCGGCTGCCGCGAGAGGCCTGCGCCGCCTGCGAAACCGCCGCCTGACTATGACCCGCCAACTGCTCCACGTACACCGCTGCATTGTAGAAAGCAACGATGAGCGGGGTCGCAACGAGCGCAAAAGCCAGCAACAGCAGGCTCAGGAACGATCTGGGGTAATAGCGCTCGGGGAAATCGAGTCCGATTTTCATCGTCCGCTATAATGCCGCAGTTTTCCGCGTCGTGAACTTTCCCTCCAGAGTTGCTGGAGAAGAATGAGCCGCTCTCCCCGCATCTGCATCATCGCCGCCGTGGCGCGCAATGGGATCATCGGCCGCGGCAATCAGATGCCCTGGCACCTGCCGGGGGATTTGCAACGGTTCAAACGGCTCACTCTTGGTCACGCTGTGATCATGGGTCGCAGGACCTTCGAGTCCATACTGGCAAGTTCGGGAAAGCCTCTTGCCGGGCGAGACAACATCGTGGTCACCCGCTCGCGCGAGTGGACCCATTCCGGATGCCGGACCGTGCACTCGCTGGAAACCGCGCTGACCGCGCTTCACGAGCCGCAGGACGCGTTCGTCATCGGCGGCGCTGAGATCTATGCGCTCGCCCTGCCGATCGCCACTCGACTCCATATCACCGAGCTCGAGCGGGATTTCGACGGCGACACGGCTTTTCCCGATTTCGACCGCTCGCGATGGCGGGAAGTCTCGCGTGAGCGGATCGCGCCCGACGATGCGGGAAGCTTCGCTTACGCCTTTGTCGAGTACGAACGCAGCGCGTGACGGCTGTAAGACAAAGGGCGGGGTTTCGCCCGCCCTTTCGTTCTCGCCGTTCGAGCGAGAGTCAGATCACCCGCACTTCCGGCAACGGAAAGCCGTTGAAGTTGCTCGCATAGGCGGTCGTGTAGGCGCCGGCATTCTTGAGGTAGATGTAGTCGCCTTCTTGCAGGTCTGAGGGCAAGGGCTCGTCGCGCATCACGACATCGATCGAGTCACAGGTCGGACCTGCAACGTTCCAGGGAATGTCCGGCCCCGCACGATCGGTGCGGACCTTGTACTTCAGACCTTCGGCGGTCTCGATGATGCCACCGAAAAGCCCCGCATCCAGATGCATCCAGCGCTTGCTCCCCCGGGTCGCCGTCCCCATGATGCGGCACACGAAGTAGCCAGCGTCGGAGACCAGGAACCGGCCAGGTTCGGCGATCACCTTCACCGTCGGCGGGAATGCTTCCAGCGCCCGGTTGACCACGTCTCCGATCACTTCGATCGCGGGGATCGGTTTGACGTGTCTGACCGGGAAGCCTCCGCCGATGTTCAGCAGCCTCGGATTGAGGCCGGACTTCGCCATCTGGTCGAAAACCGCGCGCGATTTCTCGATGCCGACACGCCAGTTTTCCGGGTTGCGGCACTGCGATCCCACGTGGAAGGCGACCCCGGCAAGGTCGACCTTGAGCTTGGCCGCAGTGGCGATGATGTCGCGTACCTCCGAGGCGTGCGCCCCGAACTTCCCCGCGAGAGGCCAATCGCTGCCAATGTTGGGCGTGTCGATGCGCAGGTACAGCTTGGCGTCCGCCTTGATCGACTGGATCTTCTTCATCTCCTCGACCGAATCGATCACGTACCACTGCACGCCCTTTGCCGCCACGTGGGCGATGGACTCCCGCGATTTCACCGGGTTGGAGTAGAAAATCTCCTCCGGAGACGCGCCCAGCGAACGCAGAAAGTCGAGCTCGGCCGGGGAGGCGATCTCGAACCCGGCACCCTCCTCGAGCAGAACCTTCAGGACGCGGGGATCCGGATTGGCCTTGACCGCGTAGTGCGGGCGCACGCGCGGCAGCGCCGCCGTGAAACGCCGCGTCTTCTCGCGGATGATATTGGAATCGATTAGGAGGAACGGCTTGTCATAGCCGTCCTTGACTGCCGCCCGGACTTTCTCGAAGTCCAGGCTCGACTCGGCGTGCGAGTCGAAGAGGTGGGTCTGTTCAAATACCTGCTGTCGGATCGACTTGATGGTCTTTTTTGCTACGCCTGCGCGCATCTGCATCTCAAGGGTCTCCAGGACGAACCTACGTTACGGGAATATCGAGAGCAAAAAAATCCTGCGAGCCGTAGTACTTCCTGGTGCTTGTCATGATGACCTCCTTATGTGCGGGTTCGCGAATCAAATCCAATCTCCAAAAGCATCGGGCCCGGGTTTGACCGTCCGCATCGCAGACAACCGAACCGGAGCCCGTGTGCAGCGGATTATAGGGATTGCGCCCGCGAAAGCAAGCGTATTTTTAGGCATTTTGCGCTGCCTTCCTCGAGGCTACCGGTCTCCCTGCCAGACTCAACCCAGGACCTCATCCACAACCTATGGTAGGCAAGGACTGGGTGAAACGCAAGGGGAAGCGTGCCGGGCCGGCGCTCGCGGGAGCGCGACCTCCTCGAGCCGTCCTGGGCCGCAAGCGCTCAGGTGCTCTTGGAGACGACGATGTTCGGAAACTTCGCAGTCATATCCTTGGCGGACTCGCCAATCTTGACTGCGAGCCTGCGCCCGATCGCCCGGTAGATCTCCGCCGCCCGCCCGTCCGGGTCGGCCACGACGGTCGGCTTGCCCGAGTCCGCATGTTCCCGGATCTCGATGTCGAGGGGCAGGGATCCGAGCAGTTCGGTGCCGTACTCCTTGCACATGCGCTCTGCCCCGCCTTGCCCGAAGATATGCTCCTCGTGACCGCACTGAGAGCAGATGTGAGTGCTCATGTTCTCGACCACGCCGAGGATGGGAATGCCGACTTTCTCGAACATCTTGAAGCCCTTACGGGCGTCAATGAGGGCAACGTCCTGGGGTGTGGTGACGATGACAGCCCCCGTGACCGGCACCTTCTGGGCGAGCGTGAGCTGTATGTCTCCGGTGCCGGGCGGCATGTCGACAATGAGGTAGTCGACGTCGCGCCAGCGCGTGTCCTTGAGGAGTTGTTCCAGAGCCTGCGTCACCATCGGACCCCGCCAAACCATGGGCGTGTCGATATCGATGAGAAAGCCGATCGAAATCGCCTGGATGCCGTGGCCCATCATCGGCTCGAGCGTCTTGCCGTCTTTGGATTCCGGACGACCGGTGATGCCGAGCATGATCGGCTGCGAGGGCCCATAGATGTCGGCGTCGAGCATGCCGACGCTTGCCCCTTCGGCGGCGAGCGCAAGAGCGAGGTTCACCGCGGTGGTCGACTTGCCCACCCCGCCCTTGCCGGAAGCCACGGCAACGATGTTCTTTACGCCGGGGATGAGCTTCACTCCGCGTTGCACGGAGTGGGAGACGATCTTGCTCGTGACGCTGACGCTGACTGTGCCGACCCCGGGGATGCCCCTTAGTTTTTCGGCGATAAGCCTGCGGATCGGATCGATCTGGGTTTTCGCAGGGTACCCCAGCTCGATCTCGAGGGACACGTTCGCTTCTTCGACCTTCATGTTCTTCGCCGACTTGGTGGAGAAAAAATCCTTGCCGGTATTCGGGTCAAGGACGTCCTTGAGCGCGGTGTGAATTTGTTCCGGTGTGATAGACATGGGGGGCTTCACGCGAAGAGCAGCGTGCGGGTAAGGTATTGGCAATAGGTTGATATTCTAGCAACTTTCCGGTGCCTGCCGGGCCGCGGCGCGGTAGAATTAGCCCCCTGTGGGGTCCGGACCAAGCGAGCGGGCCGCGCAAGCGTCTGCGGCGGAATAAGGGATGGCGGAGCACACCAATCGGACATTTATCTGCAGCGTGCTGTTTCTCGACATCGTCGAGTACACGAAGCAGGTGGTCGGCGTACAGATCGCGCTCAAGGAACGGTTCAACGCCGTCCTGACCGAAGCGATCGCGGGCGTCGCCACGGACGACCGCATCATCCTCGACACCGGGGACGGCGCCGCGGTCAGCTTTCTCGGCGATCCCGAGGATGCCCTGTTCGCCGGCATGAGCCTGCGAGACGCCGTCGCGGGCCAGGAAGCCACCAGCGGTCCGCGTCTCCAGATTCGCGTCGGAGTCAATCTGGGGCCGGTGAGGCTCGTCAAGGACATCAACGGCCAGCCGAACATCATCGGCGATGGGATCAACGTCGCGCAACGCGTCATGAGCTTTGCCGAGCCGGGGCAGATTCTCGTCTCCCGCTCCTACCACGACGTGATGGCGCGCCTGTCGGAAGACTACGCCAAGCTTTTCCATTACGAGGGCGCGAAGACCGACAAGCACGTGCGCGAGCACGAGGTGTACGCGATCGGCGCGGCGCCGAGCAATCTGCAGCGCACGATGCCCGCGCCCAAACAGGCTACGCGTCTTCAAAGCCTGCGTCTCCCCAAGCTTGGCTGGCCGATCAAACCTGGCTGGACCGGCGCGTTTGCCGTCAACAGCAAACTGCTGGTCGCAGCGCCGCTCGCCTTCACGTTGATCGTCGGTTCGGGCGTCATCGCGCGAACCTACCGCAACTCAAACAGCGAGATGAAGCTGGCAACGTCCGTTGCCGTACAGCAACCGCGGGTAACGGAGGCGTCCGATACCGATTCAGCCCCGGGTAAGGCTGCAACCGCCGAACCAGCGGCGGCGCCGGAGACGCCGCCCGGACTCCAGGAGCCGCGCCCCCAGACGGTGGCCAGGGAACCCAAGCCACGACCGAAGGCGAAAGAACCTTCCGCGGCACCCAGGGCGAGCGCCGCCGTCCAGACGGCCAGAGTGAAAGACGTCGAGGCACCGCCGAAAGCGAAGGAAGTTGCGACATTGCCGAAGGCAAGGGATCCCGAACCCGTTGCAACGGCCCCGGCTTCCCCGCGCGACGCGGTAATCAATGTCGTTGCCCTGCCCTGGGCTGAGGTTTACGTCGACGGGGCGAGGCAGGGCGTAAGTCCGCCGCTCCGTTCGATACCGATCAGACCGGGCAAGCACCGTGTGGAGCTGAGGAACACGTCATTTCCGACCTATGTCGAGACGGTCGAGCTGAAGTCGGGAGCGGAGATCAGCGTAAGGCACAGGTTCCGCCGCTGATGGGAGAATGATGACCCGTTACCGGCAGGTCGCGGCGTTGCTGCTTTGCCTGGCGCTTTGCGGATGCGCGTCACTCGGGGAGAACTTCGCGGCGGCATTCTCGAGCAAGGGCGAAAAGGAACTTGAATTTGGCATCAAAGCCTACGAGGACGGCGAGTATCCCTACGCTGCGAGACTGCTGCAGGCGAGCCTCGATGCCGGCCTGCGCGGCACATCGAACCGAACCAGAGCGCACAAGCATCTTGCGTTCATCCATTGCGCCTCCGCCCGGATGCAGCAGTGTCGCGACGAGTTCAACAAAGCCCTGGGCACCGATCCGTCATTCGCGCTCCGGGAGGACGAGGCTGGACACCCGATCTGGGGTCCTGTGTTCCGCACCTTGAAACCCAGGAAATAGCCGATCTCCGATGACCGAACCCTGGCTGCTTGGCCGCTACGAGGTCGTCGCCGAACTGGGCAAAGGCGCGATGGGCGTGGTGTATCGGGCAAACGACCCGATGCTCAACCGTGTGGTAGCGATCAAGACCATCAACACGGAAGAGGCCGGGCATGAGGGCATGGCCGAGTACGAAGCGCGCTTCTACACGGAAGCCAAGGCCGCGGGCGGGCTCAATCACCCGAACGTCATCATCATCTACGACATCGGCAAGAGCGGACACCTCGTGTACATGGCGATGGAGTACATCGAGGGCCGCGAGCTGCGCGAAATGCTCGCTGAAGGACAGCCGTTGCCGGTCGCGCTGGCCGTCGACGTCGCCGCGCAGGTCGGCGAAGGTCTCGCCTACGCGCACCAGCACCACGTCGTGCACCGGGACATCAAGCCCGCCAACATCATGATTACCCCGGAAGGGCGCGCAAAAATCGCGGACTTCGGCATCGCCCGCATGCGCTCGAGCGAGACGCGCACGCAGACCGGGATCATTCTGGGCTCGCCGAAATATATTTCTCCCGAACAGGTGGTGGGAAAGCGAGCCGACCATCGCTCGGACATTTTTTCACTGGGGATCATTCTCTACGAGTGCCTGACGGGTTCTACGCCCTTCAACGGAGATGGCCTGAGCGCTCTCATGTATCAGATCACGAACCATGATCCGGCCCCGCCGAGCTCGATCAATCCCCAGGTCCCGGTGATGCTCGACTACATCATCGCCAAGGTGCTCACCAAGTCCCCCGACGCGCGCTACCAGAGCGCTGCCGATTTTGCAAACGATCTGCGCGAATGCAGATCGCAGCTGGAGACAGGCCTGCAAAACGCCGGCGCCAACCTTACGCCGACGCGCCCGATCCCGGTAGCGCCTCAGTCCGCGGCGATCCCGACACAGCATGCGGCTGGGCAAGAGGCGTCCGGGGAGATCGTCTCCTCGCCGACCAAAGGGATTTCGCGCGCTTTCGACTCGCTGGAAGCGACGCAGCGCCTGATGCGTCAGATCGCCGCGGACGGAACAACCGAGTTCGTCGCGACGAAGGCATTTTCGGCGACGACAATATCCCGCGCACGGGCGTTTCGCTCCGAGGTCCACCCGTGGGGACAGCGAGAGAACCTGATCTTCGCCGTCACCGTCGGCGTAGCGCTCGTCATAGCAATGCTGATCTTTCTGGTCTGAACCGGACCCGGAACGCGCCGGAGGCGGGCGCGAGGCGATAAAATGACGGCTTTTTGAAAGTCCGCATGTCCCGCCGGCTGTTCGTCACCACCGCCCTGCCCTACGCGAACGGCCCGTTCCATATCGGCCACATCATGGAATATATCCAGGCCGACATCTGGGTCAGGTTCCAGCGTATGCAGGGCCATGAAGTGCATTTCATCGGAGCCGACGACGCGCACGGCGCGCCGATCATGCTCGCCGCGGAAAAGGCGGGAAAGTCGCCCGAGGCGTTCATCGCCGAGATTCAGGCCGGCCGCAAGCCGTACCTCGACGGCTTTCACATCGGTTTCGACAACTGGCACTCGACCCACTCGACGGAGAATACCGAGCTCTCGCAGGACATCTACCGAAAGCTGAAAGCGGCGGAGCTCGTCTACACCAAAACGATCGAGCAGTTCTACGACCCGGTGAAAGGCATGTTCCTCGCCGACCGCTACATCAAGGGCGAGTGCCCGAACTGCGGCGCGAAAGACCAGTACGGAGATGCCTGCGAGAACTGCAGCTCGGTCTATTCGCCGACGAAGCTGAAGAACCCGTACTCCACGCTCTCGGGCGCGAAGCCCGTGCTCAAGTCCTCGGAGCACCATTTCTTCAAGCTCTCCGACGAGAAGTGCACGGCGTTCATCCGCGAGTGGCTGGAAGCCCCCGGCAGGCTGCAGCCGCAAGTCGTCAACAAGGCGTGGGAATGGCTCGCGGGCGAGGGCGACAAAGCGCTCGCCGACTGGGACATCTCGCGCGACCCGCCGTATTTCGGCATCCGCATCCCGGACATCAAGGAAGAGAAATACCTCTACGTCTGGCTCGATGCGCCGATCGGTTACCTCGCTTCCCTGAAGAACTACTTCGACTCGGGGAAAGCCAGGACGAAAAGCGAAGGTCGCGGCTTCGCGCAGTTCCTTGCCGCGGACGACACCGAGATGGTCCACTTCATCGGCAAGGACATCATCTACTTCCACACCCTGTTTTGGCCGGCGATGTTGAAATTCGCCGGCTACAAGATCCCGGACCATGTCTACGTGCACGGCTTCATCACCGTTTCGGGCGACAAGATGTCGAAGAGCCGCGGAACAGGGATCGATCCGATGCGCTACCTCAGCTTGGGGATGAACCCCGAGTGGCTGCGCTACTACATCGCGGCCAAGTTGAACGCCAATGTCGAAGACCTAGATTTCAACCCCGATGATTTCTTGGCACGGGTGAACAGCGATCTGGTGGGAAAGTACGTCAATATCGCCAGCCGATGCGCAGCGTTCATTTCAAAGAGATTCAGCGGAAAACTCGTCGCCGTCGAATCTGACAACCAACTCGTCAAAGACATACGAGAAGCGGCTTCGCGAATCGCACTGCACTACGACAGCAGAGAGTACGGGAAAGCCTTGCGCGAGATAATGCTCGAAATAGACAACGCAAATAGTTTTGTGGATCAGGTGAAACCCTGGGAGCTCGCGAGACAACCGGGCGCTGATCCAAAACTGCAACAAGCCTGTTCTGACGCTTTGAATATGTTTCGGTTGTTTACCCTCTACTTGAAGCCCGTGTTACCGAAACTCGCGGCTGAAGTTGAAGATTTCATGAATGTCGCACCGTTGACTTGGGCTGACGCTTCTACGCTGTTACCAGCAGGGCATAGCATCAAACCATATCAACACCTCATGACCCGCGTCGAAGGAAAACAGCTCGATCAACTCTTCGACATCCAATCCGTACCGCAGCCAACCGCGCCGCAGCGCCACGCCGAACAGCAGCAACACGCCGCCAAGGAGCACGCCGTGAACCCCGAGATCACGATCGACGACTTCGCCAAGATCGACCTGCGCATCGTGCGAATCGTCAAAGCCGAGCCCGTCGACGGCGCCGACAAGCTCCTGAAACTCACGCTCGATCTGGGCGGCTCGACGCGCACGGTGTTCGCCGGCATCAAGTCGGCCTACGATCCGGCGAAGCTCGAGGGCCGGTTCACGGTGATGGTGGCGAATCTCGCTCCGCGCAAGATGAAGTTCGGTGTCTCGGAGGGCATGGTCCTCGCCGCCTCGGGCGACGGGCCGGGCCTGTTCCTGCTCTCGCCCGACAGCGGCGCGCAGCCCGGGATGAAGGTCAGGTGACCGCCGTCGAGGCGTTGTCAAGGAACTCCAGGTTGGGTCTGACGATCAGGGGTCCGTTCAATCGATCATTTTTCGCATGATTAGCAAACGGATTTGGCTCCTTATATGATCGTCAACAAACAATCGTTTCGTGTAGAGCCAATTGGGATGGGTTCCGATGTCAATGAACCCGGACAATTCGTTCTTCTCTCGTGTGATCAACTTGACAGAAACATCTTTGCCGGAAACCAGCTCACGCTTTGGTATTGACCAGTTAATGCGGGGCTTCTCCTTCCTAATATCATCAACTATGCAGTACAACCGCTCCGAAGTAGCAACGAACCACGCACGCTGTTTAGAGGTGCTAAATATGAGTAGCGGCTCGGCGTCGGTGGAATTTTCTGCTTCAGGGTTGAAATTCTTCGAATCCGAGATATATCGGACGACTCCCTCATCAGACTCGAAGTCTCCTCGCAACGTAGCAAATTCAGAGGGCTTCACCCGCTATTCCTTCTGAATAACGCTGCCAGCGTCCTGCACGCCCCGCCGTAGCGCTTGCGGTTGCAGTCGTCGCGTAGACAAATTGTTTGCTTTAACCACAGGTCAACTGAGTAGCATCCTGAATGCCAGTGTCCATTATAGACGCTTTGTTGTATTGCATTACAATGATAATGTTATTATCATATGCTGGTCGTCGCACGACGGAAAGTTGGACATGGAAAACAAAACTGCCCGGTTCACAGTGCTAATCGATCCGCGTAAGAAGCAGATGTTCGAAGAACTCTGCGCCTCAAAAGATCTCACGCCCTCCCAGGTGGTGCGCCAACTGATACGCGAGTACATCATCGAACACGCCGGCAACCGCGAGCTGCCGGCGTGGCTCCTGAAAGCCGCGAACAAGAAAGTAACCCGCGCATGAGCGGCTCCTGCTGCCTGATCCACCCTATATCGGTGGCGCTCGCACCCGAAGTCACAAGAGATGGTCGAAGGTGTTTCGATCTTGCGTTGTGACGAGGTGATCGCTTAGGACTGGCGTGTACGTCTGCTGCAGAGGTGCAGGGCGGGTTCGGGAGCCAGGATCGATCTGGTACCATTTGGCAAACTTGGCTGCGCCCCCGAACCTGTGCGTCGGGCGTGACCTCGTCGCCTCCCGCCTCTTCTGAAGACAATGGAAGCCATCGTATCGCCGCTCGCAGGGTCGCTGCTCGTCGCAGTGACCTGGCTTGTCGTGGCGGGTGCCGGGCTGATCACCGCGGGCAACGCCGCGTTCGCAAGAACGGTCGCCTTTCCGCTGGGCGCGCTCGCCGGGGTCGCGCTCGCGGCCTTCGGCCTGCAGGCGGTGTGGCTGCCGGCGCAGACGCTGACGCTGCCCCTCGGGCTGCCCGATCTGCCTTTCCATCTGCGCGTCGACCCGCTCGCGGGATTTTTTCTGATGCTCCTCGGCTCGGTCTCGGCCGGCATTTCCGTGTACGCGACAGGCTATTTCCGCGAAGAGGCTTCGGGACGCCTGGCGCTCATCAGCCTCCAGTACCACGTGTTTCTCGCCAGCATGGCCTTCGTCCTGCTCGCCGACGATGCCTACCTTTTCATGGTGGCCTGGGAAACGATGGCGCTTTCCTCGTACTTCCTCGTCATCACCGACCATCAGCAACCCGCGATCCGCAAGGCCGGGTTCCTGTACCTCCTGATCGCCCATCTGGGCGCGATCGCGATCCTGCTGTGCTTCGGCGTGCTGCACGGCGGACGCGGCGATTACACTTTCGACGCGCTGCGCGCCGCCGAATTGACGCCGCCTTGGGCGACTGTGGCATTCCTGCTGGCGTTTTTCGGCTTCGGCGCCAAGGCGGGGATGATCCCGCTTCACGCGTGGCTACCCGAGGCGCACCCGGCCGCGCCTTCGCCCGTCTCGGCGCTGATGAGCGGCGTCATGATCAAGACCGCTATCTACGGCATGGTCCGCGTGATCTACGACCTGATCGGCCACGTGCGCTGGGAATGGGGCATGGTCGTGCTCGCCGTCGGCGCGGGCACGACGCTCTTCGGCGTGCTCTACGCCCTGATGCAGCACGATCTGAAGCGCCTGCTTGCCTATCACTCGGTCGAGAACATCGGCATCATCCTGCTCGGCCTGGGCATGTCGATGGTCTTCATCGGTTTCGGACATCCAGCGGCCGGCGCGCTCGGCCTCATCGCTGGGCTCTACCACACGCTCAACCACGCCGTGTTCAAGGGGCTGCTGTTTCTCGGCGCCGGGTCGATCCTGCATTCCACGGGCTTGCGCAACCTGAACGACATGGGCGGCCTGATCCGCGTCATGCCCAGAACCGCGTTCTATTTCCTCATCGGGGCTCTCGCCATCTCGGCGCTGCCGCCGCTCAACGGCTTCGTCTCGGAGTGGCTGACTTTCCAGACAGCCTTGCAGACACCTCTCCTTCAGAACGGGGTCGTGCGCAGCCTCCTGCCGCTCTTCGCGGCGACGCTCGCGCTCGCGGGCGCCCTCACCGCGATGTGTTTCGTCAAGGTCTATGGCATCGCCTTTCTCGGCCGACCGCGCGAGCCCGCTCACGGAACTCCGACACCGCGCCCGGGCGACGCGGGCCGGATGGAACGCTACGGCATGGCCTGGCTTGCGGCCGGCTGCTTTCTGCTCGGGCTCTTCCCGACTTCGTTCCTGCTGATGCTGAACCGCGTCGCGGTCTCGCTGACCGGGGGAGGACTGTCCGAGGAAGCGCTGTCCGGTTCGGGCTGGGTGTGGCTGGCGCCTGCGGCCGCAGAGCAGGCAAGCTATTCACCGCTCATCTTTTTCGTCGTCATCGTCGCAGTCACCTTGCTCGCGTTCTTTCTCGTCCGGCGCTTCTACCACGGCCGGGTGCGCTTCGCCGACCCGTGGGATTGCGGTTTTCCGAGGCAGACTTCGCGCATGCAGGACACCGCGGATGCATTCGGCCAGTCGATCCGCCACGTCTTCGGCCCGCTCTACCGGATGGACCGCAGGCTGCCTGGTCCCGACGACGCCGCGCCGAGCTATGAGCTCAAAATCGAGGACCGGCACTGGTATTGGCTGTACCTGCCCGTGGCGCGGGCGGCCGAGTTCGTCTCGTCGAAGATCGCGCTGCTGCAGCAG
>Ga0137435_1000313_pt1 | contig 16530 bp, 10 predicted proteins | sample EasRivERMGT100_2_FD_104904 | JGI IMG/M metagenome (GOLD analysis project Ga0137435, IMG submission 104904) | Soil microbial communities from meander-bound floodplain in the East River, Colorado, USA - East River MetaG ERMGT100_2 | ecosystem: Environmental > Terrestrial > Soil > Floodplain ... | reverse complement strand
CGGCTGGTTCCTCACGCCGAACATGCTGGCGAAGGCCGAGTGGGTGCAGCAGAACTACAACGACTTCCCGGCCAGCGACATTCGCCACGACGCCAAGTTCGACGGCTACATGGTCGAGGCGGTGGTCTCCTTCTGACGACGAGCCCCGGCCGCAGCGGCCGGGCTGGGTTCGCGGGCGCGAGTCTCTCGCGCCCGCGATCGTTTGGTGGCCCGCGATGACGCCGGTGGGCCGATCCACCGAGGTCGGCATCTGACAAACGGCTCTCGACGACTGACACCGCGGCAGGACCCTCCCGCGTGCGCCTCGGAGGCCGCGCCGGCGCGGCCGATGCGCGAGCAGGACTTCCGCGATCGTCGCGGCAAGGCATGCGAGTTGCGAGACATGACGGATCGAACGGCGGCCCCGTCCACCCGAGGTGGCGAGGCCCGCGAGGCGAGACGCCGGTGCGGGCACAGAATGGCCGCCGTCCCGCTTTGGCTCGGAAAGGACGACCGTGTCGCGCATCCTGATCTACCAGCCACACACGGGCAGCGACGACTGCAAGGCACTGCTCGGCGAGCAGGGGCACGAGGTCATCGCGTGCGAGGACCGCGAGTCCCTGTTCGAGTCGATCGCGGAACGGCGCCCCGACGTGCTGGTCTACGTGCTGGGTGAGCTCGCGCTCGACCTCGGCGTGCTCTCCATGCTCCGCCGCCTGGCTCCGATGCTGCCCATCATCCTGCTCGGGGGTCCCGCGGGCATCGAGGCGCGCCGCAGCGTGCAGGACCTCAAGCCCACCTACTACGGCGTCTTCCCGCTCGATCCCACCGAGCTGGCCGACGCCGTGCGCGGCGCGCTCAGCCTCCACGGGCGCGCCACCGCCCGACCGCGCGGCGGACCTCCCGTCTGACACTCGCGGCTGACAAATCGGATCGTGGATGACGGCCTGTCAGTGCGCGTCGTCGTCGCGCGCCGGCTCCGGCGTGTTCGGTGCTGCTGATCTCGATCCCCGGTGCGAGCGGCAGCGCCGGTTTTCGGATCGCCACTCGATGCGCGCCGCGCGCCGCGCGCCGGGTGGCGCGAGCCTTGCGGGTCCCACGCCGTCCACTCGCGGCGAACTCGCCGCGCCGGGCTCCCGGGCGCTCATGCGCCCGCGAGCCCCTCGAAGGACCGAAGAGGAGGGCATCATCATGAATGCCAGGATCGCAACTGCTCTCGGGGCGATGCTCGCTCTGGCCTGCGCGGCGACGAGCTGGGCAGGCCTCGCACCCGACGTCTACCGCTCCGCAGACGTCGGCGGCAGCGTGCTGCTGGGTCGACTCTCGCACTCCGAGGTGGAGGGGCCGGCGACCAAGCCCGGTATGGGCGACGTGTTCAACGCCGCCTCCTGGGACGGCTCGATGCTCGGCACCCAGTGGGCTTTCTCTTGCGGCGTGCAATACAAGCCGCAGGTCATCAAGCGCGAGATGGACCGCGCGGGCAACGGCACCGTCTGGACCGAAAACCTCTTCTCCGGCGGGCAGTTCGATCTGGCGGCGGACGGGCCGTGGTACGAGAAGCGCGGGGAGATGGCGGGCAAGCTGTACGAGACCCAGGTCATGGTCACCGAGACCTACGAATGGGCCAAGGTGACGAAGGTCGAAATGCTGGTCGAGGCGTGGGGGATGGATCAGCACGGCCGCGCCGTCCGTTTCGTGATCTCCAAGTGCCTGATCTGGGGCGACACGGACCTGGGGCGGATGCCGCCCACGTACCCCCCGCTGCTCGACGCGGCCTGCCAGCCGACGCGCACCGAGGGGTACTGGTACGAGGTTGGTGGCATCACGATCAAGATCGACCGCAAGAGCGCGCTGACCACGCTCGACTCGGGGTCCACGGAGTCCGCGACGGGCGATGCACCTGCCGCGGCGCGCCCGAGCAGCTGGGGGGCGATCAAGGTCGTCTACCGTTGATGGCGCTCCGCCCCAGGGCGGCGCTAACCTCCCACCACACTGCGGGGCTTCGCAGGCGCGAGGCCCCGCCCGCTTGAGGAGCGCCACCGTGAACGATTCCGAATCCGCCGCCGCCGCGCCGGTCGCGTCGGCCGATCCCGCACTCGAGGCTCACCGGGGTCTCGAGGCGATCTTCCGGCCGCGCGCGGTCGCCGTGATCGGCGCCTCGCGCGAGCGCGGCTCGATCGGTGCCGAGATCTTCCACAACCTGATCGAGCAGGGGTTCCAGGGCGCGGTCTACCCCGTGAACCCGAAAGCCGCGGTGGTCCAGTCGGTGGCGGCCTATTCGTCGATCGGCGCCGTGCCCGGCCCGGTGGACCTGGCGGTGATCGTGGTGCCCGCGGCCGCGGCGCTGGCCGTGCTCGAGGAGTGCGGACGCGCCGGCGTGCGCGGCGCGATCGTGATCAGCGCCGGCTTCAAGGAGACCGGCGAGGAGGGCGCCGTGCGCGAGCGCGCCCTGGTCGACTGCGCGCGCCGCTACGGGCTCCGCCTGGTGGGCCCGAACTGTCTGGGTGTGATCAACACCGAGCCGGCGGTGCGGCTCGACGCGACCTTCTCGCCCACCTACCCGCCGGCGGGCCGGGTCGCGTTCTCGTCCCAGAGCGGCGCGCTTGGCCTCGCGATCCTCGAATACGCCGCGGAGCTGAACATCGGGATCTCGCAATTCGTGAGCGTCGGCAACAAGGCCGACGTCTCGGGCAACGACCTGATCGAGTTCTGGGAGCGGGACCCGGGCACCGACCTGATCCTGCTCTACCTCGAGTCGTTCGGTAATCCGCGCCGGTTCACGCGGATCGCGCGCCGGGTCGGGCGGCGCAAGCCGATCGTCGCGGTGAAGAGCGGGCGCACGCGCGCGGGGGAGCGCGCCGCGGCGTCGCACACCGGCTCGCTCGCCGGCTCGGACGCGGCGGTCGACGCGCTGTGTCTCCAGTCCGGCGTGATCCGGACCGACACGATCGAGGAGCTGTTCGACGTCGCGATGCTGCTCGCCAACCAGCCGGTGCCCGGCGGTCCGCGGGTCGGCATCGTGACCAACGCCGGCGGGCCCGGCATCATGGCCTCGGACGCGTGCGAGAGCCACGGCCTCGAGATCCCGACGCTGGCGGACGCGACCGTCGCCGCGCTGAAGGCATTCCTGCCGCGCGAGGCCAGCACCCGCAACCCGGTCGACATGATTGCGTCGGCCGCCCCCGACTCGTTCGAGAAGGCGGTGCGCCTCGTCGCCTCCGATCCGGGCGTCGACGCGTTGCTCGCCATCTACGTGCCGCCGATCGTCACCCGCCCGCTCGACGTCGCCCAGGCCATCGCGCGCGGCGCGGCGGCGGCGGCGCGCGACGCCGCGGCTCGCGGCGAGCCGACGAAGCCCGTGCTCACCTGTTTCATGGGCTCGCACGGCGTGCCCGAGAGCCTGCGGTCCCTGCAGGAGGTGCAGATCCCGTCCTACGCCTTCCCCGAGTCCGCGGCGATCGCGCTCGCGCGCGCGGTGCGGTACGGGCGCTGGCGCGCGGAGCCCGAGGGCACGGTGCCGTGCTTCCCCGACGTCGACGCGGCGCGAGCCCGCGCAGCAGTGGCCAGCGCGGCGACGCCGGGCGCGGGCGGGATCGCCTGGCTGGATCCCGACGCAACCCGCGAGCTGCTCGCGGCCTACGGGCTGGGGACGCCGCCGGCGCGCGTGGCTCGCGACGCCGAGGCGGCGGTGGCCGCCGCGCGCGAGGTAGGCTACCCGGTGGTGCTCAAGCTGGTGTCGGGGACGGTCACGCACAAGTCGGACGTCGGCGGCGTGGCGCTCGACCTGCGCGGCGATGCCGAGGTGCGCGAGGCCTTCGGCGCCATCGCGGGGCGGCTGGCGGCGCGCGGCTGGAGCGACCGCATGGAGGGCGTGCTGATCCAGCCGATGGTGCGCGGCGGCATCGAAGCCATCGTCGGCATGACCCACGACCCGTCGTTCGGCCCGCTCGTCATGTTCGGGATCGGCGGCGTGCAGGTCGAGCTGCTGCGCGACGTCGCCTTCCGCGTCCACCCGCTCACCGACCGCGACGCGCGCGAGCTGGTGCGCAGCGTGCGCGGCTACCCACTGCTCGGTGGCTGGCGCGGCGCCCCGGCGGGCGACGTCGCCGCGGTGGAGGAGGCGCTGCTGCGCGTGTCGCAGCTCGCCGGCGACCATCCCGAGGTGGTCGAGATGGACCTCAACCCGCTGATGGTGCTGCCGGACGGCAAGGGCTGCACGGTGGTGGACGCCCGGGTCGCAGTGCGTCGCTGACCCGGATGTGGCCAATCGCGCTCAGCGCGCGAGCGGCGGCGCGGGGCGCTTGGCGATCCGCGCCAGCGCTGCGACGACCTCGTCGTCCGTGACCGGCCCGAAGTCCTCGTAGTAGTCGCCGACGGCGCGGAAGTCCGGGTCGTCCACCAGGCTGACGAACAGGTCGGCCTCCTCGCCGATCCGCGTCGCCGCGTCCGCCGGCGCGCACGGCGTCGCGATCGTCACCTGCCGCGCCCGGTGACGGCGCGCCAGCTCGAGCCCGGCGCGCATCGTCAGGCCGGTGGCGAGCCCGTCGTCGACCAGCACCACCGCGCGGCCGGGCAGCCAGGCCGAGAGCGGCGCCACGCCGTAGCGCGCCCGGCGCGCCGCGATCTCGCCCTCGACCCGCGCCCGGGCACTCTCGATGTCTTCGCGGTCGAGCCCGATCGCCTCGCTGGTCTTCGAGTCGATCAGCACGTAGCCGTCCTCGTCCACGGCCCCGAAGGCCAGCTCCGGCCACGACGGCAGGGTGAGCTTGCGCGCGTAGACCACGGTCAGCGGGGCGCGCAGCCGCTCGGCGATCGGCAGTGCGACCATGACGCCGCCGCGCGGGATGCCCGCGATCACGGCGGGCGCCTCGATCCTGCCCTCCAGCGCCTCGGCGAGCCGGCGGCCCGCATCGGTGCGATCCCGGAATCTCATATCACCACCTCCCCCGACGCGTGGAGCAATCACTGGGCCCCACCTCGGCGCGCCGCCGTGGCGGACGAATCTTCCGACGCGCGCTCGGGTTGTGCAGTGCGCCGGGGTGCCGCGGCGCCGCGCCTCGACGTGCCGCGACCTGACGAGAGCGTCATGTGGCATGCCATCGCGGGCACGTCGAGCGGGGGGCCGGTTGCCGGCAGCCCACTGGCGCGACGTGCGAAGCCGGTGTCGCTTGCCGACATGAGTGCGCCCGGGGCGCAGCGAAGCCTACGGCACGGCCCATGCAGTGACGGCCGGCGTCGCACTGGGAACGGAGGTCGCGATGCCCACAACGATGTCGGCGTCGTGGAAGCGGCCCCGGGCGGGGCCGATCGGACTCATCCTGCTGATCCTGCTGCTGCTGCTGGTCCTCATGCTCGGCTTCGCGCGCGTCGCCGAGTCGTTCGAGGTCCAGGCGCTGTTCCAGTTCGGGCCGGCACATGTGGCCGTCGTCTTCAGCGACAGCGTCGACGCGGCCACGGCACTCCAGCCGGGGCGCTACGGGCTCGCGCCTTCGGGCGGGGCGCCTGCGGCGATCCGCACCGTCGCGCTCCAGGAGAATCAGCGCACCGTCGTGCTGACGACCCGCGAGCCGCTGGCCACGAGCGCCACCTACGCCGTCACCGTCTCCGGTGTGTCGAGCCGGCACGGCGATCCGTTGCAGCCGGGTGGCCCAGGCACGTTCACGACGGTCGCGGAGACGGTGACCGGCATCGCCGACGTGCACGCCGGCATCAACGACCTGCTCGGCCAGTCGATCACGATCATCGGGCAGGTGTTCATCACTTCCTCGAGCAGCGGTGGTACCCCGAGCGGCTACATCCAGGACGGCACCGGCCGCGGCCTCAACCTCTTCGGCGCGCCGCTCCAGCCGGCGACCGACGTGATCGGCAACGTGGTCGAGGCCACCGGGACCGTGGCGCTGTTCTTCACCACGGTCGAGCTGACTCCCTTCACGTCGACGCTGATCGCCGCGGGCGCGCCGCACCTCGGCCCACGCGTGCTCCCGGTGGCCCAGGCCAGCTCGCCGCAGTGGGAGGGCACCTACATCCAGAGCACCGCGACGTTGACCGGTCCGGCGGTGCCGTCGGGCTCCAACAACTACGGCTATCCCGCGGAAGACGGCGGCCAGGCCTTCACCTTCCGCGTGCGCAACTCGACCGGGATCAACCCCTCCCTGTTCGGGGGCGGCGACGTCGTCACCGGCGCGGGCGCGGGCTCGAACTTCCAGGGCAGTTACCAGATCACGGTCGGCAACGCCGCCGACTTCTACCGCGGCATCGGGCCGGGCGACATCACGCCCCCGGTGCTGATCTCGGCCGCGGGCCGCGGCGGCGAGACCGGGGTGGTGCTCGAGTTCAGCGAGCCGATGAGCACCGGCGCGGCGCTGCCGACCCACTACGCCGTCCACCCGACGGGCGCGCCCGGCTCCCCGATCGCGGTCACCGCGGCCGCGGTGCTGGGCTCGTCCGTGACGCTGACACTGGAGACGGCGCTCCAGGGGGCGACGAGCTACACGGTGGAGGCGACGGGCGTCCAGGACGTCGCCGGCAACGAGGCGCCGCCGGGCTCGGCGGTGGAGTTCGTGGCCGGAGCCCCAATCGTCTACGGAACCAGCGGAGCCTGGCAATTCGGCTCGCGCTACGTCGCGGTCGCCTTCACCAAGCCGGTGAACGCCACGCAGGCCCTCGACTTCTCGCACTACCTCTTCGCGCCTGCGCTGGCGTTCACCGGCGTCACACTCCAGGAGAACGGACAGACGGTCGTGTTCCAGACCACCGCCGCGCTGCCGGCCGACGTGGCCTACACCGTGACCGTGAGCGGCGTCACCAGCGCCGGCGGCGAACCGCTGCCGGGTGGTGCCCCGCTCGCCTTCCGCACGGCCACCGAGACGGTCGTCGACATCGCGGCGATCCAGGCCGAGCCGGCGTTCTGGAGCGGACAGAACGTCACGGTGATCGGGCAAGTGACGATCCCGGTCTCCAGCCGGGGCGGCACGCCGAGCGGATACCTGCAGGACGGCTCCGGGCGCGGGATCAATCTGTTCGGCGGCTCCGTCCAGGCGCCGGTCAACGAGCTCGGCAGCGTCGCCAAAGTCACCGGCCTGGTCGAGCTCTTCTTCACGACCACCGAGATCACGTTCTACACCTCGACGCCGCTCGCTACCGACCAGCCCCACCTCGGCGCGCGGCGGGTCACCGTCGCCGAGGCGAACGACGCCCGCTGGGAGGGCACCTACATCGAGACCGGCGGGGATCTCCTGACGATCGAACCCTCCGGCACCAGCGCCTACAGCTACACGATGGGCGACGGTGGCGGGGCGAGCATCGTCGCGCGGGTCGCCATCGGCCTCGGCATCCCGACCACCGACTTCTCGATCGGCGACCGCGTGACGGCGCGGGGCGCGGGGAGCAGCTTCCAGAGCCTGTTCGAGATCGCCGTCGGGAACCGCGCCGACTTCTTCAAGCCGGGCGCCGGCGGGCCGGACACGACGGCCCCGTATCCGACCTCCGCGAGCGGCACGGTCGGCTCGGCCACGGTGACGCTCCAGTTCTCGGAGTCGCTGCGGCCCAACGAGGCGACCAACGTCGCCAGCTACCGGGTCCATCGCGCGGGCCAGCCGCTCGACTCGATCGTGGTGACGGCGGCCGCGCTCGCCGCCGGCGCCCGCTCGGTCTACCTCACGCTGGCGACGCCGCTGGCCGCGAACGTCGCCTACACGGCGCAGGCCGCCGGCCTCGCCGACCCGCTCGGCAACGTCATGCGGGCCCCGGTCACGATCGCGATCTCGGTGACCGAGCCGGCGCCGCCGGGCGCCGAGCTGCGGGTGCCGCCCGTGACGCTGCTCCGCAACCTGACCCGCCAGGGAGAGGTCCTGCGCTTCGAGATTGCCGGGCCCCAGGACACCAAGGCGACCTGCCGGGTGTTCGACATGCAGGGCCGTCTGGTGCGGGTGCTGTTCGACGGCAAGCTGACCGGCTCACCGCGCCGCAATCTGTCGTGGGACGCGCGCGACGAGAGCTTCGAGCTGGTGCCGGCCGGGCTCTACGTCTGCCACCTCGAGACCACCGACACGGCCGGAAACGTGAGTCGCGCGCGCGCGCCCATCGTGGTCGCGCTGCGGCTCGACTGAGGAGGGCGCGATGCGACGCATGCTGGTGATCGCCGGGCTCGCCGCGACGCTGGCGGCCATGGTCGCGGCGCCCGCCCGTGCGGTCTTCGAGGACGTCGAGGTCTCGCCGCGGGCGCGGGCGCTCGGCGGCTCGTGGGCCGGGCTCGGCGGCGACGAGTACGCGCCGTTCCACAATCCCGCCGCGCTCGCGTGGTCGGAGGGCATCGGCGGCGGCGCCTCGACCGTCCGTCCGTTCGGCTACGACTTCTCCTCGCAGCAGGCCTTCAGCGCCGGCCTCGCGCTGCCCGGCCGCTGGGGCGGCGTGGGGCTGGGCCTGAGACGGTTCGGCGTCGACTACCTGGGCGAGAACCTGACCCGCGAGACGACGGTCACCCTGGCTCACGGGTTCCGACTCATGGCCGACGCGCAGAGCGAGCTGGCCATCGGCTGGAGCCTGAGCCTCTACGGGTTGAGCTACGGCCGCTCGGTGACCGGCATCGATCCCGGCGACGCGAACTCGGTGGGGCTCGGCATCGGCGCCACGGCGGTGCTGCGCGAACGCACCCGCATCGGGTTCAAGGCGCTCAACGTCAACGGGCCGAACATCGGCAACCGTGACAAGGAGGACCTCAAGCGCCGTCTCTCGATCGGCGTCTCCTACGCGCCCTACGGCGGGGTCGCGACGGCGCCCGACATCACCTCCGAGCCCGGCGAGGCGATGCAGTACCGCGGCGGCGCAGAGTTCGAGGTCGCCGACTTCGCCTGGTTGCGCGCGGGGATCCACACCGCGCCCAACGTCTTCACCACCGGTGCCGGGTTCGCGGTGGGCCCGCTGCGGCTCGACTACGGCCTGTCGACCGGAGGCGGGGTGCTGGGCGAGACCCATCAGTTCGGGATCGCCTACCGCCCACGGGCTCGGAGGTGACGACGTGCTCCGCCCGGTCGCCGTCCTGGCGCTGATCGGCGCGCTGGTCGCCGCGCCCGCCGCGGCCGCCGTCGACTCGACGTCGGCGCCGGCGCGGTTCGATGGGTCCGCCGCCGACTCGACGTCCGTGACCCTGCTCGTCGACCTCAACACGGCGACGCGGCACGAGATCGGCGCGCTGCCGATCCCGCCGGAGGTCGCCGATGCGATCGTCGACTACCGCACCTACGAGGCCTACTTCAACAGCCTGTTCGATCTGCTGCGGGTGCCCGGGATGACACCGCAACTGCTGGCCGCGATCCGCGGGCGGGTGGCGGTGAGCCCGGTGTTCGAGACGGCGCGCCGCGAGCAGGACGAGGAGGAGCGCCGCGCCGGCGAGCTCAACGCGCTGGTCCAGCGGCTGCTCGCCGAGGAGGGCGCGAGCGAGGCGCTGGTCGACACCTACGTCGACCAGCTGCGGGATCCTCGCAACATCAACCGGCTGGGCTTCTACGAGCTGGTCGCCTACCAGAACGTGTCGCCGATCGACGCCGTGGCGGTGCTGCGTGAGCGCCGCCTGGCCGGGCGCTTCGAGAACGCGCGGGAGCTGCGCGCGGCCCCGGGCCTCAGCTACTGGGCCTACCGCAATCTGCGCGACTACGTCCGTTACGACGACCCGGGGGCGCGCCACGACCGGCTGCGCGTCGACGCCCAGTTCCGCCTCTACAACACGCCCTACGTGCTCGACGACGCCGACATCCTGGTCGAGAACATCGTGGGTGACACCGGCGGCCTCACCGAGGAGCAGACCGAGAACTTCCGCAACTTCGACCTCAACACCTACGCCGGGCGGCTGAACATCGACGCGACCGATCCGGCCCTGACCCAGAAGCTGCGCCTGCGCTACGGACCGCACCTGCGTGCCGCCGTGCTCTCCCATCGCAACCTGGGCGAGATGGACTGGAGCGAGACCATCAAGGGCTTCGTCTCGCTGGAGGACGTGTCCGGCCCGCGGACGCCGCTCGGCGGGCTGCAACTCCATTCCCTGGTGCTCGGCGGCTACAACGTGACGCTCGGCCAGGGGCTGATCATGGACGCGACCGACTACTTCATGCCGCGCCGGACCGGTCTGGGCTACGCCGTGCGCCGGATCGGTGTGCGCGGGGACGCCTCGCGGTCCGAGGAGTACGCCCTGCGCGGCGCTGCGCTCGAGGGCAGCGTCGGGGCGGTGCGCGGCACGTTCTTCGTCTCGCGCGACCGCAAGGATGCGATCCTGAATCCGGACGGGACGCTCAACACCTACGTCCGGATGGTGCCGCGACTCTCGGACGAGTTGCTGGCGGGCATCCGCTCCGATATCGCCACCGGCGTCTTCGCCGGCCGCGGCGACACCAACGCCTTCCTGCCGATGCGCGACGTGATCGACGAGGGTGTGGTCGGCGGCAACGTCAAGGTCGAGCTCGCGCCCGGCGCGACCGTCGGCCTCACCGGGGTCGAGATCCGCACCCACAACCGGGTCTTCGAAGGACCGCTCGCCGATCGGTGGAATCCCGACCCGACCACATTCGTGATCGACCCCACCCGGCTCGAGGATCGCGATGCGGAGATCGGCGCCGGGTACAACAGCCTGGCGCTCGGCGACTACCGGCGGATCTGGGGCGGCGAGGCGCAGGCCGTGTGGCGCAACGTCGCGCTCGCGGGCGAGTACGCCAAGCTCGAAACCTCGGGTGCGAGCGGGACGCTGGAGCGGATCTTCGCCGCCGGCCCCGAAGCGTTCGTGGGCAGCGGCTACGTCCAGTACGAGAACCTGAACGCCCTGGTGCTCTACCGCGACTATGACCTCGGCTACGACAACCCCTACAACCGCGCGTTCTCGGAAGACGCCCGATTCGAGCAGACCATCCTCGACGGCAACGCGTTTCGTCTGAAGAACCCGTACTGGGCCCAGCTCTCGCGCAACGTGCCTCAGCCCAAGGCCGAGCGGGGCTGGTACTTCGCCACCCGCTACCAGTTCCACCGCCAGTTCACACTGACCGGGCTCGAGTACGACACGTGGACCCGGGCCGCCGACGGGGCGGATCTGAATCGTCTCACCGTGCGCGCCGAGTACCGGCCGATCTTCCCGCTCCGCTTCCGGCTGCGCCACTCGGTCTCGAACCGGCATTCCGACCGGCCCGACGACATCCGCGGTTACAACGCGTGGGACTCGCGCCTCGAGTTGATCGCGAACCTGTCGGGCTACGACCAGCTCCGTTTCCTGTATTCGACCTCGAACGTGACCTTCGCGGCGCGCGGCCGCCTCAGCGGCCCGGCCAGCGGCGGCGACACCCAGGGCGACACCACGGCGGTCCGCGGCATCCCGGGGCACGCGCTCCAGGCGTTGTTCACGCACGAGGTCAACTCGTTCCTGGCGTTCGCGCTCTCGAGCGAGGTCTACGACGGCTTCCTCTACAACTACGAGGACAACGAGTTCATCGTCGTCGACGGCACCGGGCTGCGCAACTGGTTCATGTTGCGCAGCCGCGTCTCGGATCGGATGGCATGGCGATTCAAGTGGACGATCGATCACCAGATCGCGCGCACCTACGTCGACATCCGCAACTTCGGAAGTCTCGTCGCTCCCACGCCCGACGCCGTGTACGCGCCGGGCAACCGGAGCTCGTTCCGGCTGCAGCTCGACTGGTCGCTGTAGCCACGAGGAGGGGAGATCCATGACGCGATACGCCTGGAACGGTCTCGTCGCCCTGCTGCTGCTGGCGGCCCCGGCGCGCGCCGCCTCGTTCCTCGACCGGCCCTACGGCACTCCGGAATACGGGCTCTCGGCCCGCTCGCGGGCGATGGGCGGCGCCGCCGCGGCGCTGTCCTCGGGGGTCTACGGTCTCGTCGACAATCCGGCCACGCTCGCGCTCGAAGCCGGCTCGCGCGTCGACCTCACCCTCGGGTTCGCCCGCGCCAGCGAGATCCGCTACGTGCCGCTGTACGACACCTTCGACTCCTACGTCGACGACGCCGCGATCGCGGTCAACGATCACCTCTACGGCGCGATGAACGGCGGCGTGGTCTGGGATCCCCGCTGGCGCGGCCTGGTCGTGGGGGCCGGCGTGTTCGACCGGCAGGATCCCCGTTACGACTACTACGACGAGCGGCGCAGCACGGCGACGACGGATCAGATCGTCTCCGAGCGGTTCATCCGGTCGCGCGGCGTGCTGCGGTCGTGGGCGCTGGGCGGCGCGATCCCGATCGCCGGACGCGGCGCCGCGGGAGTGGCGCTGCACTCCTACGAGGGCACGCTGTCGGACCGCGACGCCCTGGTGCCACGCGCCAACCCGGCCTCCGGGAGCGTGACCGAGCTCGAGCGCCGGCTCTCGGGTTGGTCGGTCACGATCGGTGGCACGTTCGACGTCGACGAGCGGCTGCGCACCGCGTTGGCGATCGAGACCCCGCCGAACCTGCACGACGACTTCACGGAGTGGCTCAACGACTCGGTGGTCTCGCCCACCCCATCCAACGACGACCTGCGCTTGCCGCTCCGGGTCCAGGCCGGCGCGTCCTATCGGCCGCGCAACACCCTGCGTACGACGTTCGCGCTCGACGTGATCTGGATGCCATGGTCGGAGGTCGATGACCCGATGCGACCCGACGATGTGCTGCTCGACACCTGGGACGTGCGCTTCGGACTCGAGCATCGGTACGCCCGCGGCGTCCCCGCGCGGGTCGGCTTCCGTTACGCGCGTTCCTACGCGACTCGCGAGGCCGATCGGGCCACCTTCACCTTCGGAGTCGGTTACGAGGCCACGCGCTTCGCGCTCGACTTCTCCGGAGAGGTCGGCAAGGCCGTCAGCCGCCAGGAGCCGCTGTGGCCACGCGATGAGCAGGGGCCGGCCGTCGGCGCCGGGATGGACCGGGTCGAGGACACCGTGGTGCGGGTCTTCCTCGGCGTGCGGGTGACGCCCTGAGGCGGGAGGTGCGATGGATCGGAGACGCGGGTGGCGGAGCCCCTCGCGATGGGCGGCCCGCCTGGCGGTCGCAATCGCGCTCGGGCTCGTTGGCGCCTGCTCCGAGCCCGATCCGTTCTCACCGCCGCCACCGCCGTCCGGGGTGGCGCTGGTCGATGGGGCCGTCGAGTGGGGCGGGCCCGCGCCCAGCATGGCCATCGTCCGCTGGGGCAGGCGGCCGGGCGTCTACGAGTGCGTCGCCTATCCGGCGGCACGTGACCGCGAGGATCGCCTCGCGACGACCCGGCATCGTGTGCCCCTCCTGTCCGCCGCGGTGGGGGACACGGTGTACTTCCAGGCCATCGACGTCACGGCGAGCGGGCACATGACCCCGGCGGCCGAGATCCGGGCGGTGGTGTCCGGCGCCGTCTCGACGGGGCCGCGCCTGCGCTGGACCATGATCGACGTCGGCTTCGGCGACGCCCACCTGCTGACGATGCCCGGCAGTGGGCGGCGCGTGCTGATCGACGCCGGCGAGCGACGCGACGCGGCCAACGTCATGGGCTTCCTCGCCGCCGCCGGCGTCGGGCATCTCGACGTCGTGCTCGCGACCCACGTCCACGCCGACCACATCGGCGGCATGGTCGGCGAACCGGGCGCGGTCGACGACGGCGTGCTCGGGGCATGGAGCGTCGGCGAGTACGTCGAGGGGCCCGCGCCCTCCGGCGAGCGCGCCGCCCACGACGAACTGCTGGCGACCATCGCCGCGCGTGGCCTGCCTCGACGCTTCGTGTCGCCGGGCGACACCCAGGCCGGCAACCCGGCTCTGGCCTGGGACCCCGAGGTCCGAGTCGAGGCGCTGAACGCCGGCGGCGGGCGAGCGATCGGGGGGGAGACCGAGTCGGACTGGATCAACAACGACTCGGTCGTGCTCCGCGTCGGCTACGGCGATGTGGACCTGGTGCTTGGCGGCGACGCCGAGGCGCCCGTGCAGGCGCGCATGCTCGCCGCGGGGCGGGCGCTGGAGAGCGAGGTGCTCAAGGTCCACCACCACGGCGTCGACGACGCCAGCGAGCCGGCCTATCTCTCCGCGGTGCGGCCCCGGGTCGGGCTGATCCCGATCGCGACCGAAGAGTCCTTCAGCGGAACCCTGCCCGCGGGCGTCGTGCTGAGCCGGCTGCGCGAGCGCGCGATCGACGTCTACGCGTCGGACCGCGCCGAGCCGCTGGGCCTGATCCCGACACCCGGCGTGGGCTACAACGTCACCGTCGTCACCGATGGGAACAGCTACGAAGTGCGGCTGGAACGCTCGGCGAGCGTCCATTGGCCGCCGGAGGCCGCCGAGCGGAGGGTCGTGCCATGAAGCGTCTGGGAGCGTTGCTCGTCGCCATCGTGCTGTGCGGCGCCGCCCCGAAGCCACCCGAGCCGCTGCGCCTCGAGGTGCTCTTCACCAGTGACATCCACGGCCACATCGGGCGCGAGCCCGCGACCTTCCTCAACCCCGAGTTCCCGCCGCTGCTCGGCGGCGGCGGCTCGGTGGCGACCTACGTCACGCGCGTGCGGCGCGACGCCGCCGCGGCCGGGCGCCGGGTGCTGCTGCTGGATTCGGGGGACCTGTTCCAGGGCACGCCGCTGGCCGCGCGCACTCGGGGCGCTGCGATCGTCGAGTGGATGAACCGCATGGGCTATGACGCCGCGACCCTCGGCAACCACGACTTCGACCTCGGCCGCGACAACACGGAGCGGCTCGCGCGGCAGGCGAACTTCCCAGTGGTCGCGGCCAATCTCTTCGAGCGCGCGACCGGTGCCCGGCCGGCGTGGGTGACTGACCGGGTCATGATCGAAGTCGAGGGCGTGCGCATCGCCCTGCTCGGCTACATCACCGAGTCCACGGTGCAGATGTCCTTCGAGAAGAACATCGCCGGCCTCGAGTTCCGCCCGGTCGTCGAGGTCATGCCGGACGACGTGCTCCGCGCGCGCACCGATGGCGCGGACCTCGTGCTCGTCCTCCTCCACCAGGGGCTGCCTTACCGGCTGGACGTCGAGACCGAGTACCGGCGGATGGTCGAGCGCGAGGCGCGCGGCGAGCTCGCCCGCCCCGGCATGGACGCGATGGAGCTGGCGCGCGCCGTCGAGGGGGTCGACGCGTTCTTCGCCGGCCACACGCATCAGGGCTACGACCGCGCCTGGGAGGACCCCCGCACGCATGCGTTGGTCTTCGAGCCCTACGCCAACGGCTCGAGCCTCGGTCACGTGACCCTGGTGATCGACCGCGTGACCCGCGGCCTGATCGGGTACGAAACCCACTTCGACCGTGGCGCGCTGCTGACGCTGCTCGAGGAGGACGTCTGGCCCGAGCCCGAGGAGGCCGAGCGCATCGAACAGCAGGTCGAGGAGGCCGAGGCCGGGCTCGACGTCGTGGTGGGTCGCACGCGCGTCGCGCTCGAGAGCGGGGCCGCCGACAACGGGCTGATGGGGTTCGTCATGGCCGACGCCTTCCGCGAGGAGCTCGGCACCGACTTCGCGATCCAGAACACGGGCGGCGTCCGCAGTGGCATCCCGGCCGGTCCGATCACGGAGCGTGACCTGATGCGGGTGGCCCCGTTCGGCAACGCGATGCTGGTGGCGCGGGTCCCGGGCGGGATGCTGCGCGGGCTGGTCGAGGACCGGCTCGGCGGCCGCGGCGCAGGGATCTTCATCTCGGGTGGACGCGTGCGCTACGATCTCTCCCGTCCGGAAGGCGCACGGCTCGTGGATTTCACGGTCGGGGGCGCGCCGATCGATACGCTCCGGACCTACTCCGTGGCGCTCACCGACTATCTCGCCGAGGGCAACAGCGGCATGACCCGACTGCTCGCGCTGCCCCCGGAGAGCTTCCTCCCGGCCGGCTTCACCGACCGCCAGGTGCTCGCCCAATGGCTCCGACGCCAGGAGACGATCGAGCCGAGGAACGACGGGCGCTGGGCCCGGGTCGCCCGCGGCGAGCGGGTCCCGTGACCGAACGGGATGTCGCGCGGCCGGCCTCGGCCAGCACGGAACGGCTGCTCCAGCTCTGCGCCGGTTACTTCGGCTCCTACGTCCTGACCGGGCTGCTGGTCAAGATCTTCACCGGCGGCATTCGCGAGCCCCGCATGTCGGAGCTCGCCTACCTCTTCAACAACACCGTCGGGGGCAGCCTGTTCTGCCTGGGCGTCGTCTTCGCCCTCGGCTGGGTGCGGCTGCGCTCGAACCGCACGATCCGGTGGGGCCCCTGGAACGTGCCCGCCGAGGCGGCCTACATCGTCCCCTCGGGCATCTGCACCGCGGTCGTCATCCCCACGACGACGCTCATGTACACGCTGCCGATCTCGGTGATGGTGGCGATGGTGATCATGCGCGGCAGCATCATCGTCATCAGTCGCCTGGTCGACGAGCTGCAGATCCGTCAGGGCCTGCTGCGCAAGCGGGTCTATCCCGAGGAGAACTGGGCCGTCGCCTTCGCGCTGCTGGCGGTGGGGACCAACGTGCTCCTGCTGCCGCTGGCGGGGCTGCTCGAGGACCGCGGCATCGGCGCCTTCGCGCTGCTCGGGCTGTCGGCGAGTGCGGCGCGCGGCAGCTTCGACTTCCTCCAGTCGGGCGCGGCGTT
>Ga0137435_1000312_pt1 | contig 16556 bp, 19 predicted proteins | sample EasRivERMGT100_2_FD_104904 | JGI IMG/M metagenome (GOLD analysis project Ga0137435, IMG submission 104904) | Soil microbial communities from meander-bound floodplain in the East River, Colorado, USA - East River MetaG ERMGT100_2 | ecosystem: Environmental > Terrestrial > Soil > Floodplain ... | reverse complement strand
CAATCGTGAACATCCCAAACAGACCTTGGATTCTCTACCTACTGAGTGCCGGTGAGCGCACCTCGATGCACCGATTCGAGACTGAGCAGCTCGCCATTGAATTCGGAGACCGGCAGATTGAGACCGGCATCTGTGGCGGCTATGAGCACTTCCTGACTGACAAGCACCCCGCGCACGTTCAACCGTTGACCCCCGATGAGGTCGAAGGCTTGAGGCTCAGCAACCTGATGAAGAACTTCGTGGACTAGGGGGATCAAAATGAGAACGTGCCGACTGTGTGGAGGAGTGCTTCAGATTCTCGGAACCCTAGGCTTGCTGCGCTGGTTCACATGCCGAAACTGTGGAATGCAGTTTTCTAAGACGCTGAGACCAAAGAAGATAAAATAGTTGTTGACACTCCCCCCGAGCTTTGAGACTATCTCTTCACCGCACGGGAGGCGGATCAAGTGAACAAGAAATTATACGTAAACGAAAACATGAGCGACTTTGAAGAGATGGAAGGCGAGAACATCAGCCTGTTCGACGTTCAGCCCGCCATCTGGCTCGGCTACAACACCATCCTAGACGCCTTCCATCACCTGATGGATCAGCACTACGACGGCGCAGAAGGCCGCAACCCGTGGGTAGTCGTCGAGCTGAAGTCAGGACACTTCGAAGTTATGACCGAGCGCGAGGCGGACAGCTCTGAGGAGGTTGTCGAATTCTACATCCTGTCATTCAATCCGAACTATAGCGTAACCCTCGTGGCGTGGAGCACCGGCGAGGACTTCTTAACCATCCTGGAGGGCAAATAACATGGAGGGTCAAGCAATCAACGGAATCAAGACCATGAGCGGGAGCGTCTACCACCTGCTGAACGAGACTTACAAGACCGACATGCTGAGGACGAAATGCAACTACACCTTCACGGCAACCCGCGTGATGGCTCAGCGGTTCGAGTCCATCGAAGATCCCAACATCTGCAAGCATTGCGCCATGAAAGCATGGCAGGAGTGTGCATAGTGGCGTTCTCCGACGCAGCAGTCGAGATACTCAAAACCCTTTTCAGTGCTCAGGCCGAGAAGACACCCCGCGAGCACCGCGTCTTCACGTTCCACTACAACGAAGCAACGAAGGCGGGACAGCGCACAATGAACGCAGCCCGAGACCTGGAGGCAACCGGACTGGTGCGCGTCGTTCCCGGCCATTTGCAGGCCAACATTTTTCAAATCTTCCCGAGGTGCTAACAATGGAATTACTCGCAGCAACGTCACTCCAAATCTCGATCCTGGCAATCAGCATCATCCTTGGTATCTTTGGCGCGTCAGGCGCAATCATCTTCCTGTTGCACGTCCTGACACCCAAGGCGAAACGCCTTCCTCCTATCGAGGTGCCGTACAAAGGTAGGTATTAATGCGGACCGTCCAGAACGGCGCAATCCCGTTCGGCCACGCGCCGACGCTCAAGCTGTACCACGACCTTGAGGCACGATTCTTGCACTGCCGACCGACCTGGCGAGCAGTGCAGCGGCTCAACGGCTGGCAGCAGTCAATCGCTAGAATGTGGCTTGACGGAACGGTGCCAGCCGGGAGCCCGCTTCGACCGCTGAAACGACCGGCATTTCTTCGGAGGTACAAATGAATCACCAACAGAAATGGGCTCTAATTTCAGCGTTGCTCGCTGTGATCGCCCTGCTGTCATCATTGATCAGTCGGAGGTACAAATGAAAGCCCGCGCAATTTCAGCCGACAACTTCCTGGCTCTGGATTTTGATATCGACTCTCCGCACGCTTCAGTGTGCGCCTTCATTCGAGAGCGTTGCCCAGTACAGAAGTCCGGCTTTGTGAAGTCTGACCTGATTCTTGACAAGACCGACGAGATTAGAGAGTATGAGTACATCGGCAGCGATGCCGGGGGAGTGAGGATTTACCGTGAAGTTTACCCATCTGTTCAACAGGAGAAATCAAAGTGAAAGAAGACCAATACAGCAAGGACCGGCGCAGACACATAGCGACGAAGCTGAGCGTGGAGGACCAAGCACTTTTGAGGAAAGTTTCTACCACCTACACGCCAACGGAAGACCGACCGATCTGGCACGGGGAGACCGGGACAACCTATGGTGGAAGCGGCTACAGTTCGCTCTTTCGTACAGTTTTCTTTCCGAGCCACGGGGCAAGGAAGTCAGCCGGGAACGGCTGTCACCTGCGAGACGGGCGTGGGGAGTGATTCTCGGTCAAGCAGCTAGAAATCCCTATTCGCTACGGTCGTCGTGGCTGAGGATAGAGAAAGAGATTCAGCGTTGCAAGGCTGAGGTTATGGCTGCACCGAACGAAGAGCGCGGTTCGGTGGATGGCTTGCAGGATTGGTTTTGCGCTCAACTCATGGAGGAACACCCAGAAATGTTTGATCAATACCAGTCAGACAATGTAGGAATCGGTAAGCCGAAAATCAACTACGCGGCCAAGGAAGCAGGCCGACAGTTCCAAGAGAAGCTGGCCGACCTGAGCACCAGCGCACCCACGACGGTCAACGAGAACGGCGGGAAGCAGTCCTACATCCCGTTCCGCTTCGACTTGATGCGCGGCATCCTGGCGACGGTGCTGCTCAAGCTGGCAGGAGTCTTGAAGCACGGCTCTAAGTACGGTGAGGACAACTGGCACAACATCAGCCCCCAGGAGCATATCAACCATGCTCTGACGCACCTGTTCTCCTGGCTTCAGGGTGATGATCAGGACGATCATGTCTCCCACTTCGTGTGCCGTGCTTCGATGTTCGCGGCCACCCTTGAAGATCCCCGCTGGAAGCGACTTGGACCGGGAAACTACATCCTGGACCCGCTCAGAAAAGAAGCCACACAATTCGACACCAGTCTCACGAGCCCGTTCAAAGACCTACCGGCACGCGCTGAGACTGTCCTGGATCGTGAGATTCGACACCGAATGGAACTCAAGGAAACAATCATCCGTCAGCAGGAGGAGCGCGAGAAGGACCGACACACCAACGGAAATCTTGGTGGAGCGAGAGCATAGGAGGCACCAGTGTTTAAGCGGATCTTCGACAACATTCAAAAGGCGGTCAACACCGTCAGCCGGTTTGTGCAGGGACAGCCGACGACACCACTGGCGAAGCCGAAGAAGGCTCAGCGTCCTGAGTTTCATCAGGGCAACCGGATCGTCGGCAAGCTAGATCCACGAGCACCGCTGAACTTCGCTGTAGTGATGGAACGTCAGTCAGCAGACAGCCGAACGAATTGGCTTGTAGGCTACAACAACCGACACCATCCTGATGGGATTGAAGACTGGAAGGGACTGACACACTACAGAGTGAGGACCAATGCTTGATCTGACTGGGGTCAAACGAATTTCCATCGACACGGAAACTACAGGGCTGGATCGGCACGGAGCCGACCGGCCCGTTGGCCTTTCCATAGCCTCGCCCAAAGGTGATGACTACTATTCCTGGGGGCATCCTTCTGGTAACTCTCACAATCTGCGCGAGGTTGCGACATGGGCCAGACAGGAGCTTCCGGGGAAGGAGGTTTCACTGGTCAACCCCTCCCTCGACTTGGGTATGCTCAAGAAGAGCGGCATCGACCTTGAGGCGCTAGGCGCGATTCCAAGGGGTGTGCAGTACAAGTGCGCGCTGCTCGATGAACGCCGTCGCAAGTACGATCTGGGGGCAATGTCCCTGGACTATCTGAAGAAGAAAAAGAAGGAAGAGCCGTGGCACGCGAAGGACGCTCACAAACAACCGGGAAACGAGGTGAAGGGCTACGCAGTGCAGGACGCGAGACTGACACTCGACCTGGACAACCACTTTGACGCGCTGCTGACCAAACAAGAATTGCAGAAGGTAGCCAAGCTGGAAGATGACCTGATCTACTGCGTGCTGCACATGGAGGATCAAGGCACGTTCCTAGACGTTCCCAAGCTGAAGCGATGGGACGAGGAGATAGCAGCCGAGGTTGCGCGCCGGGAGAAAGGATTGCGCGGCCTGAATCCACGATCTGAAAAGGAAATGACCGTCGCGTTCGAGAAGCTAGGCTTTCATGAATTCAGCGCGACCGAGACCGGAAAGAACTGCTTCGACAAAAACGCTGTGAAGGCGTACAGAGCCATCGGAGCCGACAACCGGCGACTGGTGAGCCTCTGCAACGATCTGCTGGCGCTGCGCGCTGTGAGCGGGCTCAGGACTAGATCAACAACCGCTTACCTGGAGGCTATACGCGATGGAGGAATCCTTCGATACCACATGCACCAGTGCAGGGCAGATGACAACGGCACAGTTAGTGGCCGCTTCTCGGCTTCTGGAGTCAACATTCAACAAGTATCTGCTGAGGAGAAGCAAGACGCAGCGACTCTCTCTTGGATCATTCGTGAGCTGTTTCTTCCCAAGCGAGGAACGACGTGGCTCAGCGGAGACGCGAGTCAAATTGAATTCCGTCTCTTTGCTCATTATTCCCAAAGCGAAGCCCTGATCCACGCCTACCTGGATGACCCGAATTGCGACTTCCACGCCGTCGTCGCCACGATGGTCAACCTGATTCGGAAGCTGGCGAAGAACGTGAACTTCGGAATGGTCTATGGCATGGGACAGCGGAAGATCGCAAACGACCTTGGGCTCAGCCCCGAGAAGTCAGACGCCTTCTTCAACGACTACCATGCTCGATTCCCCGAAGCCAAGATCCTGATGAGCCGTTGCATGAGAGTCGCCCGTGAGCGTGGCTACGTCAAGACGCTGCTAGGCCGACGACGGCGTTTTCCTGGTGGCAGACAGCTACACGCAGCCTTGAATGCCGTGCTGCAAGGCTCAGCCGCCGACCTGATGAAGCTGAAGCTGATCAAACTGTACCGCGAAATGAAGAACCTCGAATTCAACCTCCGCTTCACCGTGCACGATGAGGTGGACGGAGACCTGTTGAACCCGGATCGAGAGCAGGACATTCGGGCGCTGTTGAATGAGCAAGAGATTCCACTCAAGGTGCCGATTGTGTGGAACGTCAAGACCGGCATAAACTGGAGGATGGCCGCATGAACAAGAACGATGGATGCTTCAACTGTGGGAAGACGAAGGAAGCAGAGCTGAGCAGCAGGACTACGACCTACACTATCAAGAAGGGCAAGGACGCGGGTAAGAGGGCGTTCGGATCGATTGCCCTTTGCACGGACTGTGTTGATCAGGTGGATCGAGGGAAGGCACTGTGAACGAGTCGCAATTCGCTTCTGAGTACCGAGCAGTCGTCAAGGCCCTTGAGCCCAAGGCGACGATCTTCAGGCACGTTGAGCAGATGACCCGCGACGTGCCTGATACGTCCATAACCCTCAATGAAAGAACGATTTGGGTGGAGTTTAAGCGGTCCTGGTGGGAAGCCCCCGAGGACTTCGACTACCCGCAAGAAAAAACCCACACAGCGATGGGCAATGTGTGGGTAGTGGTTTTCGTGGTTCAGGGTGCTGCGACGTTGGCTCAGGTGCTCACCTTCAACCCCACCAGGCCCTTTCCGTTACCCTGGAACGTCCTATCAGGCCGGAAGGCAAGACTGGAAGCGTACAGACGATCCTGGAGCCAAATTCGGACCGCGCTTTGGGCTTAAAGTATTCCTCCTCGTCATACTCTGCCGGTGCATCCCAGATATCTTCCCAACCAAACAACCGCCACATTGGAACAGGCATAACACCCACCTTTCGAGAGTAGGGGGCCAAAGCCCCCTTCCTTCTACCTCAGTGTCAGTTCCCACTTGCCGGTCGGCTCAAGGATCACCCGAGCCATCATTGTGTCGCTAGGCGTCAAGCCAGCGCGTTCTGCATACCCGCCCCAGAAATCTTGGAATGAGCTGCTCATGACTCCCGCGATTTTCTCCAGGAAGATATCATCACCCCGGCGCGACTGTCTCCAATCGTAGGTCAGCACCACGTCGTGCAGGTGTCCCACAAGGTAGAGCTGAGAGTCGCCCTGTCCCATGAAGCGGTGAAGCATCATCAGCTTTGCTCCCTTAGTTTTCGCGCTTCCTGTGCCGTGCCACAGGGAAATCCGAAAGGGCTTGTGCTCTCCGAAACCCACGTCGATGAGCTGAATTCCGTTGCTGTAAGGAATGCCCAGAATTGTCGCAATGATCGAGCCTGCCTCACCAAAAGTCTTAGACGTTCTAGCCTCATGATTCCCTCCAACGTAGCCCAGGACGCGGTGTCTCATGGGCATGGTCAATTCGCAGAACTTCAGAAGCTGTTCCTTGGGTTCAAACTTATTCTCGAACGGACTGCCGACACTCAAGACTGTGGCCGCGTCGATCATGTCGCCGCCGAACAGAACGAAGCGATTAGGCTTCGCCAGAACCCAGTCTCGAAACTCGATGTACTTCTCCTCGTTGCAAGTGAGGGCTCCAAACTGAACGTCGGTAATGTGCAGCAGCTCAATCGTCTTGAAGAGCTTCGGATCGAAAGTGACCTGGATGCGCTTCGCTTGGCCGTTGATAATCTTCGATTCTTTGATCTTGAAAACGTCCTTCGGTCGTTTGTCCAACAGCCGAAGAAGCCGGTTAGACGTGGTTTCCACGGTTTGTCCGTTAAGATTTAGGCTCATTTCGTGTGTCTCCCCACCCTTGAAATTGGAGTAGTTTGAGCCGGGACCGCTTGTCCCGAGCCCATCTTGCTTTGTAGGCGTTCTTAGGAATCTGCGACTTTTTGTTCCTCCTCTCACCGTTGGCTTTTGTTTTGAAACAGGTTGCACACCTGCGCGTCCCTGAATTAATCCAGTAATATCGAGTGACAATTCTATCAGGATGCCGTTTGCAGCAGGGACGATACCCCGCGTCCCATCGGGCTCTTCGGTTGTTGCAACTTACCCTTCGATACCGTGCTCTCGTTCGAACCAGTTCCACAGCTTTGTCAGCTTGAACTCCAGAACTCCCAGCTTTTTGAAGCCGACCATCGCTACTACTAGAAGGCTTCCGGCATTGACAAGGCTTCCTAGATCCATAGTCCATTTGAAGTCCATGATATCACTCACCCCCTCTCTCTGGGAAGAGGTTTTTCTGTCCTCGATCCCGGTGCTCGATCCACTTTTTAGCTTGATAATCAGCCGGTTTCATGCCTGCGGCTGACGCCTCGTCTATAAGCTGTTGGGCCAGCCGTTTATACTCTGCCGCGCTGATCCCTTCCGTTTCCTTGGTTGTCTTGTAGCCCGAACCGCGAAGGATGTTAGCCATGTGGAAGTCGATCACAGGCTCATCGCCCTCGCCAATCAAGGCTTTGTAGAAGGCTTTGACCTTCGGTCCCTGGAGCACTTTTTCAGGATCTTCGCCGTTGAGGATCTTGAATGCCTTCGCCCTGTTCTTGCCGAACGTCCCGGCGCTGGAAGTCTCAGTCAGTGTTCCCGCCTTATACGCTGCTGCCCACTTCTTCACGTCCACCACGTTCTGCGCCCATCGGTTGTTTGGGCTCAGAGCTGCCGCAACCCCTGCAAGGGTTTTTAACTCGATTCCGTGCTGCTTGCCGATTTCTTCGAGCCGCTGCTTTGCGGTCCCGTACCACGTCGGCTCGCCCGGTGCTTGGTCGCTCAATTTGATTTTCCATGCGTCCGCCATCTCCTTAACTTTTGATTTTAAGTCCGCGCCCTCTGGCAGATAGAACGTGATGTTCTGCGGTCCGCCCTTCACGTTGATATCGTACATGCGCGAGCCTTCAGGCATTCCGCCCTCTTTGCCCACTGGTCCTCGATCCATCACCTCGACGTGGTTGGGGAGTTTCAGTTTGTCGATGGCTCCCTGACGTTCCGACATTCCTTCGGTCATTTCCTTTTCGAATGCGTCCCACTCAGCAGAAGGTTTCCGCTTGAAGGTTGGAAGTTTGTTGCCCATCTTCTCGGGAGCACGCTCATAGAATCGAGGTGAGAACCTCTTCATGATCGTCTGCATATTCTCTTGGCCGTACTGTGACCCAAGCTGTTCGAGCATGTCGCCCAATAGCTGAAGACCCTCGTTCCTCGTGAGTCCCAGGCGCATCGGGTTTCCTGTGGCGAGGTCGGCAAAAATCTCCTCGGCTCGATCTGCGGGGGCATAATGCTTCTTCTTGTTCAGCGCGAATTTATAAAGCACCTCACCTTCAGTGGTGAAGTTCTTCGTGTTGTGAATGTGCAGCTCACCCTCAAGAGCCGACTGGATGGCCTTGTGCGTCCCTTCGTGGCGAGCGGTGTCCTTGAAGTAGGCACTGTCACCGATGCGCTGAATCGTCAGCGGCTTGTTCGTCGGCACCATTGCAAACTCTTTGGGGAACTTCTTTTTTAGATCAGAGATGAATGCACGGCCCCGGACTTCAGAGGCGTCAAGACCGACGCCGGAATGGATCTGCACGCCGTGGAGTTTCGAGGCTCCAAGCCACGTTGTCAGCTCATCCATCTTATCGTCATTGAGGACGATCTTGCCGCGCTTTGGACTGAAGCCAGTAGACTTTTCGGGCGTTGGATTTTTCAGTTCAGTAACCCCATCCGGCCAGTTGAATTCTTCCTCTCTGATCGTCCCTTCGGCCCGTGGGAGCTTCCGTCGTTCCGGTCCCTTGTAGGTCCGGTCAACGTCTCCAGGCATCGTGAAATCTTCCTCTTTGAACGTACCGGATTTTCCGGTTGGTTCGGCGCTGTAGCGCATCCGACGATTCATCGATTCAGTTCCTGAGCTGAACTCTGCTTCGTCTCTCGCGGCCTGATTGATCTTGTCCCACACCGGACCCTCTTGAGTGTTCAGTGCGCGCACGATGGCTTCATCCCCGGCTCCGACCTTGTTCAGTCCTGGAATGTCTCCAAAGTTGCGGCCCTCATAAACTCGTCGGCCTGTCTCATAGTTGGTTCCTTTGGTCTTCTTGGGAGCCCCACCCTTGAATTCGTCAACCCAAGCGTCCACCATGTTCTGCGCTTCGACTTCAGCATCCACAGCCTCAACGGTCGATCCTTTGATCGCCACGGCGGGCTTCTCTTTCTTCAGCTTCGCTCGTTGCTCAGCAATGAACCGCTGAGTGATGCCGCGCTCTCCTCTGGGTTTCGAGGCTAGACCGGCTTCCATTGAATCTAGTTCAGCAGCAGTCATTGGCGCGCTACCCTTGTCAAACCTGGGTCCACGGGATTTACCGCCAGCGTTGATCCAATCGCGGAACTCCTGCGGATCGTCGAAATGAAATTGTTTCAGGTTCCCGTTCTGGAAGGTGTCGATGTAGACCGGCTGATCGCCCACAGTCCGAGCCTCTAGCCGCTTGATGTCGCGCAGCCAGTTCGGATTGTTCTGTGAGGCTTCGATGATGAGGTTTCCGTTCTGCACACGGGCGCGCACGTATCCCTCATCGAGCGCCTTGTCGAAGTCCTGGTACTTCTCGATCATCTTTGATTCTGGTTTCGAGTAGTTGCGCTCGATCCACTGCCGGTGCGTCTCATCGTTTCTGAGCTGGTGGATTTTTCCTTTGTTGTCCACCATGTAGTTTCCAACGGCCAGGGGCTCGTCAGAACTCGCCTTGAAAGGCGCTTTACCCTTCGCTTCAGTGATTAACTCGTCAGGAACGACGACATTTTTCTGTTCAGCAAACGGACGCTCAGTTGGCCCGAGATAGCCTGCTTCGCCCTTCTTGATGATCTTGCCTTCAGCGTTCCGCATCGCCTTGCCGAAGTTCACCACGCTGTTCTGCGCGAGTGTCTCTGCTGCGAGCGCACCTTGGGCTTCTGGTGAATACATATCAGAATGGATCAACCAAGCGTTGAACTCACCCTTGGGTCCGAACTGGTTGCCCTCTTTGCTGTGGCCGAAGAAGTCATGCACGGCCCTGAACACGTCGTTGATCGGAATCCCGGCCTTCGACTGCTGCATCATCAGTTGCTTCGTTCCCTCTTCGCCGGTCCCAAAGCCCGTGTCGCTTGGCTTGTAGTACAGGTGCTTTTTGTTCCGCACGTCGTCAATCATCGCTGCGGAATTGGCGTAAGGCTCACCCTCGCCTGTCCACTTCTCAAAGGTGTAACCCGCATCGTGAATCGCGTCCCACTGTTCCATTGTCTCGTCTGCCAGCGCCTTGTAACTCGCCTGAACCTTCGGATCGTCTGGAGTGTGCTTTGAAGTCTCATAGAAGTCCGCCAGCTTTTTGCTCAGCTCCTCTTTCACCTCAGCCACTTTGTGCGAAGGTAATTTCCTGCCCTTGTTCTCGACATACTCATGGGCGAGCTGTTGAATGCTGTTTCGTTCCTCGTCCGACATCTTGAAAGCCTTCGCAACTGCCGCGCCGGATTGTACAGCTTCTTGTCTTATAGCTCCCTCTCCGGCATCGCCCGCGAGAGTGTTCAGATACTTCGCAACTCGACTCTTGACTGCTGTGGAGCCCAGGGCGTGCTTGGCAACGACGCCAGCAGCCGCACCAGCCCCAGGGATGCCAGCGCCGTGGGCCATGACCTCACCTGCAATCGCTGCGCCGGTGTCTCCGACGCCAAATCCTGCATTGCGCGTCCTGTTGGCCTGACGGTCAATCGCTTCCTTGGCGCTGAGCAGTTCAGACTCTTCCTTCATCCACTTCTCAACCTTTGGTTCCTGGTTTCGGATCAGTTTGTTGATGCCGGTGCGAGCCTCGAACTTCGACGCATTCGCGCCCTGCTCCACTGCATCCATTGTGAACTTTGTGATGTTGGAGTCGATCTCTTTGCGGAGTGCGTGAAGATCGCGCAGCGGGATGTTCTCCCCGGCGTGACGAGTCAGAATGTCTGACTGTAGTTCCTCGATCCTCGACAACAGCGCCTCTTTATTCGAGATACCAACGCTGTCTTTGATCCGCTTTACTTCGCTGTCCATGATCGCGGTTACTTCATTGACCGGCACGGTCTTCGTGCTCTTGGCGAGCTGTGCGTCAGTCATCCCGTGGAACTCATCGATCTTCGCCTGAATGTTGGCTCCATAATCCTCGATGCTGTTGCCGGTGATTTTGTTTCTGAGAATCGCGCCGGTTGGATCTTTCTTGAACGCCTGATCCTTGAGGTTAGGTTTCAGGACCGTGTTCGTCAGTTTGCGGGCTCCCGCGCCAGCGGCACCTTGAATGACCTGCTTTCCGACACCCAAGGCTTCGGGCGCACCTGCGGTCACGGCACCCTCGACTAGAACATCGGTGAAGTCTTCTGGTGTACCGAACGCGCCCTGAGTGATTCTCTCAATAGGATATCTAACGGCCTGATCTGCGATGTCCAGCACTGCGCCGGGAACGGACTTCAGTGCGCCCATTGGATCGGCGACAGTCTGACGCACGGACTCAGCCAGCGCGCCGGGAATTGCTCCCACGCCTTCTGCTAGTTTGGTCAAGGAAGGGCCGACCTGATTGCCTGCTCGCTTGGCCCACTCCATGAGACTCTGAGGGGCTTCCTGCGATTGGCTGACGGCCAGCTCTGCTTTAAGTTGATCTGGAGTTTTCGAGAAGGATGCTGGAAGAGCCTTTTGTTTGGCGACTTCCCACGGCTTCGTTGCTTCACTTGTGTCTAAAGCATCCGTCCCGGCTTGCTCCGTACCGCTACCCGCGTACTGTTCCCAAGGTTTCATTGTCGTCTCCAACTCTCTTTCTTAGTTTTGTCTTTGCCTACCTGAACCCACTTCGATCCATCTGCGGGGTCGGTGTAGGTGCTACCGAGACCTCCTGATGCTGCTGCTGCGGCCTTCGGCTTCTCTGTTGCGGTTCCTGGTCGTACCATCCCGAGGCGCACAACGCGGTCAGCAGCACCGGTGCCGGGGAAGTAATAGTCTGCCAGTTCTCGATACTGTGACTCCTGCTCTTTGTAGCCGTCCTTTGCAACCTGGTTGAACTTCTGAACCATGTCATACAGGGCTTCACGATCTGCTCCACTGAGTCCAGCACCGCCCGTTTGGAACTTCTCCCACCCGCCGCGAATGCGGTTGAAGAATGGAAGATCCTGCGCCGTTCTGCCGTACTCTGACTCACGAACGACGGACGACTCATCGAGCATTTTGTTGAAGGCCGTGATGAGTGTCTGATCCACGGCGGTCATGTTGACCTTGCCCTTTCGGGCTTCATCCATTGCGGCCTGCACTCGTCCCATCTGCTTTTCGACTACCGGATATTCCTTCACTTCAGGCAACGCCAAGAACGCCTTGTTCAGCTCACGCTCATTGCTGAAGGTATGCTGAGCCTGCGCTGCGCTCGCCATCATCATGGCACCAGGAGAAGGAACAGACTCGATCTCTTCAGTGCGTCCGCCTTTGTACCACAGCTTCGTGACAGTCTTTCCGCTCTTGCTCTTTAGGTTCTGAACCACCTTCTCAGGAACGTTCATCTCGTCAGGCTTGCCATCGACGAGCACCTTTCCGAGTGATGGGCTGTAGAGTCTCTGTTTCTCTCCCATCAAAATGTCTTTGGGTTTCCCGAAGGTTCCCTTGTCATTGACAGCCCCGCCCTGTGGCTCATATTCGAGCAACTGAGTCGTGCCGTCGTCGTTCTTAATCTGGATCATCTGCCCCTTGAATCCGGCAAACTTGTCGGTTCGGCCTGTGATGCCGTTTGTATAGTTGAGCATCTGTTCAGGATCGCCGGTTCGCTCCAAGATTTCCTTGGCTCGCTTTGCAACGTTGTCGAGAACCAAGCTGGCCTTGGCCGGATTGGGGGCAATCTTCGTGTAGTATTCAAACGCAACTTTATCGGGATCGGGTGGAGGAGCTTCGACCGGCGCACCACCAGCTACAGCAGGCGCACCAGGGCCAGCAATGCCACCGAGAGGCGCTGCAAATTGCTTCAGCGCGTTCGCGTCGTTCTGCTCGTCCTGGACTTGCTGGAATGCGTTCTGACTGATAGCGAGATTCAGCTCACGCTGCTTCTGCTCCGTGGCACGCTGAGGAGCAGCCAAAGCGTGCTGGAGGTTTTCGTTCAGTCCACTAAATACGTTGCTTCCCATTTTGTGTTACCTCTTCGCCAGATATTCTGAAACAGCAGTTGTGCCCATCTTCGCCAGCTCTACCCAGAACTGAGCGTTCTCCCCGCCTGATTTCTCCAGGAGGTTTCCGATGGGTGTCCCTCTCCACATTGCAGCCGCGCCTTGCTGTGTGCCAAGGTTGAGCTGATTCGTGCTCTCGTTGTTTCCATACTGCTTAATCAAATCCGCGATGCTCGATCCATAGCCCTGTGAGCCCTGAGCCATGTTGTTTCCGAGTGCCGCGTAGAGCTGCGCCAGTTGACCGGAGGAAGCCCCCGCTGCCTGCGCTTGAGCCAGTGCCGCCTGCAATCCGAGCTTCTGTTGATCGAAGGTGCGGTTGTACTGTTTATCGGCTTCTCCGGCACCCAACTGATTATAGAAGTTGGCCAAGGTGTTCAAACCCACGGATGAGTTTTTTCGACCCCTTGCTGCAAGAGCCCTGTTGATGGACTTCTCGCCCTGCTTCAACTGCCACTGATACATGGGGGAGGTCTCATAGCTCGCCCCGGTCCCTGGATTTGTTGCAAACGTGGTGCCCTCGCCGTTAGAAGCGAGCCCCGGCGCGCCGTTGGCGTTCCAGTTAGAAGGATAACCCCTTCCGGCTCCCACGCCTGTTGCTGGCGCTGCTGGTGCAGCAGGAGCAGCAGGTTTCGTTCCGGCTGTTGGTGAACCTGCCGGTAATCCCGGATTGTTGAAAACGTCTGCGTTCCGAGCTGCGTTGCCGTTGTCGTCTGCAACCTGCATCCCAGGAGCAGCCGGTTGACTCTGGCCGGTCAGCGCATTGAAAGTCCCTTGTCGTTTAGTTCCTGCCGTTGGTGTGGCCATTGCATTTTGCTCCATCAGTTGAGGCTGAAACTGCTTTTGATCGCTCCACACTTGTTGTGGTGCAGCACTTGCGACTTGCGGTTGTACTTGCGACTGCGTGCCAGTCATCAGCGCGTTCGGTTGTCCTGCTCGAATCTGTTTGTACCACTCACTGATCTGGGGCAACATAGCAGCCCCTTGGTTCGATAGATCATTCGTGAGGTTTTTGTCCATCATTCCAATGTTGTAGATCGCACCACCCAAGCGTGCGCCTGTGGGGTTCGTGACCGCGCCTGCGGGCTGGTTCTTCTGGTTCCACGCATCATAGAACGAGGAGAGAGCGCCGATGTTCCCGGCGCTGTCGCCGTTCCCCGCTGCACTCTGCCCGTAGGGGTTCAAATCATAAGTTTGGTTGCGGTCGCTGTCAGTCACAACGCCGTTGTTAAAGGATAGAGCCATGACAGCGCCTCACTTGTAGAATTGGGACGTGTAGGGGTTCGACTTCAGCCCTGCATCGAAGTATTGCTTTTGCGAAGACAGGGTTTTTGCTGCCTGATCTTTGTCGCCCATCGTCTGATTGATCCAGTTCGAGTAGTCGCCAAATCCCGAGTCAGCTACCTGCTTGAGTTGATCGCCCGTCCATCCCTCTCTCTGTGCGGTCGGCACAACTTCATTCCAGAACCAGTTCGAGTGCTCGTTCACGCCTTCGCTCGATGCTTCCTTCTCTCGGCCCCGGCGTGTCAGGTGTCCTACAAGCGAACCAAGCAGGGGAGCTGCGAAGCTCGCTGCAAGACCGGCTGGCCCTGCGGCCAGTCCAGGAATCATCCCACCAGCAGCGCCGGTGACTCCACCGAATGCGCTGAGAAGATTCTGTGCGCCTGATTTCTTAACGCTGTTATCTGCCAGGTGCGGGGCGAAACTCGTTAGCATGTTGGATGCGCTGTTTCCGCCTCCTCCACCCGGAGCCGCTGGCCCACTTGGGGGAGCAGCGATATTGAATCCGCCTTGATTGGCCGGAAGGTTGAAGACTGCTGGATTAGGAGCAGGAGCGCCCGGAGTGCTCGGTGCAGTTGGTGAGCCACTGCCAGGGCGGTTCCCGTACAACAGGAAATTGGTTTCCTCAGCGCCACGTTTGCCCGCCGAAGTATACGGCCCAAGAATGTCGGCAATCTGCGATTGTCCACCAGCGAGTCCCTGTTGCCCCATCAGTAGTGCGTTCTGAAGATCAGCCCGCCCTTGCTGAAACCCAAAATTCAAAGGTGCGAAGCTCGACTGAAGCATCCAGTTGTTGATGTCAGTCGCTCGACCATGCGCCGTGTTGTAGGCTCCCAAGGCTTCCTGGTAAGCCGCCTCAATCTCTTGACGTGACTGAGCGTTGCCGGTGCTCTTTGCGTTCTTGCCAGCGATGGCACCAACGGCACTGATTCCGGCTGGAATTGCGGTTGCTAGAAATGCTTTCAAATCGAACGGCATGGCCTTAACCTCACTCTAATAGTATATCTCAGGAAATTCTGTTGACGAACCCCGTGATGTTCAAAACGGCTGTGGTTTGGGCAAATGCCTTTGCCACTTTCGCGTTGTTCAGCGTGTGTCCGAAAGCGAAGGGTGTGGGCGGACAGTTGGCCGGGACCACAACGGACTTCATCAGAAGCCCACCTGGATCTGTGGCCGATCCCCACTCAATCGTGAGTGTGCAGTCAGACGCGCTCAGGTTGCTGACCCACAGGTACAGCTCATCGAAAGACGTGCTGCCACTGACGGAGGTGTGGATCGTGTTGGCCGATCCTGTGGCCGTTCCTGTGACGTTGATAGGCTGACCATCGGTGCTGCCTGACAGGTGCCTGCGAGTGTAAGAAGCCATTAGGTTGACCTCACTAAATGAACTGCGAACCAGTTGGTGTAGCTGGCCTGAGCTTGGGCGTTTATGGACCCGCCTGAGTTCTGATAGGCGCACAGCTCAAGGTAGTCCGCCGCCGCTAGGTTGATATCGCCCGCCACGTCACACCTTGAGTCATTCGAGGCGGACGGGTTCCCCTCGCCGCCTGAGGCAACAAGGGTCGATCCGTTCACGCGGACAAGGATGGCTCGCTCTCCGGTGGAGTTGGCGTCGAATCTAAGGACTCCTGAGAAGTTGTAGATACCCGGAGTGACAATCGTGATTCGAGTCGGAGCGCCAATAACCCAAAGTCCGGACCCGGCGTCATAAGTCTCAGTGTCAAAGCTTATGGCAGTGACGGCGTTGTTTGATATGCTCTGGTTCGTTGTTCGAATAACACGAACGGCATCCGACGAACGCTGTCCGACTCCTACCCAGGTTATCGGCGAGTCGTCCAACAAAATCCACAGGCTATTGTCGCTGGTCTGGAGCGCGAGCTTGAGAACGTCGCTCACTCCGAAGGTGTACCCAGTTCCGGCGATTCGGTCCGCTGCTGTGGCGAACGTGAACGTGTGCGGAACGTGCATGTTGTCCTGTCCTGATGCTTCTCTATGCAAACTCATGGTAGTGGTATCTCCGCGAGGATTACGTCGCCATCTCCGTCAAACAGTATCTCAGGTGTTACAGGGTCGCCGTTCGTCATGACCATCCACTGATTTCCGCCCCCTGAAGCAGCAATGTTGATCTGCCCAAGGGTCCGAGTGATCGTCACGTTCGAGCCAGCTACAATTCTATCAGGCTGTGGAGCGCGGTTAGCGAAGACCTGACCGGCCAAAATTAAGTTTAGTTCTTCAACCACAATCGATAATACACGCTGCCCCAATTTTCGGGTTATGGTCAAAGCGCTATTAGCCGATGCGCTCGCAACCAACTCAAAGAACACGAATGGGTCGTGCGGAAGGAACGCCCGCTT
>Ga0137435_1000311_pt1 | contig 16557 bp, 18 predicted proteins | sample EasRivERMGT100_2_FD_104904 | JGI IMG/M metagenome (GOLD analysis project Ga0137435, IMG submission 104904) | Soil microbial communities from meander-bound floodplain in the East River, Colorado, USA - East River MetaG ERMGT100_2 | ecosystem: Environmental > Terrestrial > Soil > Floodplain ... | reverse complement strand
GATGTTCGAGGTCGTCGCCAGCAGCAGCACCATGGCGGAGGTCGCGGTGGTCGAGAGCACCGCACGCTTGAGCCCGGCGTAGGTAAGCTTGCGGTAGGCTGCGGCGAGGAGCGCCGCGCCGAGGGCGCCGATGCCCGCCGCCTCGGTCGGCGTGGCGAGTCCCGCGAGGATCGAACCCAGCGCTGCCGCGATCAACGCGACCAGCGGCACCACGCCGATCAACACCTCCTTCATCATGACTGCCATGCTGTGGATGCGCTCCTCCTTCGGCACCGGCGGACCGAGCTTCGGGTTGATGAACGCGCGGCCCATCAGGTAGACGAGATACATGCCGGCAAGCAGGAATCCGGGGCCGAACGCCGCGGCATAAAGGTCCGCCACCGAGACGCCGAGCACCGGGCCCATCACGATCAGCATCACCGAGGGCGGGATGAGGATGCCGAGTGTGCCGCCCGCGGTGATCGCGCCGGCCGCAAGCTTCCCGTCGTAGCCGGTCTTGATCATGATCGGGCTCGCCATGATGCCGAGCACGGTCACCGCGGCGCCGACGATGCCGGTGGCCATGGCGAAGATGGTGGCGGTCAGGATCACGACGGCGAACAGCGAGCCGCGGATCGGCGCGAGGATGTTGCGCAGGGCGATGAACAGGCGCTCCATCAGCCCCGCCTGCTCGGTGAGGAAGCCCATGAGTATGAACAGCGGCACCGCCGCCAGCAGCTCTTCCTTCATCATGCCGATGGTCTGGAAGTAGGCCAGGCTGAACACCATTTCGCCCAGGCCGAAGTAACCGAAGGTGAGCGCGAGGAACAGCAGCGTGAAGGAGATCGGGAAACCGATGAAGATCACGCCGATCATCACCAGCAGCATCACCATGCCGAGCAGCGCGAGGCCGCTCATATTTCCACTTTCTCCTTGTGCTCGAGCTCGATGCCCCAGCGCGCGGCATAGATGCACTTGATGGTCTCCGAGATGCCCTGGATCAGCAGCAGCAGACAGGTCAGCGGCACCACCAATTTGAACGGCCACAGGATCGGCCGCCACGGCGTCTGCTCCGAGGTCTCGCCGATCAGCATCGCGTACCACCCCTCCTGCCCGCTGACCAGGAAGAACACGAAGATCGACGGGAAGAAGAACACGAGGAACGCGATCGAATCGATCATGCCCTTGGTGCGGATGGACCACTTTTCGAAGAAGAAGTCGGTGCGGATGTGGGCGCCCTTGTGCAGCGCGTAGGCCGAGCCGAGCATGAAAATCGTGCCGTAGAGCATGTAGGTGATGTCGAACGACCAGATGGTCGGCGCATCGAACAGGTAGCGCGCGAACACCTCGTACGCCACCACCAGCACCAGCGGCACGTTGAGCCACGCCACCCAGGTCCCGGTGGTGTCGGTGAACTTGTCTATGATCCGGACGAGCCGGATGTGGAACGCAGCTGGTTCAGCCATTCCGTTGCCCCTGTCGCGTCAGCGCGCCGTCGGGGCGGCGCGCCCCCTGAAAATGAAAAACGGGGGCGGATGTCCGCCCCCGTGCAGAGCCCTGCCGGGCTACTTCTTCGCCGTCGCCTTTGCTCCGCCCTCGGGCCAGTAGTAGTTGGCCGCGAACGAATACGGCGGGAACATGAAGCGCTTGGCCGGCACCACCAGCGACGCGTAGGCGCGCTGCGAGTCGTGCGTCTTCTTGAAAAACGGATTCTTCGCGCCCTCTTCCGCCGCGATCGTGTCCCAGGTCTTGAGGAACGCGATGAGGATGTCCGGCGGGGTGCGCAGGATGCGCACGCCGTGCTTTTCCTGAAGAATCTTGATTGCATCCGCGTTCTGCCGCTGCCACTTCGCCCACCACACGAGGAAGGTCTCGTTGGCGGCGGACTTGATCATTTCCTGATGCTCCGGCTTGATCGACTTCCACACGTCCATGTTGAAGATCACCTCGCCGATGGTGACGTTCTCATGCATGCCCGGCGTGTAGTGGTACTTCCACACGTTCTGGAACCCGAGCCGCAGGTCCTCCTCGCCGCCGATCCATTCCGCGCAGTCGATGACGCCGCGCTGCGCCGACGGGATGATCTCGCCGCCGGGCATGTTGACCGTCTGCATGCCCATCCTCTGGTAGACCTCGGCCGCCATGCCGGTCTGCCGGCATTTCATGCCCTTGAAATCCGCCAGGTTCTTGATCGGCCGCTTGAACCAGCCGAACGCCTGCGGCCCGGAGGGCAGGATCGGCAGCCACTGCACGTTGAGCTTGAGCTCCTTCTGGAAGAACTCGTTACAGAGGTCCATGCCACCGCCATGGTGCATCCAGCCGATGGCGTCGATCATGTCCATGCCGAAAGTCCCGCCCGGGCCGCCCGTGCACAGGATCGCGGCCTTGTTCTTGCCGACCCAGTAGCCCGACCAGGAGTGCGCGCCGTCGAGCACTTTCTTGTGCGTTGCGTCGAGCACCTCGAACGCGGGCACGACCTGACCCGCCGGCATGGTTTCGATCTTGAACGAGCCGCCCGACATCTTGTTGACGCGCTCGGCGAAGAAGGTGAAGTTCTCGTACAGCGTCAGGCTCGCCGGCCAGGTGGCCTGCATCTTGATATTGGTCTGCTGGGCCTGTGCTCCGGCGGTGAACGCTGCTGCGGCCGCGAGCGCGACGGCCGAACGGATGAAGTGCCTCATGATTCCCCTCCTCCAAGTTGATTTCGCAAGGCGAAACGCAGACTACACGCGGAAAATAGCCGGGTCAACCGGATAAGAAAAGGGGCCGCCGCGGCGACCCCTTCCCCATAGTGCTCCCGTCCGGTGCGCGCGACTACTTCTTGCCCTTCGCGGCCGGCTTGGCCTCGGGGAAGTAGTAGTTGGCCGCGAACGAATACGGCGGGAACATGAAGCGCTTGGCGGGCACCACCTTGGCGGCGTAGACGCGCTGCGATTCAAAGACCTTCTTGAAGAACGGGTCCTTGGCTGACTCCTCGGCCGCCATCTTGTCCCAGGTCTTCAGGAACTCGATGAGAATCTCGGGAGGCGTGCGCAAGATCTGCGTGCCGTGCTTGGTGCGCATCTCCTCGATCGCGTCGGCGTTCTGCTTCTGCCAGCGGATGCCCCAGCGCACGAAAGTGTCGAAGGTTGCCGCACGCACGGCCTCCTGCTGCTGGGCGCTCAAACTCTTCCATACGTCGCCGTTCATGATCAACTCGAGCATCGAATTGCTTTCATGCATGCCGGGCGTGTAGTGGTACTTCCAGACCTGCGGCAGGCCGAGGCGCAGGTCCTCGACGCCGCCGACCCACTCCGCGCAGTCGATGACGCCGCGCTGCGCCGAGGGCACGATCTCGCCGCCCGGCATGTTGACCGTCTGCATGCCCATCTTCTGGTAGATCTCGGCCACGATCCCGGTCTGGCGGCATTTCATGCCTTTGAAGTCCGCCAGGCTCTTGATCGGCCGCTTGAACCAGCCGAATGCCTGCGGGCTCGAACCGCCGATCGGCCAACCGACAACGTTCAGCTTCAGGATGTCGCGGTAGAACTCCCAGTACAGGTCCATGCCGCCGCCTTCGTTCATCCAGCCGAGGAAGTCGAAGTGATCCATGCCGAAGGGACCGGCCGGCGTCGCGGAGAACAGCGTCGCCGCCTTGTGCTTGCCGACCCAGTAATAAGCGACGCCGTGGCCGCCGTCGATGACCTTCCGGTGCGTGGCGTCGAGAATCTCGAACGCGGGCACGATCTGTCCCGCGGCGAGCGCCTCGATCTTGACCTGTCCGCTGGTGAGCTTGTCGACCCGCTCCGCGAACATCTTGAAGTTGTCCTGCAGCGTCAGGCTGGCGGGCCAGGTGGACTGGAACTTGAAATTCTTGACGGCCTCCTGCGCGCTCGCCGGCACGGCAAAGCCCAGCGCCGCTGCGATCGCGCTGAGCGCGAGCGTACTGCGAAATGCGGTTCGCATTGGATTTCTCCTTCTCATCATGCGGTTGTGGTGCGGGAAACGGCGATGTTAGGAGCCCAAAAACGGGGTGTCAATCGAGTCTTGCAACGATTCCCTCGAGGGCTTTTGCCGGCGCGGGATAGCGCGCCAGCACCAGCGGATCGTGCCCCGGGATGACGTGAGCCGGCGAGTCGGCAAGCGCTTGTGCCCGGCGCCAGCCCTCGACCATGTCGCCGACGTTGTACACGATCGGGAATGGGCGCTCCTGTTCCATGTTCGCATAGTAGTGGCTGGCGTCCGAAGCGAGCACCACCCAGCCCCGGCGTGTGGCGACGCGCACGATCTGCAGGCCCAACGTGTGGCCGCCTACGTGGTGCAGCGTCACCCCCGGCGCGATCTCGCCGTCGCCGTCGTGAAACCTGACGCGCCCCGCGTACACGCGCCGCACCATGCCCACCACGTCCTCGAGCTCGTAGGCGTGGCGCATCGCCTCCACCGCCATGCAGCGGCCGGTGGCGTACTGCATCTCGAGATCCTGCAGGTGGAAGGTGGCCGCCGGGAACAGGTCGAAATTGCCCACGTGGTCGTAGTGCAGGTGCGTGATCGCCACGTCCTTCACGCCGGCGACATCCGCGCCCAGCAGCGCCAGTCCCTGCTCCACCGGCAACGTGACGCGGCGCTCGCGCTTCGCCGCCATCGCGATGTTGAAACCGGTGTCGACGACGATCTCGCGCCCCTGCCCGCGGATCAGCCAGACGAAGTAGTCCATCGGCATCGGCCCGTCGTGCGGGTCGCCGCCGAGGAAGTTCTCTTTCGCCGTGCGCGCATGATGTGCGTACTTGATTGCGTAGACCTCGTACTGCGCAGTGCTCACGTGATCTTGATCCGGGTGATCTTCAACTTGCCGACCTGCACGAGGTAGGTCTCCCCGGTTGCAAACACCATCTTTCGATCTGAAAGACGCTCGCCGTTGACCTTCACGCCGCCTTGCGCGATGAGCCGATCTGCTTCCGACGAGCTGTTTGCCAGGCCTGCTTGCTTCAAGACCTGCGTAGAGACCAGACCGCCAGGCGGCGCCTTCAGGCTCTGCTCCGGAATCTCCGCCGGAAGCGCGCGATCCCTGAATCGTGCGTTGAAATCCTGGGCGGCGGCCTCCGCGGCGCCCTTGCCGTGGAAGCGCTCGACGATCTCTTTCGCGAAGGCGAACTTCACTTCGCGCGGATTCGCCCCGCCCGCCACCGCGTCTTGCTTCGCGCGAATTGCCTTCATGTCCTCGAACGACAGCAATTCCATGTAGCGCCACATGAGCTCATCGGAGAGGCGCATCAGCTTGCCGAAGATCTCCTGCGGCGGCTCGGTGATTCCAATGGTGTTGCCCAGGGACTTGGACATCTTCTCCGCACCATCCAGCCCCACCAGCAACGGCATCGTCATGATGCACTGCGGCTCCTGGCCGTAGTCGCGCTGCAATTCACGCCCGACGAGCAGATTGAATTTCTGGTCCGTGCCACCCAGTTCCACATCCGCCTTCATCGCGACGGAGTCGTAGCCCTGCATGAGCGGGTAGAGCAGCTCGTGCACCGAGATCGGCTGCCCGGCCTTGTAGCGGTTCGCGAAATCGTCGCGCTCCATCAGACGCGCCAGGGTGTAGTGCGACGCGAGCTTGATCACGCCTTCGGCGCCCAGCTTGTCCGACCACTCGGAGTTGAACATCACTTGAGTCTTTTCCGGGTCGAGAATCTTCGACATCTGTGCGCGGTAGGTCTTCGCGTTCTCCAGGATTTGCTCGCGCGACAAGGGCGGCCGCGTCTGGTTCTTGCCCGTCGGGTCCCCGATCATCCCGGTGAAATCCCCGATCAGGAACTGCACGCGGTGGCCCAGTTCCTGGAAATGGCGCAGCTTGTTGATCACCACAGTGTGACCGAGATGCAGATCGGGGGCTGTTGGATCGAGGCCCAACTTGACCCGCAGCGGGTTGCCACGCTTCAGCTTGCGAACGAGTTCCTCTTCGACGATCAGCTCCTCGCTGCCGCGCTTAATGAGCTCAAGGGCTTCGGAGATCGTTGGCTTTGCCGTTTGCGGCATGGGTGAAATTTGCTAGACTGATGCAGGCATCTGAATATCAAAGGATTCTAGCCGATCCATGAATGATGTCACGCCGCTTGCGCGTGCCGCCACCCTCGCCGCCCTGGCGCTGTCCGGCGCTGTGGCCGCGTTCGCCACCATTGCCCCGCAGATACCGGCGCCGACGCCGGAGGCTGCGCAGATCGAGCCGATCTCCCTGCGCCCCGGCGATGGCCTGCTGCCGGCGCCCGCCGTGTTCCTGCGCGAAGAGCGCTTTCAGCGCGGCGACACGCTGGCGGGCATGCTCGGGCGGCTCGGCGTCGCCGACGCCGAAGTGCACAAACTGGCTCGCACGCCTGCGCTGCGGCTGCTGCGGCCCGGGCACACAGTGGCCGGTCGGGTCGGTGCGGACGGCGAGTTGCTGCACCTGAGTTTCCTGTCGGGGCGCGGTACGCTGGCCTCGGTCGAGCGCGCCGGGGACGGCTTTCGCGCAATGGAGGGCGCGGCGCCTCTGCGCGTCGAGCAGCTCATGCGCACGGGCCTGATCAGCAGTTCCCTGTTTGCCGCAGCGGATGCGGCCGACGTGCCCGACTCGGTGGCGGTGCAGATCGCGGACATCTTTGCCGGCGACGTGGACTTTCACCGCGAACTGCGGCAGGGCGACCGCTTCGCCGTGGTCTTCGAGCAGTACTACCTCGACGGGCGCCCGGTGCACGCCGGACGCGTGCTGGCGGCCGAATTCACGAACCGGGGCAGGACCTCTCGTGCCCTGCACTACTCACTCGCCCAGGGCGGCAACGGCTACTACGCGCCCGACGGTGGCAACCTGCGCAAAGCTTTCCTGCGTTCGCCGCTGGAGTATTCGCGCATCAGTTCCGGTTTCGGCATGCGACGCCATCCCTTCCAGAGCAACTGGCGCGCGCATACCGGGATCGATTTCGCCGCGCCCACGGGCACGCGCGTGCGCGCGGCGGGCGACGGCATGATCGAATTCGCGGGTCCCAAGGCGGGCTACGGCAACCTGGTCATCGTGCGCCATCGCGGCCAGTACTCTACGGCCTACGCGCACCTGTCGCGCTTTGCCCCCGGCGTGCAGCGTGGCGCGCGCGTCGCGCAGGGCGATGTGGTGGGGTTCGTCGGACAGACCGGCTGGGCGACCGGCCCGCATCTGCACTACGAATTCCGCGTCGCGGGCCAGTCGCGCAATCCCTACGCGATCGCCATGCCGGCGGGTGAACCCGTGCCAGCGATGGAACTGGCCGCCTACCGGCGCCACGCGGAGCCGCTGCTCGCCAGGCTCGAGTTGCTCACCGCCAACCCGCTTGCCCAACTGGAGTGAGCAGTGAGCTCTTTGTCGGCCTTATGTCGGGGACGAGCCTCGACGGGGTCGACGCGGCCCTGGTCGACTTCGCCGGGACGGCGCCGCGCATCCTCGCGTCGGCGCATCGCCCGTTCGACGCCGCGCTGCGCGCCGAACTGCTCGCGCTGAACGGCGCCGGCAGCAACGAACTCGAGCGCGCGGCGCTTTGCGCCAATGCGCTGTCCCGTATCTACGCGCTCGCCGTCGCCGAGGTGCTGGCGCAGGCGTCTCTGCAACCGTCCCGCCTGCGCGCCGTCGGCTGCCATGGCCAGACCGTGCGCCACCGGCCCGAGGCGGGCTATACGGTCCAGCTGGGCAATGCAGCGCTGCTCGCCGAGCTCTGCGGCGCGCGCGTCGTTGCGGACTTCCGCAGCCGCGATGTGGCAGCGGGCGGACAGGGCGCGCCGCTGGCTCCCGCCTTCCACGCTGCGGTGTTTCGCGCGCGCAGCGAAGACCGGGCCGTGCTGAACCTGGGAGGCATCGCCAACCTCACCTGGCTGCCCTCCGGCGGGGAGGTCATTGGATTCGACTGCGGACCCGGCAATTGCCTGATGGACCGCTGGGCCGAACTGCACTTGGGGACGCCCGTGGACCTCGACGGCGCCTGGGCCTCAGGCGCGCGCGCCGACCAGTCGCTGCTCGAACCGCTGATGCTGGATCCGTACTTCGCGCTGCCGCCGCCCAAGAGCACGGGACGCGACCTCTTCAACGAGCCATGGCTGCGCGCGCGCCTGTCGCACGGCGCCGATCCGCAGGCAGTGCAGGCCACGCTGCTCGAGCTCACGGCGCGCGTCGCGGCCGACGCCCTGGCGCGGTACTGCGCCGGCGCGATGCGACTGATCGTATGCGGCGGCGGGGTGCATAACCGCGCGCTGATGGCGCGGCTGCGGGCGCTGCTCGCGCCCATGCCTGTCGATTCGAGCGCTCAGCACGGGGTGGATCCGTTGCTGGTGGAAGCTGCCGCCTTCGCGTGGCTCGCGCACCAGGCGCTCGGGGAAAGACCGTCGAACCTGCCCTCGGTCACCGGGGCGCGCGGTGCGCGGGTGCTCGGGGCTGTCTACCCGCCCTAGAAACGACGAGGGGGACCGAAGTCCCCCTGGATCGTTTGGCGAAGCTTGCGGATCAGGCCGAGAAGGACGATCCGCAACCGCAGGTCGAGGTGGCGTTCGGATTCTTGATCACGAACTGCGCGCCTTCGAGTCCCTCCTGATAATCGATCTCGGCGCCCGCCAGGTACTGGTAGCTCATCGGGTCGATCAGCAGCGTCACGCCGTCTTTCTGCATCGCGGTATCGTCTTCGTTCTGCACCTCGTCGAAGGTGAAACCGTACTGGAAACCGGAGCAGCCGCCGCCGGAGACGAACACGCGCAGCTTCAACTCCGTGTTGCCCTCCTCTTCGATCAGTTGCTTGACCTTGGACGCCGCGCTGTCGGAAAAGACCAGCGGCGCCGGCATATCGGTGATTGCGTTCATGCGCTGCTCCGTGTTCCCCGCGTTCGAAATCAACGCGGCTTGTCGGTGATGGACGCGAGCTTGAGCTCGACGTTCTTCAATTCTACCCCGCCGTGGTGCACCAGCCGCCCTTCGACGACCGCGCCCTGCTGGATCTCCAGGCTCTTGTAATGTACATCGCCTTTGACCCGCGAACCCGCCTGAAGTTCTAGCGTCTCCGCCGCGTGCACCGGACCGTTGATGGTCCCGTTGACCATGATGTGCGAGGCGGACACCTCGCCGTCGATGCGCGCGTGCTCGGACACCACCAGCGTGCCCGGCTGGTCGGGCAGCGCCGCCACGTTGCCGCGCACCGCGCCGTCCACGCGCAGTCCGCCACTGAAGAACACGTTGCCTTCGATGCGCGTGGTGGCGCCGATCAGGCTGTCGATGCGGCTCTGCGGCTTCACGGTCTTGCTGAACATGGCCGATTTCTCCTTCAACCCGGGGCTGCGCTCTGCGCCGCCTTTACCTGGTCCGATTCCGCTTCGTAGACCCGCACCTGCACGCTCTCCACCTTGGCTCTCGGGTCCACGCGAAAGATGCCTTCCACGCGATGGAAGTGCCTGAAAGTCAAACGGAAAGCCGAAGCGCTGGGGTCCCCCGTTTCAGGAAAGGTCATCATAGCATTTTTGCCCCCCTCCGTCAGGCTGACCACCAGCTCCAGGCGCCCCTGGAAGTCGCGGTCGCGGCGGTTCCCGGGCGCAAGCAGCAGCAGCAGCCGGTACCGGTACTCGCCAGGCAGAACGTCCGGCACCACCTTGAACCGGTTGATCGACAACGGGTTGGCGGCGCGCGACTCCGCCGAGAGCATGCTCTCGAAGATCGCCAATTCCTCGCGCAGCCGCGCCGTTTCCTGCTCCAGGCCGCCGATCTGCTGGGCGAACTTCTGCTGCGCACTGCGCTCGATGGACAACCTGGCGTCCGCCGCGTTGGCGACGGCGCGCACGCGCTCGAGCTCCGCGCGCGTGGCTTGCAGGTCGCGCCGCGCCTCCCCCAGTTCCTGTTCGACCTCGCTGCGGTCGAAACCCGCGAAGCGGCGCCCGGCGTCGTACATCCAGGCCGCCAGCGCTGCCGAGCAGGCCAGCACCAGGACCAGGCCGACCCAGCGCAGGTACCAGGCGACTTCGGAGCGCACGGACACGCGCGGCGCGGCGATGCCGAAACGCTGGCGCAGCTTCAGGAGCTTGGCGGTCAGGTGCACGGCGCGATGATGCATCCCCTGCCGGCAAAAAACAAAAAGGCCGCCTGCGGGCGGCCTTGCGCGCGTCCGGCAGCAGCCCGGTTGTTCAGCGCTTGGAGAATTGCTTGCGGCGGCGCGCCTTGTGCAGACCGACCTTCTTGCGCTCGACTTCGCGCGCATCGCGCGTCACCATTCCCGCCGTCCTGAGCGTCGGCTTGAGGCCGGCGTCGAACTCGATGAGCGCACGCGCGATGCCGTGGCGCACCGCACCCGCCTGTCCGTTCTCGCCGCCGCCGTAGACGTTGACCATGATGTCGAAGCTCGCCGCGTTCTTGGTCGCCTCGAGCGCCTGGCGCACGATCATGCGGCCTGTCTGGCGCGAGAAGAACTCGTCCACCGGCTTGCCGTTGACGATGAACTGCCCCTTGCCGGGCTTGAGGAACACGCGGGCCACCGCGCTCTTGCGCCGTCCGGTGCCGTAGTAATAGTCGCCGACCATGTGTGTTTGCCTTATACCTCGAGTGCCTTGGGCTGTTGCGCCGTGTGCGGGTGCGTGGCCGCGGCATAAACCTTCAGTTTCTTCAGCATCGCGTAACCGAGCGGCCCCTTGGGCAGCATGCCCTTCACCGCCTTCTCCAGCACCCGTTCGGGATGGCTCGCCTGCAGCTTGGCGAAATTGGTTTCGCGGATGCCGCCAGGATACAGGGTGTGCCGATAATACTTCTTGCCGAGCGCCTTCTTGCCGGTGACACGGATCTTCGACGCGTTGACGACCACGATGAAATCGCCGGTGTCCACGTGCGGGGTGTACTCGGGCTTGTGCTTGCCGCGCAGGCGCGCGGCGATCTGCGAGGCGAGCCTGCCGAGTACTTTGCCCTCGGCATTCACCAGGTACCAACCATGCACGACCTCGTGCGGTTTAGCCGTAAACGTCTTCATGTGCCACGATTCTTGAAAAGGCGCGGAGTTTATGGGACGCCGGACCCGGCGTCAAACCCTTGTTGCAGATAAAAAAAGCGCAACTCCGGAGAGTTGCGCTGAATCCACCAAAGGAGGAGGGTGGAGGAGACAAACAGCAGGCGCCCACTCAGGCGCTACACTGGAAAGCATTATGCGGAAAAGGATGCTGCATTGCAACAGAGCGACCCCTGTGCCCTGATCGATCGCGGGGTTGCGTAGCACAAGAGGCTGATTTTCCGGAGATTATCCATGGAATGCACGATCCGCTGGTCCGGCGAAGGCATGTTGTTCATCGCCGAGACCGGCAGCAACCACCTCATCACCATGGACGGCGCCCCCGATGGCGGCGGTCGCAATCTCGCGCCGCGGCCGATGGAAACGGTGCTCGCCGGCGCCGGCGGCTGCACCGCCTACGACGTGGTGGTGATTCTCAAGAAGAGCGGCCAGGACGTGACCGGCTGCGAAGTGCGCCTGGAAGCCGAGCGCGCGCCATCGGATCCTAAGGTGTTCACGCGCATCCACTACCGGTTCACGGTTCGCGGCAGGAACCTCAAGCGCAACGTGGTCGAGCAGGCTGTGCGCCTGTCGCACGAGAAGTACTGCTCCGCCACCGCCATCCTGGCGAAGACTGCGCAGATCACGCGCGATCTGGAGATCTTCGAAGCCTAGGCGCGCCCTAGACGCGGTAAGCGACGGCGGTCATCACCTTCGCAACCGCGCGCATGGCGACTTTCACCGGCTGCGGCAGCTCCGCCGCGCCGAGCGCGACCGCGGTTTCACGGTGGCGCGCCTCGTCCGCGCGCATTGCCTCGACGACTGCACGCGTGCGCGCATCTTCGGGCGCCAGCCGCTCGAGATGCCCCCCGAGGTGCTCCTCGACCTGGTGCTCGGTTTCGGCAAGGAAGGCCAGGTTCCAGCGATCCCCCAGCGCCCCCGCGACCATGCCCATCGCCAGCGATCCGGCGTACCAGAGGGGATTGAGCAGGCTCGCGCGGCCGCCGAGTTCGCGGATGCGGTTCGCGCTCCACGCAAGATGGTCTTCCTCCTCCTGCGCGGCTTGTTCGAGGGAAGCCCGCACCGAATCGTTCCGCGCGGTCAGCGACTGCCCCTGATAAAGCGCCTGCGCGCAGACTTCGCCCACGTGGTTCACGCGCATCAGCGCCGCCGCGTGCTCGCGCTCGCCGGCAGCGAGATCCGCCTCCGGCACCGTGTCTGCGGGCGATGCGCGGCGCGCCGCGTGCACCCCCGCCACGGTGCGCAATGCCCGATCGAGTTCGACGATCGCGCGATCGATGGCGTTCAGCGCTTGGCCCGGGTTCATGGATCGCATCATTTCAGGTCCGGGCCGGGCATGTAAAGCAGGCGGCCGCCGTGCTCGCGCACCAGTTGCTCCGCCTTGGCGCAAGGCATGGCGGGCGGCTGCTTCGCGTCGGGAACACGGTCATGCCACGCCCGGCAGTAATCGGGCGGCGGCAGCATTTCGGGCGGCACGCCTGTGAAATTGCCTGGCCCGTAATCGATGGCGAGAGCGCGGCCGTCCTGGAGGGATTTCCTGGAGATTGCGGACACGACGCGGCCGCCATGCCTTGCGGCGAGGCTGTGTGCGCGCGCGCAAGTCATGGGCGTCGGCTGCACATAGGCCGGCAACTCCGCGTACCAGATGCTGCAGGAACCGAGCGGCGGCATGTGCTCGGGGGGAAGATGGAACTCCGCCTGCCGGCCGGGCGTGCGCGGCCGATCGTCGAGGCGCGGCGCGGCGCAGCCGCCGGCGAGCACCGCGAGCGCCAGGCCCGCAAGCCATGCAAGGCGAATTCCAGCAGGCACCATGATCACAGTCGAACAGGAGCAAAAAAAACGGGCGCCGCGAGGCGCCCGTCCAATGCTGCTGACCGCGAAACGCGGATTAGAACGCGTGACGCAGCGTGAACTGGATGAGGCTCAGGTCTTCCCCGCGCCCCGGGGCAGCGTCGGGGGAACCGAGCGAAGCACCCGTAAAGAAGTTGTAGTTGGCTGCCGCACCGTTGTCGATCTGCGCGTAGGTAATGCCGACCGAGGTACGCTTGGACATGTCATACACGTAAGCCAAGGCGATCATGGTGGCCTTCGTGTCCAGGCCCGCGAACTGCGCCGCATCGTCCTCACCCGCCATCGTGTAGTGCGCATAGAAGTTGTGCGGGCCGGTCGTGTAGCTGACCGGGATTGTGATGTTCATGCGGTCGGAAACGACAACGCCGGCTGAGTTCGTGAGATCGGCCGTGTTCGCCGCTGCGCCGACCTTGAAGCCGCCGAAGCGGATGTAGCCCCAAAATGCCTGCGAGCTCTGCTCCCAGTTGGCTGTCGCGGCGGTACCGGCCTCGGCCTTCGCGTCCCACATGCTGCCGCCGATCTGCCAGTTGGCCCCGGTGAACGTGGCTTTAAGGTTCATGCCATCGCCGCCATCGGCCTTCGTCCCTGCGGTAGTAACCGACATGTCACCTTCGGACGAAGCAGCCAGCGGGCTGGTCGAATACGCCGCCGTGAGCGCAAAACCGCCCCAGTTCGGCGAATCCCACTTGATGACGTTCGCCGTACGGGTCGCATTGGCGACCGCAATCGTTTGACCGGCGCCGGTGCCGTTTAACTGATAGTCCATCAGCGACACGGCCGCGCCCATCAGCGCGCCCGCCTTAGAGGCGAGGTCGTCCGGCTGGTTGCCGTAGTGCAGGTCCCAACGGCCGAGGCTGATCATGCCCCAGCTGTTGCTGCGCAGACCGACATAGGTGTTGCCCGAGCCGATCGGGTTGTTGGCCGGTGCTGCGCCCGCCTGGTCCGGCGCGAAGCGCAGGTCCAGCTGGCCGACCGCGGCGAGGCCGCCACCCAGGTCTTCCGTCACGTTGAACAGAATGCGCGAGGAGTTGTCATCCACACGGATCTGGCTGTCATTCGCGCGGCCCGGGGTCTTGGTGCCGCCTGCCGAGATGCTGGTGATGCCAACCTTGAAAATCCCGCTGATCGCCACCTGCGCGGACGCAGTGACGGGGACAGCGAGAGCGCTTGCCACAGCTGCCGCAAGTAGTTTCTTGTTCATGCAAATGTCTCCCGTTGATTAAACACCGGGCATCCTAGGAATGCCCGCCCAACCTCTCGTACCTGAGAAGTTAGGTGAGATTCTGCCAAGGCGCGTCTCGTGGGAGCAACGGATAGGGGAACTAATGCCCCCCTTGGCCGGAATATCGTTGTGGAATAGCAACATCCTTGAATTTCATTATTTTTCAACATGTTAGTCAAACCCAAAGAGCGTGCGCAGGGCATTTCCCGGATCGGGGACCCTCATGAAGGCTTCCCCGACCAGGAATGCGCCCACCCCGGCCTCGCGCATGCGGGCCACATCGGACGCCGTAAGTATTCCGCTTTCCGTGACCACCAGCTTGTCCGCGGGGACGCGCCCCAACAACTCGAGCGTAGTCTCGAGCCGCGTTTCGAAGCTGCGCAGGTCGCGGTTGTTGATGCCGAGCAGCGGCGTGCGCAAGGCGAGCGCCGACTCCAGCTCGGCGGCATCGTGCACTTCGACCAGCACCGCCATGCCCAGGGCCTGCGCCAGCTGTTCCAGCCCGCGCATGTCGCCGGGCGCGAGCGCGGCGGCGATCAGCAGCACGCAGTCGGCGCCCAGCGCGCGCGCTTCGAGCACCTGGTAGGGCTCGACGACGAAGTCTTTGCGCAGCACCGGCAGGGGGCAGGCCGCGCGCGCCTCGGCCAGGTGCTCCGGCGCGCCCTGGAAGTATTCGCGATCGGTCAGCACCGAGAGGCAGGCTGCGCCCGCGGCGGCGTAACTGCGCGCGATCGCCGCGGGATCGAATCGCTCGCGCAGCAGGCCCCTCGAAGGACTGGCGCGCTTGATTTCCGCGATCACCGCCGGCTTGCCGGCGGCGAGCTTCGCGCTCAGGGCTCCTGCGAAATCCCGCGGCGGCAGCGCGGCGGCGGCATTGCGTTCAATTTCCGCCAACGGGAGCGCCGCCCGGGCCGCTTCCACCTCCGCGCGCTTGGTCGCGAGAATGCGGCGCAGGATGTCGGACATCCGCTCAGCTCCTGCCCTTGCAGCGCTGGGTGAAGGCGACGAAGTCGTCCAGTTTCTGCTTCGCCTCTCCCTGCGCGATGACGCGGCGCGCGCGGTCGATGCCGGCCTGCAGCGATGCGGCGATTCCCGCGACATAAATCGCCGCACCGGCGTTCAGCAGGACGATGTTCAACGCAGGCCCGGGCTGATTTTCCAGCACCGCCTGGATCATCTGCTTGGACTCCTCCACCGTGCCCACCTGGATGGCGCGCCGGTCGTAGAGCTCGATGCCGAACTGCTGCGGATGGATGAGGTACTCGCTGATCTCGCCGTTGCGCAGCTCGCCGACCATGCTTTCGCCCGAAATCGAGATCTCGTCCAACCCTTCCAGCCCGTACACGGTCATCACGTGCCTGGAGCCCAGGCGCTGCAGCACGCGCACCTGGATGCCGACCAGGTCTGGGTGGAACACGCCCATCACCTGGTTCGGCGCGCCTGCCGGGTTGGTCAGCGGGCCGAGGATATTGAAGATGGTGCGCACGCCGAGTTCCTTCCTCACCGGGGCGGCGTATTTCATCGCCGCGTGGTGCGAGGGAGCGAACATGAAGCCGATGCCCAGCTGCTCGAGCGCCTCGCCCGTTTGCTCCGGCGTCATCGCGATGTGCGCGCCGAGCGCCTCCAGCACCTCCGCGCTGCCGGAAGAAGAGGACACCGAGCGCCCCATGTGCTTGGCGACGCGCGCCCCGGCCGCCGCGGCGACGAACGCCGAGGCGGTCGAAACGTTGAACGTGTGCGCGGCGTCCCCGCCGGTGCCGCAGGTGTCCACCAGGCGGCTCACGTCGGCCACGCGCACCGGCGTCGCGAACTCGCGCATCACCTGCGCCGCCGCCGCGATCTCGCCGATGGTTTCCTTCTTCACCCTGAGGCCGACGACGAAGCCGCCGATCTGCGCCGGCGTCAGCTCGCCGCGCATGATCTGGCGCATGATGTGCAGCATCTCGTCGTGGAACACCTCACGGTGCTCGACCGTGCGCTGGATCGCCTCCGCGATCGTGACCTGTTTCATTGCGTTCTCCCCTTGAGGAAATTTTCCAGCAGCTGGTGGCCGTGCTCGGTGAGCAGGGCCTCCGGATGGAACTGCACGCCTTCCACCGCATGCTCGCGGTGGCGCAGGCCCATGATCTCGCCGTCCTCCGACTGGGCCGTGACGCGCAGCGACCCGGGCAGCGTCGCGCGCTCCACCGCCAGCGAGTGATAGCGCGTGGCGGCGAAGTCCTGCGGCACGCCCGCGAACACGCCGTGCCCGTCATGATGGATGCGCGACACCTTGCCGTGCATCACCTGCCGCGCGCGCACCACCTTGCCGCCGAAGGCCTGGCCGATCGCCTGGTGGCCGAGGCACACGCCGAGGATCGGCACCTTGCCGGCCAGCCGCCGGATGAGTTCCAGCGAGATGCCCGCCTCGTTCGGCGTGCAGGGCCCCGGCGAGATCACGATGCCTTCCGGCTGCAGGCGCGCAACCTCCTCCACGCTCGCTTCGTCGTTGCGCAGCACCTTCACCGT
>Ga0137435_1000310_pt1 | contig 16568 bp, 16 predicted proteins | sample EasRivERMGT100_2_FD_104904 | JGI IMG/M metagenome (GOLD analysis project Ga0137435, IMG submission 104904) | Soil microbial communities from meander-bound floodplain in the East River, Colorado, USA - East River MetaG ERMGT100_2 | ecosystem: Environmental > Terrestrial > Soil > Floodplain ... | reverse complement strand
CGCGCGCGATTTCCTTCTGATCGGACTGGGGATTGACGAGGATGTCGATCGGGTTTCCGATGGCGTACACGCCGGTGAAGACGAGCAACGACATCACCCCGAGCACCGCGAAGCTCTGCAGCACGCGGCGGGCGATATGCGAGAGCATGGCGATCCGGCCTACTGCGGCCGGAAGTGGTGCGCGAAGGTGAACTCGTCGGTGCGTGGCGCGTAGGCGAGCGGCTTTCTCATCACCCAGGTCGTGATTTGGTGGTGCAGCGGGATAACCGCGTGGTCCCGCATGGCGAGACGCATCGCGTCGCGCGCCAGGGCCTCGCGCTGCTTCTCATCGACGCTGGCGAAGGCGCGCTCGAGTAACTCGTCGACGCGCGGGTTGGAGTAGTGCGACCAGTTGAACGCACCGAATCCCTTGTCCGAATTCACGGCGGCGACCAGCGAACGCAGCGCGAGATCGCCCGAGAATGAACCCCAGCCGAGCATCGCGAAACCGAATTCGGCGTTGCGTCCCTTGGTCAGGTAGGCGCTGATCGGCAGCGCCTCGACGCGAGCGCGCACGCCGATTCGCGCCAGCATCTGCGCGACGGCTTGCGCGATCTGCTCGTCGTTCACGTAGCGGTTGTTGGGCGAGGCGAGAACGAGGGCGAATCCGTCGGGGTAGCCCGCTTCGGCGAGCAGGCGCCTTGCTCCGTCGGGGTCGTAGGCTTCGGGCTTCAGGTCCGAGGCGTGGCCGAACACGGGCGGCGAGACGAGGTTCGAGGCCGGCAGCGCTGCGCCGTCCATGAGGCGCTCGGCGATCGCCTGCCGGTTGATCGCCTTGGAGAGCGCCTGGCGCACGCGAACATCGCGGAATGGATTGCGTGCCAGCGGCCGGCCAGACTTGTCGGTGAGCCCCGGCGGAGTCGCGCTACGCTGGTCGAGGTGGAAGAAAATCGTGCGCCACGATACTTTCTGCGCGATCTGCAGCCTGGAATCGCGCCGGATGCGCGGCAGGTCCGCGGTGGGAACCTGCTCGATCGCGTCGAGTTCCCCGGACAGCAATCCGGCAAGTCGCGCCGGATCGGTAGGAGCGATGCGAAAAGTGACTTTGTCCCAAGCAGACCGGCTTCCCCAATAGCCATCATTGCGTGCGAGCTCGACGCGGTCGCCGCGAGCGAAGCGGATGAACCTGAAAGGGCCCGAGCCGATCATCGCCTTGCCCGAATCGAAATCCTCGGGCCGGGCGCCGGTGGCGGCTTTTTTCGAGACGATGTGCACCGAATTGAGGTCGTAGGGAACCATCGCATAAGGCGTCGCGGTCGTAAGCCGCAAGGTATGCGCGTCCACGATGCGCTTTCCGACGATCCGCTGCGTGAAGGTCCGAAACTGGCCGTTGGGGACGAGGAAGGTACGCTCGATCGAGAACACCACGTCTTCCGCGGTGAAGTCCGTCCCGTCGTGAAACTTGACCCCGCGGCGCAGGCGGAATTCCCAGGTAGTTGGATCGATGGCGCGCCATGAATCGGCGAGCCCGGGGACGAGGCGTGCGTCTTCGTTCACGTGCGTCAGCGCGTCGAACACGTGCCAGGAAATGTTCACGTTCGGCTGGAGATTGAGGAAATGCGGATCCATGGACGTGACGTCTGCGGCAAGCCCGATACGCAGCTCGGCGCCCTGCGCAACGCAGGTCCAGAGAACCGCTGCGGCGAGCGGAATGCGAAGCAGGCACATTGCGTCCTAGAGTCGCTTTGCCGAAAGCGGCCCGATGACCTGCAGCAGCTGTGCGAAGATTTTCGGGTTGCCGCAGATGACGCGGCCCGAGTCGAGATAATCGGACTCGCCCTGAAAATCGCCGACGAGGCCGCCCGCCTCCTGCACGAGCAAAGCGCCCGCCGCCATGTCCCAGGCCGAAAGACCCATCTCCCAGAAGCCGTCGAGCCGTCCCGCGGCAACGTAGGCGATGTCGAGCGATGCGGCGCCGGCGCGGCGAAGCCCGGCGGTGCGGACCGTCAGCTCGCGAAACATGGTGAGATATTCGTCGAGGCCCTGCAAATCGCGAAACGGGAACCCGGTGCCGATCAACGCCGCGGCGAGCTGCGTGCGCTTGGAAACGCGGATGCGCCGCTCGTTCAGGTACGCGCCGCGTCCGCGGCTTGCCGTGAACAACTCGTTCTTCGTGGGATCGTAGATGACCGCCTGGGTGATGACGTTCTTGTGCCGCAAGGCGATCGACACGGCATACTGCGGAAATCCGTGGATGAAATTGGTGGTGCCGTCGAGCGGGTCTATGATCCAGGTGTACTCCGATTCCCCCGAACTCCCGGCAGTAGCGCCGGACTCCTCTGCTAGAATTGCATGTTCCGGATAGGCGCGGTGCAGCACCTCGATGACCGCCTGCTCCGCGGCATGGTCCACCTCGGTGACGAAATCATTGTGCCGTTTGCGGGTGACGGGCAGCAGTTCCACGTCGCGCGCCGCGCGGCTGATGATACCGGCGGCGCGCCGCGCGGCCCTCACGGCGATTCCGAGCATCGGATGCATTGCGAATCCCGAAAGTGAAAAGAGCGCTGGAGCGAAGCGCTGGATTCTAGTATGAAAGCCGGCGATCCGCTGTCGCGAATCCGCATCGTCCTTTCGCGCCCCTCCCATCCCGGAAACATCGGCGCGACGGCGCGCGCCATGAAGACCATGGGACTCGCGCGGCTTTATCTGGTGCGTCCGAGGAATTTTCCCCACGCCGACGCGCGGGCAATGGCAGCGGGGGCGCGAGACGTGCTCGATGCGGCGCAGGCGTGCAAGACACTCGCCGAAGCGCTTGCAGGGACGACGTTTTCGGTCGCCATGAGCGCGCGCAAGCGCGACCTTTCTCATCCGCCGCTGGCCGCGCGCGCGGCGGCGCGGGAGATCGCGATGGCCGCTAGTCACGAGGAAGCCGCGCTGGTCTTCGGCAACGAAACCGCCGGGTTGTCGAACAAGGAAGTCATGCAGTGCAGCCGCATCGCGCGCATCCCAGCCGATGCGGGATACGCCTCGCTGAATCTCGCGCAGGCGGTGCAAGTCATGACCTACGAGGTGCGCATGGCGGCGCTGGCCCCGGCTGCGCCTTCGCCGAAAATCGAGTACGCGACTCACGAAGAGCTCGAGCGCTTTTACGCCCACCTCGAACGCAGCCTCAGCGCGAGCGGCGCCTTGCACCCGCGAGATCCGCGCAAGCTCATGGACCGATTGCGAAGGCTGTATGCCAAGGCGCGGCTGGAGAAAGTCGAGATCAATATCCTGCGCGGTATGCTGGCGGATTGGGACGCGCAGAACTTCCGCGGGAAATAGTTGACCAAATCATTAAGGTTTTAGATAATTGCAGCGAAAATTCAGGAAAAACAATGCTTGGCCGAATTCGCGAAGACATCGCCTGTGTATTTGAGCGGGATCCTGCAGCGCGCTCGACCTGGGAGGTCGTGACCTGCTATCCCGGCTTCCATGCGCTCCTCATCCATCGGTTGGCGCATGGGCTGTGGCGCTTGAGGCTTCGCTGGCTCGCGCGGCTCGTCTCTCATGCCTCGCGCTTTCTCACCGGCATCGAGATCCATCCCGGCGCGACGATCGGGCGCCGCGTCTTCATCGATCACGGCATGGGCGTGGTGATCGGCGAGACCGCAGAGATCGGCGATGACTGCACTCTGTATCACGGCGTGACCCTCGGTGGGACCACCTGGAACAAGGGCAAGCGCCATCCGACGCTTCAGCGCGGGGTGGTCATAGGCGCAGGGGCGAAGGTGCTCGGGCCGATCGTGATCGGCGAGGGCGCGAAAATCGGGTCGAACGCCGTGGTGGTGAAGAGTGTTCCGGCAGGGGCGACCGCGTTGGGGATTCCGGCGCGAATCATTCTGGACGAGCAGGACAAGACCCGCGAGGAAAAGGCCGCGAAACTCGGGTTTTCCGCATACGCAGTGTCGAGCAAGGCGGAGGACGACCCGCTCGCCAAGGCAGTGGAGGGCTTGCTCGATCATAGTGTCGAGATAGACAAGCGTATCGAATTGATCTTGAAGCAGATTGAGCAACTGCTAGCGGAGCGGGACGAGTCCCAGAAGCAGCTTCGCCTGGGGCCGAAGGTGGTCAATAAGTAGGCGGACGGCGAATAGTTGACGAAATTTGTCGGGATTTGATATAGTCGAGTAAATTCATCGGGTATTCCTCGGGGACGCAGCCATGAGATTGACCACTAAGGGACGGTTCGCGGTGACCGCGATGCTGGACTTGGCCATGCACGGGGGAAGAGGTCCGGTGACCCTCTCCGGCATCAGCCAGCGGCAATGCATTTCGCTTTCGTATCTGGAGCAATTGTTCGGCAAGCTGCGCCGCCACACGCTGGTCGAGAGCGTGCGCGGGCCCGGCGGCGGTTACACCCTCGCGCGCAATCTCGAAAAGGTATCGGTCGCGGACATCATCACGGCGGTGGACGAGCCGCTGGATGCGACGCAGTGCGGCGGGAAGGAAAATTGCCACGAGGAGCAGCGCTGCATGACCCACGATCTGTGGGCGACGCTGAACGACAAGATGTACGAGTACCTGGATTCGGTAAAGCTTTCGGATCTCGTCGCGCAACAAGCGGCGCGGAGGGAACCGGTGGCCGTACTGCGAGACAGGCGCGGCAAGGTAGCCGCCGTAGCTTGAGGCAGAACACGATGAAGTTTCCCATCTACCTCGATTATTCGGCGACCACGCCGGTGGACCCGCGCGTGGCGCAGAAGATGATTCCCTTCCTCACCGAGCAATTCGGCAACCCGGCGAGCCGCTCGCACGCGTTCGGCTGGGAGGCGGAAAAGGCGGTGGAAGAGGCGCGCGGGCATGTCGCGGCGCTCCTGAACGCCGACCCGAAGGAGATCATCTGGACTTCCGGCGCGACCGAAGGCAACAACCTCGCCATCAAGGGCGCGGCGAACTTCTACAAGGGCAAGGGCAAGCACATCATCACCATGAAGACCGAGCACAAGGCGGTGCTCGACACGGTGCGCGAGCTCGAGCGCCAGGGATTCGAAGCGACCTACCTCGATCCGGAGCAGAACGGACTCCTGGACCTGGAGAAGTTCAAGGCGGCGATTCGCCCCGACACCATCGTCGTTTCGGTGATGATGGTGAACAACGAGATCGGCGTGATCCAGCCGATCGCCGAGATCGGCGAGATCTGCCGCGCGAAAGGCATCATCTTCCACTGCGACGCGGTTCAGGCAGCCGGAAAGATTCCGGTCGACCTCCAGAAGCTGAAGGTGGATCTTCTGACCGTGACCGCGCACAAGGTCTACGGCCCGAAAGGCATCGGTGCGCTGTACGTGCGCAGGAAGCCGCGCGTGCGCATCGAGCCGCAGATCCACGGCGGCGGCCACGAACGGGGGTTGCGCTCGGGAACGCTCGCGACGCACCAGATCGTCGGTATGGGGGAGGCGTTCCGCATCGCCAAGCTCGAGATGGCGGCCGAGAGCGAGCGCATCCGGAGCTTGCGCGACCGGCTGATGAACGGCTTCAAGGACATGGAAGAGGTATATGTCAATGGCGACCTTGAGCATCGCATACCGGGCAACATCAACATCAGCTTCAATTTCGTCGAAGGCGAGTCGTTGATCATGGCGATCAAGGACATCGCGGTGTCCTCGGGCTCGGCCTGCACCTCGGCGAGCCTCGAGCCCTCGTACGTGCTGCGCGCACTGGGGCGCTCGGACGAGCTCGCGCACAGTTCGATCCGTTTCACCATCGGGCGCTTCACGACCGAGGAGGAGATCGACTACGCTGTCAAGCTCCTGCGGGCCAAGATCGGCAAGCTGCGCGAGCTCTCGCCGCTGTGGGAAATGTATAAGGAAGGCGTCGACTTGAACACCGTCCAATGGGCGGCGCACTGAGGGATCAGGGAAAAAGCAAAACCTAGGAGCAACACCATGGCATACAGCGACAAAGTACTGGACCATTACGAGAACCCGCGCAACGTCGGTTCCTTCGACAAGGGCGACGAGCACGTCGGCACGGGGATGGTGGGTGCGCCGGCCTGCGGCGACGTCATGAAACTGCAGATCCGGGTCAACGAGCAGGGGATCATCGAAGACGCCCGCTTCAAGACCTACGGCTGCGGCTCGGCGATCGCGTCTTCTTCGCTCGTCACCGAATGGGTGAAGGGCAAGACGCTCGACCAGGCGGAAACCATCCGCAACACGCAGATCGCCGAGGAGCTGTCGCTGCCGCCGGTGAAAATCCACTGCTCGATCCTGGCCGAGGACGCGATCAAGGCGGCGATCGTCGATTACCGCAAGAAGCACGGGCTCGAGCCTGCCGAGAAGCAAGCCAAGGCGGCTTGAAAACCATGGCGATTACCCTTACAGAACGCGCCGCAAACCACGTCAACTCCTTCCTCGCAAAGCGCGGGAAAGGCGTGGGTTTGCGTCTGGGCGTTCGCACCTCGGGCTGCTCCGGCCTGGCCTACCGGATCGAGTATGCCGACGCCGTGAACCCGGAAGATCAAACCTTCGAGAGCCACGGCGTCAAAGTCATCGTCGATCCCAAGAGCCTCCAGTTTCTCGACGGCACCGAGCTGGACTTCACGCGCGAGGGTTTGAACGAAGGCCTGAAGTTCAACAACCCCAACGTGAAAGATGAGTGCGGCTGCGGGGAAAGCTTTAACGTTTGATTGCACGCGGCGGAGCCGCGTGAATTGCGAAGCAAGGGGGCAAACGCCCCCTTTTTTGCGAACTCAGATGTCCGTCAATCTCAACCAAGACCACTTCGAGCTTTTCGGCCTGCCGGTGCAGTTCACAATCGATACCACAGCGCTCGAAACGCGCTATCACGAGCTGCAGCGCGAGGTGCATCCCGACCGCTTTAGCACTGCGCCCGACGTCGAGCGGCGCGTATCCATGCAGCGGGCGACGCGGGTGAACGAGGCCTATCAAACCCTGAAATCGCCCCTGCGGCGGGCCGTCTATATCCTGCAATTGCGTGGTGTGGATCCGAAGTTCGAAACGAACACGGCGATGCCCGCCGGATTCCTGATGGAACAGATGGGCTGGCGCGAGCGGATCGAAGCCGGCTCCGGAGAGCACGAAACCTTGCTTCAACTACAGGCCGGCTTGCGCGACGAGAGCAGGAAGATCTATGAAGAACTGCATGGGCAACTGGACGACGGCCGCGATGACGAAGCGGCTTCGCAGACAACCCGCATGCTGATGTTCTACGAAAAGCTCGACGACGAGATCGAAAACAAGCTCGCGGAGCTCGAGGCATGAGTTTCAGGGTCTGAAATGGCGCTGCTGCAGATCTCCGAGCCGGGTCAGTCCCCCGCGCCGCACGAGCACCGGCGGGCCGTCGGCATCGATCTCGGCACGACCAATTCTCTGGTGGCGACGGTGCGCAACGGCATCGCAGTCGTGCTCAACGACCATGACGGGTATGGGCTGCTTCCTTCGGTCGTTCGCTACCTCCGCGACGGGCGCTCGGTGATCGGCCGGGAGGCCGCGGCCGATCAGGCGCGCGATCCGAGAAACACCGTCGTATCGGTGAAGCGCTTCATGGGCCGCGGGCTCAAGGACGTCGTTCACGTGGAGAACAGCCCTTACGATTTTCTCGATACGCCCGGGATGGTGCAAATCCGCACCGTCGCAGGCTTGAAGAGCCCGGTCGAGGTGTCCGCTGAAATACTCAAGGCATTGCGCGCGCGGGCCGAAGAGTCGTTGGGCGGGGAGCTTACGGGCGCAATCATTACGGTCCCCGCGTATTTCGACGACGCGCAGCGCCAAGCCACCAAGGACGCTGGAAAGCTCGCGGGCCTGAACGTGCTGCGGCTGTTGAACGAGCCGACCGCGGCGGCGATCGCCTACGGGCTGGATAACGCCGTCGAGGGCATTTACGCGGTCTACGATCTGGGCGGCGGCACCTTCGACATTTCGATCCTGAAGCTTTCGACGGGCGTGTTCGAAGTGATGGCGACCAATGGCGACGCCGCGCTCGGCGGCGACGATTTCGACCACAGACTGTTCTGCTGGGCGGTCGAATGCGCCAAACTCGCGCCGCTCTCGCCCGAGGATACCCGCTTGCTGCTGACCCGGTCGAGGGACGCCAAGGAGTTCCTGACATCTCATGCCGAAGCGCGCATCACCGCCTCACTCGGGAGCGGCGAGGAGGTTGACATGACCGTCACACAGAAGGATTTCCAGGACATGACCCGGCACCTGGTCGCGAAGACCCTGGGGCCTGTACGCAAGGCGCTGCGCGACGCCGCGCTCGACGTCGCCGATGTGAAGGGTGTAGTGATGGTGGGCGGCGCAACCCGCATGCCGCACGTGCAGCAATCGGTCGCAGAATTGTTCCGCCAGACCCCGCTCACCAATCTCGACCCGGACAAGGTCGTCGCGCTCGGCGCCGCGATCCAGGCCAATGTCCTCGCCGGCAACAGGGCTTCCGGGGACGATTGGCTCCTCCTCGACGTGATTCCGCTTTCGCTCGGTGTCGAGACCGTGGGCGGCCTCGCGGAAAGAGTCATTCCCCGCAATTCCACGATCCCCGTGGCGCGCGCGCAGGAATTCACCACCTACAAGGACGGCCAGACGGCGATGAGCATCCACGTCGTGCAGGGCGAGCGCGAACTCGTGGCCGACTGCCGCTCTCTGGCAAAGTTCGAACTGCGCGGCATTCCGCCCATGGTTGCGGGTGCTGCGCGCATCCGCGTGACCTTCCAGGTGGACGCCGACGGCCTGCTCTCGGTATCGGCGCGCGAAGCCACGACCGGCGTCGAGGCTGCGATCGCGGTCAAACCCTCCTACGGACTCAGCGACGAGCAGATCACGCAGATGCTCAAAGACTCTTTCGATCATGCGAAGGAAGACGTGCACTTGCGCGCCTTGAAGGAGCAGCAGGTCGAGGGCGGCCGCATGATCGAGGCGACGGAGGCAGCGCTGCGTGAGGATACCGACTTGCTCTCGGCACAGGAGCTGGCGGGAGTGCGCGCCGAGCTGGAGACCCTTCGCAAGACGCTTTCCTGCGCCGACCATCGCACCATCAAGTCGGCGATCGAGCGGGTCAACCGCGCCACGGAAACGTTCGCCGGCCGGCGCATGGATCGCTCCGTCAAGCGCGCGCTTGCCGGCAGGAAGGTCGAGAGCCTCTGAGTCATGCCGCAGATCATCGTCCTGCCGCATGAAGAGCTGTGTCCCGCGGGCATGCTGATCGAGGCGAAGCCCGGCGTGTCGATCTGCGACAACCTCCTCGCGAACGGCGTGGAGATCGAGCATGCATGCGAGAAGTCCTGCGCTTGCACCACCTGTCACGTAGTCGTGCGCGAAGGCTTCGAGACGCTCGATCCGTCGGAGGAAAAGGAGGACGACCTGCTCGACAAGGCCTGGGGACTGGAGCCGAACTCGCGGCTTTCCTGCCAGGCGCTCGTCAAGGACAGCGCTCTCACCATCGAGATCCCGAAGTACACGATCAACATGGTGAAAGAAATCAAATAGGGGCCGTCATGAAATGGACCGACACGCTTGACATCGCCATAGCGCTCTCGGAAAAGCATTCCGACGTGGATCCCTTGTCGGTGCGCTTCACCGATCTGCTCAAGTGGGTACAGGAGCTGGACGGCTTCGACGACGATGCGAGTCGCTGCGGAGAAAAAATTCTCGAAGCGATCCAGATGGCGTGGATCGACGAGGTCAAATAGACCGGGAAGACGGGTAACGGGCTATTTTGCCTTCGCTCCTGGCGCGGCAGGCTACTGCAGCAGCGGCGAATCGGCGGCGTCGAAATCGATGCCGGAAATCGCCGCTTCCGCGGCGAGCAGGCGGATATATTGCTGGAGCGCCTTGCGCCGCACGCTTTCGGAAAGATATCGCGCGATGCGCTCGGCGGCCAACTCGAACGGCACCTGCCTGCCTTCGAGCCGGCGATTGACGAGCACCACATGAAAACCGTGACGCGTATTGACCAGCTGCGGCAGCACGCCGACCGCGTTGCCTTCGAACAGCGCCGCCTCGAATTCGGGAACGGTGTCGCCACGTCCCAGCTGTCCGAGGTTGCCGCCTTGGGCGCCCGAGGGGCAGTTGGAGAGTTTCGCGGCCAGGTCGGCGAAGCGCTCCGGCTCCGCGAGAAGCTCCTTCACCGCGGCTTCGGCCCGCGCCCTGATCGCATTCAGCGGTGCGTTCGGCGTCACCGCGAACAGGATGTGGGAGGCTTCGATCAGGTCGCCGCTGCGGAATTGCCCTCGATGGCCTTCGTAGTAGCGTAAGCATTCGGAATCGGTCGGCTCGGGCGTCCGCACCTCGCGGGCGATGAGCGCGTCGATCACCGCATCGTCCGTATCCTCGTCGCCGGCGGGTTCCAGGCCAAGCGAGCGCGCGCGCTGCAGGAGAAGCTCGCGGATGGCGAGGGCTCGAGCCGCAGCATCGCGAGGCGACGGGGCGACCGCATGGTGCGCCATCTCCTCGAGGATCGCGGACTCGCTGATTTCCACTCCGTTCAGCGCGATACCCATATTACTTAGCCTCGGGTGCGTACGATCTGGTAGGCCCGCGTGAGATAGCCGAGGGCGGCGAATCCGCTCCACACGTGCACCAGGCGCGAGAACGGGAACAGGACGAACAGCGTCATGCCGAAGAACAGATGCACTTTGTAGATCCAGTGCACGCCGGCGATGAAGCCGGCCGCGCCGCCGCGGAAAGTGACGATGTGCTGGGCCCAGACGCCGAGCACCACCATCACCGAGCCGTCGCGGTGACCGAGCGAAACGAAGATGCTCGCCAGGCCGAGGAGCAGGGTGACGAGGATCCAGAGGAGGACGACGATGTCCATGGTGGTGCTGGTCGCGCGGACGCGGGGCTCGGCGAGCCGCCGGTAGACGAGCAGGATGAGGCCCGCGAGGCACATCGTGCCGAACACCCCGCCCGCCGCGATGGCGAGCATCTGCTTCGCCTCGGTCGAGAGCCCGAGCGCGTGATAGAGATCCTTCGGTGTGAGCAGCCCCACCAGGTGCCCCAGGAACAGGGCGAGGATCCCGATGTGAAAGAGGTTGCTGCCCCAGCGCAACTGCCCGCGTTTCAGGAGCTGGCTCGAATCGCTCTTCCAGGTGTATTGCTCGCGGTCGAAGCGGATCAGGCTGCCGAGCAGGAATACCGCCAGCGCGACATAGGGGTAAATGCCGAACAGAAACTCGTTCAGAAAGTTCATCGTGCTGCCCCCTTGGGATAGAACCGCAGCGGTGCGACTTGCGCGCCGCTTTGCGGGGCGCAGTCTCCGAAGGCCGGCGGCTCGGCCCATGCCTCATCCATTTCCGCGGTGCTTTCCTCCTGCGCCGCTCCGCCGCTCGCCGGCTCGAACTCGGGCTTCTCCCCTGCGAGCCTGATCAGCGCGGCGAGCGCGGCGCTGTAGCTGCTGCCGCCCCGGGCGAGACGCTCTCCCAGGGACTGCAGGATGTGGACCATGTCGGCGAGCAGGGCTTGCGCTTCCGGAAGCGGCCGCGACGACAGGTATTCGAGCACCGCCGGCAGGAAATCCGGGAGCTCGTTGCCGGCGAGCATGAAGCCGTGCGAGGCATAGAGCTTGTTCAGATCCACCATCGCCTGGCCGCGGTCGCGCGATTCGCCGTGCACGTGCTCGAACAGGTGCAGGGACAGCGCCCGGGAGCGGTCGAACAGGCCGACGTAGCGTTCCTGGAGCGACATCAGCTCGCTCTGCGCGAGCTCGGCGATGAGGGCCGCGAGCGCCTTGCGTTCCCGGCGCGGAACGAAGTCCTCCGAGTCGAACACGAGCGCCAGCTCGGGCAGCGCGGAGATCAGCTCCTGCTCAGGGTAGGAGAGCAGGGCGGCGAGCGCCTTGAAGGTCAGCACGCGCTCTGCCATTTCAGGCCACCTGCTTGATGGGGATGTTCTTGCGCTTCTTGCCGCCGAACAGGCTCTGTTCGGAGGCGCCGTCCGAGCATCCGTTGCCGAAGGAGAAGCCGCAGCCGCCGCGCAGGTCGAATGCGTTCTCGGCGTACTCGCGGTGGGCGGTCGGGATGACGAACCGGTCCTCGTAGTTCGCGATCGCTAGGTAGCGGTACATCTCCTCGACCTGGACGAGCGAAAGCCCGACGCGCTCGAGAACCGAAACCTCCTCGCGCTTCTCGACGTGACGCCCACGCATGAAGATGCGCATGGCGAGCATGCGTTCCAGCGCTTTGGCCACGGGTTCCTCGTGACCTGCGGTGAGCAGATTCGCCAGATAGCGCAGTGGAATGCGCAGGCTCCTCACGTCGGGCAGCACGCCGTCGTTTTCGATGTGGCCGCTGTTCGCCGCCGAGCTGATCGGCGAAAGCGGCGGCACGTACCAAACCATGGGCAGCGTGCGGTACTCGGGGTGCAGAGGGAAGGCGATCTTCCAGTCCATCACCATCTTGTAGACCGGCGAGGCCTGCGCGCCCTTGAGCCACGACTCGGGCACCCCGTCGCGCCGCGCCTGATCGAGCACTTCGGGGGCGAACGGGTCGAGGAACACGCCGAGCTGCGCATCGTACAGGTCCTTCTCGTCGGCGACGCTCGCCGCGCTCTCGATCTTGTCGGCGTCGTAGAGCAGCACGCCCAGGTAGCGGATGCGCCCGACGCAGGTCTCCGAGCACACCGTCGGCTGGCCGGCCTCGATGCGCGGATAGCAGAAGATGCATTTCTCGGCCTTGCCGGTGGACCAGTTGTAGTAGATCTTCTTGTACGGGCAGCCCGAGACGCACATCCGCCAGCCGCGGCACTTGTCCTGGTCGATCAGCACGATGCCGTCCTCCTCGCGCTTGTAGATCGAGCCGGAAGGACAGGAGGCGACACAGGAGGGGTTCAGGCAATGCTCGCACAGGCGCGGCAGGTACATCATGAAGGTGTTCTCGAACTCGCCGTAGATCTCCTTCTGCACGTTCTCGAAGTTGGTGTCCTTGCTGCGCTTCGCGAATTCGCCGCCCAGGATTTCTTCCCAGTTCGGACCCCATTCGATTTTCTCCATGCGCTCGCCGGTGATGAGCGAGCGCGGGCGCGCCACTGGTGACGTCTGCGATTCCGGCGCGTTGTGCAGGTGCTCGTAGTCGAAGGTGAACGGCTCGTAGTAGTCGTCGATCTCCGGCAGATTGGGATTGGCGAAGATGTTGGCGAGCAGGCGCCATTTGCCGCCTTGCTTCGGCTCGATCCTGCCGTTGCTCTTGCGCCGCCACCCGCCCTGCCAGCGCTCCTGGTTTTCCCAATCCTTGGGGTAGCCCACGCCGGGCTTGGTCTCGACGTTGTTGAACCAGGCGTACTCCATTCCCTCGCGCGAAGTCCACACGTTCTTGCAGGTGACCGAGCAGGTGTGACAGCCGATGCACTTGTCGAGATTGAGCACCATGCCGATCTGAGCGCGGACTTTCATGAGACGGTCTCCTTCTCGGCCTTCGCGCGTGGCCCGTCCATCCAGTCGACCTTCGCCATCTTGCGCACGATCACGAACTCGTCGCGGTTCGACCCCACCGTGCCGTAGTAGTTGAAGCCGTAGCTCAGTTGCGCGTAGCCCCCGATCATGTGCGTAGGCTTGACCACGGCGCGGGTCACCGAATTGTGGATGCCGCCGCGCGCGTGGGTGATCTCGGAGCCTGGCACGTTCACGATCTTCTCCTGCGCGTGGTACATCAGGCACATGCCTTCCTTCACGCGCTGTGACACCACCGCGCGCGCGGTGATCGCGCCGTTCAGGTTGTAGAGCTCGATCCAGTCGTTGTCCACGAGCCCGGCCTTCTTCGCGTCGGTCTCCGAGATCCAGACGATCGGCCCGCCGCGCGAGAGCGTGAGCATCAGCAGGTTGTCGGTATAGGTCGAGTGGATGCCCCACTTCTGGTGAGGCGTGATGAAATTCAGCACCACCTCGGGGTTGCCGTTCCGGTACTTGCCCAGCATCGGCTTCACGGTCTTGGTGTCGATCGGCGGCTTATAGACGCACAGCTCCTCGCCGAAGGCGCGCATCCATGCGTGGTCCTGGTAGAGCTGCTGGCGCCCGGTGAGCGTCCGCCAGGGAATGAGCTCGTGCACATTGGTGTAGCCGGCGTTGTACGAGACGTGCTCGGACTCGATCCCGCTCCAGGTGGGGGAGGAGATGATCTTTCTCGGCTGCGCCTGCAGGTCGCGGAACCGGATCTTGTCGTCCTCGCGGGGACGCGCGAGATGCGTGTGGTCGCGCCCGGTCATTTCCGAGAGCGCCGCCCAGGCCTTGACCGCCACCTCGCCGTTGGTCTCCGGCGCAAGCGAGAGGATCACTTCCGCCGCGTCGATGTCGGTCTCGATCTTCGGCAGTCCCTTCGTGACGCCTTCCTCCGTAACCGTGTAGTTGAGGTTGCCGAGCAGCTTAACCTCGTGCTCGGTGTTCCAGCTGATCCCCTTGCCGCCGTTGCCGACTTTCGTCATGAGCGGCCCGAGCGCCGTGAACTTGCGGTAGGTGTTGGGGTAGTCGCGCTCGATCACCACGATGTTGGGGAAGGTCTTGCCCGGGACCGGCTCGCACTCGCCCTTCTTCCAGTCCTTCACCTCGAGCGGTTGCGCGAGCTCCGAGGGCGTGTCGTGCAGCGTTGGCACCAGCACGACGTCCTTTTCCACACCGAGGTGCCCGGGTGCGAGCTCGGCGAATTTTTTCGCGATCCCCTTGTAGATTTCCCAGTCGCTCCTCGACTGCCACACCGGGTCCACCGCCGCGGACAGCGGGTGGATGAAGGGATGCATGTCGGAAGTGTTGAGGTCGTTCTTTTCGTACCAGGTGGCGGTGGGGAGCACCACGTCCGAGTAGAGGCAGGTCGTCGACATCCGGAAGTCGAGCGTTACGAGGAGATCCAGCTTGCCTTCCGGGGCCGGATCGCGCCAGGCGACTTCCTCCGGTTTCACGCCGCCGGTCTCGCCCAGGTCCTTGCCCTGCACGCCGTGCTGGGTGCCGAGCAGGTGCTTGAGGAAATACTCGTGGCCCTTGCCCGAGGAGCCGAGCAGGTTGGAGCGCCATACGAAGAGGTTGCGTGGATAGTTGACCGGGTTGTCCGGATCCTCGCAGGAAAGCTTCAATGCGCCGCTCTTCAACTGTGCGACGACGTAGTCCTTCGGGTCCTTGCCCGCGGCCGCGGCGGCTTTGGCGACCTGCAGCGGATTGGCGGCGAGCTGCGGGGCGGAAGGCAGCCAGCCCATGCGCTCGGCGCGCACATTGAAGTCGATGAGGCTCCCCGTGTATTGCTTCGGGTCGGCGAGCGGGGAGAGGATCTCGGAGACCTTGAGCTGCTCGTAGCGCCACTGGTCGGTGTGCGCGTAGAAGAAGGAGGTCGAGTTCATCTGCCGCGGCGGGCGCGCCCAGTCGAGCGCGAACGCGAGCGGGGTCCATCCGGTCTGCGGGCGGAGCTTCTCCTGGCCCACGTAGTGCGCCCAGCCGCCGCCGGTCTGCCCGACGCAGCCGCACATCACCAGCATGTTGATGATGGCGCGGTAGTTCATGTCCATGTGGTACCAGTGGTTCATCGCCGCGCCGATGATCACCATGGACCGCCCTTGAGTCTTGGCGGCGTTGTCGGCGAACTCGCGCGCGACCTTGATCGCGTGCTCGCGCGGCACACCGGTGATTCTCTCCTGCCATGCCGGCGTGTAAGGCACGTCGTCGTCGTAGGAGCGGGCGACGTTGCCGCCGCCGAGCCCGCGATCCAGCCCGTAATTCGCAACGAAGAGATCGAACACGGTGGCGACGAGGCACTCGCCGTCCTTCAACTGCACGCGCTTCACCGCCAGGTTGCGCTTGAGGACGTCGTCTCCGGGACTGTGCGTGAAATAGTCGTGCTGCTGGCCGCCGAAGTACGGAAAGGCCACCGGCACGACCTCGTCCTGGCTGCCGGCGAGCGTGAGCCGCAGCTTGACCTCGGCGCCTTTTCCGTCCTTCGGCTCCAGGTTCCACTTGCCTTTCTCGCCCCAACGGTAGCCGATGGTGCCGTGGGGGGAGACGACCTTGCCGCTCGTCTCGTCGAGCGCAACGGTTTTCCAGTCCGCATTGTTCGATTCGCCGAGTTGATCGGCAAAATCGGAAGCGCGCACGAAGCGCTCGGGCACATACGCATCGCCCCGCTTCGAAAGGCGCACGAGCATCGGCATGTCGGTGTAGCGCCGGCAGTAGTCCTCGAAGTAGGCGCTCTTGCCCGGAAGGTGGAACTCCTTCAGGATCACGTGGCCCATCGCCATCGCGAGCGCGGCGTCGGTGCCCTGCTTGGGATGCAGCCAGAGGTCGGTGAGCTTGGCGACTTCCGAGTAGTCGGGCGTGACCGATACCGTCTTCGCGCCCTTGTAGCGCACCTCGGTGAAGAAGTGCGCGTCGGGCGTGCGCGTCTGCGGCACGTTCGAGCCCCAGGCGATGATATAGGTCGAGTTGTACCAGTCGGCCGATTCGGGCACATCGGTTTGCTCGCCCCAGGTCTGGGGCGAGGAGGGCGGCAGGTCGCAGTACCAGTCGTAGAAGCTCATGCACACGCCGCCGATCAGCGAAAGATAGCGCGAGCCCGCGGCGTAGGACACCATCGACATCGCGGGAATCGGCGAGAAGCCGATCACGCGGTCCGGGCCGTATTTCTT
>Ga0137435_1000308_pt1 | contig 16669 bp, 13 predicted proteins | sample EasRivERMGT100_2_FD_104904 | JGI IMG/M metagenome (GOLD analysis project Ga0137435, IMG submission 104904) | Soil microbial communities from meander-bound floodplain in the East River, Colorado, USA - East River MetaG ERMGT100_2 | ecosystem: Environmental > Terrestrial > Soil > Floodplain ... | reverse complement strand
GCGAGCGCGACCCGGTGCGCATCACGGTCGGCCGCTACGAGGTGTCCGAGGTCGGCTTCGACGTCTTCGTCACCGTCCACGAGATCGACACGTCCCGCGAGTGGATGACGGAGCTGGCGGAGCGCAATGTCGTCGGCCGGGCGTTCAAGCTCCCGCGGGAGTTCGCGGGGCCGCTGTCCAAGTTCGTGTGAGGCCGGGCTCGATTCGCTATCATGCTGCATGCCCCTTCAACCCTTCCATCCGGTCGTCTCGCGGTGGTTTTCCGAGCGGATCGGCTCCCCCTCGCCCCCCCAGGTGGAGGGCTGGCCCAAGATTCGGAGCGGCCGGCACACGCTGATCGCCGCCCCGACCGGCACCGGCAAGACGCTCGCCGCCTTCCTCTGGGCGATCGACGGTCTTCTCAGAAGAGGAAGCGAGCTCGAGGACAAGACCTACGTCCTCTACGTCTCGCCGCTGCGCGCACTCGGAAACGACGTCCAGAAGAACCTCGAGCGCCCGCTCGCCGAGCTGAAGGATCTCGACCCCGGCTTCCCCGAGATCCGCGTTCTCGTGCGCACCGGCGACACGCCCGCCTCCGCGCGCACCGCGATGACCAAGCGTCCGCCGCACATTCTGGTCACGACACCGGAGTCGCTCTACATCTTGCTGACCAGCGACGGCGGCCGCGCGATGCTGAAGACCGTGCGCACGGTCATCGTGGACGAGATCCATGCCGTCGCCGGCAGCAAACGGGGCGCGCACCTCGCGCTGTCGCTCGAGAGGCTGACCGCGCTGGTCGAAGCCCCGCTCCAGCGCATCGGACTGTCCGCGACCCAGAAGCCGGTCGAGGACGTGGGGCATCTGCTGGTCGGCGCCGATCGCGAGTGCGAGATCGTCGACGTCGGCCACCGTCGCGACCTCGATCTGGCCATCGAGCTTCCGGACAGCCCGCTCGAGACGGTCTGCTCGCACGAGACGTGGGACCAGATCGTCGCGCGCATGTCCGCGCTGATCCGCGAGCACCGGACCACGCTCGTCTTCGTGAACACGCGCAAGCTTGCCGAGCGGGTGGCCGCGCGCCTCTCCGAGACGCTCGGCGAGGGGCAGGTGACGAGCCATCACGGCAGCCTGGCCCGGGAGCGGCGCCTCCTCGCCGAAGCGCGCTTGAAGGCCGGGGAGCTGAAGGCGCTGGTCGCCACCGCGTCGCTCGAGCTGGGGATCGACATCGGCGACGTGGATCTCGTCATCCAGGCCGGCGTCACCCCGTCGATCGCGACCTTCCTCCAGCGCGTGGGGCGCAGCGGGCACGCGCTTTCGCGTACCCCCAAGGGCCGGATCTTCCCGCTGACCCAGGACGACCTGGTCACGGCCGCGGCGCTCGTCGATGCGATCCGGCGCGGCGAGCTGGACCGCACGCCCCAGCCGGGGCATCCGCTCGACATCCTGGCCCAGCAGATCGTCGCGGCGTGCGTCCCCGAGACCTGGGACGAGGACCGCCTCTACGACACGCTCCGCCGGGCGTGGCCGTACCGCGACCTCACACGGGCCGATTTCGACGCGACCGGTGCGCTCCACAGCGACGGACGCTTCGCGCTGCTGCACCGCGACGGAATCCACCGACGCCTGCGCGCGACCAAGCGCGCGCGCATCACGGCGCTCACCTCCGGCGGCGCGATCCCCGACACCGGCCAGTACCAGGTGCTCCTGGAGCCCGAGGGGATCGTCGTCGGATCGCTCGACGAGGACTTCGCGGTCGAAGCGAACGGCGGCGACGTCTTCCAGCTGGGCAACGCGTCTTGGAAAATCCTCAAGGTCGAGGCGGGGACCGTCCGTGTGGCCGACGCGCACGGCGCGCCGCCCTCGCTCCCTTTCTGGCTCGGTGAGGGGGCCGCGCGCACGCGCGAGCTGTCGGAGGCCGTCGGCCGCGTGCGGGAGGAGGCCCGCGATCCGAGCTGGTCCGAGCAGGACGCGGGCATCTCCCACGACGCCGCGCGCGAGCTCGCCGAGTACCTCGAGGAGGGCGCCAAGACTCTGGGCGCGATCCCCACACCGCGGCGCGTCGTCGCCGAGCGCTTCTTCGACGAGTCGGGCGGCATGCAGCTCGTGATCCACGCCCCGTTCGGCGGGCGCATCAACCGTGCGTGGGGGCTCACCCTGCGCAAGCGCTTCTGCCGCGGCTTCGGCTTCGAGCTGCAGGCGGCGGCCAACGAGGAAGCGATCGTTCTGTCGCTGGGACCTCAGCACAGCTTCCCGCTCGAGGAAGTCTTCGATTACCTCCACCCGGATACCGCGCACGACCTGCTGGTGCAGGCCCTGCTCGCCGCGCCGATGTTCGGCACGCGCTGGCGATGGAACGCGACCCGCGCCCTGCTGCTCCCGCGCACGCAGATGGGCGGGAAGCGCGTCCCGACACCCCTCCTCCGCATGCGCGCGGAAGACCTGCTCGTCAAGGCGTTCCCACAGGTCCTCGCCTGCCCCGAGACGCTTCCGGAGTCCGAGCTTCCGGTCCCGTGGGAGCACCCGATCGTGCGGCAGACGATCGAGGACTGCCTCACCGAGGCGATGGACGTCGAGGGGTTCTTGCAGGTGCTCCGGGACCTGCGCTCGGGAGCGATCGAGAAGGTCGCCGTGGACACCACGGAGCCCTCGGCCTTCGCCCGAGGCATCCTCAACGCGATGCCGTATGCGTTCCTGGACGACGCACCGCTCGAGGAGCGCAGGACGCAGGCAGTCGCCAACCGCCGAACGCTCGACGCGAAGACCGTGGACGTTCTCGGAGCGCTCGATCCCGGCGCCGTCGACCGCGTGAAGGAAGAAGCTTGGCCGGCCCCCGAGAGCGCCGAGGAAGTCCACGAGGCGCTCCAGTGGATGGGCTACGTGACGCGGGGGGAAGCGAATACGAGCGGCTGGACGGAGTGGCTGGCCGATCTCCAAGCGACCGGCCGCGCCACGCTCGAAGGCGACCGGTGGTTCGCGGCCGACGCGACGAGAGACCCGAAGCTGATCCTGAGAGGCCGTCTCGAAGCGACCGGTCCGCTTCTCGACCCGGCCGCAGACGAAGAGCCGCTCCTGATCCAGCTCGAAGTCGAGGGTGTGCTCCTCCGCTGCCGCATCGCGGGCCAACAGGCCTGGTGCGAGCGCCGGCTGCTCGCCCGCATCCACCGCTACACGCTCGACCGCCTGCGGCGCGAGATCGAGCCGGTGACGGCAGCGGACTTCTGGCGCTTCCTCGCGTGCTGGCAGCATGCCGATCCCGGATTCCGCCTCGAAGGCCCGCGCGGCCTTCACGAAGTCGTCCGGAAGCTGGCGGGGTTCGAAGCGCCTGCGGCCGAGTGGGAGTCCTCGCTGCTCCGCACGCGCCTCCGCGACTTCCGTCCCGACACGCTCGACCACCTCACGCTGACCGGGGAGGTCGTTTGGGGCCGCCTCTGGGGCGCCGGCGATACGGCGATCCGCTCGACGCCGATCTGCTTCGTGCTGCGCGAAGACCTGGACATGTGGAAATCGATCGCCGCGCTCAGGCCGACCGACGGCACGCTCTCGACCTACGGGAAGACGATCCTCGACCTTCTCGACAAGAGAGGTGCGAGCTTCACGCAAGAGCTCGAGCGGGCTTCGGGGCTTCTCCCCTCGCACTTCGAAATGGGTCTGACCCAATTGATCGGCCACGGCCGCATCACGAGCGACTCGTTCGGCGGCTTGCGGCGCCTGATCACTCCGCCCAGCAAGCGCCGCGGCGTGATGGCCTACGCGCCGCTGACCCCGGCCGGCCGCTGGTCACGCTTCAGGGACGACGCGACAGCGACACCCGCGACCCCAGCTGACGAACAAACCGAGTTCGTCGCGCGTCATCTCCTCGACCGCTACGGTGTGGTCTTCCGCCGCCTGCTGGAGCGCGAGCGCATTCCGGTGCCGTGGCGCGACATCGTGCGCGTCTACCGGCACCTCGAGCTGCGCGGCGAGGTCCGCGGCGGGCGCTTCGTGCAGCGCTTCTCCGGCGAGCAGTACGCGCGCCCCGAGGCGGTTGAGCTGATGCGCCGCCGCCGGCGCCAGGAATCGGGTCGGCCCTTCACGCCGATCGACGTCGCCGCGACCGATCCGCTCAACCTGCAGGGGGTGCTGACGCCGGATCCGAAGATCCCGGCTCAGGCACGGGGGAAGGTTCGGGTCGCGTAGCCTCGTCGATCGCCTTTCCCGCCTCGTCGATCGACTGAATCACCGGACCGCCGTAGTAATCCGGCGGCGGCAGGTCCCTGTCCCAGCGCGCGGATCGGCCGAACACCGCGACTACGTCCCAGGCAATGAACTCCGACGGCAGCGGCCCATCGACGCCGTACTTCGACGGCGCCTCGTTGACCGAGCGCACGAAATCCGCCGAGAGAACGCGATCAGGATCCCAGTACTGCGCAACACGCGAGTCGTCGATCAGCGCCAGGACTCGCGACAGCGGCGGTGCGACGTCCGTCTTGAGCACGGGCTCCCAGACGACGAACACGCGCAGGTCGGCATCCTTCAGCTGGTCCAGCACGCGATCGAGTGCGGAGGCCCCCCGCACGCAGACGGGTCATGTCGGTGACAAGAGAACGAGCACGCGCGCGGAGCCGTGCCCCGCATTGAACGCGGACCGAAAGGCGGGAAGGGAGTCTGCGGACAGCGTCGCCAGTGGCGGTTGGCCCTCCGGGACGCTTCGGGGCGCATATTCGAGCCAGAGGAGCGTGCCGACGACGAGGGTGGCCGCGGCGGCACCGCCGACGGCGACCGCTCTCAGCAGACGCACGTTCCAGCCTCACGGGTCACCGCGGCATCTCGTATCGCGTCGGCAATCGTCTCGGAAGCGATGAGGCCAGACCCTCCGTAGAGACGGCAGGAGAGCGCGACGCCCTCGCGATCTCGGGCAGTGGGATCCGCGTCGACGCCGTTCACCTGCACGGTCGGCGACCCGAGGAACCGGAGCTTGACGGCCTCGTCCTCCGAGCAGACGAGCACGCCCTCGACGCAGACTTCGAGTCGCTGCTGCGCTGCGACCTGACGGACGAGCGCCAGAGTGGGCTCGGCGTTCGGGCAGTCCTCGGTGTAGAGAACGCGAATGTGCATGTTGACTCGATTCGGAGGGTTGCGAGCATAGCTCGCCGGGGTTTCGCGATCAACCGCCCGGCTCACGGGCATGTCGCGCTCTCGCGCGGCGTCACCGGCACGCCGTGTAACCCCTCGAAGCCGTACGCACCGTTGCCGGACGTGTTCTCGCCGCGGACCAAGTACCAGAAACCGTCGCCACTCGCAGGAAGGTCGCGATCCGTCAGCACGTTGACGTCGGTATTGGAAATCAGGCACAGCTCGTCGGCGCTGTGCGATCCCACCGGCAGCCCGCTCAAGTGCCCACGAAGGACCTCCGAGGTGAGAGCACCGTCCGCCAGGCCCCACGTCAGCAACGCGTTCACGCCGCTCCGTGAGATATGGACATCGCCCACCTCTGCGGGAAGCGGGCCAGGAGCGTTACGAGCGCAGCGAAAGCCGATGAAATTGAACGTGGCAGTCGGCCTGCGAGCCCCGACGACCGCGAGCGGCCCGGCACCCGGGCCATCGACGAAGGAGCCACCGCGCGTCAGGGCACCTGGGCCACCGACTTCCGTGCTCGCGCCGGACAAGCACATCCGGTCATCGCTGAGGCCGCTCCAGCCCGGACACGCCGACCCTAGCGGCACCCAGTCCGCCACCCACTCTTCGACGTTGCCCACCATATCGAACGCCCCACGCGCCGATTCGCAGACACTCCGTGAACCGGTGCCGACCGGCACGTTGGTCGCGCTGTTGCAATCCGTGATCCGGTTGTCCGGCCCGGCATCCGGCGTCCCGTTCGCTCCCACCTGCCACTCCGCGCTCGTCGGCAGCCGCTTGTCGGCATTGGCGCACGCTGCCTGTGCCTGGAACCACGTGATGCGCGATGACGGAATCTCCGACGGCAGGCTCACCGCAAAGATGTCGCCGGCGCAGCTCTGGCCGTCGTCCTTGCACGGCGCATAGTCGTCACCGACCAGGCCAAGCTGCGTCGCGCCACCTGCCGTCAGGTCGTCGACAGTCGCGGCGCCCAGCTTGATTTTCCTCACCAAAGCCCCGTTCGTCGTGGTCGAATTGGGAACTCGCCACACACCGGCCTCGTACTTATCCAGGCACGCCGAACCCGCTGCCACCGCGTCGGGCCCGCAGGTCGTCGCTGCGTTCGCCACAGCCATCGCACCCATGAGCAGCCCCGCTGCAAGAGACGCTTTCCTTGCCGTTTGCATCACCCTCGCTCCCTTCCGATAAATCTTTTTCGAACAGTTCAACTAGCGGGCGCAACGAAAGCCGATGAAGTTGCGCGAGTTGAACGAACCGCCGGAGGCGACCACCGCGAGCGGGCCGGCCGCCGTACGGGAGCGAAAATCGCCACCGCGAAGCAACGCACCTGGTGAAACCGCAGCAGAGCTCGCCCCGAAGAGGCACATGAGATCGTCACTGAGGCCTCCCCAGTTCGAGCACGTCGTCGACAGTGGAACCCAATCCGCCACCCACTCATCCAGGTTCCCCACCATGTCGAAGGCCCCGCGCGCCGATTCGCAGTTCTTGCGAGCGCCGGTGAGAGTCACCGAGCCCGCGTTGCTGTTGCAATCCGTCGTTCCGTTGTCCGGCCCCGCATCCGGCGTCCCGCTCGCGCCGACCTGCCACTCGGCGCTCGTCGGCAGCCGCTTGCCCGCATTGGCGCACGCCTCTTCCGCCTGGAACCACGTGATGGTCGCCGCCGGAATCGCCAAGGGCAGGCTCACGGCGTAGATGTCGTCGGCGCAGTTTTCACCGTTGGCCGCGCAAGGCGCGTAGTTGTCCGTCGTGGTGCCGAGCTGAGTCGCCCCTCCCGCCGTCAAGTCGTTCACGGTCGCGGTGCCCAGCCGGATCTTGCTCACCAGGTTCGCATTCGTCGCGGCCGGATTGGGCACGCGCCACACGGTCGCCTCGAACTGGTCCAGGCACACTGTCCCTGCCGGCACCGAGTCCGGGCCGCAGGTGAGCGCCGCATGTGCCGCCGGCATCGCGACCATCAGCAGCCCGAAGCCAAGCATCGCCATTCCATTCCGCTTCATCGTCTTGCCTCCCGATCGATCGTTTATTCCGACCACAGGAGGGACACATCGCAACGGGCGTGCCATGGACGGCACGACGCACCGAACCCCACGCAAACGGCTCTGTGCAAGGACGTTGCTCGCGGTGTGCCGCTGGCGGCGTTGCGATGGGACGAGGGCGACGCGCCGTTCGGTTGGCAGAATGCCAACGCGCGCGGAGATCAGGCGGGACGAGAATCGTGAGCCGGGCTTGGGGCATCCCACTGCGTCGGGCACGGGGTGGTCGACTTCGGGGTGGTCGCCGCCACGCTCAACAGTGCTCGCAGTGCTCCTCACCGCGCCAGGCCTCCCGCCCTTCGCGCGCGATGAAGTACGTCATCCCCAGTGCGGCGACCGGATCCGCCCACCACCACCCGAACGCCGCATTGAGGCCGATCCCACAGACGACGATGATCGACAGCCAGAAACACGCCGTCGTCTGAAATGCGTCGGCCTCGAGAGCTCGACTTCCCAGGAGGTGTGCGACCCGGCGCTTCGCTCGCGCGAGCCACGCCATGACACCGATGGAGACCAACGCCAACCCGATCCCGATGACGCTTGGCCTGGGCTGCTCTTGGCGCCAAAGCGTCCACACCGCGTCCACGGCGACGAAGGCAGCCAGTAGGAAAAGCGTTACGCCCACGAGTCGGCGCGCTCGGCGGTCGAGGACCTCGACCGTCGTGTGACTCTGCGCCGATCGCTCGGCCGCGAGGCGCCAGAGGAGCACCGCGCCGGAGCTGCTCTCGACGAAACTGTCGATCCCGAAACCGAGGAGCGCGACGCTTCCGGCCGCCAGCGCGGCGGCCACGCCGATCAGGCCTTCCAGCACGTTCCATCCGATGGTGAGGTACTCGAGTCGCGCCGCGTGGGTCAGCGCTTGTGATCGCTCGCCGAGCGACGTCACGGACAGCTCGACCCCAGCGTCTGGACGTACGCGCACCCGGGAAGCCCGATCTGCTGCGGGCGCTCGGCGCCGCCCACACCGCGCCCGTACGATCCCTCGAGCGTGGGCGTGTTGCCGACGATGACCCAGAAGCTGTTCACGGCACCCGGGTTGAACGTCGCGGTCCCGGTCGCGCCCAGATTGCATGCCTGCCCCGTGTACGCGTACGTCGCGACGCCGGAGAGGGGTCCATAGACGATGTGGTGGTCGGTCGCGGAGCACGATGCGCCGTAGCTCACCGTGACGTCGCCGGTCGCCTTGACGTAGCCGGTCACGATCATCTGGCTGTTGCCGATCTCCCCCGCCTCGCCGGGGGTCGGCGGACCCAAGCCCGCGTCCACGACGAAGACCGTGCCGTTGCTGCTCGGACCCGCTTGCACCGCGGTCCCGTAGAGGCGCCCGTCGCCCGCCTGGATGAGCCGCGAGACCGAGCCCTTGCCGGCATCGTTCGTCATCACGACCGATTGCTGGTACGTGCCGGCGGTGTTGACCGCATACACGTCGCCGCCGGTCGACGCCGGGGCCGCGTTGCTCGTCATCCCCCACAGGTTCCCGTCCGAGGCCTGGATCACGCCCTGAGGGTAGAGGCCTTCCGCGGCGCCTGAGATGTCGTGGATCTTCTGGAACGTGCCGCTCTTGCTGATCCTGAAGAGGGTGCCTTGACCGTTCGCACCGCCTTGCAGCGTGGTCCCGTAGAGGTTGCCGTCGGAGGCTTCGACGAGCGGCCCGTAACCGCTGCTCCCTTCCACGGCGGGCGTTCCGAAGCGGTGGAGCTCCGTGACGGCGCCGGCGGAGGTCACCTTGTAGATCACGTGGCTCGTCACGCCGTAGAAAGCGCCGTCGGATCCCCGGATCACGCCGTTCGCCGGCGTCCCGAAGCCGAGATTGATGAAGTTCGCGATCACCTGGTACGTGCCGTCCGTCCGGATGCGAAAGATCCTCGGCGCGATGATCGGCGCGGTCGTCGTGCCATACAGCCAGCCATCTCCGCCGACGGCGAGCGAGCCTTCGGGGTTCGCGCCGTCGGGGCAAGGCGTCGCCGGACAGAAGTCGTGGATCTTCTGGAACTGGCCCGCCTTGCTGAGCTTGTAGACGGTGCCGTAGATCGGGTGGACCGCGCTGCCCTCGTAGGTCGTCCCGTAGAGCCAGCCGTCCGGGCCCTCGACCAGCCCGCCGCGCGGCGTCTTTCCGTTCCAGAATGGCTCGGAGGCGATCCCGCGGTCGAAGGTGTGCAGGACCGTGAGCTGACCCAGCGGGGTCAGCTTGAAAACGGTTCCCCCGCAGCCGCTCACGCACCCCGCCCCGTCGTCGCCTCCGGTCGAGGTCGTGCCGTAGAAGTTGCCGTCGGAAGCTTGCATCAGCGCCCCGCGAGGCTGCTGGCCCGTCGCCGCGCTGAGATCCACCACGCGAGTGACGGTCGCCGCAAACAGAATGGCGCTGAGCATGCCGGGCTCCTCGTCTACGGCGGGCACGCCCCAGGCGCGGCCGCGTCGAGCGGATTCCTCGGGTCCGGGACGCCACTCGCGTCGCCGAACGTTCCGGGCCCGCAAGAGTTTACGGCGCGAACGAGGTAGTAGAACCCGTCTCCTGACGAGGGGATTGCTCGCGGGTCCGCAAGCGTCGACGAATTGAGAAGTACGCCGAGCGCGCAAGCACTCGAGAAGCCACCCGACGCTTTGAGTTCGGAAAGTTTTCCGGATACGACGGTTGAGGTAGTGCCCGCGCCGAGGTCCGGGCGCGGGTCGTCCCACCCGAGTCGCGTCGTTCCCTGCTTCGAGACCCGGATCGTTCGCGACTCGCCGGGCGCGGTGAAAGCGCCTCCGTCCGTCGCGCCGCAGTCGCACGCGGTGTTGACGCCGTCGCCGTCCGGGTCGGTCGCCGACGCGTTCGGCACGATCCGGTAGATCACGCCTTGGTCCGCGGAGAGGACGTAGAGGTTGCCGTCCGGCCCGGTCTCGATGTCGGTGACGATGCCGAAGTCGGATCCGAATGCGAGCTCCGCTTGCTCGGCGTCACAAAGGTCCCCGAAGGAGTTGTCGGCAACGAGATCGCTCAGCTCGGGCGACGTCAGGCTGAGCCCCGTGCGCGACGCGTTCGGCTCGAAGTGCTGGATAAGACCGCAGTTCGTCGTGGCGACGAGCACGTCGTGCAGACGGTCGCACCCGAGCCGCGGGTTCCGGACGAAGGCGATCGAGGTCGGGGCGACCGGCACCTTCCACGAGAACTCGGGGTCGCTGTAGACGGCGCCGGGAACCATCCAAAGATCGGAGACGCCGTGCTGATCGCGCGAGTCCGGTCCCTCGAGCCACACCCAACCGCTGTTGTGGCCGCGCACGACGCGGTTGATCTCGTCGTAGCTCTCCTGCCCGTTCTCGGTATCCCATAGGTCGCCGGTGACCGGATCGACCGCCAGACCGAACGAGTTGCGGATCCCGTACGACCAGTTCCGGTTCATCGGCTGGAGCGGACCCGTCGCTCCGTAGAACGGGTTGTCCGACGGCGGCACGCCGTCCGACATCGTACGCAGGATCGATGACGTATCGTCGGGGCTCCCGCCGTTCGTGACGTTCTGGAGCTTCCCGAACTGCTGCTGGTCGCCCGTGACCGTGTAGAGCTTGTCGTCCGCGCCGAAGAGGAGGACGCCGCCGATCCGGAAGACGTTCGGGCGGATAGCGAGAGACATCACGGGGTGCGGCTCGACGAGCGCGGCGCCGTTCCACCGGTACCGTTCGATCCGGATCCCGATCGCGGCCCCTCCGTCCTCGTTTGCCGCGACGTAGTTCAGATAGACGAAGTGATTGTTCGCGAAGTCCGGGTCGAGCGCGATACCCAGGAGCCCGCGGTCGAGCAGCGCGCTGTCGACGGGGAGGTCGAGGACGGGATCGGGTTGCGCCACGCCGCCGACGACGCGAAGGACCGTGCCGTCGATCTGCTGCAGGACGAGGATGTCGTCGCTTCCGATGAACGCCATGCCCGTCGGGGCGATCAGCCCGCCCGCCACGGCCTCGACGGTGAGCGCGGGGTCGTCCACCACCGCGGCGGAAGCCGCGGCGCATACGGCGAGACCGAGCGACAGCAGCCAGGAACCCCTCATGGACCGACCCTCCCGACCTACCGAAGATCTTACGGCGAAAGCCGGCGGATGAGGAGGGACGGAACGAGGTGTAACCGAAGGTTTGGCGCGCACGTTCCCTTGCCGCGATGATGCGACGGTGCGCAAAGCTGCCGTGCTGGCCATCGTGTTGCTCTCCGGATCGCTGCTCGCGGCGCCCATCCCCGTGAAATTCGTTGAAGGCCTGACGCGCGGTTATCTCGTGCTTCGCGACGTGCAAGGCCGGATCCTCGCGCACGGGGACCTGCTCCAGGTCGTTCACGGCGACCAGGTCGAGAAGCAGATGGTGTTCCGCTTCAACGACGGATCGCTCTACGACGAGCGCGTGACCTACACGGAGAAGGGCGTCTTCCGCCTCGAAACCTACCGGCTCACGCAGCGCGGCCCCGCGTTCACCGAGGATGCCGAGCTCGAGCTCGACGCTTCGACCGGCGCCTATCGCATGAAGACGAGAGAGCGGAAGGACGGCAAGGAAAAGAGCAAGGACGGCAAGGTCGATCTTCCCGACGACGTCTACAACGGGTTGCTCATGACGATCGTCAAGGACCTTCCGAAGGGCGGCGCCACCGTCCACTTCGTCGCGTTTTCCCCCGACCCCAGGGTCATCGAGCTGGAGTTCGTGCGGTCGGGGGAGCACAAGATCGTCGTGGGCGACCTCGAGCAGACCGCGGTGCACTACACGATCAAGCCGAAGCTGGGTTTCTGGCTCAAGGTCGCCGCCACGCTCCTCGACCGCAAGCCCGAGGACCTTCACGCGTGGGTCGCGATGGACCACGTTCCCGCCTTCGTCGGCTTCGAAGGTGCGTTCAATACTCCGGGCCCCACGTGGCGGATCGAAGTCGTCAGCCCGCAACTCGCGCGCTAGCTGGGAGCGATCGCCTTCCGCGCGAGGTCCAGAACCCCCATAGCGCGGGCGCCACGATGAACAGGAGCGCGAGGAGCATGCTCCCCGCGTACCAGGACGAAGGCGATAGCGACAGCGGCGCTTGCTCGATGAGCCCCGCGGTGCAGAAGTAGGCCGCAAAGGCGAGAAGTCCGAAACGGAGCAGGAGCAGCCAGGCGAGCGCGAGCACCACGGCGAACCCGATCAGGAAACCGGGAACGCTTCCCGAGTCGGGAAGGAAAAGCAGGATCCCGCAGAGCGACACCGCGATCACCGCGGGGACCATGTGCCGGAAGAGCAGACGGAACATCAGGAAAAGGGTGATCGGGAAGATGATCTCGTTCAGCTGCTTCGTGTGGACGGCGAGCATTGCCATCGCCGCCGAGCGAGGATCGCGCAGGAACTCCATCGTCAGGGGTGCTGACACCGGGAGCGCCGCAGTACCGCCCATCGCCTCGGGGATCCACGCCGAAAGCCACCCCACGAGCACCGCCAGCGCTCCCCCCGCGGCCCCCACCAGAAGGTCACGGCCGACGAGGGGGTCGCGCCACCGGCCGTCGAGGATCCGCACCCACGAGACGAGCATCCGCGGCCAGAGCTTCCGGGCGTACGGCTCGACGGCCAGGTAGAAGACGTAGGCCAGCCCCACACGCTGCATCGCGTAGGACAGGTGTCCGACGAAGATCTCGAGCTCCTCGGCGGCCGCGACGTGGTGCACGCCGACGTACCAGGCCATCCGCACGCCCCCGAGGTAGAGCGCGAAGCGCAGCGCCCCGCGCCGGTCTCCCCGGCCACGGCGCACGTTCCTCCACGCCACGATCGCGGCGGCGATCGCGACGAAGATGAAGGCCAGCGTGTTCAGCAGAGAGCTCGCCTGCCTCCAGAAGCCCTGGGGCGGCTTCGGGGCCTCGGCCGGCCGCGTCCACGGCTCGACGACCTGGATGGAGACGGGCTTCCCGCCGAACGAGGCGGCTTCGATCCGGACGCGCGCTGCCTCACGCCCGGGCCACGAGGCGGTCCACGCGAGACGGCGATCCGCAAAGACCGGCGGCGCCCAATCGGGCGGAACGGCGGTCAGCGTGGCGGGATCGACGCCGGTCGTGCGGATCAGCGGCTCCCAATCGTGGTCCGCGGCCCCCGTGCTCTCGGTCTTCTGCCCCGGCACGACCACGAGCGACCGCAGCCGGCCGTCGGCGTCGAGCACGACGCGCGCCATCCCCGGGACCGTGTAGGGCGGATCTATCAGGCCTTGACTGATGAAGCCCGCGCCCAGCGGGACCATCGGAGCGGGGCTCTGCCGGTACCAAAAGGACACGGCGCTGGGCGGGGTTTCGCGAAGCTCGCCCCAGCTCCCACGGCCCTCGTTGATGCGCCGGCGCAGGTCCTCGAGATAGTCATCTTCGGCCGCAAACCCGGACATGGTGTCCGTTGGCCTTCGTGCCTCCCCGGCCGCGACGAGGATCTCGCGCGCCCTCTCGCGGAGGAAGTCGGGCGGTTTCTCGAGCGGGACCTGACCGACGAGCGCCTTGCGCGAGGCCAGCGCCACGAACACGAGAAGAGCGGCGAAGAACACCCCCAGCACGCCCCACGAGGCCACGGGGGACAGCGCGCCCTCATCCGCCGCCTCCGCGACCATCTCGGGAGACGGCGTCTCGCCCGCCGCAAGCGCCGCCGCGATCGGGTCGCCGCCGGGAAGCGCGGCGGCGATCGAGAGCGCCGATGCCGGCCGCCGCGCCGGATCGCGCTCGAGACAGCGCAGGATGACCTTCTCGATGGCCGGGTTGAAGCCATCGACGTGACTCGATGGAGACGACGGCCGCTTGCCGGTGAACAGCTCGTAGAGGACGAGGCCCAGCGCATACAGGTCGCTCTTCGCGGTGACCTCTCGCCCCTCGACCTGCTCGGGCGCCATGTAGGCCGGCGTGCCGGCGCGAATCTCGTCGCCGCGGAACTCCTCCGCGAGCCCGGCCAGGCCGAAGTCCGTGATCCTCGCCCGCCCGCGGCCGTCGATCATGACGTTCGCGGGCTTGAGGTCACGGTGAAGCACCCCGGCTTCGTGCGACGCGGCGAGCCCCGCGCAGAGCTGCCGCGCGATTTGGAGTGCCTTCTCCTCCGGCAGACGCCCGATGCGCCGCAGGAGCGACGCCAGGTCCTCCCCGTCGACGTACTCCATCGACAGAAAGTGCAGCCCGTTCGCCTCTCCCGCGTCGTAGATGCGGCAGACGTTGGCGTGCGAGACCTGCCGGGCCGTCCTGACCTCGTCGAGGAACCGCCGCAGCCGGTCGGCGTCGGCCTCGAACCCAGGTGGGAGGAGCTTCAGGGCGACGGCTTGACCGAGCTTGAGGTCGTCCGCCCGGTACACCTCTCCCATCCCGCCGCGGCCGAGCAATCCGATGATCCTGTAACGCGCGGCGAGGATGGTGCCGGGGAGGAAACGGCCGTCGCCGGGGGCGCGCGCGGTGCCCGAGTCGGAGGCATGCATCGTCGGAAGAGCCGAGGAGGACACGACGGGCCGGCCGCAGGAGCCGCAGTAGCTGCTTCCCGCGGGTAGGGCGGAGGAGCAATCGGGGCAAATGCCCGGGACGGACATGTGGCGAATGTAACACCGCGCTCACCGGAGTATGATCGCGCGGGCAACGGGCGAGGAGGAAACCATGACACTCCAGGCTGGGGAGAACGTGTGGATTCCGTGCGAGGTCGTTTCCGGTCCGTTCTCCGACGAGCGGAAGGTGTGGGTGGACGTTCCCGATGGCCGCTGGGGCGGCTTCGTCGCATCGCATCTCCTCCGCGAGAACATCGGCGCAGGGAGCACGGCGATCGCGGCGACGATCATGGAGATCAACGAGCTCACCGCGTCGGCGAGGCTCCCCGGGCAAACACCTCACGCCCGATTCCTGACGTGCCCCACGAGCTGGCTGCAGGAATTCGCCGTCCGCTAGCCCGGACTATTCATGAAGCAGCCGCGACCTCCGATTCTCGCGGGTTTCACGGCTCGGTTTTTCATCGATGATCCTCGTCCGGTCGTTGACATGCCGAGTCTAGCGCTGACGGCCCGAGGCCGGAGCGGAGGGTTCGCGATTTCGAGGTCACGCGGACACACTTCGCCGCCCGCTGCGTCGAGAAGTCAGGATCGCGGTCGCAGCTTGGTTCAGCCGAAGCTGGCGCCGAGCGTTTTCGCGAGGTGATGCCAGTCGTCGAGATACGGATAGGACGACGGGAGATGGACTACGAGGCGACGGACGGAGGACACGACGCGAGCTCCGAGCTTGAGCAGGTGATCACGAAGTGTCGAGACTTGCGCGCGCGCCCAACGCGTGCGCCGGGCTGCGAGACGGATTTCCTGCATCAGCACGTAAGCCGCGGCGGTCATGAGGACCCGAAACTGATTCGCGAGGAAACGCGAGCAGCTGGTGCGATCGATCTCGAGCCCGAGCTTGAGCTCCTTGACGCGGTTTTCGATTTCGCCGCGCGCGCAATATTCGCTCTGGTAGATGGTCGCTGCGTCGCCCTTCATCGAAGTGACGACAAATCGCGCGTTGTCGCGAAGCGCGCGCCCGGCGTGGTGGACGACCTCGGCCTTGACGACGACGCGCCGTTTGCGACTCCAACTTCGCGCCGCGTAACGGCACGACGTAAAGACGCGCTCGCTCTTTCCGCTTCGCCGCGAGCGGCGGCGCGCCTTTTTCAGTGCGCCGTCTGCGATCCTCCGGAGCTTGGGGTTTTCGGCCATTCCGATGACGTACGCGACGCCAGCGGCTTCGAGAAACTCGAGCAAGTCAGGGCCCGCGAAGCCGCCGTCGAGACGCAGCAGGAGATCGGCCTTCGGAAATGCAGCGATGAGCCCCTCGATGAGCCTGTAGAGAATTCCGAAAGCACCGCGCTTCGGCTCGGCATTGCCGGGTCGAAGAAGGGCCGTGAAGAGATACTGATCGGGCTCGTCGTCGAAGCGCACGAATCCCAGAAGCGGCAGGTAGCAGTAACCGCCGTAGAAACCGTTGAACAGAGCGTGTTGCTGGCCGCCGTGCGTGAGGTCGTCGGTGGGATCGAGATCGATCGTGATGCGATGGGCACGTCCGCGAAGACGGCGCCGATGCCGCTCGATGACGGCCTCGCCGAGTGCGACGCCCAGTCTGAGCAGGTCCTTTCGATCCGCGGTGTTCTCGAAGCGCGACAGCGTCGGCTGCGACGCCAGCGCGTCGCCAGAGATTGGATCCCGTCCGCAGATCAGTTTGTGGATGGGATCATTGGAAAGCCGCGCGGCGTCGTTGGCGTCAGCGTAGCCGCACGCCAGAGCGAACACGCGTTGAGAGAGAAGGTCAGCGATCTCGTGCGTGATCTTCGCGGATTGCCGCGAATCGCGAATGCAACCCGCGAGGCGATCGATCAGACCGACCCGACGATCAGCGGCTTTCAGCAGAATCGCACCACCGTCCGAGCTCCCGTGATCTTGGTCGAAGCGCAGAATCAACGGTCGATCAACAAGCTCAGGAAAAAGAAGACAGGGTGTAGTGGTAGGCTTGGCCAAGCGAAAGCCTCCTGTGTGGCGGAGAACGGCGTCGACAACCGCTTTCTACCACGGGGAGGCTTTTGCGTTTTCAGTACTCGTGAATAATCCGGGCTAG
>Ga0137435_1000307_pt1 | contig 16682 bp, 7 predicted proteins | sample EasRivERMGT100_2_FD_104904 | JGI IMG/M metagenome (GOLD analysis project Ga0137435, IMG submission 104904) | Soil microbial communities from meander-bound floodplain in the East River, Colorado, USA - East River MetaG ERMGT100_2 | ecosystem: Environmental > Terrestrial > Soil > Floodplain ... | reverse complement strand
CCGGTCGGTGGAGAAATCCCGCGCACTGCCTCGGGCGATCCGATCGGCATATTCAAGGACCAGGCGATGGGCCTGATCGGACGTGTGGTTCCCGATCCCTCACCGGAGCAGCGGGATTCGGCATTGGCGCGCGCGTTGGCGCACGCCGCATCGCTCGGCGTGACCGCCACGTCTCACGTGTCGGCGTCCTGGGCCGATCTCGCGAGCTACCGGCGCCTCGCGCGCGCGAATCGCTTGACGATGCGGGCAATCCTGTACTTCCCAATCGAAGACTGGCGAGCGGTCGCCGAGAGCATCGGCCGTGGTGGTAGCGGTGACGACTGGGTGCGGCTGGGCGGCGTCAAAGGGTTCATGGACGGCTCGGCCGGCTCGCGTACGGCCTTCTTCTTCGAGCCGTTCTCGGATTCAGCAGGCTACCGCGGACTGATGCTCCAGCCCGAGTCCGACATGCGCGCCTGGATCGGCGGGGCCGATTCCGCCGGCCTGCAGCTCGCGGTGCACGCGATCGGAGACCGCGCCAACGCCATTCTGCTTGCGATCTACGACAGCGTGGCGCGCGCGCACGGCGCCCGCGACCGCCGCTTCCGGATCGAGCACGCGCAGCACCTGCGTACCGGGGACGTCGCCCGGTTCGGCGCGCAGCGCGTCGTGGCGTCGATGCAGCCGTATCACGCGATCGACGATGGACGCTGGCTCGTGGTGCGCATCGGCCCGCAGCGGATCCTCACGACGTACGCGTTCCGCTCGTTGCTCGACAGCGACGCGCCGCTCGCGTTTGGCTCGGATTGGACGGTGGCGCCGCTCGATCCCATGCTCGGCGTGTATGCGGCCGTCACCCGCCGCACACTCGACGGCCAGAACCCCGGCGGCTGGGTGCCGGACCAGAAGATCAGCGTGGGTGAAGCCCTGCGCGCCTACACCTACGGCAACGCGTGGGCGACGTTCAAGGAACGAGAATGGGGCACAGTGGCGGCGGGGCGCTTTGCCGATGTGGTCGTGCTCGATCACGACCCGTTCGCAGTCCCACCGGAGTCACTGGGGACGATCAAGCCGCGCTACACGATTGTGGACGGAAGAGTGGTGTTCCGGAAGCCGTAATTCAGCCGGAGTACTTGAACCCGGCTTCCTCCAGGGTGAGCGGCTCGCCGTCGTGCTCCACGCCGGCGCCGACGATTTCGCCGAGCACCAGGGTGTGATCGCCGGCCGGCAGCGTCGCGACCACGCGGCACTCGACCCACCCGAGCGCATCCACGAGCACGGGCGTGCCGGAGACGGGCGCCGGTCTGGTCTTGATGCCTTTGAGCTTCTGGGGCGCCTGCTCGGACGATTTGCCCAGCTTCCCGGCGAGGTCGCGCTGGTCAGACAGCAGCAGGTTGATGGCGAAGTGGTGGGAGTCGCGGATCATCCCGATGGTCTTGGAGGTGTTCTCGATCGCGACGACGGCCATGGGCGGCTCGAAGGCCGCCTGGGTGAGCCAGTTGGCGGTCATGCCGTGGTCTTGGCCTCCGTGCGTGACCGTGATCACGTACAGCCCGTAGGGGAAGTGGCGAAGGATCGCTTTTTTGGCGGCTTCGTCCATGGCCAGAAGTTACTCCCATTTGCGGAGCACAGTGGGCAGATTCCGGTTGACCGTCACCGCCTGGATCACTCCATGCTGTCGATCAGCCTAGCTGCTGCCGTCATCCTGTCCTCGCCCGATACCAGTACGTCTGCCGAGTTTCTCGATCGCTACCGCGAGCTTATCGGGCTCGCTCCCCTCGGCCAGGTCGCGCCCGTCAGCAATGTCGTTCTCCGCCGCGACGCCGCCGAAATCTCCCTGACTCAGGGAACGCTCTATCTCCTTTCGCCGGTGGGCGGCCGGAGCGTGGGCGCCGTTTTTCGCGGGGCCGGCCGCATTTCGCTGACGACCCCGCACGCGGCGGAGCAGGACGCACTCCGCAGAGCGATCGGTGCAACATCTCTCAACGACAGCATCACCGAGCTGATTCTGTTCTTCGCCGACTCGACGCCAGATCAACTTCGCACGCTCGGCTTCCGGCCTGGAGCGGTCCCAGGTGATCTGTGGGGTGCCGTGCGGGATTTCGTGGGCAGCTTGAAAGGGCCAAAAGACGGAACGCTCTTCAACCCCGGCATCCTCGAGGCAGTGCTCAACGACGAACCCAATGGATTCTTCCTGGCGCACGTTCGACGTGCCAAAGGATCGCCGCTTCTGTTGCAGTACGACCCAGCGATGGTGGAGTCGCTGCAGTTGCTGGAACCGGCAAGCCGAATGCACTACCGGGCGGATTGGTCCGTCGTCACCCAGTTCGCGCCGGCGCGGCCGCTGTCGGGCAGCACCGCGATGTGGCGGTTGCGAAACCGGGTCGCGGTGCCCCACTACCGGCTCGAGGTCTGGCTCAAGCCCACCGCCGGTGGCGATCTCGAGTACTCGGCTCGCGCGACGCTGTCACTGACGGTCCGGGAAGCGTCGGGCCCGTGGCTGCGCTTCGGTCTTCACCCGGAGTTGATGGTGGACTCCGCGCGCTGGAGCGACGGCTCGACGGCCCCTACGCACAAGGTCAAGGACGACGACGATCTCTGGGTGCGTTCCCCGCGCCGCCTGGCGGCGGGCGACTCGGCCTCGCTGACCGTGTTCTATCACGGCGACCTCATCGACCGTTTTGCCAATTGGTTTTTTATTGACCCAAGCGCGGACTGGTACCCGGTGAATGGCCAGGGCGACAATAGCGCGATGTTCGACGTCATCTATCACAGCCCGGACTGGTATCCGCTCGCCAGCGTCGGCGAGCGGACAGATTCGTCCGCGGCCGCCAAAGTCATGACGACGCGCTGGGTCACGAAGCGGCCTACGCCGTTCGCGACGTTCAATCTCGGCCTGTTCAAGGTCAATCACATCCAATTCGAGGATGCACCGCCGCTCGACGTGATGGTGTCGGAGGAAGCGCGTCGCGCGCTGCGCGACATGGGTTTCGGGGCTCCCCAGAGAAACATGTCGGAAGTCGTGGCCGCCGATATTTCCAACAGTCTCAAGTGGTTCACGCACGCGTTCGGCCCGCCCTTATTCGATCATTTCTTTGTGACCGAGATCCCGTATTTCGAGGGTGTTTCGTTCCCCGGACTCATCGATCTGTCGTTCACCACGTTTCAGAACACGGCGCTGGACGGATTCGACGAGTTCTTCCGGGCGCACGAGGTCGCGCACCAATGGTGGGGCAACGGAGTGCGCCCGGCGTCGTATCGCGACGCCTGGCTCAGTGAAGGCATAGCGTCATTCTGCGGGCTGTGGTATCTCCAAAGCGTTCGGAAGGGCAACAAGGAGTACTTCCGGTTCCTCGACGTTTATGCCCAGAACATCAAGGACAATCGAGATGCTGGGGTAACCTGGCTGGGCTATCGCTCCAGCACGCCCGCGAGGCGCTACGGATACCAGGCGCTCGTGTACGAGAAGGGCGCGTGGATCACCCACATGCTGCGCATGCTGATGCTCGATCTCAACACGCGGAAGGAGGATCGCTTCAACGCGATGATGCGCGACTTTTACGAAACCTACGCCGGCGGCAGCGCCTCGACCGACGATTTTCGCGCGGTCGCGGAGAAGCACATTGGCGTGCCGATGGACTGGTTCTTCGAGCAATGGGTGAAAGGCGCGGCCATCCCGACCTATCGTGTCGCTTGGACCAACGAGACCACCGCTGAAGGCCGGCCACGCGTGCGGCTGCGTGTACTCCAGGACGACGTGCCGTCTGACTTTCAGGCCTGGGTCCTCGTGTCCGCCGACCTCGGCCAGAATCGATTTGCCAATTTCCGCATCAAAGTCACCGGCGGGCAGACCGAATACACGAGCCCATTGCTTCCGGGGGCGGCACGGGAAGTCAAGTTCAACGAGTTGAACAGTGTCCTGGCGGACGTGAAGACTGAGCGCTGGTAGGCTATTTTCTAGCGCATGGCGACCCGTCCCCGCACCGCGAGCAAAGCCGCGCCTTCGCAATCCCGGACCCCGAAAAGCACGTCGGCGCTCTCCAAGGCCGACCTGCTCGACATCTATCGGCTCATGCTTCTGTCGCGCCGGATCGACGACAAGGAGATCCAGCTCAAGCGCCAGAACAAGATCTATTTCCAGATCTCGGGCGCGGGCCATGAAAGCGTGCTCGTGGCCGCCGGCAAGGCGCTCCGCCCCGGCTACGACTGGTTCTATCCCTACTACCGTGATCGGGCCCTCTGCCTCACGCTCGGGATGACGCCGACCGAGATGTTCCTTTCGGCCGTGGGCGCCGCCGAGGATCCGAACTCCGGCGGGCGCCAAATGCCGTCGCACTGGGGCCACAGACAGCTCAACATCGTCACGCAATCGAGCCCGACCGGCACCCAGTTTCTCCAGGCCGTCGGTTGCGCTGAGGCGTGGCTCCGCTACCACCGCATCGACGAGCTGAAGGAGAAGCCGATCCAGAGAGACGAAGTCGTCTACTGCTCCGCGGGCGACGGCACGACGAGCGAGGGGGAGTGGTGGGAAGCATTGAACACGGCCAGCAATCTCAAGCTGCCCGTCCTGTTTCTCATCGAAGACAACAAGTACGCCATCTCCGTCCCGATCGAGGTGCAGACCGCCGGGGGTTCGGTGTCGAAGCTGGTGTCCAACTTTCCGAACCTGCTGGTGCAGGAAGTGGACGGCTGCGATCCGATCGCGTCCTACGACGTGCTGACCCGCGCCACCGAGTGGTGCCGCCAGCGCAAGGGTCCGGCGCTGGTCCATGCGCACGTGACCCGTCCGTACTCGCATTCGCTGTCGGACGACGAAATCCTCTACAAGCCTTCGCGCGAGCGTGAAGAGGAAGCCAAGCGCGATCCCGTCGCGACGTTCCCTCGGCGGCTGCTCGAGGAGGGTGTCGCCACCGAATCGGAGCTCCAGGCGATCCAGGCCCAGGTGGAAGAGGACGTCCAGGTCGCCGCAGACATGGCCCTGACGTCGCCCCAGCCCAAGGCGGAATCGGCGCTGCGGTTCGTGTTTTCGCCCGACGTGGATCCGACGTCGGAGCAGTTCGACACCGAAGACGATCCGCACTTTACCGGCGAGCCCACCACCATGGTGGATCTGCTCAATGCGTCCATGAGAGACGAGATGGCGCGTGATCCGCGCATCGTCGTCTTCGGGCAAGACGTCGCCGATGTGAGTCGCGAGCAGTATCTCAAAGAAGTGAAGGGCAAGGGCGGTGTCTTCAAGGTGACCTGGGGGCTGCAGCGCCAGTTCGGCAGCGACCGCGTGTACAACTCGCCGCTGGCCGAAGCGAACATCGTGGGCCGCGCGATTGGGCTCGCCACGCGCGGGCTGAAGCCGGTCGTCGAAATCCAGTTCTTCGACTACATCTGGCCCGCATATCACCAGCTGCGCAACGAGCTCGCCACGATTCGCTGGCGTTCGAACAATGAATTCAGCGCGCCGGTCGTGGTGCGCGTCACGTATGGCGGCTACCTGAAGGGCGGCGCCCTCTACCACTCGCAGACGGGCGCCGTCGTGTTCACCTCCGTGCCCGGCATTCGGGTCATTTGCCCTTCGACGGCGCTCGATGCGAATGGCCTGCTGCGCACCGCCATTCGCTGCGAAGACCCGGTCGTCTTCCTCGAGCACAAGCACCTCTACCGCCAGACCTACAACAAAGCCCCCAATCCCGGTCCCAACTTCATGATCCCCTTCGGCAAAGCGCGCGTGGCCCGCGATGGCGACGGCGTGACCGTGGTGACGTACGGGGCCGTGGTGCAGCGCGCGCTGGTGGCGGCGAAGGAGGTCGAGGAGAAGGATGGGATCAGCGTGGAGGTCATCGATCTCCGGTCCCTCTCCCCCGTCGACTGGGAGACGATCGAGACGTCGGTCCGCAAGACCAATCGGGTGATCGTCGCGTACGAAGACGCGCTCTCCTGGGGTTATGGCGCCGAAATCGTGGCCCGCATCGCCGATCAGTGCTTTCCGTGGCTCGACGCGCCCGTGAAGCGTGTCGCGTCGACCGACACGTTCGTCGGCTACGCGCCCGACCTCGAGGACTACATCCTGCCTCAAGTGGAGGATCTCGCGCAGGCCATGCGTGAGCTGCATGCGTTCTAGGCCCGCGCTCCTCTACAGCTTCCTCTTCTTTCTGTCGGGCGCCACCGGGCTCGTGTACGAGCTCCTCTGGGTCCGCGTCCTCTACCAGTCGTTCGGCTCGACGATTCAATCGGTCACGACCGTCGTGGCGGCCTACATGGGCGGCCTCGGCCTCGGGGCGTGGCTGTTCGGGCGTGTCGCGGACCGCTCCCGCAATCCGGCGAAGCTGTACGGCTGGCTGGAAATCGCGATCGGCGTCTTTGGCATCATTTCGCCGCTGGTGCTCGCCCTGGCGCACGCGATCTACATCGGCACGGCCGGCGCCCTCGCGCTTGGCGGCGTGGCGAGCGTCGCCCTGCGCTTTGGCCTGGCCGCGCTGGTGCTGCTGATTCCCACCACGCTGATGGGCGGTACGCTGCCCATCCTGACCCGAGCGTTGATGGGCGAGGATCGCGGCCTGCTGAAACCATCGCTCGGCCGGCTGTACGGGTTGAACACCCTGGGCGCCATGACGGGCACCGCCCTCGCGGGATTCTTCCTCATCGAGTTCGTGGGGGTGCGTGCCTCGCTCTGGACGACCGCCGCACTCAATCTCGCCATCGGCGCCACGGCAATTCGATTCGGGCGCGCGCAGGTTGTGGCCGATCCGATTCCCGAGCCGTCGCCGGAGCCTCCACCAACGCGCGATCCGCTGCACACGGTCGCCCTGATCCTGCTCGGACTCACGGCGTTTGCTTCACTCCTCAACGAGATCGCCTGGACCCGCGTGCTCGTGATGATCGTGGGCGGATCGACCTACGCCTTCACCCTCGTGCTACTCGTGTTCTTGCTCGGCATCGGGCTGGGCAGCGTGATGGTGGCGCGGCGCAGCATGCCGCGCGCCGACACCGCCGCGAGCGCCGCGCTCGCCCAGGGGATCACGGGCGTGGGGGCCGCGGCGCTGTTCCTGTTCTTTGGAATCCTGCCTTCCTACATCATCGCCGTGTTCCAGATCCCCGACATGAGCGCCGCAGCGCGCCTTGTCCTCATGGGCGTCGCCGTCGGTGCGGTCGTCCTGATCCCCGCCATTGGCATGGGGATGAGCTTCCCGCTGCTCACCGATCTCACGGCGCGCAGTCGCCGCGCCCGGGGCGCCGACGTCGGGGCGGCGTACGCGCTCAATACCGCGGGCAGCATCTTGGGCGCCGTGCTCACCGGCTTCGTCTTCGTTGTGATCCTGGGAACCCAGGCGACGCTGCGCGTGGGACTCGCGATCAATGCGCTCGCGGCGCTGACCCTGGCGGGGCTCGCCGCGCGCGGGATCGCCGAGGCCAGCGCGGACGATCGGCGGCTGCGGGTGCGCGTGCTGGCGGGGGGCATCCTCGGCATGCTCGCCCTGGTCGCCGCCATTTCGGCGCCGGGATGGAGCACGCGGCTGATCGATCTGGGTCCCACGATCTATGCCCGTCAGCCCATGGACAAGGCGGCGCGGCAGCGCTTTCTCGAGCACCGGGGCGCCCGCCAGCTGGCGTTCCGCGAAGGTCCCAATGCCACCGTAAGCGTCTGGGAAGGCGAGACGGGCCGCTCGCTGCGCGTGAACGGCAAAGTGGACGCATCCGACCGCGGCGACATGGACACGCAGATCATGATCGGCCTCGCGCCGCTGGTGGCGCACCCCCGCGCCGCGTCCGCGTTTCTCATCGGCCAGGGCACCGGCGTGACCACGCTGGTCCTCGCGCGCGCGCCGGGAATGCAGCGGGTGAAGGTCGTGGAGATCGAGCCCGCCGTACTCGAGATGGACAGCCTGTTTTATTCCGTGAACGACACCGTGCTGGCGCGGCCGAACGTCTCGGCAGTGGTCGACGACGCGCGCAGCGCGCTGCAGCTCGATCGCACGCGCTACGACGTCATCGTGTCCGAGCCCTCGAACCCCTGGGTCGCGGGCATCGCGACGCTGTACACGCCGGAATTCTTTCGCATCGCCCGCTCGCGCCTCGCCGACGATGGGATCTTCTGCCAATGGATTCAGCTCTACCAGCTGCCATTGCCGATCGTCGCCGGCATCGTGCGCAGCCTCCGCGAGGTCTTTCCGCACGTCCATGTGTGGTTTGGCGGCACCTCCGATCTCGTCGTGCTCGCGTCCGGCCGGCCGATCTCCTACGACCGGCAATGGGTCGCCCAGCTACTCGGACCTGGCGGTGAACTGCACGGGCTCGGGCGCGAATGGCTGAGCATCGATTCTCTCGATCAATACTTCGGTCGGATGCTGCTGGGCGATTCGGGCGTGACGCGCCTGATCACGCGGGCCACGTTCGATCACACCGACAACCGTCCGCGGCTCGAGTTCGTCGCCGCGCGGCGCTTCCTCGATCCCGGAGCGGCCGCTCACGCGGTGTTCGATTCGCTCATGCAGATCGGGACGCGGGATGACGGGACGTCGCCCTTCGCGCTGCTGCGCATCCTTGCGCTGCGGCGCGGCGATCCCGGCGTGCTGCCCTACCTGGAAGGCGCGCGCCGCGCGCAACCCGACGTCGCGGAGTGGAGCGTGCGCATGGCCGGCATTCGCCTCGCGATGGGCGACACCGCCCGCGCCGATTCGCTGCTCGAGACCGTGCTCGCGCCGGGCCGCCACCTGCGTTCCGATGCCCTCGTGATGCGGGCGCTGCTCGCCGCGGTTCGCAGCAGGCCGCTCGCGACGGTGTGGCTCAGGGAAGCCCTGGCCGCGGGGGGAGACACGGCGCAACTGCGCGCGGCCCTCGCCCTGATTGCCGCCCGGAGCCAGCGCTGGGACGAAGCCGCGCGCGAGGCACGAGGCGCGTTGAGCGCCGCGCGCGGAACGTTCCGCCACCCATTCCCCGGCGAGTTTCTGAGCCAGGCGTTGGGGCAGATTGCCATCGACGCCCCGCCCGCCCTCGCCGACAGCGTGCTGCGGTACGCCGTGAACCGCCGGCCCGGATCGGCGCGCTACCGCGAGCTGGCGGCCGTGGCGGCGTTACGGGCCGGCCGCTGCGAAGACGCGGCGGCAGGGTTTGTGGAGCTGCTGGATTTCGCGATGCAGCGGGCGAACGGCCCGGCCTTGGTGCGGGACTGCTGGGCCGGTCAGGGCTTTAGAGGGACGGGGGCCTCGAGCGCCGGGACTGCGGAACCACCGGAGAAGGGGGAGCCCCCCCCCCATTGAGCACGTCACGGATTTCGCCGGCCGCGGCGATGGCGTGATCGACGTCGCGTGACAGCGCGCGCGCCTGCTGCGTCGCTTGGGTCAAGTCGCTGAGCACGGCCGCCACTCCCGCCGAGCGCAGCCGCAGCAAGTCGAACCGCACATTCTGCATCGCCAACACGCATGACTCGATCTGCTCCTCGACGCGCTTGCGCCGTGTGAGGAGATCGCTCAACGCCTGCTGCTGCCGCTCGAGCAGGCTCAACTGGCGCTCCCGCTCGGTTCCCTCTTCGTGATTCTTGACCGCCTCGATGCGGGCTTCAATCCGGGCCAGCGCCCCGTCATCGACGTCGGCGCTCATCCCGTGCAGCATGCGCGCGAGGTCTTCGGCGCGCTTCATCAGCGCGTCAACCGTGACGATGACGTCCGGAAGCAGTTTCCGCTCCGACGGCGGAACGCGTTCCATGATCTTGAGAATCGCCTCACGGTCGTTGCGCGCGAGCCGAATCGTGTCGACATGCCGGCCGAACTCATCGAGCTGCGGCGCGGGCAGGTTGCGTCGCGCGCCGGCGAGCGCGGGCGACAGCTGCGCGTCCGGAGCGGCGGGCCGGTTCATGACGTCCCGCCAGGAGTAACCGGTTTGCCACAGCTTCATGTACTGCGGCAGCAGCCCGAAGCCGGCCCACGGAATCGCCACCCATTGGGCGAAGTTGATCCCGCCTCCCATGATCAGGTCGAGCACCGCGAGGCCGCCGCACACCGACGCCCACGACACGAACGAGTCGCGGAACTTCGCCACCATCTTGGGCTCACCGCTCGGGGTGAGGTCAGATTTGGGATCCTTCCTTGCCGCCCGGGCCGCGCGGCGACGCTCCATCACGCGATCCTGGGGGCGCCCACCGCCGGACATCCGGGCTGGGGGCCCGCCGAATCGGGACTCGGCACGACCAAGCGCACCTCCACTGGTTCGGCGTTGCGGACGGTACGGCGGGGCGCTCCGCGACTCGAGCGCGCGCCGCAGCGCATCGGCGGTCGGCCAGCGCGACTCCGGCTCCTTCTCGAGCGAGCGCATCACACACGACGCGAGATCTTCGGGACACGTAGGCGAACGGTCGATCAGGTTAGGCGCCTGCTCGGTGATTTGCTTGAGGAGGATGCCCGGGACCGTGGGCGCCGAAAACGGGAGCTCCCCCGCGAGCATCTGATAGCCAACCACACCCAGACTGTAAATGTCGGAGCGGCCGTCGATCTCCCGATCACCGGCCGCTTGCTCCGGACTCATGTAATGCGGAGTGCCGATCGCGACGCCCGTGGCCGTCAACGTGCCGGGTCCGGTGGTCGACGTGAGCGCCTTGGCGATGCCGAAGTCCGTAAGGACCGTGCGGCCGCGGCTCCCTTCCAGCAGGATGTTGTCGGGCTTGACGTCGCGATGGATGATACCGAGGGCGTGTCCGGCGCCGAGCGCGTCGGCGGTCTCCATCATGATGCGGCGGGCTTCTTCCGGTGGCAGGCGCTCGCGGCGTTTCAGACGCGCCCCGAGCGATTCACCATCCACGTACGCCATGACGAAATAGACGAGGCCGTCGGGGCCCTCGCCGACGGAATGAATTGGTACGATGTGCGGGTGTGACAACCGCGCCGCGGTCTCCGCCTCGCGGAGAAACCGGATGCGGATTTCTTCGCGAAACGCGAGCTCGGGCGGAAGGACTTTGACCGCGACCTTGCGTTTGAGCCGCTCGTCCCGCGCGTGATAGACCACACCCATGCCGCCGCGGCCAATCTCTCCTTCCAGCGTAAACGAGGAGCCAAGGGCCTGGCTAAGCCGCTGTGCCAACAGATCGCTCATGCGCCCCAAAAGATAGTCTTCAAGCGTCTAGTTGGCAGCGGCGCGCCGCTTTGGCGGCGTTTTGTGGAACGGACCTGCCGCCGGCGCGTTTTTCCGTGGCATGGACGGTGCACTAACGCTCGCGCTATGCCGTCCGTGAATCCCAGGAATGGAGACCCCATGTCAGACCGGATGACCCTGCCCGTACTGCCGCTGCGTGACGCCGTGCTGTTCCCGGGCGTCGCGACGCCGATCGGTGCGGGCCGTCCCGCGACATTGCGCGCCATAGAAGCCGCTCTGAAGCATGCTGATCGCAAGGTTTTCGCCGTCGCTCAAAAGGAAAATGTCGACCAGGTATCGCCTGGTGTGCTCTACACCACCGGCACGATCGCGCGGATCAGTCAGGTCCAGCGCAACCTCGGCGGCGTCCAGCTCATCGTCCATGGCGAGGCCCGCGGGACGGCCGTCCACTATATGGAAACCGCCGGCTACCTCGAAGCGACCGTCCGCGAAGCGGGCGATTTACCCCCTCTCAATGAGAGGGATCCAGCCTTCGTAGCGTTGCATCGCGAGGTGCGCGAACGCGCGGCTGAGCTCGGAAAGAAGTCGGGGCTTCCCACCGAGGTCGTGCAGCAGGTCTTGGAGGGTGTGAGCGACCCCGGCGCGCTCGCGGACCTCGTGGCGGGTCATCTCGACATTCAGTCGGTCGAGCGCCAGCAGCTGCTCGAGACCCTCGCGGTCGAGGACCGGCTGCGGCGTGTGCTCGTGCACGTGCAGCGCCAGATCGCCGTGCTCGACGCGCAGGAGGACATCAAATCACAGGTGCAGGAGGAGCTGGGCGAGCGCCAGCGCGAGATGCTGCTGCGCGAGCAGATGAGGGCCATCCGCAAGGAGCTGGGTGAAGAGGAAGAGGCAGCCGAGGCCGATGATCTCAAGAAGCGCCTCGATGCCCTGGAGCTCCCGGAAGCGGCGCGCAAGGAAGTCGATCGCGAGCTGGCGCGTCTGGAACGCGCGGGTCGCGAGTCGATGGAAGCGCAGGTGATTCGCACCTATCTCGAGACGGTCGCCGAGCTGCCGTGGAGCAAGCGAGCGGAGGAGTCGCTCGACTTGAAGCGCGCCGCTCAGATTCTGGAAGAGGACCATTACGGCCTGCAGGACGTGAAGGACCAGGTCCTCGAGTTCCTCGCCGTTCGGCAGCTGCGTCAGCGCCAGCCGAAGGAAGAGGCGCCCGGCAATGAAGATGACCGCGCGGCGCGCGCGCCGACGCTGCTGTTCGTCGGGCCGCCGGGTGTGGGTAAGACGTCGATCGCCAAGTCCATCGCGAGGGCGATGGGCCGGCCCTACGTCCGTATTTCATTGGGTGGCGCGCGGGATGAAGCAGATATCCGCGGTCACCGCCGCACCTACGTGGGCGCCATGCCCGGTCGCATCATTCAGGGAATGAAGCAAGCCGGCGCGAAGAATCCGATCTTCCTGCTCGACGAAGTCGACAAGCTCGGCGTGTCATTCCAGGGTGATCCGGCCGCGGCGTTGCTCGAGGTGCTGGACCCCGCGCAGAACGACTCCTTCACCGATCATTATCTCGGTGTGCCGTTCGATCTGTCCGAGGTCCTGTTCATCGCGACCGCGAACTTCATTCAGAACATTCCCGGGCCGCTGCTCGACCGGCTGGAAACGGTGAACTTCGCCGGCTACACGGAGCGGGAGAAACTCGAGATTGCCAAGCGCTATCTCGTCCCTCGCCAGCTGCGCGAGAACGGCCTCCTGGCCGAACAGTTGTCGATCAACGATGGCGCGCTGAGCGAGATCATCGCGAGCTACACGCGCGAAGCGGGCGTCCGCCAGCTCGAGCGGGAAATCGGCAAGCTGGGCCGCAAAGTGGCTCGCAAGATCGCCGACGGCGCAGCCGAACGGGTGAGCGTCGGCGCCAAGGACATGCCCGATCTCATCGGCCGTCCCAAGGTCCACCCCGAGCGCATGGCGGGCGAAGATCAGGTGGGCGTGGCCACGGGCATGTACTACACGCCCGTCGGCGGCGACATCATGTTCGTCGAGGCCAGCGTGATGCGCGGCAAGGGCGACCTGGTGCTCACCGGCCAGCTCGGTGACGTCATGAAGGAATCGGCCCGCGCGGCGTTGACCTACGCAAAGTCACATGCCGATCTGCTCGGCATTCCCGAAGGCGCGTTTCTGGACACGGACATTCACGTCCACGTCCCCGCGGGCGCCATTCCCAAGGACGGTCCCTCGGCCGGCGTCACGATGGCGACCGCGCTGGTCTCCGCCCTCTCGCGGCGCGCGGCGCGCCACGACATCGCCATGACCGGCGAGGTGACGCTGCGCGGCAGGGTGCTTCCGATCGGCGGCGTCAAGGAAAAAGTCCTCGGTGCTGTTCGGGCCGGCATCACCTCGGTGATCTTGCCGAAAGACAACGAGCGGGACCTCGAGGATCTGCCGGAGGAAGTCCGCAAGACGCTGGAGGTGCACCTGGTGGAGGAACTGGGGGAGGCGTTGAGTCTGGCGCTGCGCGGTGCCCGGTTTGAAGCGGGTCACCTGATCTTCGAAACTGACGCGCCGGTGCTAGCTAGCGCTCACGCCGGCAACCACTAGGTCGACCGCCGCATCGCGCCAACGCTGGCGCAGCGCCGGTTCGTCGGCGCCCAGCGGGCGCGCGCTGGCGGCCACGACGGACTCCATGTTGAGATAACCGACCATCAGCATCAGGGCCTGGGCTGCGGTGAGGTGCGGATCGAGATCGTCCCGCACCTGACCCAGCCCCTGGCCTTCCGCGAGCAGCACCACCAGCCGTTTGATCGCGGGGCCGAACGCCGTCCCGCCCCCGCCCCCGCCCCCGCCCCCCCCCCGTGATCCCTGGCCGAGGAGCACCACGATCTGCGGATGGAGCGAGAGGAATTCGAACTGTGCCTGGAGTGTGAGCCGCAGCCGCTCGAGCGGACCGCCAGGCGGGAGCGCCAATCCCGCGAGGGCGCCTTCGAGCTCACTCGCCGATTGCTCGAGCACAGCTTGAAAGAGCCCGCGCTTGGAGTGGTAGTAGTAGAACAGCAGCTGCTTGTTGACGCCGGCGCGACGGACGATCTGCGCCACGCGCGCACCCGCGAAGCCGCGTCGTGCGAACTCTTCGCGAGCAACCGCGATGATCCTTAATGCCCTGTCGTTACTCAACTTAGGTGGCAATGGGCCTTTTCGTCAACCATTTGGTTGATGAATCTAAGGCCCGTCGTCGGGCGCCGCCACTGGCCGCGTGCTCGGCTTCAGTGTCGCCGGCCAAGCGACGTTGAGATCATTCCAGTTCAGGATCGTGTTGAACACCAGCGCGAAGCTGCCCTGCGTCTCCCAGCGCCAGAACGGCCGGATCGCGAACAGGACCACGTGTCCCTGGCCCACGGGGGCATCGAGCACCGCCGGCCGCCCCGCCAGCTCCTCTCCACCAACCAGCAGGCCAGACAGCCGGAGCGAGTCGCGCTTCTGGTGGAAGCTCAGCACCACGCGCGGGCGCGCGCGGGCCTGGGCGGCCGTCAGCCCCGGATCCTGATCCTCTGGCACTTCCGTGCTGGTATCGATCTGGAAGAGCGGCGTCTGATTGAAGTAGACCGCCAGCGTATCGGGATATCCGTAGGCAATCGGGCTGCGGGCATCCTTCGTGACCGCGCGATAGATCCCGCCCGACGCCCGCAGCTGCCGTGCGGGGGCGATGTCCACGCCGCGCGTGACACCGAAATCGGTGAAGACCGCGGATGTGCCACCCTCGGTGACGAGGACGCCGCCGGCGTCGAGCCACTGACTCAGCGCCGTCATACCGTCGAGGCCGATCCCCGGGCGGACGTCATCCGTGGAATCGAGGCCGCCGAGGTTCGGCGTTTCAGCCGTGCGGCGCCAGGGAATCGGTGGGCCGTTCATCGGCAAGCCGTTCACGATCGACTGCGCGTTGTTCGAGACGTAGGGGAACATGATCACGTTGAAGCGTTTCAGCAGGTCGCGATCCTTGAGCTGCTGCACGCTGATGTACGTGTACGGAATCCGCAGCACGTCGAACGCGTACCGCACCCAGCCCTCGTTTTGCGTATTCAGCCAGGAGTGCACGAGCGCGATCTTCGGCAGGTCGAGCTCGTGGCGTGCGACGCGCGGCATGGCGCGCGCGCCGGCAACGCTCAGACCAAGCGACTCAGCCGCCTGCGTGAGGCCGCTGAGATCGCGCACCCCTTCCGCCGGGATGATCGTCGTCCCTCGTCCCCACTGCCGCCCGTCCAGGTTGAACGTGTCCTCGCTCGCCCACATCCGAACGTCGCTCAGCGCGAGCCGGAACTGGATGAGACCGGTCTCGGTGGTGGGCGCAATGAGGTACGCGGCCGCTCCGCCACGCGATCCCGTGACCTGTCCGCGCACGCGAGCGTCGGCGGTCATCAGCGTCGCCTGCGCGCGCAGCACCGTCGTGTCCTTGATCGGATTGAGCGCGACGTTGCGCACATACTGCAGCGTCCACCCCGTGTCGTCGTAGGGACGTGGATCGTCTGGCCCGTAGTCCTGTTTGCTGAAATAACTCTTGGCGAGCGGCCCGTACGGCTGATCGAGCAGCACCAGGTAGTCCCCAGCGGCGACGTCGATCCCGCCCGTTTTGAACGCGCGGTCCGCCCGCCGCACTTCCAGCCCGTGGAAGCGGAGCAGATTCACGAGATTCGCTGCTTCCACCGGCCGAGCCTGATTCGCGGGAATGTGGAATGCGTTGGGGCCGTCCTTCGCGCGTCCGCGCTCGACTGCCCGCACGCCCTTGCGATAGAACTGGTCGAGGTAGCGATGGCCGTTGCGCGCCATGTAGTTCAGCGCGACGAGCAGCGCCGACTGTTGATAGTTGATGTTATTCCGAATGCACCAGCGCACGCCGTTGATCGGCGGATTGGGACGGAACCACTCCACCGACGTGCGCGACGCCGGGAGCTGCACGGTATGACAGTCCGCGCCCCGGGACGTGTACGTCTCGTAGAAGCGTCCGATCGAATTGTGGCCGTTCGCCACCCAGAACATGTAGTTGGGCGTCCAGCCGTCGTAGAAGTCGTGCGTCCATACGCCCGGCAACCCGCGCGTGGTCAGCTCGGTGATCTCCTGGAACGCGAGCTCGTGCCACTCGGTGATGACGATGGGATCGAGCTCGCGGTTGTAGGGTCCCGTCCCGGTCGACGTATAGAGGAACGGCACCGACTCATGGAGATCGTGCAGCACGGTGGGGTGCCAGTGGAAGAACGCCTTCATCATCGTCCGGGTCAGCACCTGTGACATGACGATGCCGTCCCGGTTGTTGTCGTGTGCGGTGTACTTGCCCCAATAGATCAGATTGGGGCCGATGTTCTTGTTCGCCTTCCGGTACCGGTAGACGTCGACCTGCCGATCCCGGCCGTCTACCTCGGTCACTGGCGTGATCAGTGTAACGATGCTGTCGCGAATCTGCCTGATGAATGGCGTCTCCTCGACCGCCAGCCGATAGGCCAATTCCATCAACATCTCGGGAGACCCGGTCTCCGGCGAGTGGATCGATCCGGACGCGTAGTAGATCGGCTTCCCTGCCGCAATCAGCCGATGGGCCGAGTCTGCCGACAGCCGGCGCGGATCAGCCAGTGCCGCGGTGATGGCGCGAT
>Ga0137435_1000306_pt1 | contig 16694 bp, 3 predicted proteins | sample EasRivERMGT100_2_FD_104904 | JGI IMG/M metagenome (GOLD analysis project Ga0137435, IMG submission 104904) | Soil microbial communities from meander-bound floodplain in the East River, Colorado, USA - East River MetaG ERMGT100_2 | ecosystem: Environmental > Terrestrial > Soil > Floodplain ... | reverse complement strand
TTCAATTTGAAAAGACTCCATTGTTTGGTCAAAGAACTCTTTCAAATAAGTGTTAAGATCATTGATAATAGAAAGAGCTTCTTGTTCTGCGCCAAGCATTACAAGATTGTCCTCTACATACTTTTCAATTTGATGATTTACAGCTAAATAGACATTTTGAAGAGCCGCTTCACGAAGCTTCTTATTATGACGCAAGCCTATTAACGTAGTCATACTTATACCACGGTCTTTAAGATTATAATCTGCTTCTGTATTTGCAAAAGCTTTGTGAAGCATAACATAAAAGAAGTCTTTTGCTCTATTGTACTGATGAGCGTCAAATATTTCTACCTTTTTTCCATCCTGGATTATTTCAAATCCGTAGTTTAATCTGCCCCAAACTGCATTATTAAGAGAGGGTTTATATGACTGTAATTTACCCTGATATAGGTCATTAAAGTAATCATCAAGATTTTTCTTACCGGTAAAAAGATGCACAAGAAAGTCCCATATTTTCTGAAATATATTTCTTTTTACAGGCGCTAATAGTTTTAATTTACCGCCTGACTGAGCATACTCCATAAAAGCATCAGCTAACTCTTCCTCAATAAACTTGTCAGAAAAAGAAGTAGCCATACCCTGACCATCCTGAGCAAGCCTTTGACGAGTTTCCTCATATAATGCTTTCTTTTCATCCTTTGTAAGAAACATTTGAGAAAAATGGTGCCAAGCTTCATGATAACCAACACCTTCTTGAGTATCCCGGTAAAGTGTAATAGTGCCAAGTTCCCAATAACCCCAATAATCAGAATTAGCAGCATATGCCATTACATTCAAGACATGCTCGCCAAATCTGTTCTTTATAAATTGAAGTTCCTTATTGCCTATAAGTGCACGATTTATGCCATCCTTAAGCTTAGTTAACTTGTCGTCAAAATTTTCATCAGAAAGCTTATCCTTTTTATTTTCCTTAAGTTTTTTAAGAAGTTCTTCCGGAGTAAGTTTTTCATCTTCAGTGGATGATTGGGGTTTTGCGGGAATAATTTCTACACCATATTCGCCTTTGCCCTTTGATATAATTTTACCTTTCCTGCCATCAATTAGTGTTACGGATTCTCCAACTGTAAGGTCTCCTTTTTCTACTATTTCATCTGGGCTTACCCTAAATTTATTTGGAGAAATTTCTTTACCTACTATTTTTGCACCGAAGGATTGTTCTTTAGCTTGGGGGGTGGATGAGGCGGCTGCTTGTTTTTTCAACCTATCCCTTGATACTAATAGTTCGGTTAAGCCATTGGCATCATTCCATTCTTTTGTTGCCTTATCCAAGTCTTCTAACGTAGCCTCTTTTCTTCTAACTGCTTGAAGTATTTTCTGGAAGTCTTTATCTGCATTTCTTTTACTAACTAAATCATTTATCTTTTCCCCGATGTCGCTAATTTCTTTTTGCACTCCACTTTCATCTGCTACTTCTTTAGATGGAGGATTAGTTTCTGTAGGTTTAGTGCCTGTTAAAGCAGCAGCCGCATCTCCAGAATCTTTTACGTCTGCTGGTTGTGCTTTAATCTTATCAGCTACTCCTGGAAATACAAAGAATTGATTTATAGGCAATATGTCAACTGCTCCACTAGGAGTTACTACCCTGGCTTTATTGGTAGAAACATTAGTAGAAAGAAACTGAACATAAGCCAAAGACTCAAATCTTAGCTGTCCGTTTTGCACAGTTGGAACATCAATTTGAGTTGTTGAAGCATCAGAAATGTTCATCCTTCTATCCTTAAGAAGGTAGTCCATTATGACTGGCGACGCAATACCAGAATCTCTCCAAATCATTTGCGCAGCTGGTAGATTTTCAGTTTCAGCGGTAGGATTAAGTAAAATGAACTTCAACTCAACCCTGGCTGGATCTTCTTTTGTTGGACCGTAGGATACAACCACTCTTTCCGGGCGACTGTTCCTAGGACGAAAAAGACCATCATAAATGATTTTAGACATTTCGTCCACAATTCGATCAGCTTCTTCTATAGTATAAGAACGACTAAATAAAGCCCTCATATCCCAAGGATTACCTCTAACATCTACTTCTGACAATTTAGACGGAATAAGTTTGATTTTATTCAAATTCTCCATCTTTATAAACGCACCACCGTTTCTAAGGTTTTCTTCTGCATTCCATGGAACATCTTTTAACCCTTTTGAAATATAAATTTCTTTCCCATTGGGATCTACACCTTCCATAAATACCCCCAACTCTCTGAGCTTAGTATTTTCATAGAAGGAGCCCAAAGACACTTTTACATCATCCTGGTTGAGAACTAACTCTTGATTAGGCTGTTTGTCCAGGTAATTCCATATTTGTTCCTTCGTGACATTTGAACTCTTATAGTCTAAAGACAATGCAATAATAACACCTTTATCAGATGTGGTTATAAAGCCCTCCTCATAAGGACTAAAGTACATAAACTCTTTAGTCTTTTTGTTACGTATCATTATAACAGGAGAAGCAGAGGTTTTCTTGTCTTTTATAAAATAGGCGTAGGGAGAATTTTTATTAAACACATCTACTTGATCCCTAGTCTCTTTAGACATTTGATCCACATGTTCATAAAAAGCTTTATTATCCCGCATTATTACAAACTCATAAGCACTAAAATACTCTGGGCGCATTTTAAACAACCTAGCTACCATGCCACGAACAAATGAATATCCGCCCTCAAGTGTTACATCGCCATTTTCATCACGATCTTTCCCATAATTTTCAGCTTCCTGAATAACTGTTTTAAGCGACCCTGGCGTAAATGTTACTTCCGGAACAATCTCTGAACCTTCATAATAAGGATAAGCATTTCTGTCTGTTGGCTGATTATTCGTCTGAACAGGCTTTTCTTTTTCTCCTTCTTTTTTAGTGTCTTCTTTAACGTCTTCCTTAGGTTTCTCAGCAAGAAGTTGTTGAATTTTAATAAAATTAGGGTCGGTACCTGCCTTTTGTTTTATCTCATCCATATTAACAAAAGTCAAATCCTGTGCACTTATTTTACCAGTCTCATTAAGCTTATTATAAATATCCTCTAGTCGCTTGGCAATAGGGTCTTCAACAACATCTGCAGGAGTATATACATCCTTTCGAAGTTTAGTTAGCTTATCTGATATATCTTTTAACTCTTCATCTGTAGACTTATCTTTTGGTGTGACAGTAATAGTCCCTTTTTCGTCCTCTTTAATATCATAATTTGGATGCTCCTCTTGTATTTTCCCCAGACCTGTAGTAAATTGTTCATCTGTTTTCTTTATATAATCCTCAACTACCTTATTGTCAAGATGTTGATTAAAAAACTTAGCAAAGTTTTCCGGATCAGCTAGCCAATTGATATTTTCAAGAAGGGCTTTCTGGTCTAGATCTAATTTATAATAGTCCTGGAGACGTTTAAAATTATCTTTTATTACAGATTTTTCAACTGCAGGCCTGTTTTGAGTACTTTGAATGTAGTTAATGTATTCAGTAAAAGTTTGAAGATGAAATTTGCCTTTCTCTATGTCAGGAAGCATAGCAGCAAGAAGATTTCTTACCTTCATCTTCTTTTGCTTTTCTCCTATTTGGGCTATTGCTATTTCACCATCAAGTAATCTAAGTTCAGCTTGGATTGCACGTGGATCCAGGAGAGTATAAAGAGCCGAATAGCTGACATCTTTCATATCTCTCTTTACATCTTCCAGAACTGACTGTTGTCTTTCTCTAACCCTGTCATGCGCATCCCTCATAAATAGATAATGCCACTTAGCCTCTTCATAAGAGTTCCTGGACCTTATAGTGTTCATATACTCTACAGGGTCAGTAACTTTAGAAGGGTCAAATGGATTACCTAATTTGAAATCAAGGTCATCTTTTATGTTCTTTATCTTATCTGTCTTCTCTCTTAAACTGTTGATATAATCTAAAGCTGAAGCTTTATCAGCATAAGGAATACCAAATGCTTTTTCAAACTCTTCTTTAGACATGCCCTTAGCCAGACTATGAAGTCTTGTAAACAAAGAATCAACAGTGCCAGTTTCAATAGCAGTACGGGCTAAGTGACGAAGGCTTTCGTCTTTCATATCCTGATACCCCTTCTGATCTTGGTTTTTTACAGCTTCTCCCATAGCACCAGCTAACGAAGCTTGTACAGCAGCATTTCTACCATCAGGGGCCGAAAAGAATCCATTAAGCGTGTCTATCTGTTTTTGAGTAGCAGCTGCCTTAGACTGTCTTTGGGCCTTTGTTGTGCCCAAACGATTGTATAAACCTGGAACTCCATGAGTTAGAGGGGAGGTTATGGCACCTGTTAAAAATCCAGCTAAAAAGGTTTTAGCGCCATCTTTACTGAGTTCACCAGAAATAGCTTGATTTATAGAATCAGTTAATAACTTAGATCCAGGATTATCATAATTAGCTTTATAATAAGAGCTTATAGCTTTATCAGAAATGCTTTGCAGATTTTCCTGTAAAGCCTCTGTTACATTGTTTTTAAAATAAGAAAAGAATTTAGGAAAAGCTTCAGCCCTGAAAGTGCGGATAAATCCTTTAGTAAAAGGAAGTGGGGCTCTTTTAAAATATCCTCTTGCATCTTCAGCAAATTTACCAACATCATTAAAATATCTTGAAGCTCCCTTAAATCCGCGAAATGCATTATCAAATTGAAGACGGTTGGAAGCTGCAATTATAATAGAGTTAGCCCAAAAATTTGCATTAGAGGCCTCTCGCGCCGTATCTTCTATATCCTGGAGTTTTTCCGGAGTCATTCTTTCACCAGAATCATGCAGCTCCTGCATCATCTCTTGCTTAAGATGCGCATAAGTACCAGAACTTTCGGCTCTTGCTTCTGTAAATGCTGCATTAGCTTCGCGGATATCGCGATAAAATCCACCAAACCCCCTTCCAATAAATTCAGTAAGATTTTCACCAGACATTCTACCCTTAGATAACACTTGAGCTGTATTAGTCAACGGAGTAAAATCTGCAATTCTATTGAAAACCTTTCTTAGCTTAGATGCATCAGCAGATGCGTCAGCAATTCTCTCCATTCTGGCAAGACCCCTTCCTATACTGCCGGTGAGTGAGGCAGTTCTTGCTGCTTGAAGAGGGGCTGCACCACCAAATGTAGAAGCAGTTATAGCAGTAAGTAAAAGTTCTTCAGCCACTATTTCAGAAATAGCACCTAAAGTGAAACCTGATTGCTGAACAATATTTGCAAAATTGGCTGAACTAAGTATAGACTCCCGATCTTCCTGAGTAAGAAAAACAGGGTTATCATTCATTATTTGGTCCATCTTAGCGTTAACTTCTTCGAGATCCCCGCTATCAAATATTTTAGTCAGGTCCCCGGAAAAAACACCGTCAACAAGTCTGCCCCAACCCTTTAACTGATCAACAAATTGAAATTTAGCTAGCTGAAAAGAGCCAGCAATACCATTAGTTATTGCTTCCCAACCTGACTGAGCACGACCATATAATTCCTCATTATCTTGTCCAGGAAGGAACCCAATATCCTTAAAATACTTAGAACCAGCATAACGATTATACTGTTCATCCACAGGATCAAACTCTATAGGAGCAACATCGGAACTTTTAAGTCTTGGATTTAAAGCTTGTTTTATGGAAGGAAAAAGAAAATCCTGCTCCGACTTTATACCACCTTTAGCTTTAAGCAAGGGGTTATTACCCCTATAATAAGATAATTGTGAATATAAATCAGATATGTTATTCAAAGTACCCTGAACTCCATATGTAGAAAGTTGATCAGGATTTTGAATATCATCAATTTTAAGTTGTTGAAGTTCAACGTCAAGTGAAGGAAATAAAGTACTATCGGGCATTATTGTTGACTTTTACGAAGTGTTTCAAGCTCCTCTGGCGTATAAATTTTTCTTGGAGCTACTGATTGATTATGTACTTCTCGTTTACTTTTATAATTGTAATATGCTCTTAAAATATCATTAATTAGACCGTCCGCTAAAGAATCCAAACGACTTTCCGGGACATAAGCGCCTGGATTTTGAGATTCATTGTTAACTACAACCTCATTCCCCATATCATCATACTTTTTATAAGTCAAATATATTTCATACCCACGGCCATTAGTCTTCTTTTCTATATGACCTGTAAATCCCTCCCCCCTTAATTCAGGAAGAATATTGTATGACTTATTAATGTCCAAAAGACGACTTACAACAGAAGGTCTTTGTTTCTCTATCTCAGGAACATCAGTTGCTATTTCTACTCCATATTTCGATATCTTGGATAAGGTAGCATCAGATAATGGATTATCTTTCCCGGAAAATTTCTTTAAAAATTCAACTGAAGGTTTAAACATTACCCCTGGATTTTTCCCATCTCTGCTAACCTGGACATAATAAAGTTTACCCATGCCAGGTTCAAAATCTGTTAACTCATTTTGAAACATTTTTAAAATAGGCATAACAGCGTCAGCACTACCTAAATCCGCTAAATTTGTTACTTTGGTTTGATCTCTGAGTGTTTCTTGGCTAAAAGCTCTGGAAATTGCAATTTCAGAAGTTTCTCTTTCATTAGAAGTTGGATTTTTTCTGGACTGAAATTCTAAAACAGGATATACATAAGCATACTGATCACTTGTACCAGGGGTTTTAGATAAAAATTTAGGATTTTCAGTATTTACAAAATTTGCAAAATCTGCATCAAATTTTTTACGAATTTTATCATAATCTTTTTCTACATTTCCTATAGACCGAACAGCCTTAGCTTCTTCTGTTGCCGCAGGATTATCTGTATCTTGCATTAAAGTTGGAAATTTATCTCTCCCCAACAATTCTGTTGCCTCTTTAGCAGAATTAAACCCAGTTATAGATTTAACGTACTGTTCTTTACTTATAAATTCACCCTGCCCATCTGTTAAATTTTTATACTCTGGTTTGCTTAAAATCTTTGCTTGTATCTGTTTTTCATCATCTTTAAAAACCTGATAAGCTTCAAGGTTATGTTCTACTTCTCTTTTTGATCTAATAATATGCGAAATTTCCTGTTCATTCTTAGCAGATTTGAGCTTCTCTTCAGCAGAAACATTAGCTGAGGAAATCAAACCTTTAAATAATTCAGAATAAGTTGGGTCTTTAGCTGTAACTCCTGGTATTTTACCAGCCTCTATTGCTACTTGCACATTCTTAAGTGTCTGAGCGTCATGACCAAACATTTCCGTAATGCGCGTGTCACCTTTACCATTCTTCATATTTTCTGTAATTGCATTAAGAAAATCCGGATCTAAACCTATTCCAGGAAGTGCATCTTGTATATAATCAACACCCTTAGACATTAAGCCATCTCCAAAAGCTTTCTTTTGAGCTTTAAAGAAATCATAAGAACTCATTTGTTCCTTGCCATACGGATTATACCCCACTTGAAGTGGATCATTAATAAAGTTTTCTTTAGCCTCATCTTCCTTGGATGTTTTACCCTTACTTGCAGCGGCTTCAGCAAGTTTTCCTCTTAACTCAAGCTCTTTCATCTGAAGGTCTATAGCTTTCGCATAATTTGGATCAGCCTTTATTTCAAGACCCGCTGTTGCACTTGCAAAACCTGCAGCCCAATTGGTTGTAACATTTCTAGCTGCATCTTCTGCATAAGGTAAGGAAAGATCTTTTGCAAAAACTTTTACAGTATTCTGATAACGTTCATTAGGAACATATTGACCGGAAATTTTGGTAAACCCTATATCACGTAATTTATTCTCAATTAACTCGTTCTGCTTTTCAATTAGGTCTATTTTATTAGTAGCATCCGTCCAATCTGCTATAGTTTGGTCTGTAACTCCTGCAGTTTCTAATTCTTTTTTCTTTTTAGTCAGATTATCTATATAATGCTTATTATCGCTGATTTGATCAGAATAGTCGTCAAACCTTCTTTGAACAGCTTCTGTTGCAAGGGTTTGTCTAGCTATATCCTCTGGGATTCCTTTTGCATAAACCTCCTGATCAATGCGTCTATCCCCTTCTACAGCTCCCATAACCCTGAAAACATCTCTTTCCTGGGCACCTAGCTGAGATTGTGCAAATAAATAAAACGGCAGATTAGCTTTTTTACCATTCCTCTCGGTTAAAATATACCCACCTGTAACATGGTCAATTTCAACTTTCAATTGTAGATCCTTAGCTGCACCATTAAGTTTAGAGATGACATCTACATAAGGTACAAACTCCCTCATTTCAACGCTTTTCAACTCTTCAGAAGTCTTTGCATTCTGCAACTGACGTACAGAACGATTCACATATTCTCTACCTGTAGCCCAATATTGTCCCCTTTGTTTTTCATCTTTGGAATTTTCCAATTTATCCATGTGGGCTATTTGCTTTTGGCCCTGCCTTGATTTTTGTAGATCCAGGAGTATATCTTTATCGGATGTCAGAGGTTTATAGATCGAGTGTGCAGCATATCTATTCTCTTCCATGGAGAAATCAGCTCCTGATATTTTTCGAAGTTTCTCCGAAGCGTCTTTCATATACATATCTCTCTTGCCTATAGCGTATTGCGAGCTAACAGGAAGAGCTTCCATGCTATTAAATTCAGCACGAGTTTGCTCTAAACCTTTATCAAATTGAAGTTGTTTTTGACGAGCCACTTGAAATAAGAATTCCAAGGGTTGCTCAAAAACGGGAACCTCAAATGCTTGTAAATTTGGCTGAATTGGGTATGTTGCCATGTTGTATCTTCGTTACTAAGATAATGAAAAATCTCTAAGATTTACATTGTAAACCATAGATATTTGTTTATGTAAATAAAAATTATTGAGGAAGAGTAGAATAGTCGTAAGGTTGCGGGATAAGATATGGATTACGGGATGTTACACTTACATTTTGGGCATCTCTACCTCTATACATTGCAGAGTTTGATTGTTGCCATTTGTCATACAGCCATTGATCTGTAGCTCCAGAAAGAACATCCGGAGGAAGAGACTGTTTAAACTGATCAAAACTTATTTCTCTTCCGTTGCTTGACATGCTATCCCCCATCACTCTAGCTTCAGCTTGTTCCTGAGGAAGTATGCGCCTACGTATTTGCCCATTAGCTCCTATAGAGAAATCACGATTAATTACATTAGCTGCATTCCGGAATTGACGAGATTTTTCAGCTACACTCAATCCTTTAAGGAACTGTTGCAAACGTGCCCTCTTTTCGGTAAGAAAATTTTCGTTTGTAATGGCATTAGCAGTATTATATCTTACATCTTCCTGGGCATTAACTACATCAGCTTGACCTCTAAAACCAGCATTTTGTGCATCTATTTGCATTCTTCCTGCTTGGTTAGTATTAAACTCTGTCATAAAGCTTTGATTCAGTGGGTCTAACACTTGACCAAGTATCTGAGAATTTCTAGCTGAAGCCATGCCAGAAGAAGATGACAATATGTCATTAGCTTCATAAGCTCTTGCAGCTTGGCCTCTTATAGCCTGACGTTGAGCCTCTAGGTCCATGGGATTAAATTCTACCCGTTGCGGCTGAATATGAGTCCTAATAGGAGGAAATTTCTTTATGGGCACCATCCAGGGTGCTGACATATTAATATAATCTACAGTCCCATAGCCTGTGTCAAAATAACTCTGTTCAAAAGTTTGAGGAGCTGTTACGTCCCTTTTTCCTGTTTCCTGATTAGTTCCAGGAGGTGTAGCATTTGATGTATCTCCTGGAATCTTCCATTTATAATCAAAACCAGGTTTAAGTTTCCAAAGACTATCAGGGGCCGGAGAATCGCTTGTTACATCACCAACTGTAGACGGTTTTGTTCCCCTTCCTCTTCTACGACCTCTGGTAATAGGCACTACAGGTTCTGGCTCCACAGAGGGTGTAGGATTTTTAAACCACCTCCCAGTATTTGGATCTTGAGACCATTCTCCTGGTTTCCTGTTCCTTGGTGGTTTTGCAAATCCATATTCCTGACCTTTTTTTATCAAACCTGGTATTTTGGCTGCGCCCCATTGAGCTTTAATCAGCCCACCTTTTTTAAACTCAAAACCTGTTGCTTGCTCATCTTCTATAAGCTCTTCACTCTTGGCAAGACTAGGCACACCATCAGGAAAACCTTTTTTAGCTTCTTGAAGAAAGGCAAGTTTAGATAACTTGTTTTTCAATGTTCCCATCATGATACTAGCTGTATCCTTGTCAATTTTAGAGGCTTCAGGGTCCCGAAGCACTGCAAGAAATCTATTTGTTTTATACTGTTTAGCAACATCTGCAGGAGTCATACCATCTTTAGCTTTTTCAGAAGTACTCTTTATTCCAAATTCCTCCAGGATTGAGCCTTTGATTTTAAGTTTTTTATCATTAGAGAATATAAAACTACCTACATCTGCCTTAATAGGAGTACCCCCCTGCTTGTGGGTTTTACCCCCAATAGTGTAGTGCTCCATTTCAGGAGTAAGTATAGTCTCTCCCTTTTCAGCTTCAATATTAGCCTGATCCTCTGAAACTTCAGGATATTGTGTACCAATTCTAGGATCCTCCTTACTATTATCATACGGATATGACAATGTAGTAGTGTCCAAGGCAAAAGTCTTCTTATCCTGTTGATATAGAGGTTTAATTTTTGGTGTTTTTACGACTTTTACTTTCATAATGTTTCAAATTTATAACCCTGTTTTTCAAGTTCAAGTATTTGTTCCGGAGATAAGTTATACTCTCCTCCGTGTTGGTAGTACCCAACATGACCGTGGAGGCCTGTTCCATGATCAAGCGGAAGTGCTTTATTAAATCCATATTTTTTTACCATATTTAATTTGTAGTATGTCCAAGCTTCTTGTAATTCCTTATAAGGACCTGTGACATCTACTGCCCTTCCTTTAGGATGAGCGTCTTTGTCTCCCCAACTTCTAACTGTTGATGTTACTCTTAGTTTGGGAAACATATTTAAAATTTCTTCTGCAGCCATGGCTACATCTTCTTGTACACCTGCAAAGGTACCTTTTTCTACTTTTCCCTGTTTACTTATTGTAGGGACAGGAATTGGTTCAGCCTCAGGCATTTGTGGAGCTTGAGATGAAGTCCCTCCGAAAGTAGGCATGTCAAATATAGGTGCCATATAGGACAGATCTTCCGGAATAGCACCTCCTCCTTGATAAGCTAAGGGATTACCATATTGAAATTGTCCTTCTGGTATGTATGTAGCAGGTTGATTTTGTAACATTTCCATCTGCCTTTGATAATCGTCGGTCTCTTTGTTACGAAGAACTTCAGCCCACTTATCCAACCCAAAATTAAAGGCATTTAAAAAAGGTAAGGAATTAACTTGTGGTTTTTGTCTCTTTTGTAATTGAGTGGGGGTATTGGAAAAAGGAAGTTTATATTGACCTGGAGTATAAGTATTAGGCACCAAATCAACAGGAGTATTATCCGGTTTTGGAAGTTCATATTGACCAGCTTCCTGCATTTTTATCTTACCGCCTTTTTTATACATTAGTTTTTTCACTTGACCGCCTGGTTTATTTTTTTGCAATAGTTTGTCAGAAATTTTTACATCCTTTGAATAATCTGTTAATTTACCCGCTTCTTTTTTATAGTGTTCTTTTACTTTTGATTGTATAAATTCATCAAAATTTTCAAAGCGTTTACCTGTTTCAGGATTGAATCCTGAAAGATCTCGTTCAGTATAAGAAATAGGATATTTCACAGGAGATATTATAGGCTTATCAGCTTCATGCAATTGAGTATACATATCATCAAGATACTCATTTTTAAGTTTTGAATTCACAAAAGGCTCCTTAAAAACTCTTTTATACAAATCAAGCGTCCTATAATTTTTATATTCACCCGCGTCAAAATTATAAGATTTTCCATATAAAAGACGATCAGACACTTCTTTATCAACTTTATCTCTAATATATTTAAAAGCATCCTTAATCTCTCTGACTGTTTTAGGTTTTGAACCAAAGTCAGAAGAAGTTAATCCTTTTGTTTCTGGTAAACTTTGGTTATCCCCAAATCCTTCACCCAAGTTATAATACTTATTTCCTTGTTTTTCTGTGTAAATACCCAGATCATCAACACCCGACTTACTCAATTTTTTTGCTGCTAATTTTTTAATGGCCATTTTACCAAGAGCAGCTGCACCTGCTATATCTGCAGCGGTTAGAGCAAATTCACCAAATTCTTCTGCTCCTTCTAGTTGCTTCTGGTATTTGTCCCTAAATCTGCCATAAGGCGATGGTACCAAATTTCCATCCTGGGCATTATATTCTGGGTGTGTAGCGGCATATTGTTGATTAAGGTCTTGTTTTTTAGCTTTACTATAAGTAGTTGTAGGTTTTGCTGAAGAGAGCTTTGGGTTATTTGGCTTACTGCTTTGTACCATAGCCAGAAGTCTATTCATCTCCTGAACATCCTCTACATTTCTCTGCATAGATACCTGTCCACGATTTAGTCCCATACCCTGAATATCTCCTCCTTTTTGAAAGGAGTTTATATTTTTTAAATATAGATCTTTATTAGCTCCATAAGTTGTTATTAACTGTTCTACATCACTTGGTAGATTTTTTCTATTCTTAATCAAAAATTCATACTCTTTATCAGTAACTGGTTTAGTAGGATCATACCCAGAAAAATTCTCACTTAACCAGTGTTGGGTTGTCCTATGTCTGGCCTGTCTTTCTGAAAAATCAGATAAATATTCCAAATTATTAGATAAACGAACTAGTTCATTATTAGGTATATAAGCTTTGTTTATATCTTTCAAATATTCCTTAGTATTACTAATACCCTTATATCTAACGGGTACATCAGCTTTATGACTCCTTTCATGTATTAAAGTATTTAATCTATGGTCATCAGAAATTTTAGTAGATAATTTTGAATTATTAAACGTGCCTGATACAATATTTCCATCTTCATCTTTCCACGAAGTAGGAGTAAACTCAAGAAGACTGTCTTGTCTTAATAAACTGTTTATAGGTTTTCTTCTATAATCTTGATATGCAGCAGCTAATTCTTCTTGTAATTTATTTTTAATCTTACTATCTTGAATAAATTCAGGCCATCCGTGATAATAAGACATGGAGTCATCTTTACTATACTGCTCGTCTAGCGGTGCAGATTGCAATCTGTCTATTTGAGGTCTAAATCTAACTCTATCATCATATCTTGCAGAAAAGCTATCTATTGACGATAAATCACGATAAAAAGGTACATTTTTTACAGCATGTTCGTAGTATTTCTGTAAAAATTCTGTAGCTTTTTTATCATCATTTTTTCTATCACTGTCAAGTTTTATTTTATTTAGGCTTTCCTTTACTTCTTTTTCTTCTTTCTTTTCAGTATATCTGGATTTTACAGCAGCATCACTAACTGTAAATTGCCTTGTTGAGCCAGGAATATTTACACCGCCTTTTTGAAATACCCCAGTTTCACCTTTAAGCATAGCTGCTCCCTGGATTCTCCTCATTACATTCTCGTATACACCCTGATATTTTTCTGGTTTTTGTGTAAGAAATACATTATTATCAAGAAGTTTGTTTTCCTGGAAATACTTAAACATCTCTCTTGCCCCTGTTTGACCCTGATTATAGGCCGCAAGTTCAAAGAAATTTTGTGCTTCAGGAGTCAGTGTAACTTTCTTTTCTTTAGTATATTTATTAAACTGGTCTCTTTCCGCAGCTATAAACGCAGCTTTAGCTCTAAGAGCATCTTCAACAGTTTTAAAATCAGCGCTTCTTATTTTAGTTCCCTTCTCATTTACATCCTCATATACTTTAAATCTATCCTTAAACTCCTTCTTAAGATATCCTTTTTTAACAAATTCAGGAAATCTCTCACCAAATCTGTCAAGTCCAAGTCCTTCAAACCCAGGGACTGGAAATTCATCATCCCCTGTAAAATAAACCTCTCCTTTTTTGTCTGGGTAGAGATTAGCTGCAGCCCCTTCCTCATAAACAGAAGCAGTGTAAGTAGAAGGGTCAAGTCCATATTCTTTTGCAATGTCCTTAGTTATCTGGTAGAACGGCTTGTTTGTAGAGCTGTAATCTACTTTTTGTTTAACCTTAGGAATCCAATCAAACCTTTTATCTACATATTGACCATACTTTTTAATAAGGGGATTTTCTCCACCCTCTTGTTTTATGGGTATTTCTGTCACCTCTGACCCTGGAAATTGATAATCCTGACCGGGCATCATCATGATTTGATTCCCCAGGTTATCTGTTCCCAGTACTGGAAAGTCAACACCCTTCATCGTAATTTTTCCAGATTTAATAAGAAGTTTTTTCTCATTCTTATCCGGAGAGTTTCTTTTATATCCTAATTTAGAGGTTTTCATTACCTAAAACTTACTATTGATTTGCTGTTATTGAGAAGAAGGTTCATCTTCACATCCCCGGAAATATTCTTTCTGAGAATGATATTAGTCGAATTGTGTCTGAATTTCTTTCTTTCACCGTTGGACTTATTATAATCTATATTATTCGCATTCAACTGCTTGCGATATCCATTAGCCTCCAGTTTCCAAATTGTTCTCCAATTAGAAGTAAATTGACCTCTGTTTTTTGTAAGATCATGAAACTGATTAAAACGATATTTTTGCTCCTGCTTAGTTACCTCTATCTCCATTCCTGTTGTGGTAATCCTGGGATAATTAAGAATAGTCGCTGGTCTGTTTACCTCTCTTTTAAAGAGTTTAAGTAGCCCTGAGCACTGCTCGGAATTATAAATGATAGCTCTGTCAAAATTTTCCTCCAGGATATGAAAACGATCCCTTTCGAAGTATTTGTAACACTCTAGCTGATACTCAATTGTTTCCAGGGTAGTTACTATTTGTGTACTAGAATACGGAAATTCAACTTCCCATGGTCTTTCTACATCATAGAAAATACAGAAATTTGTAGACTCATTATGCTTCCAAAGGGAAGAATTTTTAAAAGTCATAAAATGACTCTCAGTCTGAAGAATACCATCAGGGTGCCAATCATGAAAACTTACCCAGGATTTTATTTTAGGGTCATAGGATAGTGTCCAGCTAGCATCTTCAAAATAACGCGGATCCCCAACCAGGAATCTTGACCTGCCATCCAATTTAAATTCATTCGTTCCTTCATAAGTCGTCCTATCTATAAACTGAGGCTTAAGCTGGTAATCCTTTTTAGTAAAATAAACAACCTCATTTGTATTGTCAAATACTGAAGCACAGCCTACACCTATAACAGGATTATCTTTTAAATCAAAATCTGGGTACTGTTTAATAAGCTTGGATGGAAGATATTCGGCTAACCACCATTTTAACCCGGGGGAAATGTCCTGCATTCCTTGCCCATACTGAAATATTTTCCCTTGTTTTTGTGACATGAAAAATACTCCATGCTGTGTATTGGTTACAGAAAATCCTGACTGACATTCTGTGTAATTGTAATCAGAATTAGCTAAACTTTGAGGCTGTCTTGCAAACAAACCACCATCTCCAACCGTAACTTTTACATCACTCATTTGCAACTCATCTACTCCTGGATGAATTTTAACAGGTGCATTTTCAAAAAAATACATGGCCCCTGTTCTATTTATCTCCTTAATGGCTGTTATCTTACCATCAGTTTTAGGAAATATCAAAAAATTATTAACAAGAAAGTCTCTCCACGTGTCTCTCTTACTCTCAAGGTTTGATGGTAGCGAATAAATGAGTTTATTAGGCTCCGATTCAAAACACCTAGCGTTGAGTATAGAAAAATCTCTTCGTTGTGTTTCTGCATATACTAGTGGTAATTGTTTAATGGGAGATAATGATTTATCCACCCTAAAGTAATTGTCTTGACTTATAACGTCACTACGCAAAAGAGTAGCAAGGTCCGTATTAAATTCTTTGTCATAGTGTTTCTTCTCATCATTAGTAGTAGAATTTTCCCGAAATGGCAGATTATATGAACTTTCTACAAAAAATCTTACTACCGCGGAATTATACAAATAGAAATAGGCATTTTTTACTACAAAAGAGGCTTTGGTTGTACAATCTCTTTTTTTACGATCCAAATAGTGCAGATCATTCGGCAGTTTGATACTAGTTATATTGAAAAACTGAGATATATCATACTCATGTGTGTCCATCCAGTATCTTGGGTACGTTATGTTCGGGTATAACCTATAGTCAAACTCAAACCCATTAGGATTAAGCGGGTTTACTGCAGTTTGATAAAAGAAGTGCATCTTACGTTTCAACGTAAACTCATCTATAACCGTGTCTCCGCCAAATATGATATCAGTAGAAGCCCTTGCATCTGAAGTTATTTCAAACACCCTAGCAGCTGTTGGAAGCAGTTTTGCAGACCCTATTTGACCATACTGACTGCGTATTTTTCTTTTTATTGAAACATAATAAGCAGAAGTGCTAGTTTCAAAGGGTTGAGAGGGAGTTTCCCACAACTTCTGATCTCCTATCGTTTGACGTGTATTATCTACGTTCACTGGATTCAAAACAGTTGAATCAAGTTTAAGTAATACAGACGATTCCCGAAGATTATTATTCACACGATAGCCGTCAAATTCCTGATAATTAGGGTATAAATACGTGTAATTTTCAATCTTCCTTATAATTTCATTTTCTCTTGGACAAGCCTGATTAGTATAGAGACCTTCGGCATTATATTGATAAGCATACTGTTGGTACGGCACTAATCGTTTTATAATCTCTAACGTCTTCTCTGTGCCTTGACTAAAGTAATAGGTAAAAAGTACAACAGAATTAGCC
>Ga0137435_1000304_pt1 | contig 16756 bp, 16 predicted proteins | sample EasRivERMGT100_2_FD_104904 | JGI IMG/M metagenome (GOLD analysis project Ga0137435, IMG submission 104904) | Soil microbial communities from meander-bound floodplain in the East River, Colorado, USA - East River MetaG ERMGT100_2 | ecosystem: Environmental > Terrestrial > Soil > Floodplain ... | reverse complement strand
GGGTGTTCAGCGTCCAGTAGTCCCTTATCCCGGCGAAGTCCGGGTGGACGCAGCCATTCAGCGCCAGGACCGCTGCGAATCCGACAACGAGTTTGGAAACGCCTGTCATCGTCCCTCAGAAACGCCCGAATAGTAGTCCTGGTCGTACTCCTGGGTCGCATATTTCAACACGCCCTTGCCGTCGAAATGGACCGACGATCGCATGCGGATGTGGAGATCCAGGTACCGGTAGCTCCAGATTTCCTCGTCCCTCTGGGGGAAGGCGAGTCTCCAAGGGGGCGTGCCGAGAATTTCCCGCACCTCGGCCTGGGTCATCCCCGGCTTGAGCTTCTGGATGTCCTGGGTGTTCAGCGTCCAGTAGTCCCTCATTCCGGCAAAATCCGGGTGAACGCAGCCACCCAGCGCCAGAATCGCCGCGAACCCGGCCAATAGTTTGGAAACGCCTGTCATGTCCTTAGCCGATCAACTTCCACCAACCGTGGAATAGAAGTCCATGTCGTACTCCCGGGTCGCGTACTTCAGGACGCCCTGCTTGTCGAAATGCATCACCGAGCGCATGCGGGTCTGGTAGTCGAGGTAGTCGTAGCTCCACACCTCCTCGGCCATCGCGGGGAAAGTCATCCTCCAGAGCGGCTTGCCGACCCGTTTTTCGACGTCAGCCTGCGTCATTCCCGATTTGATCTGACGGAAGTCCTCGTCATGGAGCGTCCAGAACGGCTTGACCCCCTCCATTGCCGCGCAGCCGGCCAGTGCCAGAAGAATTGCGAACATTCCTAAGAGTCTGAACCTGCTCCTCATGGCGCCTCCTGTGATCGTGCTGAGTGGTAAACAATTTCATATACTCCTCTATTCCCTGATTGGATTCCAGTCGATCGGCCCCGATGCGTTACGTCAGCACCCGCGGCGCTGCCAGGCCGCCAGCGTTCAGCGAGATCGTGCTGGAGGGTCTTGCCTCCGACGGCGGCCTGTTCGTGCCGGAGGCGCTGCCCAGGCTGGGCGCGAAGGAGCTTGCCGCGATGCGCGGCATGAACTACGCCGGGCTTGCGTTGGCGGTTCTTTCCCGGTTCGCGGACGACATTCCGGCCGCCGACCTCAAGGGGCTCGTCGAGAAGACCTACACCAAAGAAATCTTCGGCAGCGAGGGCGTCACTCCGGTCAAGAAGCTCGACCAGGGTCTCTATCTCCTCGGCCTTTCCAACGGGCCCTCGCTCGCCTTCAAGGACATCGCCCTCCAGCTTCTCGGCAGCCTGTTCGAGTACTTGCTCGGAAAGCGCGACGAGCGGCTCAACATCGTCGGCGCAACCTCCGGCGACACCGGGTCTTCGGCCGAATATGCGTTGCGCGGCAGGAAGAATCTGCGCGTCTTCATGCTCTCGCCGCACGGGCGCATGAGCGCGTTCCAGGCGGCGCAGATGTATTCGCTTCAGGACGCGAACATCTTCAACATCGCGGTCCGCGGCGTGTTCGACGACTGTCAGGACATCGTCAAGGCGATCTCGGGCGATCCCGCGTTCAAGGCGAAACACCGGATCGGTGCGGTCAACTCGATCAACTGGGCGCGCGTGGCGGCGCAGGCGGTGTACTATTTCAAGGCGTACTTCGCGGTGACGGTGTCCAACGCGGAGCCCGTGTCCTTCTCAGTGCCCTCCGGCAACTTCGGCAACGTGTACGCCGGACACGTGGCGCGCAGCATGGGCCTGCCGATCAAGAACCTCATCGTGGCCACCAACGAGAACGACGTGCTCGACGAGTTCTTCCGCACCGGGCGCTATCGCGTGCGCAAGGCTTCCGAAGTCAAGGCAACGAGCAGCCCCTCGATGGACATTTCGAAGTCCTCGAACTTCGAGCGCTATGTGTTCGACCTGGTGGGGCGCGATCCGGCGAAATTGAAATCTCTGTGGGATCGACTGGAGCGCAGCGGAGTGCTCGATCTTTCAGGGACGGAATACTTCCGGCGCGTTGTGGACACCGGATTCGTTTCCGGCTCGAGCGCTCACGCCGATCGTTTGGCTACGATCCGCCGCGTGTGGAAAGACTACGGTGTGATGATCGATCCGCACACCGCCGACGGCGTCAAAGTCGGGCTCGATCACCGGGAAGAAGGCGTGGCGCTCGTCTGCATGGAAACCGCGCAGCCGGCGAAATTCGCCGAAACCATACGCGAGGCGCTCGATCGGGAGCCCGTACGGCCGGCAGGCTTCGAGAACCTGGAAAAGCTGCCGCAGCGCGTGGAAGTCATGAATCCTGATGCCGAGCTTGTCAAGGCATTCATCGCCGCGCGCGGATCGGACTGAGATGACGATCGACGCAGCCCCGAGGCGGATATTCGCGGCCGTGTGCCTTGCGCTCATATCGCAGGTCGCGCTCGCGATCTGCCCGAAACCGGAACTCACCGATCCCGCCCGCGTACGCCTGACCGGGGACTCGCTGATGATCGTGACTCATGCGACGGCGGCGCACGATGCGCGCTATGCCAGCAAGCGCGGCGTGGACGAGGCCGTTCGCTTCGCGAAGAGCAGGCGCATTCCGATCGTCTATCTCCACGACGACGGCCCGCATCAGCTGTACTTCATGGACGACTGCGACCCCGACTACTGGGTGTTGTCCGAGGGCGGGGAGATCAAATTCGACATCAAAGCCACCCGCGTCTACGTCGTCGGCGGGCACCTGGAACTGTGCCTGTCCGCGACCCTGCACGGCGTGCTCCATGCCTGGGCGAGACTGCCGAAGCGGGACCTGGTCGTGACCTATTTGATGGACGGGATCTACTCGAATGGAAAGAGCATCGAGGAGACCGGTGGTCCGTACTACAAGGACTTCCTGCGTTTCATGAGCGTCGTCACCTACGGCAGGCCGAACGGCGAGCACTGGCCGAAGCTCTCGATGCTGGAGACGATGGGCGTCATCCAGCGGGAGGAGGACGAGTTCGAGTACCTCAAGAGTATCCTGCCCCACTACTTACGGACGCTCCCTGCCGATTACCGAGTCGAGTTGCAGTTGAACGACTCGGTGGTCAAGGTGCTGCGATCCGCCCCCGGGTGGAAACCGCCGACGCTGCGCTTTCACTTCGTCGATTCGGCAATCAACCTCGCGCCCTGACGAGACCGGGCGTTCCCGGATAGAATTCCCGCATGAGCTCCGTCCTTTCCAGGGAAAAGAACGTTCTCGGTGGATCCCTGCTCGCCTGCAGCTACGCTCCGCTCACCGGCTTTTTCCGCGATGGCTGCTGTGCCACGCACGGGGTGGAGGGCGTCGCCCACCTGGTGTGCGTGAAGACGACCGAGGAGTTCCTCGAGTTCAGCCGCTCGCGCGGCAACGATCTGAGCACGCCGCGTCCGGAAATGCGCTTCAAGGGCCTGGCGCCCGGCGACCGCTGGTGCCTGCACGTGCTGCGCTGGGTCGAGGCTTACAAGGCCGGCATGGCGCCGCAGGTGGTCCTCCAAGCCACGCACGAGAATGTCCTCCAGTACGTGCCTCTGGAGGCGCTGAAGAGCTGCGCGCTCGACTTGCACTGACGCCTTCCCTGCGTGGGCCGATCGCGGCTCACGCCGAAACAATTTGCAACGATTCCCTTCTCGCGCGCAACAGTTTGGAAACGACTTCACGCGACAATGGCGTGTCGTATTCGCAAATCAACTTATTCGAAGGAGAGAAGCATGCAAGCAAGCAAGAGAACACTGATGGTGGGGCTGCTCGCCACCGGCCTGGTCGGAATGGGTTCGAGTTGGGCGCAGACACCCGGCCCGCGTGGCCAGGGCCCGGAGGGCATGGGCCCGATACGGGGATTCGAGAGGTTGCACAGGGAACTCAATCTCAATCCGCAACAGGAAGAGCTATGGAAGAAGGCGCAGGCCGCTCAACGCGACGCCTTCCGCTCTATGCGCGCGAAGAGCGAGGAGACGCGCGCGAAGCTGCGCGTCGAAATCGACAAGCCCGGCGCGGATTTGAAGCAGTTCGCGCAATTGCGCGACCAATTGCGTTCGCAGACGAACGCCCAGACGGAGGCGGCGCGCAAGCAGGTACGCGCGGCCTGGTTCGCCGTGTACGACGCGCTCGACACCAATCAGAAGGAGCGGGTGCGTGTGGCGATCCGCGACGGAATGGACCGCATGGCTCGGGGCCATCGCGGCGACCGCCGCGGCGGGCCCCGCGGGGAATTCGGGCTCGAGCAAGGAACAAGCTGACGGGGAATTACCGTTCCGGCGGCCGCAGCACCGGGCTCAGCCTGAAGATCTGTGGCGATGAGAGGTCGATGTTTACCCGGATCCAGCGCGTCTGCGGCGAGCCGAACACGATCACGCGGGTGAAATTGCGAAGAGGCTGACCCGTAACGGGATCGGCAATCGGCTGGTCGAACTTGTAGAAGTGCGCGTCGCCGTGCGCGAAGAGAATCGGCTTGCCGAAGCTCAAAGCGAGATCGCGCAGCGCGTTGCGGAATCCCGCGAAGCCGTCGCTGCGGCGCCCGACCTTGCCCTCAAAATCCGGATCGGCCTGCGCGAAGACGAGCATGCCGGCGAGACTGCGCCGCTCGGCGAGCCTGCGGCTGTCCTCCAGCCACGCCAGCACCGCGGCCATGCGTTCGCGGTGCTCGGCGTCCATCTCAGCCGTCCTGCCGAGGTTGTTGTTGCTGCCTTGCACGTTGACGCCGACGAAGAGGACGTCGGCTGCGATCCAGCGCACATGCTCCCGATACCGCGCGTGGCGCCCAGCCTGACGCTCGAGTTCGATCGTGCGCTCGCCCAGGCTCTGATCGCCCGAGTGGAACAGCTCCCGGAATTTGTCGAGCCGCGAGAGGGGGTCGAAGCCGCTGCGGTGGCAGTCCACCCAGTCGTTATCTCCAGGGACGATGACGAACGGGTGCTCGGATTTCTCGAATTGGCGTTTTCTCGCCTCGAACCATCGGTCGGTGCAGGGCCCGCGGCCCGAAGTGATGTCGCCGACGTGAATCACGAAGGCAAGCTCTTCGCGGTTCATCTCCTCGATCATCGCGTCGAGCGCCAGGGCTTCCAAGGCGCCGTAGGGCGTGTCACCGATCAGCGCGAATGCGAACCCGGTGTCGACGGCGGAAGGGAACGGCGGCGGGATGTGAGCACTGCAGCCGGTGATTCCCAGCAGCAGGATGAGGAGCCGCCGCTTCACAGGCGCTTCAGTTTATAGAGCAGCTCCAGCGCTTCGCGGGGGGTGAGTTCGTCGGGATTCGTTGCCTCCAGGGTTTCCCGCAGGGCATCGGCTTCCTTCGGCGGCTCGGGCTCGGACTTGCCTGCGGCGAAAAGATCCGTCTGGCCCCCGCGCGTCAAGCTGGCGTCCTCGAGCATCTGCAAGTACCTGCGCGCGTTGCGGATCACTCCTTTTGGAACGCCGGCGAGCTGCGCGACCTGCAAGCCGTAGCTCTGCGAGGCGGGCCCTTCCTCGACCGCGTGCATGAAGACGATGGTGTCCTTGTGCTCGACCGCGTCCAGGTGGACGTTGACCGCTTCTTTGTATTCGAGCGCAAGGCGCGTCATCTCGAAGTAGTGCGTGGCGAAGAGCGTGAGCGACTTGTTGCGCTCGATCAGCTGCCGGGCGATCGCCCACGCGAGCGCGAGGCCGTCGAAGGTCGAAGTGCCCCGACCGACTTCGTCCATCAGCACGAGGCTCTTCTCGGTCGCGTTGTGCAGGATGTTGGCCGACTCGGTCATCTCGACCATGAAGGTCGAGCGGCCGCCGGCGAGGTCGTCCGCCGCCCCGACGCGGGTGAAGATCTGGTCGATCGGGCCGATACGCGCCGATTTCGCAGGAACGAAGGAGCCGACGTGCGCCAGGAGCACGATGAGCGCGACCTGCCTCATGTAGGTGGACTTGCCGCCCATGTTGGGCCCTGTGATGAGGAGCAGTTGCCGCATGGGGGAAAGCCGTGCGCCGTTGGCGATGAACGGGTCGATCTGCGCCTCCACCACCGGATGACGGCCGGCGTCAATCTCGATCACGATTTCGTCGGTGAATTCCGGCCGGCAGTAATCGCGCACCGACGAAGCCGCGGCGAAACAGGCCACCAGATCGAGCTGGGCCAGCGCGCGCGCGATGCGTTGCAGCGCCGGGAGGTGCGCCGAGAGCAGCCCGAGCAGCTCTTCGTAGAGCGACTTCTCCAGCGCCAGCGCGCGGTCGCGTGCCGAGAGCGCCTTGTCCTCGAATTCCTTGAGCTCCGGCGTAATGTAGCGCTCGGCGTTCTTGAGCGTCTGCCTGCGCCGATAGTCGGCGGGCACTTTTTCGGCGTGGGCGTTGGTGATCTCGATGTAGAAGCCGTGCACGCTGTTGTAGGCGACGCGCAGGTTGGGAATGCCGGTGCGGCCGCGCTCGCGCAGCTCGAGCTCGGAGAGAAATTCGCCGGAGTGCGTTTGCAGCTTGCGCAGCTCGTCCAGCTCCTTGCTGTAGCCGTCGGCGATCACGCCGCCCTCGCGCACCATCGTCGCCGGTTCCTCCAGCACCGCGCGGCGCAGCAGCGCCAGGCACTCGGTTGGCGTCAGCAGATCGCTCGCCAGCACCGATAGCAGCGGTGCCTCCCCCGGAACCGCACGCGCCAACTCGGGCAGTAATCCGAGACTGTCCCGCAAGGACGAAAGGTCGCGGGGCCGCGCGTTCCTGAGCGCGATGCGGCCGGTTATGCGCTCGACATCGGCGAACCGGCGCAACAGCTTATGAATACCGACGTGAGCCTCGCCGAGCGCGGCGACTGCCTCGTGGCGCGCGGCGAGCGTCTTGCGGTCGCGCAAGGGATGGTGCAGCCAATGCCTCAGTAGCCGGCTTCCCATGCCGGTCGCGCACTCGTCGAGCAGCGAAAAGAGCGTCGGGGCCGGCTCACCGCGCAGCGTCTCGGTGATTTCCAGATTGCGCCGGGTTGCTGCGTCCATGCGAACGAACTCGCTCACGCGCTCCGGGATCACCGCCGCGACGTGGGAGAGCGCCTGCCCCTGGGTCTTGCGTGCGTATTCGAGCAGTGCGCCGCAGGCGCCGATCGCAGGCTCCAGCTCCTCGCAGCCGTAGCCGGCCAGGCTCGCCGCTCCAAGCTGTTTCAGCAGGATCTTGCGCCCGGCGTCGAACTCGAAGTGCCACTCGGGGAGCTTGGTCAACGCGTAGCCGGCGAGGGCGGGGTCCTCCGCCGCGTTGTCGGAAAGGAGAATTTCCGCCGGGCCGATGCGGCGCAACTCGGCCGCGAGGAGCTGCGGGGCGATCTCGGTGACACGCAGATCGCCGCCTGCCAGATTGAGCCACGCCAGGCCGACGGCGCCCTTCGCGCGGGCGAGCGCGAGCAGGAGATTGTCGGCCTTCTCTTCGAGCAATGCCGAGTCGGTGAGCGTGCCCGGCGTGACGATGCGCGTGACCTGCCGGTCGACAGGGCCCTTCGAAGTCGCCGGATCGCCGATCTGCTCGCAGATCGCCACGGACTCGCCGATGCGCACCAGCTTGGCGAGATACTGATCTATCGCGTGATACGGCACGCCGGCCATCTTGATCGGTGCTCCGGCCGACGCGCCACGGGTAGTGAGCGTGATGTCGAGCAGGCGCGAGGCCCGCTCGGCATCGTCGTAGAACATCTCGTAGAAATCGCCCATGCGGTAGAAAAGCAGCACGTCCGGATGCTGCGCCTTGATGCGCAGGTACTGCTGCATCATGGGTGTGTGCGCCGCGACGGAATCGGCGGGGGCGGGTGCTTTCATCGCCGCTATTCTAGTGGCGCAAAGCGGAAAGCACTTGTACGGTGGCGGATGGCCCGCGACTCCGTTAACGCGGACTCAACCCCGAAAGATAGTCGGCGAGTGTATCGAGCTCGCCTTCGCTGAGCGCCTGCACCGCAGCGGCCATGTTGCCGTCCCAGTCGGCGCGGGTCTTGGTCTTGAAGCCGCGCAGCTGGGTTTTCAGATACGCGAACTGCTGGCCCGCCAGCCGCGGGATGTGCTGAAGGCCAAGCAGCGCCGGTCCGTGGCACTGCACGCAATGGTGCTGGCGGGTGAGCTGCGCGCCAAGCTCGGCGTTGTCCGGAGACGTCTTGTGCGCCGGGGTCGCCGGTTTCTGCCGTGAGAAATACGCCGCCAGCTCGTTCATGTCGGCGTTCGAGAGGCTGGAGGCCATCGGCGACATCACCGGATCCTTGCGGATGCCTTCGCGGAACATGTAGAGCGAGGTCGCGATGAACTGCGCCGGCTGCCCGGAGAGGGATGGCATCGCCGGGTCGGTCGAATTTCCCGAAGTTCCGTGGCAGACGACGCAGGCCTGTGCTTTCCGCGGGACTTCTTCGGCGAGCGCGGCGCAGGCAAGCAAAAAAGAAAACGCGGCGGCAAAAATCGCCGCCGCGTGGGTGTTACCGCAACTGCAGGTCACTTCTTGGCGTAGCTGACGCGGAAGATGATCCCGTTGTGGTCATCGGATACGAGCAGCGAGCCGTCGCGCATCACCATCACGTCCGCCGGCCGGCCCCACATCGGCGGATCGGCCTTCTCGTCGAGGAGGAAGCCTGTCAGGAACGGCTCCATTTTCGCTTTGCCCTTCTCATCCAGGATCACCCGCGTGACGTTATAGCCCTGCTTGATGGTGCGGTTCCACGAGCCGCGCATGGCGATGAAAATATTGTTTTGATACTCGGCGGGGAACATCTTGCCCGTATAGAAGCGCATTCCGATGGGCGCGACGTGGGCGCCGAGCTTCAGCGCAGGCGGCGTGAATTCCTTGCAGTCGCGACCCTTGCCGTATTCGGGGTCGAGGATGTCGCCCTGATGACAGAAGGGATAGCCGAAATGCACTCCCTTCCTCGCGACCCGGTGAAGCGTGTCGTTCGGTGTGTCGTCGCTGAGCCAGTCGCGGGCGTGGTTGGTGAACCACAGCTCCCTGGTTTTCGGGTGCCAGTCAAAGCCGACCGAGTTGCGCACGCCCATGGCGACGTTCTCCATGGTGCCGGACTTCGGATCCACGCGGGAGATCGATCCCTCCCTGTAGCTCGGCATGACGATGTTGCCGGGCGCGCCGATGTTGAAGTAGAGCTTGCCGTCGGGTCCCATCGCGAGGAACTTCCAGAAATGGCCGGGCGCATTGTTCGGATCGAGGTTGTCGATCACGACCTTCGCTGCGGGCGGGTTGTCGAGACGGTCCTCGATTCCGTCGTAGCGCGTGATGCGGTTGCGCTCGGCGACGTAGAGCGTGCCCTTGCTGAATGCGATTCCGTTCGGGGTGTCCATGCCCTTGAAAAGGGTCTTCACCTCCCGCTTGCCGCCGCGGTCCACAACTGCGTAAACCTCCTTCAGCTGGCGGGTGCCCACGAAAACCGTGCCCTTGTCGCCCAGGGCCATTGAGCGCGCGTTCGGCAGGCCCTCGGCCCAGACCTCGACCTTGAAGCCGGCCGGGACCTTGAGCTTGTCTATCGGGAGATCCTTTGCCGCCTTGCCGGTCACATGAACCGCGAACGGGTGCAGCGGGGACTCGCCCGTGCGGCCCTGCGCCCAGGAAGGGGGCGCCTTGGCGGCGGGGGCCGCGGCGGGCGGTTGTTGGGCGAATGCGGTTGTGCTGACTGCGACAAGAAATGCGAGGGGGAATGCCTTAAATAGGTTCATGGGTCTCCTCCGATTTTTTTACAGCGAACCTAGTGTATCCAGACCCGAGGACACAGGCAATGGCCCCGAATGGCGTCACGGCCGCGCCCGAGCGGCGCATGTTCTTGCGGTGCAGCACATCGGGGAAGCGGCGAATCCACGAGCCCATCGCTTGACAGGATCGCGGCCTTGATCCTATATATCCATTGTTTCCCCGCATCACTCCCATCCGCCCTCAAGCGGACTCAATAACGACAAGGAGGAGCACATGAAGAAATTGCTGGCAGGTTTCATTTCCCTGCTGTTGATAGGCGCCGGCGCTGCCTGGGCGCATGACGATTCGGACGACGATAGAAGTGCGGTTCGGAGGTTTGTCACGTTGGATAACGGCGTACGATTTCCCGAGGGGATCACCGCCAATCCGGCGAACGGCGACATCTATGTGGCCACGTTCGATGGCGGAAACCAGAACAAGTTGCTGCGCTACAACCGGCACGGCCACCTGGTCGCCCAACGCGACTTCGGCATCGAGCCGCTGCTCGGCCTGGAATTCGATCGCGTCAACAAGAAAGTGTACATCGCCAATGTCGGCAACTTCGTCGGCACCGCATCCCGGATCCAGCGCATCGCCGCGAACTTCAACAGCTCGACCCCCATCGAGCCCGTTGCCGACATTCCGACGACCGGCGCACCTGGCGCGCGTACCGTGGACAACCCGGACGGCAGCGCGGACACAATCACGTTCGGTTTCGGCGCCCGTGTCCCCAATGCTCTGACGTTCGACAAGCATGGAAACCTGTATGTCTCCGATTCGTTCCAGGGTGCGATTTTCAACATCGACAACCCGAACGCGTGCGTACCGAACTGCACCGCGCAGAAATGGGCGCATGATCCGTTGCTGGCGACGGCCGGATTCCCGCCTTTCGGCGCGAACGGTCTCGCCTTCAACGACCACGATGCCGCGCTTTTCATCGCCAACACGGGCGATGACCGAATCCTGAAGGTCGATCCCGTGACCAAGGTCGTGTCGGTCTTCGCGGAAAGCATCAACGGCGCGGACGGCATCGTCTTCGATCGGCGCGGGCGCCTGTGGGTCGCGGCCAATCAGAACGACGAGGTCGTGGCGCTGAACACAAAGGGTCGAGTGATCGCCCGGCTTGGCGCGTTCGAGGGAATCCGTCACGACGGATCGCCGAACGGCTTGCTGTTCCCGGCGAGCGTGGTGATCGTCGGCGATGAGATTTTCGTGACCAATCTGGCCTTGCCTCTGAATGGTGTGGCCGGCGACGAACCCGAAGAGGACGTCACCCGCTGGACGGTCTCGCGGATCAGGCTGCCGCACTGACATCAGCAGTCTCGCGCCCCAAAAAAAACTGCGCGACGGGTTCCTCCCGTAGCGCAGTTTTCATTTGGCGCAACGCGCGCCAGTCGCGCCCTGGGTCGGGCGCGAAGAGCAGGTCTTAGTCGTCGTTCCCCAGATTCGGGATTCCGGCCGCAAACCAGGCTCCGGCCGGGTTGCGGATCAGCAGCACGGCGCTGTCGCAGGTAGTCGGCGGAAGCGGCGTGAGCACATCGTCGATCCTGAAATCGCCGTTAGCCTCGAGCGGGACCAGGCCCGAGTCGTGCACAACGTTCCCGTCGTTCGCACACAACAGGGTGGCACGGACGCTCTGACCCGCGTTGAACCCGACGTTATTTCCGCCGCCCAGCAGCAGGCCTTTTCCTCTGACCTTGACGCGCCCGTCCACCTTCACGTCGGCCCTGAGGTCGGCGATCACCCAGATCTGGCCGGGAGGCTGCACGCCGCGGACGATGTTCCGATTTACGACTTCGGCCGTCGCCGCGGCGCCCACCCCGCTCGAGACGGGAATGACGCCAATCCCCCCTTTGAACTTCACGAGGGTGTCGTTTGCCGCCGCAGACAGCGGATAGACGACCCCGAGGAACAGCAAGAAAGCAAATATCTTCTTCACCATGGGAACTCCTCCTGTTTGAAGTAATGGGACTTCGATGCGAGAACACCTCCGGTGAAGCGTGTATTCCATTGCACCGCGATGAAGCTTTCATTACGAGAGATTTTCCGTATGATAGGCAGCCATGGATGCGGATGTCCTGCTTCTGGCCCGCGCGCAGTTCGGCCTCAATATCGGGTTTCACATCCTGTTCCCGAGCCTGACCATCGCGCTCGGATGGATCCTCTTGTATTTCCGCATTCGTTACGCGCGCTCGGGCGACCCGGCCTGGCTCGGCACCTACAAGCTCTGGACCAAGGTGTTCGCGCTTTCCTTCGCGATGGGCGTGGTAAGCGGCATCACCATGTCGTTCCAGTTCGGCACGAACTGGCCGGGTTACATGCAGAAGGTGGGCAACATCGCCGGGCCGCTGCTTGCCTACGAGGTGCTGACGGCCTTTTTCCTCGAGGCGACCTTTCTCGGCGTGATGCTGTTCGGCATGAACCGCGTGCCGGGCTGGGTGCATATCTTCTCCTCCGCCATGGTCGCGCTCGGCACGACGCTCTCGGCGTTCTGGATTCTTGCGCTCAACTCCTGGATGCAGACGCCCGTCGGGCATGTGATGGACGCAGGGCAGATCATCGCGGGGGACTGGGTGAAGGTGATCTTCAATCCCTCGTTTCCGTTGCGCCTGACCCACATGCTGCTCGCGTCCGGTCTTACCGCCGCCTTCGTCGTCGTCGGGCTTTCGGCGTGGCGGCTGTTGCGCGCGGGCGAAGACGTCTCCGCGCGCAAGACCCTGCGCTTCGGGCTGCTATTGGCCGCGGTGCTCGCGCCGCTGCAGATTTTCGTCGGCGATCTGCATGGACTCAACACGCTGGAACACCAGCCGGCGAAGATCGCCGCGATCGAGGCGATCTGGAAAACGCAAAAGGGCGCGCCGCTGGTGCTCTTCGCCGTCCCCGACGACAACAAGCGCAGGAACGATTTCGCCGTAGAGATCCCCAAGCTTGCGAGCCTGATCCTCAAGCATGACGGCGACGCCGAGCTGAAGGGCATCGACGCCTTTGCGCCCGACGCGCCGCCCGTGGCTCCGGTGTTTTTCGCGTTTCGCGTGATGGTCGGATTGGGGATGCTGATGCTGCTGCTCGCATGGGGCGGAACCTGGATGACGCGCGGCGGCAAGCTGGCGCCGCGCTGGCTGCTATGGGTCTTCGCAGGCTCCACCTTCGCCGGGTGGATCGCCACGCTCGCAGGCTGGCTCGTCACCGAGATCGGCAGGCAACCGTGGCTCGTCACCGGCATCCTCAAGACCGCGGAGGCCGCCGGAGGCGCATCGGGTGCGCAGCTCGGCGTGAGCCTGGCCGGCTACATCCTGACCTACGCCTTGATGCTGATCGCGTATCTGGTGGTGCTCACGCACCTCTCGGGCAAGGGAGCGCACGCATGAACCTCGATCTGCCGCTCGTGTTTGCGTTCGTCATGGGTTTGGCGATGCTGATGTACGTGGTCCTCGACGGCTACGACCTCGGCGTCGGCATGCTGATGCCCGCCGCCGATGCGCGGGAACAGGAGCTGATGGTCGCGTCGATCGGGCCGTTCTGGGACGCGAACGAGACCTGGCTCGTGCTTGGGGTGGGGATTCTGCTCGTCGCCTTCCCGGTCGCGCACGGCATCGTGCTGGGCGCGCTGTACCTTCCGGTCGTGGCCATGCTCATCGGATTGATGCTGCGCGGGGTGGCGTTCGAATTCCGCATCAAGGCCGAAGGCTGGCACCGCGAGCTCTGGAACTGGCTGTTCTGGTTCGGCTCGTTTCTCGGCTCGTTTGCGCAAGGGGTGATGCTCGGGCGCTACATCACGGGTTTTCACCCGGGTTTCGGCTCCTACTTTTTCGCGGCGCTCGTGGGCGCGAGTCTTTGCGGCGGTTACGTGCTGCTCGGCGCCACGTGGCTCATCCTGAAGACCGAAGGTGCGCTTCAGAGAAAAGCCCTCGCCTGGGCGCGCTGGGGCCTCGCGTGGGTCGTTCTCGGGGTCGCACTGGTGAGCCTCGCGACGCCGCTGGTGAGCCAGTCCGTGTTCGCAAGGTGGTTCGATTTTCCGCGCACGCTCGCGCTCATGCTTCTGCCGCTTGCGACCGCCTTTGCCGGATGGCTGCTGTGGGCGGCGACGGGTCGCATGAAGCGCGGCGAGCGGGAATACGACTGGATGCCGTTTGCGGCCGCGGTGGCGATTTTCGCGCTCGCCTTCTCGGGGCTCGCCTACAGCCTGTTTCCCTACGTGGTGATGGACCGCATGACCATCTGGGAGGCGGCCGCGCATCCGGCCGCCCTCGGGGTCATGCTGATCGGCGTGGCGATCGTGCTGCCGCTCCTCGTCGCCTACACCGCGTTTGCCTACCGGGTGTTCCGCGGCAAGGCGCGCGCCGGGCTGTACGAGTAGGGCGCCCCGACCGGGGTTATTGCAGCGCCTTCCTGTAGTAGCTCTCGTCGATGTACTTGGCCGGATCGGTGAGGTTCTTCTGGGGCTTGGCGAATTCGCTGCGCAGCTTCAGCACCGTGCGGGCGCCTTCCAGATCGAGCTTCGCTTTCCTCTGGAAGCCCTCGTTGCCCGCGAGCATTACGTCGTAGGATTTTTCCGCCACCGGCTTGGGGACCTTCGGCAGGTTCTTGAGGTAGACGGCGACCGCTTCGTCCTTGTTTCCCTGCTGCTCGAGCCAGTCGATCGCCGCAGTATAGGAGCGAATGAAGGCGACGAGCTGATCTCCGTTCTTCGCAGCCCAGGAACGCCGCGCCATGCCCACGGACGTCTGGTATGCCCCGAATGCCTTGATCGTGTCGCCGATGCGGTAATACCCTTTCGATTCCGGCAGCAGCTCCGACGGAGAGCTGATCATCGTGGCCGCGATCTTGCCCTCCATCAGGGCTTGCACCCGCGTGGGCGTGCCGCCGTGCCGCTCGATCGTGTAGTCGCCTTGGGGCAGGCCGTTCATTTCGAACATTTTGTAGAGGATGAACGCGAAGCCCGTGGTCGCGGCATCGACACCCACGACCTTCCCCTTGAGGTCGGCGTATTTGCGAATGTCGGGCTGCGTGACCAGCCGCAGACCGCCGGAGTAGCCGCCCATGAACGCAAACAGGTCGGGGGTGGCCGGCAACTCGGTCTCGCCCTGTCCTTCCTGATACGCGACGAGGTTGTCGAATGCCGTCGTGGCGATGTCGAACTTGCCCTCGACCATGCTCCGGATCTGAAACACCGAGTTGGGCGTGTACGTCTGCTTTACGGCGATTCCGTTCCGGGCGAACAGGCCTTTTTCCTGCGCTACCCAGACCGGCCAATTGCCGCCGCCGCCGAAGGCGATCAGTTCCAGCGGCTTGGGTCCTTGCGCAGCGGCGGTGCCTGTCGCGGCGAGCAGCGTTGTGACGATTGCGACTCTCTTCAATGCCTTCAATGGTTTCTCCTCGACAGGGGATGCTTCGTGGGATCTTCCGATCAGTATAAGCCTCATCGGCGCTGGCGCGGATCGAGGACGTCGCGCAGCCGGTCTGCCACCAGATTGATACCGACCACCACGGCGAGCAACGCGATCCCGGGGAAGAAGCTGATCCAGTAGTGCCCCGAGAGCAGGAAGGCAAAGCCGTTCGAGATCAACAGGCCGAGCGAGGGCTCCGTGATCGGCAGCCCGAGGCCGAGAAACGAGAGCGTCGCCTCGAGCGTGATCGCTGCGGCGACCTGGACCGCGGCGAGCACCAGCAGCGGTGGCAGGCAGTTCGGCAGCAGGTGGCGGAAAATGATGCGCCCGCCCGAAAGTGCGAGCGAGGTCGCAGCTTCGATGTACTCCTTGCGGCGTTCGACCAGGGCGGCGGCGCGCGCGGTGCGGGCGTAGGTGGCCCACTGGACGGCGACGAGTGCGATGATGATTTTTTCCAGGCCCTGCCCGAGCACGGCGAGCAGCACCAGCGCGATGAGGATCGAAGGGAACGAAAGCTGCAGATCGGCCAGGCGCATGAGGAGTGCGTCGAGCCACCCGCCGAACCATGCGGCGGCGAGGCCCAGGCTCACGCCGATCGCCAGCGCCAGCGCCGTGCTCGCCAGGCCGACGGCGACGCTGGTGCGCAGGCCGTAGAGGATCGCCGAGAGCATGTCGCGACCCTGGTCGTCGGTGCCGAGCCAGTAGATCCCGCCTGCGGCGGAGCGCGCGAGCGGCGGCAGGCGAGAGTCGAGCAGCTCGAGGCGCGCGAGGTCGTAGGGATTCTGCGGCGAGATCCAGGGCGCGAGCAGCGCGGCGAAAGCGATCAGCGCGAGGAGCACGAGCCCCGCCACGGCGATGCGGCTCGCGGCGAATTCGGCGGCGAACCGGCGATTCGGCGTCACGTCACCTCACCGAGCCGCACCCGCGGATCGAGCCACGAGTAGGCGAGATCGACCAGGAGATTGATCGCGACGAACAACGTCACGACGATGCACAGATAGCCGACGATCACGGGCCGGTCGAGCACGTTGATCGAATCGATCAGGAGCTTGCCCATTCCCGGCCACGCGAATATCGACTCGGTGACGACGGCGAAGGCGATCACCGAGCCGAACTCCACGCCCACCACGGTAACGATGGGAGGGAGAGCATTCTTCAGCACGTGTACGCCGACGATGCGATTTTCCGTCAGGCCCTTGGCGCGTGCGAACCGGATGTAGTCCTGCTGCAGCGCTTCGCGCGTCGCCGTGCGCGCGAGCCGAATGATGAGCGCGAGATTGAACAGGGCGAGATTCACGGCGGGGAGGATGAGATGGCGCAGGCCTTCGAGCGACAGGAAGCTGACCGGGATTCCGAGCAGGTTCGTGGTCGGTCCGCGCCCCGATGTCGGCAGAGCGCCGAGCCAGACCGAGAACACCATGATGAGGATCAGTCCCACCCAGAAGGTCGGAAGCGAGAACCCGAGAATCGAGCCCGCCATAATGGTCTTGCCGGCAGCGGAGTCCGGTTTGAGGCCCGCCCAGAGTCCAAGGGGAATCCCCAGCAGCACCGCAATCAGCATCGCCGCGGTCGCAAGCTCGATAGTTGCCGGCATGCGCTCGAGAATCAGGCCGATCGCCGGTACGTTGAAGGCGAAAGATCTTCCGAGATCCCCGGTCGCAGCGTGCTTGATAAAGCTGAAATACTGCTCCAGAAGCGGCCTGTCCAGGCCCAGGGCCGCGATCGCGCGCGCGATCTCCTTCTGATCGGACTGGGGATTGACGAGGATGTCGATCGGG
>Ga0137435_1000302_pt1 | contig 16835 bp, 14 predicted proteins | sample EasRivERMGT100_2_FD_104904 | JGI IMG/M metagenome (GOLD analysis project Ga0137435, IMG submission 104904) | Soil microbial communities from meander-bound floodplain in the East River, Colorado, USA - East River MetaG ERMGT100_2 | ecosystem: Environmental > Terrestrial > Soil > Floodplain ... | reverse complement strand
CCCATCGACGTAATCGGTCTCGACGCCGAACTTGGAAAGGATGCTGCTGAAGAGCTGGACGGTGGCGCCGAAAACTCCCGAGGACGACACTACATGGTCTCCCGACTTGAGCAGTGCCATCGCAGTCGCGAGGATTGCAGACATGCCTGAGGCCGTGGCTACGCACGCCTCCGCGCCCTCCAGCGCCGCCAGCCGATCCTGGAACGCTGTGACCGTGGGATTGGTGAAGCGCGAGTAGATGTTGCCGGGCTCGTTGCCCTGGAACCGGGCGGCCGCCTGAGCGGCATTCTCGAATACAAAGCTCGACGTGAGATATAGCGCTTCTGAGTGCTCGTTAAACTGGCTGCGAGCGATTCCGGCGCGAACCGCCAGCGTATCGATGTCGTAGTCCTGCATTCTCAGTCCCAAAAAAGAGCCAATAAAAAACCCGTCGAGCTTTCGCTAAGACGGGTCTTGGCCACGCTTTAGCCGTATTTATTTTTTACACCCGGCTTTCGCCGGCGGCGCCCGCAAGCTGTCGATCAAATCGGCGCAGCAAATACCTTACTATCCTGGTGTGCGGATGTCAAATCGGACCGACCCCCGGTCCTAAGCAGCGTTGAGGTCGAGCTGATTGCTGTCGGCATCTTCCTCGCTTTCTTGCCGGCCGGCGTCGCGCTTCTGCTCGACCGAAGCGAGGTACTCACTGGTGATATCTCCGGTGACGTACACCCCATCGAAACACGATGTTTCAAACTGCGTGAGCTTGGGGTTGACCGCGCGGACCGCAAGCTTTAGCGCCTCGAGATCCTGGTAGATAACCGCGTCAGCGCCGATCTCGCGCGCAATCTGCTCCTCGTTGCGCCCGGTGGCGATCAGCTCTGTGCGCGTCGGCATGTCGATACCATATACATTGGCAAACCGCACAGGCGGCGCCGCTGACGCAAAATACACCTTGCTCGCCCCGGCTTCCCGGGCCATCTGGACGATCTCGCGGCTGGTCGTTCCCCGCACGATCGAGTCGTCGACGATAAGCACATTCTTGCCCTTGAACTCGAGACCCACGACACTGAGTTTCTGACGTACAGATTTCTTGCGAATCGTCTGGCCGGGCATGATGAAAGTACGGCCGATGTAGCGATTGCGGATGAAGCCCTCGCGATAGGTGACGTTCAGCCCACGCGCGAGCTCAAGCGCGCTCGGCCTGCTCGTGTCGGGAACCGGAATTACCACGTCGACATCCAGGCGGGGCGTTGTGCGCTTGATTTTCTCCGCAAGATACCGGCCCATATGCAACCGGCTTTCATACACGGAAACGCCGTCCATGACCGAGTCGGGCCGGGCAAGGTAAACATATTCGAAGATACAGGGTGCAAGCACCGGTTTGGCCGTGCACTGGCGGCTGTGGAACGTCCCACCTTCATCGACAAAGATCGCTTCACCGGGTAGGACGTCGCGCACCAGCTCAAAGCCGAATGCAGTAAGCGCAACGCTCTCCGAAGCGACCAGATATTCGGGGCCCTCCTCCGTGGAATTGCGGCCGAACACGAGCGGACGGATTCCAAACGGGTCACGGAACGCAAGCAATCCGTAACCCGAGATCAGGGCGACCACGGCATAGGCGCCGCGGCAACGCCGATGCACGTTCGCGACCGCTGTGAAGATCGTCTCCGGATCGAGCTTTTGGCCCTTTGCCGCAAGCTCCAACTCATGCGCCAATACGTTGAGCAACACTTCCGAATCGGAACTGGTGTTGATGTGACGTAGATCCTGTCGGAACATCTCCTGCTTGAGAGCATCCGAATTGGTCAGGTTGCCGTTATGGCCAAGGACAATCCCAAACGGAGAATTGACGTAAAAAGGCTGAGCTTCTCCGGCGTTGAACGCCGAGCCTGCCGTTGGATAGCGGCAGTGCGCGATCCCCGTTCCTCCGGAAAGCGACCGCATGTTCCGCGTGCGAAACACATCGCGCACCATCCCCGGCCCCTTGTGCATGTGGAACATCTTGTGTTCCGCCGTGACGATTCCCGCAGCGTCCTGCCCCCGGTGCTGGAGCAACAGCAGCCCGTCGTAGAGGAGCTGATTGACCGGCGTCTTCGCCACGACTCCGAGAATCCCGCACATTTCCGTTAGCTCCGGTGACTCAACGATACTTCAGGCGACTCGCCAGGCCCTCTGGCAGATACGGCCGCAGCGCCATTGCGGTAGTCTCGAACGGCCCGGACAGCACCGCGTCGCGCCAAAACGGTTCGCGTGGAAGCGGCGTAAGGCCGGCAAGGACGACCACCACGAGGACGATTATGAGTCCTCTCACGATTCCGAAAACGGCTCCCAGCGCGCGGTCCGCGGGCGCCAATCCGGCCGCGCGCACCGCAGAAGTCATCACCAGACCGACAATCCAAGCTACTGCCAATACCCCGACAAACACCAATAGGAATCCGATCAATGCGCTCATGAGCGGCCCGAGGCTTAGCGGGAGAAGCCCGGCGACCCGGCCGCCGAAGACTGTCGCCAATATGAATCCGCCCACCCATCCGCCGAGCGAAATCATCTCGCGCACCAGACCTTGAAACAGGCTTATCGCGACCGATACAGCTATGACTATCAACACGCCGAAGTCGAACCAGGTCATCGTTGCACCACTTGTCCGACTTCGAGCCCCAGGGACTTGAGTTTGTCCCGCGCCTTTTCCGCGGCGCCCCGATTTGCAAAAGGTCCGGCGCGGACGCGGGTCTGTTCGCCCTCGATGAGCTTGACACTCTCGGTATAACTCTTGATCCCGGCGGATGCTGCCTTGTCCTGAACCTGCTTCGCGTTGTCAGAATTCGTGAAAGCGCCAAGCGGCACCATATATACCTCCTCCTTGGGACGCGACTGGGCGCGCCGCGCCTCAGCCACCTCCTTTTTGGGACGCTGCGCCGGCTTGGCGCTCTCCTTCTGTGGAGCGCCAGACCGTGAATCGGTTGGCGCGGTGCTTGCCGACTTCTCTGATTTTTCCTGCGCCACCCGTTCGGATTCACCGTCTTTCGGCACCTCGGGAGGAGGCGGCAGCGGCGGAAGTACTCGCGTGTTGAACGGCCCCGCGTCCTGGTTCGGGATCTGAACCGTCAGCGTCTGCGTGACGGGCCTGGGTTGCTGGTCGAGAATGATGGGGAGGAGGACGACGATAAGGACCACCAGCGCGATCGCGCCGACCAGCCGTCGGCGTGCGCGTCGCCTAAGCAGCGTGGCGTCCGGGTTGTCTGCCAATCAAAGACCCCAATAAGGTGCTCAAGACCCTTGCCGCGCCCCCCGGCTCGTAATCCGGGCGGCTTCAATCGCCTGCATGACTTCGGCTACGGTGTGGAACGATCCGAAGACGACGATTCTATCATTTTCGTTTGCCCGCTTCTTTGCTTCGACATAGGCTTCGCGGGGGCTCTTGAAGTAGAACACATCGCCTGCGACTCCCGCACGCGCAAAAGCGTCGACCAGCACCTGCTTGTCAGCGCCTCGCGGTACTGAAAGGTCGGCCGCGAGCCAAGTCGAAATCTGCCCCTTCATCGCTCTGCAGACGCCGCCGATATCCTTATCCCGCAACATGCCAAACACGGCGTAAGTCTCCGGAGAGAATCCCATGGCGGCCAGGTCGTCCGCGAGCGCGCTTGCAGCCTGTGGATTGTGCGCAACATCCAACACGACTGCGGGGCGCCCGGGGAGCACCTGGAACCGCGCTGGAAGCTCCACACGTGCAAGACCGCCGCGGACGTCCTGCATTCCGACAGGAAGACGCTGGCGCAGCGCGTCCAGGGCGGCGAGCGCCGCGCTCGCATTCGCAAGCTGGTGCCCACCCCTCAGCGCCGGGTACGCCAGCCCTGGACGGCGCCCCCCCGGTCCCCAGAACATCCACTGCTCTCCCTGGCGCCAGTATCCGAAATCCCGACCGATCACCCAGGGTTTCGCTCCGATCGCCCTTGCGCAGTCATGAACGCTCTGCGGCGGGTCGGGATCCGCGATGATTGCGGGCTTCCCTTTGCGAAAGATTCCCGCCTTTTCGGCACCGATGCTCTGGCGAGTATCGCCAAGATAGTCCATGTGATCGAGCGCGACGGAAGTCAACAACGCACAATCACAGTCGTAGGCGTTCACGGCGTCCAGGCGCCCCCCGAGGCCAACCTCAAGTATCACGGCGTCCAGCGGCTCATTCGCGAAAATCTCCCAGGCCGCCAGAGTACCGAACTCGAAATAGGTCAGCGGAACGCCGCCCGCTTTCTCGACTCGCGCGCGCTCGACTACATCGAACGCCGCACACAGCCGCGCGTCGTCAACCGGCACACCGTCCAGGCGGACGCGTTCGTTGTAGCGCAGGAGATGCGGCGAGGTATACAAGCCGACCCGATACCCGGCAGCGAGCAGAATCGCCTCCAGGATCGCGCACGTCGAACCCTTGCCGTTAGTTCCAGCAACGGTGAATAGCGCCGGCGCACTCGACCCACGCAGCACATCGCGCACTTTCTCTACGCGTTCCAGACCAAGTTGGATCGATTTCGGATGGATGCGCTCGATGTATTCGAGCCACTCTTCGAGCGTCCGGGAGATCATAGCCCTCAACCACCGAAAACACAGGTCGCAGGGAACTCCCTCTCTCTGTGTCCGATGTGCGCTCGCGTAGGGTTCTGGATCAAGATCCCACGGGGGGCTGTCGCTGCAGAAGGGTGAGGAGGCTCGCGAGCTTGTCACGCATCTGGCGCCGGTCGACGATCATGTCGATTGCGCCCTTATCGAGCAGGAATTCTGCGCGCTGAAAGCCTTCGGGCAGCCTCTCGCGTACGGTCTGCTCGATGACGCGCGGGCCGGCGAAACCGATCAGTGCCCGTGGTTCGGCAATCACGACATCGCCGAGCATCGCAAAGCTCGCCGAGACCCCGCCCATCGTCGGGTCGGTGAGAATCGAAATAAATGGGAGCTTGCGCGCCGTGAGCTGTGTCAAGGCGGCGGTGGTCTTGGCCATCTGCATGAGCGAAAAGAGCCCTTCCTGCATGCGCGCACCACCGGTCGCGGTGACGCACACGAGCGGGAGGTGCTGGTCGAGACACGCGTGGACGCCGCGGACAAAGCGCTCTCCCACCGCCGACCCCATCGACCCTCCCATGAACTCGAACTCGAAAACGGCGGTGATCAGCGGAACGTTCTTTATGGCCCCTTGCATCACTACCAGCGCCTCGGCCTCGCCGGTCGCTCTCTCGGCTTCCTCGAGCCGATCCGGGTAACGCTTGTCATCTTTGAATTTTAGACTGTCGACCGATGCGACTTCAGCGCCAATTTCAAAACGCCCCTCAGGGTCGAGAAGCAAATCAAGCCGTGCTCGCGCACCTACGCGGTTGTGGAAGCCGCACTTCGGGCAGACGTTGGCGTTCTTTTCCAAATCAGTCGCATACAACACCGCCGCGCAGGACGGACACTTGCTCCAGAGTCCCTCTGGAACATTCTTCTTCGCGCCCGTTCCGGTGCGGTTGATCTTGGGTGGAAGCAGCTTTTGCAGCCAGCTCATGCGTCGATCGCCCGGCGAAATTCCCTGAGTAGGCTCGCAGCCTTCTCCACGCAGGTCTGGGGAGAAGCTCGCTCCATTTCCTGGATGATTCGGCTGCCGATTACGACCGCGTCCGCAATTTTTGCCATGGCGCGGGCAGTTTCCCCATCGCTGATGCCGAATCCTACGCCGACGGGAAGTCTCGTTCTGCCGCGAATTGCGGGCAGTTTCGCTGCTACCTCTTCCAGATCGAGGTGCTTGGCCCCGGTCACCCCACGCAAGGATACGTAATAGATGTAACCGCTCGCAAGCCGGGCTACCTGTTCGATGCGCGCCTCTGTCGAAGTCGGCGAAAGCAAGAAAATCATGTCCATATCATGCGCGTGGAGCATTGCCGCGAGTTCTGCGCTTTCCTCCGGCGGATAGTCGACCACCAGCACGCCGTCGACTCCGGCCCGCTTCGCGCTCTCGACGAAACGCCTCAGCCCCATGGCCTCGATGGGATTTGCATAGCCCATCAGCACTATCGGCGTCGTCGAGTTGCCCCGTCGGAATTCTGCGACGAACTCGAGAACCCGATCGAGTCCGATGCCGTTCTTGAGCGCCCGTTCTCCCGAGCGCTGGATCACCGGCCCATCTGCCATAGGATCGGAAAACGGCACACCAAGCTCGATTATGTCCGCGCCTGCTCCGGCTAGCGCGCCCAGCAGCGGTGCCGTTACCGCCGGGTCGGGATCGCCTGCTGTGACGTAGGGAATCAACGCCTTGCGGCCTTCGCGCGCCAGCCGTTCAAACGTCATTTGAATTCGCGACACCGCTAGACTCACAATGCCGCAGCCGCGGTCTGGACCGCAGCCGACCCGCCGAAGCGGTTGACCCGACGCTTCGCCATAGCACAGTACTCCGGATTGACCTCGAAACCGACGAAACGCCGGCCGTGCTTGCTCGCCGCGACCGCGGTCGTTCCGCTTCCCATAAACGGGTCTAACACGAGTCCTTCTGGAGGGCAGCTCGCCAAGATCATGCGTTCAATGATCTCGAGCGGCTTTTGTGTGGGGTGGTCCTGGCGTTCCGGGTCTTGCCGGTGAATCCGGGTCACGCTCCACAGGTCCTTCGGGTTATAACCCACCTCAAGCCATTTCTTCCCGACGAAAATCGAGCGCGTGCGCGCTCGCTTGGTCTCGGCGTCGTAGGGGATGCGCACGCTGTCGAGATTGAAATAATAGTCCTTCGAGCGTGCAAACAGGCCGATCGTGTCGTGTACGGAGGAGAACTTCCGCGTGCTCCCGCCCATGCTCGGTACCCTGCGGTCCCAGATGATTTCGTTCACCATGGCGAGCCGCGTTTTCAAGTAGCTGAAAACCTCGGGACTATGCTGCCAGGTGAGAAATACATAGAGGCTCCCGTCCGGTTTCAGCTTGGGAATCACTGCATCGATCCAGCGACGGCTGAAGGCAAGGTAGGCTTCACCGCCCAAGCGATCCGAATCGTTGCCGTAGTCCTTGCCGAGCCCGTAGGGCGGGTCTGCGACAACGAGGTCGACACTCGCTTCGCCGACGCGCTCGACGCCGGAAAAAAAATCCTGGTTGAGCAGGGTCGACCGGGCCTGGCTCAAAACAGAATCCCCGATTTCTCTGCAACCGTCTGCATATCCTTGTCGCCTCGACCGGAGAGATTGACGAGCAGAATTCCGTCCTTCGGCAACGTCGGGGCGAGCTTGGCAGCGTAGGCCAGCGCGTGTGCCGATTCCAGCGCCGGGATAATACCCTCGTAGTGGCACAGGTCGTTGAACGCCCCAAGCGCACCTTCATCTTCGATCACGACATATTCAGCACGCCCCGTGTCCTTCAACCATGCGTGCTCGGGACCCACTCCGGGATAATCCAGCCCGGCTGAAATTGAATGAGTCTCGACGATCTGCCCGTGCTCGTCCTGAAGTAAATACGTGCGATTTCCGTGGAGTACACCGGGCTTGCCCGCGCACAGCGACGCGGCGTGCCTGCCTGTGGCGATGCCGAGGCCGCCCGCTTCGACGCCGATCAGCCTGACTTTATCGTGTGGGATATAGGAGTAGAAGATGCCCATCGCGTTCGAGCCTCCGCCAACACAGGCGATCACTGCGTCGGGTTGGCGCCCGCACAACTCCTGCATTTGCTCGAGGCATTCCCTGCCGATCACGGACTGAAAATCGCGCACCATCATCGGGTAAGGGTGAGGGCCCGCGACCGTGCCAATGATGTAGAAAGTGTTGGTCACGTTTGTAACCCAGTCGCGCATCGCTTCGTTTAAGGCGTCCTTCAGGGTTTTCGAACCCGATTCTACGGGCACCACCGTGGCGCCGAGCAGTTTCATCCGATAGACGTTCTGCACCTGGCGCTTGATGTCCTCCGACCCCATATAGACGACACATTCCATTCCGTAGCGTGCGGCAACCGTCGCCGTCGCCACCCCGTGCATACCGGCGCCGGTTTCGGCTATCACGCGCAGCTTACCCATGCGCTTCGCGAGCAGCGCTTGGCCGACGGTGTTGTTGATCTTGTGCGCTCCCGTGTGGTTGAGGTCCTCCCGCTTGATATAGATTTGCGCCCCGCCGAGCAGCGCGGACCAGCGCTTCGCATGATAGACAGGGGTCGGACGTCCCACATAGTGCTTGAGGTCATACTCGAATTCGGCGATGAATTCGGTATCTTTGCGAAAGCGCTCATAGGTGCGTTTGAGCTCATCGAGCGCGTACATCAGCGTCTCGGAGACAAACACGCCACCGTACTGTCCGAAATGCCCTCGCTCGTCCGGAAGGTCATACATTTTCATGCTTCACCGCTCCGATGAAAGCCGCGACTTTCGCCGAATCCTTGATTCCTTTTTCGGCTTCGACGCTGCTGGAAACGTCGACTGCGTAGGGTCTAATCCGGCGGATGGCATCGGCAACATTGCCTGTCGAGAGGCCACCCGAAAGAATTATGGGTTTTACCATGCCTCCGGGCACGAGGCCCCAGTCAAACGCACCGCCCGTTCCGCCCCAAAGTTCGTTGTGGAAAGCATCGAGCATCCACGCCCGGGCAGCCGCGTAGCGCGAAAGGTATTTTATCAAATCCAACCCTGGACGAATCCGCGCCGCTTTGATGTACGGCACCGAAAAGCCGCCGCAAAACTCCGGGGATTCATCACCGTGGAACTGCAACAGCGTGACACCGCACTCACTGATGACCTGTTCGACTTCCTCGCGAGAGGGATTGACGAACACGGCCACCGTGGCGACGAACGCCGGAGTCTGTTCGGTAACGCTGCGCGCAAGTTCGAGGCTCACGTAGCGAGGGCTCGGGCGGTAGAAGACCAAGCCAATCGCGTCGGCGCCCTCGGCCGCCGCCGCCTGGGCGTCTTCAACACGCGTTATGCCGCAGATCTTGACTCTCGTCCTCATCGCGACGCTTCCGGTTCAAACGGCATCATGCGGGCAAAAGGCGGCAGGTTCCAGCGCGCTTCGTAGCGCACTTGCGAAAGGTAAAGTCCCTCGGCCGCGAACGTAGGCGCAGCGAGTCGCCGGTCTCGCGCGGCGATCAACTCGAACAGCCATTGCTCCGGATGCTCGCCTTTACCGACATAGACGAGGCTGCCGACGATGTTGCGCACCATGTGATGGAGAAACGCGTTCGCAGTGAAATCGAGCAGGATATAGGGGCCACTCACCCCGATTTCAGCACGCTCGATGATACGCACTGGGCTTCTCGCCTGGCACTCGGAGGAACGGAAGCTGGAGAAATCACGCTCGCCGAGCAGGCCCTGCGCAGCTCGCTGCATGCGCTCCAGGTCGAGTGGCAGATGGAACCATCCGACAAGGCCTGCGAGCAACGCCGGCCGCACGGGATGGTTGAAAAGTACATAGCGGTAACTCCGCGACGCAGCGGAATAGCGGGCGTGGAAGTCCTCGGCGACCGTCATTGCCCACTGTATTGCAATCGACCCGGGCAGCAGCGAGTTCGCGCCGCGCACCCAAGCGGAATCCGGCCGTGCCGCTCCGGTTTCAAAATGAGCTACTTGGGCGCACGCGTGAACTCCGGCGTCGGTGCGTCCGGCCCCGGTCACCTCGATCCGTTCTCCGGCGATTTCCGAGAGCGCACGCGCGAGATGGTCCTGCACGGTATTGCCCGAGGGCTGTGATTGCCAGCCATCCAGCCCCGTCCCACGGTAGGCAATACCGATGGCGATTCTCACTTCATGCTCCCAAAAATAACAATCGGCGCTCGCGGCGCCGATTGTTCATAGGTAACGGTTGAAAATCAGCCGAGCGCCTGCAGCATCGTCTGCGCCTGCTGCTGTTGTGCCGCGTCGCCCTCCTTCATCACTTCCTTCAACAGTTCGCGGGCACCATCCTTGTCACCCATTTCCTCGTACGCCTTGGCAAGGTCCAGCTTGGTCGCAACCTCCTGCCATCGAGCGTCCAGAGCGCCGCCAGAACCGTTTCCACCTCCGGGCGCGCCCAGATCGAGACTGATGGAGTTCAGGTCCACCGAAGGCGCCTTGGGCACCTCCGTTTTTTCCTCCCCGCCGCCGGCAGGCATTCCAATATCAAAATCAATCGTTCCCAGCTCCGGTGCGGGGAAGGCGGTCGCCGTATCGAGCACGCCCGGAGCCGGCTTATCGCCCAGCGGCAAATCGAAATCCATACCGAGCGCGGGCTCCGATGCGAGACCCGTTTCCGCCCTCGCGGGTACTACTATCGTGGCGTCGCCGATGGCTTTGTCTGTTCCCAGGCCCAGGTCGAAGTCCAGCCCGGCTGCCGTCTCTGCCGATAGGGGCACACCCGAGTCGAGATTGATGTCGGGGGACATCGGGGCTGCTCCCCCAGTTGCACTGCCGATATCGAAGTCGATATTGAGTGGTGCTTCCGGGTGCATCGTCACATCGGGCTCGGGCTCCGCTACGCGGGCCGCGGGAAACTGGCTGGTATCTCCAAACACCGGCGCTGAAGCATGCGGCTTGCCGCCATAAAGCGGGTTGGTCGGGTCGATCGACAAGCCCATGTTGGCGACCTTTTGCCAATCTGCACCTGCTCCGCCTGTTGCGGCGTGAAGCTCGTTTGCCGCCGACTCGAATGCCCTTGCATCCTTGCGATTGGCATAGATCTCAAGCAGCTTCACGCGAATCGGCTGGCGAGTGGAATCTTTCGCCAGAGCATCCTTCAGAATCTCCTCGGCCTGGGCGTCACGGCCGTAGGCCATGTAGACGTCAGCTTCCGCTATGGGATCGATTTCCTCGGCATCAATCTTGCCGACGCTACCCTGGCTAAACTCGCTCTGAAACGAGCTGGCGGTGTCAATACTGCGACCCCCATCTGTCCCCAGCACGGAATTCGTTCCTGAAGGTATCGCGCTCATGATGCTGTTCTCAAATTGCGAGCTGCGTTTCCTGCGCCACGCGTACGCCGCGTAGCCCACCAGCAGCATCAGCGCTCCCCCTGCGCCGCCAAGCGCTACGGGATTGTCCAGCAACTCGTCTACGAAGCTCACCTCGACCTGCGGTGCCGGCGCTGTCGCCTTGGCCACGGCCTTGGGCGCAGCCTTGCTGGCATCCGGTTTCACGGCTTCGGGAGCCTTCGCTACCTCGGGAGACTTGGATGCCTCAGGTGCCTTGGCAACTTCAGGTGCTTTCGCGGCCTCCGGCGCCGTTGCCGCGGCTTTCGCTGCCTCCGCAGCCTTCGCAATCTCCGCGGCTTTCGCGGCCTCCGAAGCCTTGGCCGCTGCCGCCTTGGCCGCCTCTGCGGCTTTCGCCACCTCCGCAGCCTTGACTGCTTCCACTGCCTTGGCGGCTTCTGCAGCTTTGGCTGCCTCCGCCGCTTTGGCCGCTGCCGCTGCCTTGGCAGCTTCCGCGGCTTTTGCCGCCTCCGCCGCCTTGGCTGCCTCCGCCGCCTTCGCAGAGCTATCAGCCGCTTTTGAGGCCGGGGCCGCCTTGGCAGCAGGTGCTGCTTTCGCCGCTTCCGCCTGCTGCTGCATTTGAGTGCCGGCCTGGCTCTTCAACTGCGCCAGTTTTTGCAGGTCCTGCACATTTTTCTCAAGAAGGGCAATGCGTTCGTTCGCTTCCCTCAGCGCATTTTCCTTGGCTGCCAGATCGTCGGCCGCGGTGGTGCCCGCCGCCGCCTTGGCTGCGCGCTTGGATTCGTCCGCCCGGGACAAGCGCAACTGGTCCTTGGCTGGTTCTTTTGAGGGCGCGGGCTTTTCTTCCGCCGACGCGCCGATACGGCCCGACACGCGACGGCCGCTATCGGGCGATGCCGACCTCGAAGCAACTGCGATACCGAGACTGCGCTTGTATTCATTGAAGTCGGCATACTGGGCCGAGACAATACGGCGTGCATCGGCCGTGCTGACGGGCTCGAAGGCGTCCTTATCGGGGATATTGATGATCTTCCCGGCGTGCAAACGGTTCATGTTGTCGGCGGCAAAGGCCGCCTGATTTGCCCGGAACAGGGCGACGAGCATCTGCTGGAGGGTGACGCCTTCAATGCGATTTCGAATTGCGATTTTCGAAAGCGTGTCGCCGCGCTTGACTTCGTAAGATAGCGGCACGCTGGGCTCCCGAACCGGTTCAACCGGAACGAGCGCGGGCGTTGGGGTCGTATCTGCGACAGCGGTCGTCGTCGTATCCACCGGCGCGCCGGCTGGGTCTATCGGAGGGGTGCTTGGATCCACCCGAGCGGCTGGTGAATCTATGGGGACGACCGGTGCCGCTGGTATTCTCTCTGCAGGCCTCTCGCTCGCGGTGGGCGACGCCGGCTCCGGCAATGCTGCGAGTGGAGGCGGCACGACTTCCATGGGCTTGGCCTGTTGCGGTGGCCCTCGGTATTCCGGCGGATCGAGCAGGAAAGTGTATTCGCGCACCAGGCGCCCGTTCGCCCAGTTCAGTTCCACGAGCATGTCGAGAAACGGCTCGTTGATCGGCTGTGCAGACGTGAGCGTCATCACGTATTGGCCACCGGATCGGCGCTCAACGGCGAACTTGACCGAGAGCAGCGCGGGATTCAGCTCGATATTGGCCTGGCGAAATGCCTCCATGGGCGCGAGCCGCCCGGCGAGCGAATCCCCTTCACCGCGTTGTAGAGAAACGATCTCTATTTCCGCTTGAAGGGGTTGCCCTAGCGTAGAGTTGACCGACAACTTGCCCATGCCCGCCGCCCACGCGAACGAGGGCAAAAGAAGACACGCTGCCGCCGATAAACAAAGTTTTGAGGCGAACTCCCCCACCTGCCACCCTAAGCCTAAGTGGAAACAAATTAACATACCATCATAGCCTTAGCCTTGCAAGCTCAACTTTCACCTCAGAAGCTGCGTCAAGTGACTATTTTTCAAACAGTTTGCCTGTTTTCCCCTGCAGTACCTTGGGGGACAGGGACCGTCTGGCCCGAGCCATCACGGGCTCAGGCGGAGGGGGCTTACTTTTCCAGGAGGATGCGCAGCATTCTGCGCAGCGGCTCGGCGGCGCCCCAGAGCAACTGGTCCCCTACGGTGAAAGCGGTGAGGTAGGCGCCGCCCTTCCCGAGGGCGGGCTTGCGCAGCCGTCCAATCGGCACCTGCAGGGTGCCGCTCACCTTCGCGGGGGTGAGGTCGCTCAATGTCGCTTCCCGCTCATTCGGCACGACTCGCACCCAATCGTTGGCCTCGGCGAGTATCTGTTCGATCTCGGCGAGAGGTATGTCGCGCCTAAGCTTCACCGTGAGCGCCTGGCTGTGGCAGCGCATTGCTCCGATGCGCACACAGATGCCGTCCATAGGGATCGGGTTCGTTTCTCGCCCGAGGATCTTGTTGCCTTCCGCCTGACTTTTCCATTCTTCGCGGCTTTGGCCGTCGCCGAGGTCCTTGTCGATCCACGCTAGCAAGCTGCCCGCCAGCGGGAACCCAAACTGCTCGCTTGGAAATGACCTGTCGCGCAAGGCAGAGGTCACCGCACTGTCCACATCGAGAATGGCGCAGGCGGGATCCTCAAGCATCGGTCTTGCCGCCTCGTGCGCGAACCCCATCTGCTTCACCAACTCGCGCATGTGCTCTGCACCCGCGCCCGATGCCGCCTGATAGGTCATCGAGGTCATCCACTCGACGAGGTCCGCTTTGAACAGCCCATGCATTCCCATGAGCATCAGGCTCACGGTGCAATTGCCCCCGACGTAATTGCGCACGCCCCTGGCAAGCGCATCCTTGATCACACTCATGTTGACGGGGTCGAGAATGATGACGGCATCGTCCTTCATGCGAAGCGCAGACGAGGCGTCGATCCAGTACCCCTTCCATCCCGATGCACGCAGCTTCGGGAACACCTCGTTTGTGTACTCGCCGCCCTGGCACGAGATGACGACGTCCATCGCGGAGAGTTCTTTCACGCTCCTCGCGTCCTTGAGCGGCGCGGTTTCTTTGCCGATGAACGGCCCCAGGGCGCCCACCTGCGAAGTCGAGAAAAAAACCGGTTCGATCAAGGCGAAGTCGCGCTCGGCGTGCATGCGCTGCATGAGAACCGATCCAACCATACCGCGCCACCCCACAAGCCCGACTCGCTTCATCGCGATCCCTCAAAATCCGACCTGCCTATGCTAACGCACTGAGTTGAAAAAGGTTGCACGGTCTTGAGGAGGTCTAGAACAGCGCGGCAACCACGGCATCGCCCATCTCACGGGTGCCCACTTTGACGGATCCTGGCTGGAAAATATCGGCAGTGCGGTACCCCTGGGCGAGGATTTTCTTCACCGCGGCCTCGACCCGGGCCGCGGCCAGACCCTGGTCGAACGTATAGCGCAGCATCATCGCGGCAGAAAGTATGGTCGCCAGCGGATTGGCGAGGTTCTTGCCGGCGATATCCGGGGCCGACCCGTGTATGGGCTCATACAGCCCCTTACCTTCTTCGTCCAGCGAAGCCGAGGGCAGCATGCCGATCGAGCCGGTGAGCATGGACGCCTCGTCGGAGAGAATGTCGCCGAACATGTTTCCGGTGACGATCACATCGAACTGCGCGGGATTCTTCAGGAGCTGCATCGCCGCGTTGTCCACGTACATGTGAGTCAGTTCCACGGCGGCGTACTCCTTGCCGACCTCGCTCACTACTTCGCGCCACAGCTGCGAGGTTTCGAGCACGTTCGCCTTGTCCACCGAGCACAGTTTCCTGCCGCGCTTGAGCGCGGTTCGAAATGCCGCATGGGCGATACGGCGGATCTCGACATCCGTGTACCGCATCGTATCGAAGCCTTCGCGCACCCCGCCTTCCAGCTCGCGGATGCCGCGCGGCTCGCCAAAATAGATGTCGCCGGTCAACTCGCGCACGATGAGGAGATCGAGGCCGGCCACCACCTCCGGTCTGAGGGTCGATGCACCCGCAAGCTCCGCGAAAACGGTCGCCGGCCGCAAGTTGGCAAACAGATTGAGTTCCTTGCGCAGCCGCAGAAGGGCCTGTTCGGGGCGTTTTTGCCGCGGCAACGTGTCGTAACGGGGTCCGCCGACCGCTCCGAACAGGACGGCATCGGCTTGCCTTGCGAGCTCAAGTGTCCGGGCAGGCAGCGGATCGCCGGTCGCGTCGTAAGCTGCGCCCCCAACGGGAGCCTGCTCCATCTCGAGCGCCAGACCTTCGGGCCTCACGGCGGTCAGCACTTTGACCGCCTCAGCGACGACTTCAGGGCCTACGCCGTCGCCGGGCAGCACCGCAATTTTCATGAAAGCGCTTCTACGCGAACAACCAAGGCTGCTCGGCGCGGCGCCGTTCCTCAAAGTCGCGAATCTTGTCCGCGTGGCGGAGGGTAAGTCCTATGTCGTCAAGACCGTTGATGAGGCAATCCTTGCGAAAGCCGTCGATTTCGAAGCGCATGAGCTTGCTGCCGTCCGTCGTGGCTACGGTCTGCGCCTGCAGGTCGACTACGAGCCGAAAGCCCGGAAAAGCGGCGGCCTCGTGGAACAGTCGGTCGACCTCGGCTTCGGTGAGCGCGACCGGCAGCAGGCCGTTCTTGCAGCAGTTGTTGTAAAAAATGTCGGCGTAGGACGGCGCGACAAGTGCGCGGAAGCCGTACTCGGCAAGCGCCCAGGGAGCGTGCTCGCGCGAGCTGCCGCAGCCGAAGTTCTTTCGGGCAAGCAATATGCTCGCGCCCTTATAGCGCGGCTGGTTGAGCACGAATTCAGGGTTGAGCGGACGGCCAGCGCTGGGCTTGTCCAGCCGCCCCTCGTCGAGATAGCGCCACGCATCGAACAGATTCTGTCCGAACCCCGAGCGCCGGATCGATTTCAGGAACTGCTTCGGGATGATCTGGTCGGTATCGACGTTAGCCCGATCCAGCGGCGCGACCAGCCCGTTCAGCACTGCGAACTTCTGCATCAGTTCATCTCCACTGACGGACATCGACGAAATGCCCGGCGATAGCGGCCGCCGCAGCCATCTCCGGGCTCACAAGATGAGTCCTGCCGCCCGTTCCCTGCCGTCCTTCAAAATTGCGATTCGAGGTCGATGCGCAACGCTCCCCCGGCTCCAGCCGGTCTGCGTTCATCCCGAGGCACATGGAGCAACCGGGCTCCCGCCACTCGAAGCCCGCATCCTTGAAAATCCGATCGAGGCCCTCGTTCTCGGCTTGCGACTTCACGAGCCCCGAGCCGGGCACCACCATGGCCAGCTTGACGTTCGAGGCGACGCGTCGTCCACGCACGATTGCCGCAGCGGCGCGCAGATCCTCGATGCGAGAATTGGTGCACGAACCGATGAATACCTTGTCGATGCGGATGTCCGTGATCGGCGTGCTCGGTTTCAGCCCCATGTACGCGAGCGCCCGCTCAATGCCTTCGCGGCGAGTCGCATCCCGCTCCTTGTCGGGATCGGGAACGCGCCCGTCGACGGTCGTCACCATCTCGGGCGACGTACCCCAGGTCACCTGCGGTCTGATCGAGCGCGCGTCGATCGTAACCTCGCGATCGAACTTCGCCTCAGGATCGCTTTTCAGAGTGCGCCAGTGCTCGACGGCGCGGCCCCAGGACTCCTCGCGCGGCGCAAAGGGCCTGCCCTTCAGATAGCCGATGGTCGCGTCGTCCACCCCCACCATTCCGGCGCGCGCGCCCGCTTCGATCGACATGTTGCACAAGGTCATGCGGCCTTCCATCGAAAGAGAACGCACGGTACTCCCGGCGTATTCGATGGTGCAGCCGGTGCCTCCCGCGACGCCGATCGTTCCGATCACGGCAAGCGCCACGTCCTTCGCGGTGACCCCTCGCGAGAGCGGGCCCTCGATGCGCACGAGCATGTTCATCATCTTTTTGGCGAGCAGGCACTGCGTGGCGAGCACGTGCTCGACTTCCGACGTGCCTATGCCGAACGCAAGGCAGGCGAACGCGCCGTG
>Ga0137435_1000299_pt1 | contig 16898 bp, 10 predicted proteins | sample EasRivERMGT100_2_FD_104904 | JGI IMG/M metagenome (GOLD analysis project Ga0137435, IMG submission 104904) | Soil microbial communities from meander-bound floodplain in the East River, Colorado, USA - East River MetaG ERMGT100_2 | ecosystem: Environmental > Terrestrial > Soil > Floodplain ... | reverse complement strand
TTGAAGAAATTCGCGGTCGCGATGCTCGTCGGCGACCATGTCTGGTTGTGCAGATCGATCCACTGGCCGTTGTCGTTCCAGTCCTGGCCGCGGATCGGAACCACGATCTCGTCCGTGGTGACCTCATTCGCGTCGTAGGTGGGTCCTTCAGGAGCTGTGCTCCGCAGCTGCGCGTATACGCCGGCGAGACCAGCCCGCACTTCCGCCTCGTTGGTGAAGAAACTCCCCGTCGAGATGACGCTGAGCGGCGTCTCATCGAGGTTGGTGCATCCCTGCCCGGGCAGAACAAGCAATCCCAGGAGCACCCCCGCTCCGAGCGATTTCGTCACAAAGAGTCGATTCATGGCCAGCTCTCCCTAAAAGACGAGACGGAGACCCCCCGTAATCGTACGGGGGCGGGGATAGACGAGATAATCGACACCACGCACTGCCAATCCGGTGCCGGAATAGACTTCGGGATCGAGTCCCGAGTAACCCGTGAACAGAAGGAGATTGTCCGCCGCCATGTAGAGCCTCGCGCTCCGCGCGGTGCGCATCAAGAACGGCAGGTTGAGGTCATACCCGATCGTGATGTTCTGCAGGCGCACGAAGGACGCGTCCTCGATCCAGCGGGACGAGTAGATCGCGGGTTCGTGAATCCCGATCGGGTCGCTGAGCGCGTCCTTCAGAAACCCCTTGTCCTGGAGGGCGTTGCTCTTGGTGGAGTAGACCAGCGCCGTGTTGTTGAATACATCCTGTCCGATCGCGGCGTGGATCAGGAAACTGACGTCGAACCGCTTCCACGTGATGTTGCTGGTGAATCCCAGGGTGAAGTCCGGATTGGCGTTGCCGATCACGCGGTAGTCGCGGGCGTCCGGGTTGCCCCTGATTGTCGTTTTCCCACCGACGCATCCCGTAGTGGCCGCCGTGCAGAAGAACTGTTGCTGGCCGTTCGCGTCGACGCCGACGAACACGGGGCCGTAGAACGTTCCTAAGGCATACCCGGGGCAACTGCCCGGACTGCTGGGGTCGCAGACCATGACGCGCTCGGCCCGTACACCGCTCTGCCCCTGCCCGCTAACGTCTCCGGACTCGTAGAACGGGCACGTCTTGACGCCCGTCGAATCCGCCCCACACCCGAGATCCGTAACCTTGTTCTTGTCCGCCGCGAAGACGAGGCCGGCACGCCAGGTCAAACCCGGCTTCGACACGGCCAACGCATCGAGGGAGAGCTCGAGACCGTGGCCGCTCAGCCGGCCCACGTTTCTGAGCTGCGTGGACGCAAGTGCCGGCTGCGACACGTCGACGGTGAGCAGGAGGTCCTTGGTGTCTTTGTGATAGTACTCGATGGTTCCCGAGAGCCGGTTGCCCCACAGCCCGAAATCGACTGCGGCGTCGTACTGTGACGTCTGCTCCCACTTGAGATCCGGGTTCCCGTTGCTGCTTCCGATAACTCCGCCTTGCGACTGGTCGCCCCACGGGTAGCTCGCATCACTGCCGCTCCTCAGCGTGATCAACGAGGTGTACGGATCAACGCTGGGATTGCCCTGGAGGCCCCAGCCGGCGCGCACGCGGAACTCCGAGAAAGCGCCACCCTGCATGAACCCTTCTTGCTTCAGATTCCACGAGCCAGAAAGCGCCGGGAAGAGGGCCCACTTGTGTCCCTCCGCGAATCTGGACGAGCCGTCATAGCGGAGTACGCCCGTGAGGAAAAAGCGCTCGTTGAAGCCAACGTTGGCGCGGCCAAAGAACGACGCGAGGCGTGCTTCCGACGCGCTCGACTGCGTCGTTTTCGTCACAGCCGCGTCGAGGGCGTGGAAGGTATATGCGTCGGTGAAGAATCCGATGCCCTTTCCCAGCACCCAGTTCGTCTTGAACTTGCTGTATTCGTAGCCACCCACGACGTTGAGGGTGTTGCTCTGGCCGACGTGGCCGTCGTACGTGAGGAGTGTCTGCAGCGTCTGAGTATTGTTCTCGAGATCCTGTTGCTGGGCGAGTCCGTTACCCAGCGCCCGGCCCAGCGGGCTCGCGATGGGATAGTACTCCTGCCGTGCGCCGTTGGAGTTGTCGAGCCCGACGTTGATCTTCGCCGTCAGACCACGCGACACGTCGAACTCAGCCTCGGCGTTGCCGAGCGTCCTGGTCGTCGAGCCGACGTTCGAGATCTGATTTGCCAACGCCACGGGGTTGCGGATCGTCGTCCCGCCGACCTCGTAGTAGCGCGTTCCCGTGGAGTCGGTGACCGTGACCGGCTGCGTGGGATTGAAGGTGGCGACATTCTCGAATACACCGCCCTCGAAGCCACCCTGGTTTTCGTAGGTGAGGTACGTGTTGTTGACGCGCGAGCTCGTCACGTTGAGGCCGAGCCGCAGGCGGCCGTCGAGATCCGAATGGGTCGCGCTGAGCCGCCCCTGAATCCGTTCCAGATCGCTCGAGAGCGTCACGCCCTGCTCCTTCGCGTAGTTCACGGACCCGCGATAGTGCGTGTTTTCGGTCCCGCCGGAGAACGAGAGATTCTGATTATACGTGAGGGACTGGCGCGTCACGCTCTTCTCCCAATCCGTGTTCGCCGTTCCCATGGTTGCGAGGTGAGACGGATCGAGCGCGTTGAATTGCGCCGCCGAATCCGCGAAGCCGGCCGCACAGGCTGCCCGACCCACGCACGCTGTTGAGTCGACCCGCCACTGCGCAACCGAGCCCTCGACGAAGCTCCGGTACTCGGCGCCGTTGAGCACGCCCATGCTGCGAGCGGGACTCGAGGTCGACACGTAGCCGTCGTACTCGAACGACGGGCCGCCGCTCGACTGCCCGCGCTTCGTCTCGACCAGAACGACGCCATTCGATGCGCGGCTGCCGTAAATCGCGGTGGCGCTCGCGTCTTTCAGGATCGTGATGGATGCGATATCGGAGGGATTGATCAAGTTGAGGGGGTTGCGTGGCAGCGACGGATTGCCCGACCACCCGTTGCCGTCCGGCTCGGTCGCCACGTTGGCGATCGGCACCCCATCGATGACGTAGAGTGGATCGTTCCTCGCGCTGACCGAGCTGCCGCCCCGGATCCGGATCTGCGCCCCCGCACCCGGCTCGCCGTTGTTCAGAGAGACTTCGACGCCCGCGGCGCGGCCCTGAATCATCTGAGTGACGTTGGTCTTCACGCCAACGTTCGCGGCCGCAGCATCGATGCTCGAGACAGAGCCGGTGATGGCTTCACGTCGCGTCGTCCCGTAGCCGGTGACGACGAGGGGCTCGAGTAACGACGCCTGCGGCGCCAGCTCGAACCGCGCTTCGACGGTACCGCCGGCTGTGACGGCGACGACCTGCTGCTGCGGTCCAAACCCGATTCGTGTCACTCGCACGACCACACTGCCTTCCGGGACTTCGCCGAGCGAGTAGCTGCCATCGTTTCCTGTGACAGTGGTACGCTGTGTGCCTTGAATTTGGACTGTGACGCCGACCAGACCCTGCCTTGTCACACTGTCGACGACTTGTCCTCGAACGGTGCCGGTGCCCTGCGCGGCCAAAGGAAGTGCGGTGACCATCAGGACGGCGAGGATGGAACCAACGAGTCGAATCGAACGCATCGATTTACCTCCGCGGGCAGGATTCGCCTGAACAACGGACTGACGGGATTATTGTATCCGAAATGCGCCCCCGTCCAGCCCTTGTCAAGGCTCGGGAGGGGGCGGAGTATGTAGGCCCATGCTGATGGCTTTGCTGCTGATGATTCAGGCTGCACCCTCGCAGAAAACCGCGCCGGTGCTTGAGTTTCCGACCCCCGGGCTCGATGACTCCGCTGCATACGAAGGCTACCACGCGCGCGTGTTCAGAGACTCGCGCGGCAATGCGGTGGAGATTTACATCGACGGCAAGACCGGCCGGGTGGTGCACCTGTGGGCCGATGCGCTCAACGAGAGCATCGGATTCACGGTGAGGGATACCGGCGGTCAAAAGAAAACCGCGGTGGTCGCGTTCGACCCAGGGCCCGCGTCCGCTTGGAGTGCGAGTGGTCGACGCAGCTTGCGCTACGCGCTGTCGGTGCCGGGCGCGCGGTCAATCCAGATCGGCCATTTCCTGCTCGGCTCGATGCGCATCGAGCGCGACTTCGGGTACGGGGGGCGCGTCAAGGATCCGATCGATGCGCCCACCTTCGTCGTCCCGGAAATGGCGCAGCTCGCCAAGCGCCTGGGCACTCCGTACACCGAGCGGCTCACGCCGGGCGTGCGCCTGACGAGCACGGAGAGAGATTGGGCACTGCGAGTCTCGCAGCCGAGTCTCGATGGAAGGAATCACCTGTGGCTCACCGTGCGCGGCGACGCGCGCACCTCGCGCGCCAGCCTCACAAACGGTGTCCTGACGATCCGGACGCTCGGCGCGCGGCCGGTCACGGTCAGCGTGGAAATCGCCACTGATGGAGCCGCACTACAACCGCTGAACCGCAAAGCGATCTTCAACCCTTCGTTCCACCGCTTCGCCGATTCCGCCAAGTCGCAGCGCCTCGAGCGCGAAATCCGCGGCTTCGAGCTGCTCAGCTCCAAGCAGAAGCTGATGGCGGGGCTGCCGACCTACGCGACCTACTTCGGGCGCGACATGCTGATGACGGCGTTGCTCATGGAGCCGGTGTGGTCCGACACGATGGCGGAGTTCGTGATGGGCGCGGCGCTCGCCAAGCTCGGTCCGGACGGCGAAGTCAGTCACGAAGAAGCGCTCGGCGGCCAAGCGATTCGTGAGAATGGTGCCGAGTTCCTGCGCACCGGCGACACGACGTTGCTGCGCCATCTCCAGCAGACGCGCGAGAACTACTGGATGGTCGACGACGACTTCCAGCTGCCCGTCGTCGCCGGGCGCTACTTCGCCGACGCCCGCGTGCCGGCCGCGCGCAAGCGCGCATTCTTGCGCCGCTGGGGAACGCCGCTGCGCAAGAGCATCTCGTACGTGGTGCATCAGGCCGCCCCGTACGCGCACGATCCGGTCGCCACGAATCTCGTGAGCTTCAAGCGGGATCCGGACGGCTACTGCCATCCGGGAAGCTGGCGCGACAGTCGCGTGGGCTACGCCGGTGGCTGCTTCGCGTTCGACGTGAACGTGGTGTGGGTCCCGCAGGCGCTGCGCGCGATCGTGGCGATCGACAGCGCACTGCGCGCGCTCGGCGAGCCCGGCATCGAGCATGCCGACTTGATCGCGGCGGGCGCGCAGACGTGGAACCAGACCGCGCGCCATTTCATGGTGACGCTCGCGCCGGCCGAGGCGCAAGCCCGCGTCCAGGGGAAGCTCGCCTCGCTTGCAGCGCCGGAGCGAGCGTACTGGGACGGCGTACTCAAGGATTCAGGATACGAGCCCGACACGCTGCGCTTTCCCGCCGTCGCGCTGGACAGTGCGGGTCAGCCGATCCCCGTCATGAGCACCGATCCGGCGATGTGGCTGTTGCTCGAGCGGCAGGACCCCGCGCGCGAGACCGAGCTGCTGGAGCCATTCCTGCTGCCCTATCCGGTCGGCCTGTTCATCGACGGCGTTGGACTCGCCGTCGCGAACGACGCCTATGCGGCGCCCGCCGTGTGGCAGATGTTCGAGCGCGATCTGTATCACTCGCCTCGCGTCGTGTGGGGCCGGGAAGTGAATGTGCTGTTAGTCGCGCTCGCAAACCGTGACCGGCCGAGTGCAGTCGACTCGATACGCGCGGCAGTGGCGCGGTCCGGGTTGCAGTATGCCGAGCTGTGGAGCTACAAGTTCGAGAACGGAGCGCTGCGTCCCGTGCGCTACGGCTCCGCGTCCGATGTGCAGCTGTGGACCCTCACCGACCTCGCCGTTCAATACCTCCTCAACACCACGAGGCCCCCGCAATGAGCAACCTGCACGTCTTCGACCTGCTGTTCATCGCGGTCTACTTCATCATTCTGTTCGGCATCGCATGGTGGGCCGCGGTGCGCGAGAAGAACGTGAGCTCCGACTACTTCCTCGCGAGCCGGGACGTCGCCTGGTTCGCCGTCGGCGCCAGCCTGTTCGCTTCGAATATCGGCTCGGAGCACCTGGTCGGGCTCGCCGGTACCGGCGCCGGCAGCGGCCTCGCCGTCGGCCACTTCGAGTGGCTGGCGTGCCTGATCCTGCTGCTGCTCGGCTGGCTGTTCGTGCCCTTCTACCTGAAGAGCGGCGTTTACACGATGCCCGAGTTTCTGGAGAAGCGATACAACTCAGCGTCGCGGACCTATTTCACCTGGGTGTCGGTGATCGGCTACGTCCTCACCAAGATCAGCGTGACGCTGTACGCGGGCGGCGTCGTGATTCGCGCCGTGACAGGGTGGAATTTCTACACGGCGGCCATTGTCCTCATCGTCGTCACCGGGCTGTATACGATCTTCGGCGGACTGCGCGCCGTGGTCTACACCGAGGTGCTGCAGGCCATCGTGCTGATTCTCGGCTCCATCACCCTTATGGTGATCGGGCTGTCGCGAGTCGGCGGAATCTCCGGGCTCGAGGCCAAGGTCCCTGAGGGCTTCTTCTCGATGTGGAAACCGTCGAGTCATCCGGACTTTCCATGGACCGGAATCATCTTTGGGGCACCCATTCTCGGGATTTGGTATTGGTGTACCGATCAACACATCGTGCAACGCGTGCTCGCTGCCAAGAACATCAAACAGGCGCGCACCGGAACCATCTTCGCGGGCTACCTGAAGATTCTCCCCGTTTTCATCTTCGTGCTGCCGGGCATCGTCGCGATGGCGCTGTTCTCCGATGTCAGCAACAACCCGGACTCCGCGTATCCCACGCTGGTGACGCGACTGCTCCCGGACGGCATCAAGGGCCTGGTGCTCGCGGGCATGCTCGCGGCGCTGATGAGCTCCCTGGCCTCCGCGTTCAACGCGTGTTCGACGCTCCTGACCTGGGATGTCTACAAGAAGATGCGTCCCAGCGCGAGCGAGCAGCAGCTCGTGCGCGTGGGCCGCATTTCCGCCGGGGTCATGGTGTTCCTTGGACTGGCCTGGATTCCGCTGATGAAGTTCGTCTCGTCGCAGATCTACATCTACTTGCAGAGCGTGCAGGCCTACATCGCGCCGCCCATCGCCGCCTGCTTCCTCCTCGGCCTGTTCTTCCGCCGCTTGAACGGCACCGGCGCGATGGCGTCGCTCGTCACCGGCCTCGTGCTCGGCGTGCTGCGGCTCGTGCTTGAGCTGACGAACAAGGCGACCGGCGGCCTCGAGTCGGGGACGCTCTGGCACTGGATCGCGACGATCAACTTCCTCCACTATGCGGTGCTGCTGTTCGTGATCTGCACGGCGGTGCTCTTCGTTGTGAGCATGATGACGCCGCCGCCCCCTGCGGACAAAACTGAGGGACTCACGTACGTGCGTGCCGGACCAGGGGGCGCCGCTCTCCTGGAAGGCGAGACCGCGGCCGATCGGAAGTTCCAGATCGGGCTGTCGGTGCTACTCGTGGCCATAATTGGCGTGCTGTGGATTGTGTTTGCATGAAGGCGGGGACGTGCAACGACTAGTCTTGAGACGCACCGCGGGCTTGAGCCAACAGTCAATGGGACAACCACGCGAGGTTGTCCCGTTGACTCGAACCTGTTCACGGCCGCTGCGTCTGTTGCCTAGTCTTTGCATTGCCCAGCTGTTATTGGCGCTCGCATGTCGGCCGGCAAACCGTCAATCGGCCAGGCCAGCATCGTACGATCCAGCCCACGACATCGGGGCGCTGTTCTCGGATGTGCAGTTGTCGGGGATCTTTTCCGATTCGAAGGAGTTCGTCGACGCGCGGCCGCGCGCGCTGCCCGGCGCGATTCAGGCGCGCTACGATTCCGCGCGCCGCGCGCCGGGGTTTGTATTGCGCACGTTCGTCGAGCAGAACTTCGTACTGCCGCAACCTTCGGGCGACGGGTACCACACCGTCGCTTCGCAAGGCATGGTGGCGCACATCAACGCGCTCTGGCCGGTGCTCACGCGCCGGCCGGACAGCACCGACCCCAACTCGTCGCTCATTCCGTTGCCGGAATCATACGTCGTGCCGGGTGGCCGATTCCGCGAGATCTATTACTGGGACAGCTACTTCACGATGCAGGGTCTCGTGAAGAGCGGGCACACCGATCTCGTGAAGAACATGCTGGACAACTTTGCGCATCTGATCAGGACGGTCGGACACATTCCAAACGGCAACCGAACCTACTACCTGACGCGCAGCCAGCCTCCCTATTTCGCCGCGATGGTGGCGCTGTACGCGGGCGCGACCGACACGGGGCAGGCGCTGCCGTACCTCGACGCCCTGGAGAAGGAGCACGCCTTCTGGATGAATGGGGCGGACCAGCTCAAGCCGGGCCAGTTCTATCGCCGCGTCGTGCGGATGCCGGAAGGGGTCGTACTGAATCGCTATTGGGATGATTCCGACGAGCCGCGCCCCGAGTCCTACCGGCCCGACGTGGAGATCGGGATGACGCTGCCCGATTCGCTGCGCGCGAGCTTCTACCGGAACGTGCGGGCGAGCGCCGAGAGCGGCTGGGACTTTTCGAGCCGTTGGATGCGTGATCCCAAGGACCTACGGACCCTCGAGACTACCGAGCTGCTTCCCGTCGACCTCAACTCTCTCCTTTATAATGCCGAGCGTGTGATCGCAGCCCTGCGGACGTTCAGGAAGGGGCCGGGGGATGAGGAAGTCGCACGCCGGTTCACCCAGCTCGCCGACCGGCGGCGAGACGCGATTCAAAACCTGATGTACGAGCCCGCGCGCGGGTTCTTCTACGATGTCCGCTGGCGCACCGGCGAGCGCGTACTCGATCGGCCGTCACTCGCCGCGGCGGCGCCACTCTACTTCGGCATCGCGACCCCGGACCAGGGGGTGCGCACCGCGGCCAGGCTCGAAGCCGAGTTCCTGAAGCCCGGCGGTTTCGTCACGACCAACTTCACCTCCGGGCAGCAGTGGGATGCGCCCAACGGCTGGCCCCCCCTCGAGTGGCTCACCATCGAAGGCGTGCGGCGCTACCGGCGCGACGATCTCGCGGACAAGGCAGCCACGCGCTGGCTCAATCTCATCAACCGCACCTATCGCGCGACCGGGCGGATGATGGAGAAGTACGACGTCGTCAATCCGAACCGGAAGGCGGGCGGCGGGGAGTACCCGACGCAGGATGGGTTCGGGTGGACCAATGGGGTAGCACTGGCATTATGCGCAATGCCGAGTCACGCGCGGACATGCAAGAACTAGACGGACAGACGCACGGCGGTGAATAGGGTTTGGTTTGTAGGACTGCTGTGTCTTTCTTGTGTCGCGCCGGCTCGCCAGGAAGTCCTGCTCGCCACCACTACCTCGACCCGGGACACTGGGCTGCTGGATTCGTTACTTCCTCTATTTGAGCAGCGCACCGGCTACAAAGTGAATGTCGTGGCGGTCGGCACTGGGCAGGCCATCGCGATGGCGCGGCGCGGCGACGCGCAGATCGTCCTGGTGCACGCGCCCGAGATCGAACGTGCCCAGGTCGATTCGGGCAATTTCGTGCGCCGGCGGATCGTCATGCACAATGATTTTTTGTTTGTCGGCCCTGCGAATGATCCGGCAAGACTACGGGGGCTGCACGATCCCGTGACGGCGCTGCGCATGGTCGCGGACGCCCACGCGCCGTTCGTGTCGCGCGGCGATCGCTCGGGGACCCACATCTTCGAGCAGAAGGTTTGGAAACTCGCCGGGCTCGAGCCGCCGCCGCCCGGTGGGTGGTACGTCGAGGCGGGGCAGGGCATGGCGGCCACATTGCAGATGGCGGATGAGAAGCGCGCGTACACGATCAGCGATCGCGGGACGTTTCTCGCCTGGCAAGCGAAGCTCGAGCTGGCGCCGCTGGTGGAAGGGGACACGCTGTTCTACAACGTCTACCACGTGATGGAAGTCCCGAACGCCGCAGCCGGCGCGCGCGCGCTGGCAGACTTCTTTGTATCGCCGGAGGCTCAGGCTTTGATCGGCAAGTTTGGTACGACACGCTTCGGCAAGCCGCTGTTCATCCCGGACGCAGGCGAACCTGATAGGTGGTGAGCAGTTGTCCTGCTGACTGCGGCCTGTAAACCGCTGTGCGTCTGTACGTCTAGTCGTTGCCTGTCCTGATTCTCAGAACGCCTGATCCCACCTCTGCGACAATCTTATTGCCGAGCTGACGAGTCCCACCATGCTGTAGGTCTGCACGAAGTTTCCCCACTGCTCGCGCGTCTTCGGATCGATGTGCTCGGCCAGCAGGCCGTGCCGGTTCCGGCACGCCAGGAGGTACTCGAAGATCCTGCGGGCTTCATCTCGATCGCCGATCGCGGCGAGCGCGTTGATGTACCAGAACGTGCATACCAGAAACGCGTTCGACGGGGTGCCGAAATCGTCCGGCGTGGCATAGCGGAACACGAAGTCCCCCCGCCTGAGTTGCTGGCCGATGGCGCGCACGGTCGCGACGAAGCGCGGGTCGCCGTCCGCGACGAAGAACAACTCGTTCAACTGCAGCAGGCTGGCGTCGAGGGTGTCGCCGTCGAACGTGGCGACGAAGGTGCCCAGCTGTTCATTCCAGGCCCGGCGGGAGATGACTTCATGCATCTCGCGCGCGCGCTGGCACCAGTGCGTGGCGCGGTCGGTGAGGCCGAGGTGTTTGGCGATGCGACCCAGGCGCTCGCACCCCACCCAGCACATCACGGCCGAGAAGGTATGGACGTGCGTACTGCCGCGCAGCTCCCACAAACCGGCGTCGGGCTTGTCGTACAGCTGGTAGGCACGCTCCCCCAGCGGCTCGAGTCGCCGGAACAGCGCTTCGTCGCCCTGCCGGATCAGCCGGCGGTCGTAAAAGACATGAGTCGCGGCAAGGATGGACGAGCCGTACACGTCGTGCTGCGACTGCTCGGAGGCCTGATTGCCCACGCGCACGGGGCCGATGCCGCGATAGCCGGGGAGCGACTCCACGACGCGCTCGGGCGGCAGCCGGTGTCCTGTGACGGTGTACACGGGATCGAGTGGCCGGTCGGTGCCGTCGGCGACGACGTTGCGAATGAAGCCCAGGTAGCGCTCCATCGTCTGCGTCGCGCCGAGCCGGTTCAAGGCGTTCACCACGAAATACGCGTCGCGCAGCCAGCAATAGCGGTAATCCCAGTTCCGACTCGTGTCCGCCGATTCAGGAATGGAGCTCGTGACGGCCGCAATGATCGCGCCGCTGTCCTCGAATACGTTCAGCTTCAATGTGATGGCCGCGCGGATCACGGCATCCTGCCACTCGAACGGAATGGCGAGCGAGCGGACCCAGCTGCGCCAGTACGCCGTGGTCTCGGACAGGAAGCGCTGGCTGACGTCGTCGACGCGATCCTGGAGCGTTTCGTCCGGACCCATGACGAAGCTCACGGCGTCGTCGACGAAGAACGGATTCTCCTCGAGGACCGCGGTGATGGGCGCGTCGCTGGTGAGCCGGAGCACGAGCCCGTTCCCGAGATAGCGAATGTGGTTGCTGCCGTAGGTCGTGCCGGTCAGCGGCTGGCCGTAGTTCCGAGCCGGCCGCGCGCGCACACGAATGCGGGGGTGCCCCGCGATGCGCTGCACCCGCCGCACCAGCATCATCGGACAGAAGATCCGGCCGTGGTGCACGAAGCGTGGCGCGAAATCGGTGATTTCGACGGCCCCGCCGGCGGCGTCGGTCAGGCGCGTGACCACCACTGGCGTGTTTTGCAGGTACCGCTGCTCGGTCGTGGCACAGTCGAGCAGCTCGACGGCGAAGAATCCGACGTCGCGGCCGGGGTTGAGCAGGGAGCAGAACATCGGATCGCCGTCGAAGCGCGGGAAACACGCCCACGTGATCTCACCCGCCGGATCGATGAGGGCGCCGATCGTCCCGTTCCCGATGAGTGCTAGATCGAGCGAAGCCACTGGCGTACCGCCTCCACGTCGGGCAGGCGCCACCGCGCCGCCGTCACACCCGCGCCGACCTTGATCGCGTACCCGCCGACGCGGTTGACCACGTGAAAACCATATTCATCGGTCGCATCGTCTCCCACGAATACGGGCGTGCGTCCGGCAAACGGCGGCTCCTCCAAAAACTCGAGCACGGCGAGCCCCTTGTCCTTCCCGGCGGGCTTCATTTCGACGACGCTCTTGCCGAGTTGGAGGCTGTACTGGCCGTCGAGCTGCGGCAAGACCTCGCGCATCGTCCGCTGCACAAAATCCGCCAGCTCCGGAACGCGACGGTAATGCAGCGCGAGCGAGACGCCCTTGTCCTCGAGCAGCAGTCCCGGCTTGTCGGCAATGGCGGCGGTGAGCTGGCGGCGCGCCTGCTCGAACCGCTCCGTGGGCGACGCATGACGGCTGTGGACGCCAACGGCGTTGCGCCGCTCCACGCCGTGCTGGCCCGCGACCGGCATGCGAACGGTGGGAAACAGGCGATCGACGTCGCTGATCGCCCGGCCGCTCATCAACGCCACCGCGCCGCCGGCGCACTCGTAGAGCCGTTCCAGCAGCCGGCACACGTCGTCGCTCACCTGTACCGCGGTGGGCGTGTCTGCGAAATCGACGAGCGTGCCGTCAATGTCGAAAAAAAACGCCCACTCGCATTGCGGCGCCGGGGGGGGCGGCGCAGCTGCGCTCACCGTCGTCCCAACAGTCTGGCGAACAACCCCAGCTTCCGTTCCGTCCCGCGCACGGTGACGACGTCGGGCAGGCGGCCGCGCCGCCGCATCGCGGCCGCATCCATCAACATGCGTCCCGCCCAGCGGAACACATTGAAGTCCTGGAGCAGGCCGCGCATCAGGCGCATGCGTGTGCGCTGCTCGGCGCTGCTCATCGTCAGCCCCAGCTGCAACGCGCCCGCGCACTGGTCGGTGTCGTACGGGTTCACGATCAGCGCTTCGGGCAGCTCGCGCGCCGCGCCCGTGAACAAGCTGAGAATCAGGACGCCGCGCTCGTCATCGCGCGCCGACACGAACTCCTTGGCGACGAGGTTCATGCCGTCGTGCAAGCTCGTCACCATGCAGATGTCGGCGCCCCGATAGTACTCGAAGATCTCATCGGGCTGGTGGTGCTCCACCTTCAGGATGATCGGCGGGTGCAGCGCCTCGGGGAAGCGCTGGTTGATCCGGGTCGCCAGATCGCGCACGCGTGATTCATAGGCGCGGTACTCCTCGATGCGGCTGCGCGAGGGCGCCGCGATCTGAATGAACGAGAATGTCCCGATCCAGCGCGGCTCGAGCTCCATGAGGCGTTCGACCGCGCGGAATCGCTCCTCGATGCCCTTGGTATAGTCGAGGCGCTCGACGCCGACGCCGAGCGCATGCTCGGGCGGGAGGTTGTTGCGCTGGCGCACCTCGGTGCGGCACTGCTCGACCGGCTTCGCCAGCAGCTCGGCCGGCGGCGGCCATTCGACGCTGATCGGATAGCGCCGCACGGTCGTCGGCTTGCCGCGATAGGTCACCGCGAACATCTCGCGGTCCACGCGGGCTTCGAGCAGCTCGTCCACGGTGTCCACGAAGTTGTTCACGTGAAACTGCGTGTGAAAGCCGAGGATGTTGCTGCCGAGCAGGCCGTCGAGCAGCTCCTGGCGCCAGGGGCAGATGGCGAACGCTTCGGGGTTCGGCCAGGGAATGTGCCAGAACGAGATGATCGTCGCGTGGGGCAGCGATTCCTTGATCATGCGCGGCAGCAACGCGAGGTGATAGTCCTGCACCAGCACGATCGGGTCGGAGGACTGCGCTTCCTGCTTCACGGTGTTGGCGAACTTGCGGTTGACCTTGATGTACTGCTCCCAATCGCTGGTGCGGAAGATCGGGCGCACATGAGCGATGTGGCACAGCGGCCAGAGGCCCTCGTTGGCGAAGCCGTAGTAGTAGCCGGCTTCCTCCTCCGGCGTGAGCCATACGCGGCGGAGCTGGTAGGCCGGCGCGTCGGGCGGCGGCGGGACGGGAATGTGCCCGTGCTTGTCGGTGACGTCTCGATCCGCGTCGCCACCGCCGTGCGCGATCCATGTGCCGGAGCAGGCGTGCATGATCGGCTCGATTGCCGTGACCAGCCCGCTGGCAGGCCGCCAGACCTCGATCTCACCGCCGCGGCGCACGTGAATGTAGGGCTCGCGGTTGGACACGACGATCACCTCTTGGCCCTTGAGCTCGCGGTCCAGAATCCGGCGTAGCGTGTCCGGCGTCCACACGAGCTGGTCCTCGTCGCGCGAGCGGTGATCGGCTTCCAGATCTTCGATCAGGGCGCGCAGATCCTTCGCGATCGGGCGCAGCTCGGCGGGGGCGCCCGCCAACCCGCGCACGCCCGGCCGTCCCGGCGGGACAATCAGCCCCTCGCCGCGCAGCAGCGCCTGCAGGCCCTGCACCCAGCCCCGCCAGGAGAGCTGCGCGATGAACACCGTGATCAGCGCGACGACCAGCCCCAGCCCCACAAAGAAGAGGAAGAGGTACTCACGCGTTTCGCGGCTGCGACGCGCGATGAAGCTCATGTCGTGGACGATCACGAGCCGGCCGAGACTCGCGCCCTGGGGCGGCGCCGCCGCAACCGGCCGGACCGAGACGTTCACCGGACCCTTCTCCGTCTGCAGCAAGCCCCCCTTCGGTTCGGCGAAGCGGCCCAGCGTCGCACAGGTCACTTCCCTGGGGAATGTCGGCGTCGCGATGGGCTCGCTGCCGTCGCGCGGGCAGAACCCGACGGCCAGCAGGCGCTCGTCCTGCGTGATGCGCGTAAAGAACTGCAGGATGCGCTGCCTGTTTCTGGTGCGCAGGAGGTCCTGGAGCGGCTCCTCGACCGTATTGGCGACGAAATTGGCCCGAATGTCGAGGTCGCGGCTGAACCAGGCCGTGGTGAGCTTGTCGACGAGTGGGACTACCGCATAGGCGAACAGGCCGAGCGCCAGCAGGAGCGGCACCACGAAACGCAAGGAGAGTCGCATGGTCCCTCAACATACACAAGCACGACAATGAGTTCCACGATTTGAGTGGCGCGCGTCGGGGCAATTTCAAATATTGTGACCGCCCTTCCTACCCTCGGGGGAACGAATGCGGTACATCTCGGGCGGCATTGCGATGGCGACCGTATTGCTGCTGCTCGGCACGTCGGCGGCGTCAGCGCAAAAACCGCAAACACGCAAAGGCTTCTGGATCGGGTTTGGGTTCGGCTGGGGATCGTACGACTTTTCGTGCGACGGCTGTGGCAACTTCGACCGCGAAGGGTCGTATACCGGCTACATCAAGCTGGGTGGGACAGTCAGTCCGCACCTGCTGCTCGGTGGTGAATCGGTCGTGTGGAGCAAGTCAGAAGGCGGCGCCACAGTCACCGCTGGGAACGTCACGTTCAACGCGTACTACTATCCCAAGCCGGCCGGCGGCCTGTTCCTGAATGGCGGCGTCGGCTTCTCGCGCGCCGAAGTCAGTGGCAGCGGCGTCAGCGCCGGCGAGACGGGCCCCGGATTCACGCTCGGCGCCGGATACGATCTGCGCGTCGGAACGAACATCTCCATCGTACCGAACGTGCAGTGGGTCTACGGTCATCCCGAGAGCGGGTTCAACCAGAACTTCTATCATTTCGCTCTTGGCGTGACATTCCATTGATCAGCTAGCACAACTCGCCATTCGGAGCGACCGTTTCGGCCCGTGAGCACTGAGCTGAAACGGTCGCTTCGTGTTTTCGACGGTCTCGCGATGATCGTTGGGATCATGGTTGGCTCCGGCATCTTCCGGACGCCGGGGCTCGTGGCGCGGGAGCTGGGCCGGCCGTGGCTCACGTTCGTCGCCTGGCTGCTGGGCGGCGTGCTCGCACTGCTGGGCGCGCTCGTCTTCGCCGAGCTGGCCACGCGCCATCCGCGCGCGGGGGGCAAGTACGTCTACGCGCGCGAGGCGTTTGGCCCGCGCGCGGGGTTTGTCGTCGGTTGGGTCGAGGGGCTGGCGATCTATACTGCCGCGATCGCGGCGATCGGCGTGGCCGGCGCCGAGTTCATCGCGCGCATCGCGGGCTGGCCGGCCGGGAGCGTTCGCTGGATCGCGATCGCGCTCGTCGGTGGGTTCACCGGCATCAACCTCCTGGGCGTGAGCTCAGGACGGTGGGTGCAAAACGTCATCACCGCCGCCAAGGTGCTCGCACTCGCCGCGGTCGTCATGCTTGCGTTCGCCGCCGGAACCGGAGCCGGATGGCACGGCACGTTGCCGGGCGCGCCGACGGGCGGCGCGCTGTTCGCGGCGCTCGCCGTCGCGGCGCAGTCGGTCATCTGGTCGTACTACGGCTCGGTGGATGCCGCGAAGATCGCCGAGGAGGTCGTGGATCCCGGCCGCACGCTGCCGCGCGTGTTCCTGCTCGGGATCGCCATCGTGACGGCGCTGTATCTCCTGCTGAACGCGGCGTTCCTGCACGTGTTGCCGTTCGCGCAGATCGCCGCGTCGAATCTCGTCGCGGGCGACGTGGCGACGGCCGTGTTCGGCGCCCGCGGTGGCGTGATCATGGCCGTGCTGGCGCTGCTCGTCGTACTGGCGTCGCTCAACGGGAATGTTTTTGTGACGCCCCGCGTGATCTTTGGCCTGGCGCGTGACGGGCTCGGCCCCACCGTGCTGACGCGGGTGAACGCCGGTGCGACGCCGTGGACGGCCACGGCGCTGATCGGCGCCGTGTCGATGGCGTTGGCGGCGAGCGGGACGTTCACGCAGTTGCTCGCGCTGGCGATCGTCCTGATCCTGCTGATCGACGGGGCGGCGGCGGCGTCCTTGTTCGTGCTGCGGACGCGCCAGCCGGACGCGCCGTTTCGGGTGCCGCTGTATCCGGTCGTGCCCGCCGCATTCCTGCTGGTCTACGTCGCGCTGCTCGTGGGAACGGCCATGACTCAGACGGGTCTGGCCGCGATCGCAGTGGCGGTGCTGGCGGCGGCGTGGGGGTTGAGCTGGACGGTAGATAGGCTGACGGTAGATAAGGCGACGGTAGACAAAACGACGGTGGAAAGGCGACGGTAGGGA